>WNGJ01004391.1_pt1 | contig 18128 bp, 19 predicted proteins | sample 5400611 | NCBI WGS metagenome assembly WNGJ01 (sample SAMN13153375, study PRJNA577476) | soil metagenome | isolation source: 40 cm soil or saprolite under Garry oak tree replicate 1 | place: USA:California | collected 2016-06-15 | reverse complement strand
CGGCAGGGATAAGCGCTGAAGGCATCTAAGCGCGAAACCCGCCTCAAGATGAGACCTCCCAGGGCGTAAGCCCTCTGAAGGCCCCTGGAAGATTACCAGGTTGATAGGCCGCAGGTGTAAGCGCCGTAAGGCGTTCAGCTTAGCGGTACTAATCGGCCGTGCGGCTTGACCACGTTGCACTCATAACTTCGACGTCGCTTGGCTGCACTCGAGAATCAACGTATTCAATTGACGCCGGATTCCCGGTGGCGTTGCCGGAGGGGCCACACCCGTTCCCATCCCGAACACGGAAGTTAAGCCCTCCAGGGCCGATGGTACTGCGCTGGTAACGGCGTGGGAGAGTAGGTCGTTGCCGGGGTAATTTAGATCGAAGGGGGCCCCCGGGGCCCCCTTCGAGCATCTCCCCGTTCGATTGCGCCGTCGAAGCCGGCGCTCGGAAGCGCGCCCGGGCCGAAAGGTCCGGGCGCTTTGTTTTGTCCGGAGTTGCTCAGATGAGCGAGCGGACGACAGCGCTCATGAACTGGTCGACCCACCGAAAGAGCGGGCCGACGATCCAGCGGGTTGCCCCTGAGAAGACGAGGAGCAGGAGAATGATCGCGCCGTACTGCTCGACCGCTCGCACGAGCCCGGCGGCGCGTGCCGGCAGAAGATAGGGCAGAAAATGTCCGCCGTCCAGCGGCGGGAGCGGGATCAAGTTGAAGATGCCGATGCCGAGGTTGAAGTAGTAGATAAACAGCAGAATTTGCGCCGATGCGTCGCTTCGAGCGGCGATGAGTCCTTGACTTGCCGAGAAGCGAAGAACAGCGAGAGCGAGAAACGCCACGAGGAAGTTCGACAGGGGCCCCGCCGCGGCCACCCAGGCCATGTCGCGTCTGGGATGACGCAGGTTGGCGGCATTCACCGGCACCGGCTTCGCCCATCCGAACCCTGCGATGACGAAGGCGATCGCGCCGAGGGGATCGATGTGTGGCAACGGGTTGAGCGTGATCCGTCCCAAGCGACGCGCGGTGGGGTCGCCCAGGCGGTCCGCCACGAGCGCGTGGGCGAGCTCGTGGACGGTGACCGCGATGAGGAGGGCGGGGATCTGAAAGACGAGGCGCTGGAGGAAGACGGCGGGATCGCCGAGAAAATCGGTCATTCAGTCCGGCGAGACGACCTGTCGTCAGGCGGTAGCTCGTCGGGCAGGGGGTCTCCCCCAACACGATAACGCTCGTCCAGCCACTGGCCGAGATCGATGAGACGGCACGTGAGCGAGCAAAATGGGCGCTGCGGATTGCCACGCCAGGCGGCGCGGGCGCCGCACGCGGGACAGGACACCGTCCGTGGTGCGCCGTGTTGCTCGGAGTTCACGGCCGCATGGTAGCCAGCCCTCGTCCCCCATGTCAAACTGCGTGGGCCGTTGACATGGTCGTTGCGCCGAGCGAGGATGAGGCGTGTTTCGGCTTCTCCCCCGCGACGAGAACTTCTTCGAGCTCTTCGAGCAGCAGGCCGGCCATATTGTCTCGGCCTCACGGGTCCTGGAGGAGCTGACCCTCGACTACCCGAGCGCCCCCGCCAAGGTCCAGCAGATACGTGACCTCGAGCACGCCGGCGATGCCCTCACGCACGAGATGGTCCGACGGCTCAACACCACGTTCGTTACGCCTATCGACCGCGAGGACATCTATGCCCTGGCTAACCGGCTCGACGACGTGCTGGACCTCATCGACGCCGTGGCCGACCGTCTCGCCCTGTACAAGATCAAGGTCCCCACGGACGGATGTATAGCCATGGCGAAGATCATCGTGAAGACGGCGGAAGCCACGGACCGCGCCGTACACTGCTTGCGCACCCTTTCGCCCCTCTACCACAAGCACGCCATCGAGGTGAACCGTCTCGAGAACGAGGCCGACCGCCTGCTGCGCGACGAGCTGGCGAGCCTCTTCGAGGGCAATACGGATCCCATCGAGATCATCAAGTGGAAGGAGCTGTATGAGACGATGGAGTCCGTCACCGATCGTTGCGAAGACGTCGTGAACGTGATCGAGGGCATCACGCTCAAGATGGCCTGAGCCGGGCGACCCACGCGGACATGAGCGGGGCCGTTCTGCTGGTGGCGCTCATCATCGCAATAGCCCTCGTCTTCGACTTCATCAACGGTTTCCACGACGCGGCCAATTCCATTGCCACCGTCGTGTCCACGCGGGTACTCACACCCATGCAGGCCGTGGCCTGGGCGGCCTTCTTCAACTTCGTGGCGGCCTTCGGATTCGGGGTACAGGTGGCGAGGACGGTGGGAAAGGGCGTCGTGCAGTCCACCGTGGTGGACCAATGGGTCATCCTGGGCGCCCTCACCGGCGCCATCGCCTGGAATCTCATCACTTGGTACTACGGCATTCCCTCGAGCTCCTCCCACGCGTTGATCGGCGGTTTCGCGGGCGCCGCCCTGGCCAAGGCCGGCTGGGGAGCTCTGATTCCGAGTGGCCTCCTCAAGATTGCCGTCTTCATCGTACTTGCCCCGGTGATCGGCATGGTCCTCGGCTTCGCTCTCATGGTGGCCACACTGTGGATCTTCCGGCGCGTCCGCCCGAGTCGCGTGGACAAGCTCTTCCGCCGTCTCCAGCTTATCTCGGCGGCCTTCTACAGCTTGGGGCACGGCACCAACGATGCCCAGAAGACCATGGGCATCATCGCCATCCTCCTCTTCTCGAGCGGATATCTCGGCCCCGAGTTCTATGTCCCGTTCTGGGTTGTCCTCGCGGCACACGCAGCTATGGCTCTTGGCACCATGGCGGGCGGCTGGCGCATCGTCAAGACCATGGGCATGAAGCTGACCAAGCTGCGCCCGGTCGGTGGCTGTTGCGCCGAGACGGCAGGCGCCGTGATGCTGATCGGCACTGCGGTAGGTGGCATCCCCGTCAGCACCACGCACACCATTACCGGATCGATCATGGGCGTCGGGGCCGTCCAGCGTTTCTCGGCTGTCCGCTGGGGCCTCGCCGGGCACATCGTGTGGGCCTGGATCCTCACCATTCCTCTCGCGGGCGCGCTCGCCGCGCTGACGTGGCTCCTCCTGCCCCACGGATGAGACGGCAAGATTCCTCTGTCGCCGCGGTGGGTGTTCTCCTGCTCGTTCCGGTGGCCTGGGCGGTGGCCCATCTTCCCCCCCGGCTCGGCCTGTGGCTCGGCCGCCGCCTCGGCGATCTGGCCTGGGTCCTGCTGGCTCGGCGTCGAGCGATTGCCCTCGACAACCTGCGCCTGGCTTTCCGTGCGGAGCGCGGCGATGCCGAGCTCCGCCACATCGGCCGCCGATCCTTCGAGCACCTGGGCATGAACCTGATCGAGGTCTGCGTCTTCCTGTTCCGTCCCTCCGATGTTTTCCTCCGTCGCGTGGAGATTGACGGCCTGGAGCACTTGAAGGACGCTGCCGTGCAGGGGCGTGGCGTGCTCCTCCTCACGGCGCATCTCGGCAACTGGGCGGGCCTGCCCCTCTCCGTCGTGCTCCGGCCGCTCGACCAGCCGCGGCTTGACCGGGTGGTCGAGCGGCTCCGGCGACGCACCGGCGCCGAGCTCATCAGCAAGCGCCGGGCGCTTCCCGACGTCCTGGATGCGCTCCGGCGCGGCCGCATGGTAGGGATCCTGCTCGACCAGAACGCCACGCGCGCGGAGGGGATCTTCGCTCCCTTCTTCGGCACCCCCGCCTCGACATCGCGGGGCCTTGCCGTGATCGCCCTGCGGACAGAGGCGCCGGTGGTGCCGGTCTTCATCCGGCGACTGGAGCGAGGCCGGCATCTCATCGAGGTCGGGCCCATCGTGCCGCCCCCGGAGAGAGACGTGGTTGCCTTCACGACCAGCTTCAACGAAGCGATCGAGAAGGCGATCCGGCGCGCGCCCGAGCAGTGGTTCTGGCTGCACAAGCGGTGGAAGACGCGGCCCCGTCCGGAGGTCGCCTGATGCGCGAGCTTGCGGCCGTCTCGCTGGCGGGAGTCCTGATCTCCCTCGCCCTCTCGGCGGGCGCCGCGGACATCAGCGCGATGACGGCGCCGTATATGGCCGCCCGGGAGCGGAAAGCTGTGGGCGTCGTGGTTGGCCGTGCGTACGAGGAGGCCCGCCGTACGGGGGAGGAGCCGAAGCCCTACGCGGGCGTGTCGGTGCTGCTCCTCCCGGACGCGGGGGGCTTGGAACGCGAGCTGGCGGCCATCAAGGCCGGCCGTCGCGAATCACCGGAGCGGTTCTTGGAGGCGGACCCGAAAGTCCGCGCCACCCGTGCCTCGCACGAGCGCGCGCTCATCGAGGCGGGCGCAGGCGCGCTGATCAAGGGCGAGATGACGGATGAGGGCGGCCTCTTCCGTCTCCTCGACGTGCCGGAAGGCCCTTGGACTCTCCTCGCGTGGCAGGAAACGGCCAGCCGGCAGAAAAAACCGCCGCTGAGCAGGAACGACACGGCGCGCTATCCGGACCGAACGGAAGTTGTTGGATCCTTCACGGTCATCTACTGGCTCGTGCCGATTGAGGTCAGGGCGGGGGAAGAGACCCAGGTGCGATTGCACGATCGCAACGTGTGGCTCACCGCGATCCGCGAGGACCGGCGCGCCCGAGACCCCGAGAAGCGCGTCGCCCCGGGGAAACAGCAGGGCGCCAACCCCCGCTAGTACGAGGGCGGCGCCCTGGATGACGCTCTGTAGCTGGATCGACCTTACTTCTTGTCCTTGTCCATCTTGTCCTTGTCCTTGTCCGTCGCGTCGCCGCTCTTCTTCTTGGTGCCCTTCTTGGCACCCTTCTTGTCCATCTTGTCCTTGTCGTCCTTCTTGTCCATCTTGTCCTCGGCCTTGGGGGCCGGGGCCTGAGCGCCGGCAAAGCCAGCGGTGCCGAAAGCGAAGGCAATGCCCATCACAATGGCGATGATCTTTTTCATGTGGTTGTCACCTCCTTTCGGCGTTTCCTCTGACTCCACGTCAAATCCAGCTTAGTTTGCGCGTGGTTACGATATGGGCAGCCCCGAGGGCCTGTCAAGAATTATCTGGGTTCTTTCGCTTCAAGTAGGGTTGACCCCGTTTGTCTGACCGTGGTAAAACTCTTCAAGTCCCCCCCCAATGTCCTTCGACCATCGATCCAGGCTGAGCGTTCTGTCTCTGCTCTGCCTGACCAGTCTCGGGCTCCCGGGACCGGCCGGGGCGGAGGAAGGCTTCCCTCCTCTGAGACCGGCTGGCGCTCCCCCCATCGAGGCCAGGGCCCTCGAGCCTCCCCAAGGGGAGACTTCCTTCGCCTCGGCCGCGGAGAGCGCCTTGCAATCTCAAGCGCCCGACCCGACCCAGCCGGGTCTTGACGCCAATCTGTATTCCTCTGACGAGCCCCGGGCCTGGTCATTCAGCGAACCTGGCCTCCAGAATGCCCCTCCGACCCTGCTCATACGGGACAACGCCGAGGTCCGGCGCTTCCTCGAGGAGTATCAGACGGGGTATCGGCGGGCCCTCGTCGAGCGCTGGCTCGGACGTTCGGGCCGATATGCCGAGATGATCCAGGGTGTCCTTCGCAGCAAGGGACTGCCCGAGGACCTCATGTTCACCGCCATGATCGAGAGCGGATTCAACCCGGTGGCCGTCTCCCGGGCGGGGGCCAAAGGTCTCTGGCAGTTCATGGCGCCGACGGCGCGCCGCTACGGTCTCCGTGTCGACCGTTGGGTTGACGAGCGTCTCGATCCGGAGAAATCCACGGTGGCGGCGGCCAGCTATCTCCGCGACCTCCACGCGATGTTCGGCTCCTGGGAGCTCGCCAAGGCTGCCTACAACGCCGGCGAGATGAAGGTAATCCGCGCCATGAAGGCGCTGAAGACGAGGGACTTCTGGGATCTCACGCGCGGGAGCGTGCTCCGCGAGGAGACCAAGAACTTCGTTCCGGCCATCCAGGCCGCGACCCTCATCGGACGCGAGCCCGAGAGGTATGGTTTCGTGGCCGCCTTCGCCGAGCCGCTGGCCTACGAGCAGGCGCCCGTCCCCGCGGTCACCACCCTCAAGCATGTTGCCGCCCTTGCCGGGGTCAGCGCGGATGAGCTCGAGGAGCTCAACCCCGAGCTCCGGTTGAAGCAGACGCCGCCGGGCGGAGCGTACTTGCTGAAATTTCCCTCGGGCGGCGCGCAGCGCTTTACCGAAGCTCGCCTGCGTGAGCGAGCGCTCGCGAGCCATGGCCGGCCCGGCGTATCGGACGTCCACGTCGTGAAGCCTCGCGAGACGATGAGGGGCATCGCCAGGCGGTATGGCCTCTCTGCGGCCGAGCTGGCCCGGCGGAATGATCTCAATGAAGCCGCGCGTATTCGGCCCGGCGACCGGCTCCGCATCGCCGCCGCCTCTCCCCTCGACTAGCCCCGGGCCGTGAAGGTCGAGGTCCAGCTCTTCGCCACGCTCCAGCCCTATTTGCCGCCGGACGCCGTTGGCGACCAGGCTTTCCTCGAGCTGCCGGATGGCAGTACGGTGGCGCAGGTTCAGGCCGCCCTCCATATTCCCGACGATCTCCCATGTCTTACCGTGGTGAACGGACACGACGCCCCGCCGGACCAGGTCCTTGCTCCCGGTGACGTCGTCGCCATGTTTCCCCCCCTGGCCGGAGGCCTTTGATTCTCTCGGTCCGACCCTCGCAGGCTGCTCAAAAGGCCCCAGATGCGAGGCGGCGCCCCGTCGTTCGAGTTGAGCGGCGGCTCTTAGGCGTCGTGAGACGAGGACTGAGTAGATCCGCACGCGAGGCGTACTCTCTGTACGTTGAGCGTGCGACCGAGGGTGCCGCACTCCCGCAGATGGGGCCTTTTCAGCAGCCTGCCAGGAGGATGCCATGCCGACGGTTAGACTGAGAGACGCAGCCGAGTATCCCCCGGAGGCCCAGAGGCTCTTCGAGCTCTCGAAAGCGTGGTTCAATCACGACTTCGGCCAGCCGCCCGCCATGAGCCGAGTGATGGCCTGGGACCCCGAGTTCGGCGGGCCGCACGGCCGCGCCATGAAGCGCGCCATGAGCCCGGGAGAGTTCACGCGGGCGGAAAAGGAGATGGTCGCCGCCGCAGTCAGCGGCGCCAGCGCCTGCGAATACTGAGTCACCGCGCACACTGCAGCCGGGAAGCTGCAGGGAATGACGGGAGACGCGGTCTGGTACGAGGCGGCGCAGGTGGTCGGGATCACCAACGCGCTCAATGTGGCCGCGGATGCGCTCGGCGCCCTCGGCATGGTCGAAGACGCGGACGCGCCGCCCGAAACGCGCGCCCTCTTCGCCGAGATCCGCGCTTTCTACGAGTCGCCCGACGTGCCGCCAGCCTTCCGGCTGATTGCCCATGACCCCGGCTATGCCGCAGACGTGTGGGCGGCCGCGCGACGCGCCTATGCGGACAATCGCCTCTCGCGCCGGGTCAAGGAGGCGCTCGCTTTCGCCGTCTCGCTGACTACGCGCTCGGAAACCGGGACGGCCTTTCACCTGGGCGAGATGCGTCGCCTCGGAGTCGGCCCGCGGGGAGTCATGGAGATCGTCGGGGTGACGCAGATGTTTTCGAGCTATACGAAGATCGCCGACACTCTCCAGCTCGAGCCCGACATGGGGGATCTTGCGCCCGAGGATTCCACGCCCGCCCCGGGAGGGCCGGCGAGATAGTGCAGCCGTTCCTCTAGCTCAACGCCAGCTCCTTCTCGTAGAGCGTATAGGCGGAGCGGCGCGTCGCCTCCAGGGCGAGCCGGATCTGGTCGTCCCCTCCTCCCGCGCCTGCCGACAGCATCGTCTCGAAGAAGCGCGTGTAGAACTCGTCCGGTAGCACGGTAACGGTGACGCGCAGCCTGAGACCGCTCGCCGGGAGCTGCCGAGCGTAGTCGAGCCTGAAGCGACCGCCCGGAGGGATGCGCGTGTCCGCGATCTCCCGCGAGAGATCGAGCGGGACCTGGCGGCCGATGAGGCGCTCCTCGAGACTGCCGGGCACGGCCCGGCCGTCGGAATCGATCAGCTCGGCGCGGACGAGCACGGCGGGCGTGACGTAGGTCGGGAAGGCGTGGCCAACGCGCGGGGTCGTGATGGTGAGCGTCGCCCGGGCGATATCGCCCGAGCGGTAGCGCGGCCGCGCTGCGCGCAGGACGATGTCCAGTCCCGAGCGGACCATGTCGGCGTCGTGGATGCCACGCCAGAGATGCCGGCGATCGGGCATGTGACAGCTCTGACACTGGAGTCCCCGGCGCGCCGCCGGACTCCCGCGCCACTCCTCGTACGTATTCTCGAGCGGCTTGCCCGCCAGGGCCAGACCGTCGGGCGCGAACTGATGGCAGCTCGCACAGAACTCCGAGCGCAGGAAAGCCGTGGTCCGCGTCAGTCCATTGTGGGGAAGGCTCGCGCGGGGCGCCCGGCTGGCCGTGGAGCCGTCGCGACGCGGCGGCCCGAAGCGCTGATGCTCGCGGACGTGGCAACTCGCACAAACGACGCCGCGCCCCTGGAGGGCGGAATCGAAGTCGGGATTGGCAATCCAGCGGCCTCCTTCGAGGAGCTCGGGCCGCTGTTCGGCAATCGGGGCGTGACAGGTCGCGCACGAACGCGCCGAGAGGGGATCGGTCTTCACCAGGTCGACGAGCTGGCCGGCGATGCCCGGCCCCATGCTCCGGGCGTGTATCGAGCCCTGCCAGTCCGCGAACTGCACGGGATGGCAGGCTCCGCAGGCCTCCGGCTGCAGTGATCGCTCGATGGGCGAGAAGCGAGCGGGAGGCGGGCCCTGGCGGGGAATGGGCCGCCGCCAGTGTCGCGCGATGAATTCCTGCTCGGCCGCGGAAGGGCCCTCCGCCAGGGGTGGCGGCGCTTCCGCGCGCGAGGACATGGCGAGAACGACAAGCATGGTAGGCCACACCAGGGACACCATCCGGTTCATCTCCGGGCAGCCTACCACGTGGCCCGCCCTGCTATGATGGAGCATGCCGTTTCTCCCGAGCGCTCGACCGCGTTCGCGGTCACGATGGCTCGGACCTCTCGGCTGGATCACGGGCGTGCTCTCGGTACTCCTGGGCGCGGCCGGACTCGCCGCCGTGCTCTGTCTCTGGTTTCCCTCCGTGCTGACGACGCCCGAGCTGCGCGAGATCTACGACATGACCCTCATCCGAGGTCTCATCAAGGCGGGACTCCTGGCCGCCTTCCTCTGCGGCGCGGCCAGCCTCCTCCTCAAGCGCCGCAAGGCGCTCGGGCTCACCGGTATCGGCCTGGCCGGGCTGGCCACGCTGATGGGCGGCTCACAGGTCGAGGTCAGCACTCCCGTGCGGGCGTCAGATCATCTCGGCCTCGACTGGTTTCTCCTGAATCTCCTCATCCTCGCCACCGTCTTCGTGCCCCTCGAGCATCTCTTCGCGCGGCTGCCCGCCCAGAGGGTCTTCCGCAAGGGATGGACCACGGACCTCGCCCATTTCGGGGTCAGTCACCTTCTCGTCCAGGCGACCGTGCTTCTCACCCTCGTGCCTGCCGCCGTGTTCTTTCGCTGGGCCGTCAGTCCGACCCTGCAGTCCGCCATCGCCGGCCAGCCCGTGCTCCTTCAGTTCGCCGAGATCCTCGTCATCGCCGATCTCACCCAGTACACGACCCATCGCCTCTTTCATGCCGTGCCCTGGCTCTGGCGCTTCCACCAAGTGCACCATTCGGCGCAGTGTCTCGACTGGCTCGCCGCCTCGCGGCTGCACCTCGTGGACATCGTGGTCACGCGCGCCGTGGGCTTCGTGCCCGTCTACGTGCTTGGATTCGCCACGGGCCCCACCTACGCGTACCTGGTCTTCGTGTCCTTCCAGGCCATCTTGATCCACGCGAACGTGAATTTCCGCTTCGGTCCCTTACGGTGGGTGCTCGCCACGCCGCAGTTCCACCACTGGCACCACAGCGCCGAGTCCGAAGCGGTGGACAAGAATTTCGCCGTGCACTTGCCCGTGATCGATCTCGTCTTCGGGACCTTCCATCTGCCCGGCAACCGGTGGCCCGCCCGCTACGGCCTGGAGGGCGATCCTGTCCCCGAGAACTATGCTCGGCAGCTCGCCTACCCGTTCCGTCCCTCCGCTCACCCTCGCTCCCCCGCGATCCGCCCCGCGACCCCCAACACCCCCCCGAACACCGCCTCATGACCCGCGCGCCATACGCGGGCTGACGTCACAACGAGGACCACGACATCGGCGCTCGTCCGTCTCCAGCGGCCGCACCGAATCGGCTGCTCGCGCTCGCCCTCGTAGGCCTGGCGGCCATGGCCGCGGCTGTCGGTATCGGGCGATTCGTCTACACGCCGATCCTGCCCCTCATGGTCGAGGATCTTGGGATGACCAGGAGCGCGGCGGGTCTCCTCGCCTCCGCGAACAACGCCGGCTACCTTGCCGGCGCGCTCGTGGCCGCCATGCCCGGCCTGCCCGGCTCCCGCCGCCGCTGGCTGCTCGTCGCCCTCCTGGTCAGCGCGCTCACCACGGCCTCCATGGCCGTGACATCCTGGAGTCCCGCCTTCCTCCTCCTGCGTTTCGCGGGTGGTGTGGCGAGCGCCTTCGGACTCGTGTATTCCTCGGCGCTCGTGCTCGACCGGATCGGTCGTGGAGGTCGACCTGGCCTGTCGGCGGTGCATTTTGCCGGCGTCGGCACGGGCATCGCGGTCTCCGCCATGGTCGTCTTTCTCTCGGGGGGCTGGCGCACGGCGTGGCTCGCCGCGGGTCTCACGTCCCTCGTCGCGGTCGGGATCGTCGCCGCGCTCATTCCGGATCGAGGCGACGTCACGGCGCCCGCACCCTCGGCCTCTGGCAGGCCGGCGCCGTCTCTTGCAACCCTCGTCACGGCCTATGGCCTCTTCGGCTTCGGTTACATCATCACGGCGACGTTTCTCGTTGCCATCGTGCGCGCCTCGCCCCAGGTGCGGGCCCTGGAGGCATTCGTCTGGCTCCTCGTCGGATTGACCGCGGCGCCGTCTGTCGGCGTGTGGACGGCCGTGGAGGGCCGGGTCGGGATCTCGCGATCGTTTGCCCTCGCGTGCGTCCTGGAAGCCGTCGGCGTCGCGGCCAGCGCGCTATGGGTTCGCCCGACCGGCATTCTCCTCGCCGCCGCGCTCCTCGGAGCCACCTTCATGGGGATCACCGCCCTCGGCCTCACCTGGGCCCGCCGGATCGCCCCGGGGGATCCACGAAGCACTCTCGCGATGATGACGGCCGCCTTCGGCTTCGGCCAGATCGTCGGCCCCGTGTTCGCCGGCATCGTCTACGACGCCACCGGGACCCTCGTCGTGCCCTCGCTGGCCGCGGCCGGGGCGCTCCTCGCAGGGGCCACGCTCGCCATCACACGATCCGAGTAGAATCAGGAGAGCTCGCGAGGCGCGGTCGCCGTCGCGGAGGAGGGTGGACGCATGTGCAGGGCGAGTTGCTTCGATTCGTGGACGCGACTGCTTGCGCTCGCCCGCGCGGGCGAAGATGAGCCGCCGTCTGGTCGGCTGAGCCGGCGGGGCTTTCTCGCCGCCGCCGCCACGCCCGTGCTGGCCGCGGCCTGCGCCGCCCGTGCGCTCCCGCCGCCACCGGGGCCGACGCGAGACCTGCTGGAAGCCACACTCTCGTTCGATCTCCACTCGCATCCTGGGCTGTTCCCGAGCACGGCCTCCGACACCCTGGCGGGGCACCGCCGGAGCGCGGAGGCCGGACTCGTGAAGGTGATCAGTCTCACGGCCACCTCGGACGCGCCCGTCATCGCCCGGAGTGCCAGCGGCGGTCTGCGGGCAACGCGCCAGCCCCGGCCCGGCGAGCTCTATGCCTCCATGTGGCGCCAGATGGACCTGCTGCGGACCTGGAGCGCGGGTGCGGGGATGCCCCTCGTGCTGCGCGCCGAGGAGCTCGGCGTGCCCGCCTCCGCGCCCGTGCGCGGCATCCTCGCCGTCGAGGGGTGCGACTTTCTCGAGGGCAGGGTGGAGCGCGTGCAGGAGGCCTTCGACAAGGGAATCCGCTCCCTCCAGCTCGTCCACTACCGGGTGAACGAGCTCGGCGACATCCAGACCGAAGCGCCCGTGCACGGTGGGCTCACTCCGTTCGGCCGCGCCGCAGTGCGCGAGATGAATCGTCTCGGCATCGTGGTCGATGTCGCCCACGCGACCCTGGACGTCGTGCGCGGGGTGGCCGAGACGACCACGCAGCCGATCATCCTCTCCCACTCCAATATTCAGGACGGCAGCGGCTGGGCGCGCTTCATCACCGTCGAGCACGCACGGTTGATCGCGCGCACGGGCGGGGTCATCGGCGCCATGCCGTATGTCAGGGGATACCGCGGCGACTACATCCCCGCCTACGTCGACCACATCTCCAGGCTCGTCGAGGCCGTCGGCATCGAGCATGTCGGCATCGGCACCGACATGGACGGCATCGGCCCCGGCGCGATCTTCACGAGCTACGATCGCTGGCCCTCTCTCGCGCAGGCCCTGATCGATCGCGCCTACGGCAAGGAGGAGGTCGCGAAGATGCTCGGTGGCAATTGCCGGCGCGTGTTCGAGAAGGTGGGCGGGGGCGTCAGCGCTGCGGCTCGGCCTCGTCGCGAAACCGTTTGACCGGTATCGTCGCGCCTTCGCTCATGAGGCCCGGGTAGGCCCGCTCAAAGGTCGCCATGATCTCGGCCACGGGAACATCGGCGCGCGGGCTTCGCTCGCCCACGTATTCCATGTGCCGCCGGCCGCTCGCGTCGTAGGGATGGAAGAGGGAGTCGGCAAGCCCGTCGAACTCGAGCGGGCGAACGCCGAAGCGCTCGCAGAGCGCGCGGTCGAAGGCCGGGGTCGCCTTGACCCATCGTCCCCCGAGCGAGAATTCCGTATAGCCGTGGTAGTAGAAGACGTCGCCACCAACCAGCCTACGCAGCCGCGGCGTGCAGAGGTGGTTACGCACGTCCCCGAAGCCGAGACGGGCCGGGATGCCCGCCGCGCGTGCCCCCGCGGCCAGGAGGGCCGCCTTGGCCACGCAGAAGCCCGCCCCGCGCGCCAGGCATGCGCTTGCCCGGTAGGTCTCGGGCGAGCGGAAATCCGCGTACGGCGTGTAGGTGATGTCGTCACGGACCGCGTAGTAGAGATGGACGGCGCGTTGGGTCTCGTCCAGCCCGTCTCCACAAACCTGGCGGCTCCAGGCGATCACCCGCGCGTCGTCGCTGTCCACGAATGCCGCGGGGGCGAGATACGCGCTCGATTCGTCAGATGGCGCCATGCGCTCGAGTATATCCCCTCGAAGGCGGCGACACCCAGTGCCCGCGAGCGCGGGGCGATGGTACACTCCCTGTGCCGATCTGGCGCAGGGTCAGCTCCATGGAAGCGTTTGCGGCGCCGGTGCACGCCCCGGACTTCAAATCCGGCGTCCGGCTCTAGACAAGTCGGAGGTGGGTTCGACTCCCACACGCTTCCGCCAGCCCTTCGATCGCAGGTCACAGCCATGACCAAGGAACCGCGACACCCCAAGGCGCAGGACACGGTCGGGCGTCGCCGCCGGAGCGCCCCCTGGCTTCTCGGCGGCGGGATCGCCCTCCTCGCCGCCATCGTGGTGGGCGTGTACGTGTATCGCGCGGCCGCCGATCTTCCCGGCCAGCGATTTCCCGATCAGGGCAACCGCCACGTCCAGACCTTCAGCGAGGCCATCCCGCCGTACAACTCGGATCCGCCCACCTCGGGGCCCCACATGCCTTACATCGCGCCGTGGGGCATCCACACCGAGCCCATCCCGCGCCAGCTCCAGGTCCACAATCTCGAGGACGGCGGCGTCATGGTCCAGTATCACTGTCCCCAGGGTTGTCCCGACCTCGTGGCCAAGCTCACGGCCATCGTGTCGAGCTACGATCGGCAGGTCATTCTCGCCCCCTATCCCGGCATGAAGACGCGCATAGTGCTCACGGCATGGACCCGTCTCGACGCCTTCGACGAGGTCGATGAGTCGCGTATCCGCCGCTTCATCCGTGCCTATCGCGGGATCGACCATCACCCGGGGTAAAATGCGGTCATGCGGAGGCCTCACACGGCGGTCCTGGCAATCGTCCTCGTCGGGCTCAGCGGCCCGGGCGGCTGCGCCTCGTATATCTCGCCCCTCCAGCCGCCGCCGTACCGTGACCAGGTCGCGGCCTCATACGACCGGACCTGGGGCGCCCTCATCCGGGCACTGGCCTTCGACAATGTCCCCCTGCGTGTGGTTGCCAAGGATTCGGGCGTGATCGCGTCGGACGATTTCGTGTCCCCCATCGGCATCTACGCCGACTGTGGCCGCAAGGGCGAGTCGCCGCTCGAGGGCGAGGCCCTGGCCGCCTTCACGGTGTTCGTGCGGCCCAGCGGCGCCACCACCGACATTCAGATCAACAGCAAGATGCGCACCCTTCGCCTCGGCCAGCCCGGCAAGCTCCGGATGGAGCCGGGTCTCGAATGCGTCTCCACCACGCGCTGGGAGCCGAATCTCGTGGACTCCGTGCGTCGCTACGTGAGGGAGTAGCCCATGCCCCCCAAGCTGCCGGAGCTGGTCAAGCGCGCGCGGCGCCTGGCCACCGAGCGCGATCGACTCGTACAGGAGCTGGCGCGCGAGTGGTCGCGCGCCCTCAAGGGCCAGGGCTTCTCGGCCCGCGATCTCGACGAGCTGTGGGCGGGCCTGACGGAGGAGGCCGTGCGTCGCCTCCTGCAGTCCGAGGCGCGCCGCGCGGGGACGGAGGCCATTCGCCACGAGGCCCGCGAGGTGATCGCGCGGGTGCGCGCGCGAGTGGAGACCGAGCTTGCCGCGGGCGGATAAGGCCCAGGCCCTGCTGCGCGGACTGCCCGGCGTGGACGCGCTGGTGGGGCGCGCGGCCGCGCATCCGGATCTGCGCTCCATGCCGCGCCAGCGGGTCACTGAATCCGCGCGCGAGGTGCTGGCGGCCGAGAGACGGCGGGTTCTCGAGGGCGCGTCCTCCGTCGCCGAAGCCTCGACCCTCGCGGAGCGTGTGGTCGACCGTCTGACACGGAGCGGCGTCTTCTCGCTCGATCGAGTCATCAACGCCACCGGCGTGGTCCTGCACACCAATCTCGGGCGCGCGCTGCTCTCGCCGCTCGCGCAGGAGCGGCTGCGCGCGGCGGCGGCCGGCTACACGAATCTCGAGATGGACATCGGCCAGAAGGAGCGGGGCTCGCGCTACGCCCATGTCGACGGCCTCCTCCAGCGCCTGACGGGCGCCCCCGCCTCCCTCGTCGTCAACAACTGCGCCTCCGCCGTCCTGCTCGCCCTCGAGAGCCTGGCCCGCGGCAAGGAAGTGATCGTCTCGCGCGGCGAGCTGATCGAGATCGGCGGCGAGTTCAGGATCCCGGACATCATGCGCCGCTCGGGCGCCGTGCTGCGCGAGGTGGGCACGACGAACCGCACCCATCTCAAGGACTACGCTCAGGCCATCGGCCCCGAGACGGGACTCATTCTCAAGGTGCACACGTCCAACTACCGCGTGGTCGGCTTCACGGCCGCCGTGTCGTCCCGCGAGCTCAGCCAACTCGGGCGCGAGCGCGGGATTCCCGTGATGGAGGACCTGGGCTCGGGCTGCCTGGTCGATCTCCGGCGCTATGGATTTCCGTACGAGCCGACGGTGCCCGAGGTGGTGGCCTCGGGCGTGGACATCGTCTCCTTCTCCGGCGACAAGCTCCTCGGCGGGCCCCAGGCCGGCATCGTGGTGGGCGGGGCCAAGCTCGTCGAGCGGCTCGCCAGGAACCCTCTCAACCGCGCCCTCCGCATCGACAAGTTCACGGTGGCCGCGCTGGAGGCGACGCTGTACGCCTACGAAGCGGGAGAAGCGCTCGAGACCATTCCGACGCTGCGGATGCTGACGGAGTCGCCGGCGGCGATCCGGCGGCGGGCGCGCGGGCTCCTGCGTCGGCTCTCCGCCGAGGTCCAGTCACGGCTGGGCGCGGTGCTGGTGGACGTGACCTCGCAGGTCGGAGGCGGCGCCCTGCCCACGGTGGAGCTGCCCACGGTCGCCCTCGCCCTCGGCAGCGTGGAGCGCCGCCCCGAGGATCTCGACGACCGGCTCCGGGCCGCGCGGCCGCCTGTCGTCGGCCGCCTCCTCGATGACCGGCTGCTCCTCGACTTTCGGACCGTGCTTCCCGCCGACGTCCCCGCTCTCGCCGCAATCCTCGCATCGCTCTAGCTATGGCAAGAGCGGTGAGTGCTGAAATGGCGAGCCTGGCGAGCCCAGGCGCCAAGTTGGGGGAGTGCGGGGGCCATGTCGGGGCCCCCGCAGCTCAATGATGGACGGGGCCCGTGTCGCCAGTAAGCATGTGGGGGAGTGCGGGGGCCATGTCTGGGCCCCCGCAGCTCAATGATGGACGGGGCCCGTGTCCCCAGTAAGCATGTGGTCGTAGGCACCGCGGGGCACATCGATCATGGCAAGACCTCGCTCGTCAAGGCGCTGACCGGCACCGATACCGACCGGCTGCCCGAGGAGAAGGCGCGAGGCATAACGATCGACCTCGGCTTCGCCTTCCTCGAAGAGCCGGACGGCCTCACCATCGAGATCGTGGACGTGCCGGGCCACGAGCGGTTCGTCAAGAACATGCTGGCGGGGGTGGGCGGCATCGATCTCGCGCTCCTCGTCATCGCGGCCGACGAGGGCGTGATGCCCCAGACGCGCGAGCACCTCGCCATCTGTCAGCTCCTGCGCATCAAGGCGGGCATGGTCGCCCTCACCAAGACGGATCTCGTCGAGCCCGACTGGATCGAGCTGGTCAAGGACGACGTCACGCGACTCCTCGCGGACACCTTCTTCGCGGGCTGCCCCATCGTGCCCATCTCCGTCAAGACGGGGCAGGGGCTGCCCGAGCTGCGGCGGACGCTCGCCGAGCTCGCGGCCCGCGTTCCCGAGCGGGGCACCGATCAGACGGCGCGGCTGCCCATCGACCGCGTCTTCACCGTGAAGGGCTTCGGCACCGTGGTCACGGGCACCCTCATGGCGGGACGTCTCGGCGTGGACGACCGGACGGAAGTCTTCCCCCGCGGCCTTCAGGCCAAGGTCCGCGGGCTCCAGGTGCATGGCCGGCCCGTCGAGGCGGCGCAGGCGGGTCAGCGCACCGCGGTCAACCTCCAGGGCGTGGAGCGCGCGTCTCTCGAGCGGGGTGACGTCCTGGCGCCGCCCGGAGCGCTCCTCCCCACGCTCCTCGTCGATGCTTCGCTCGAGCTCCTCGCCGACGCGCCGCGGCCGCTCAAGACGCGCGATCGGGTGCGCTTTCACGTGGGCACCCAGGAAGTGATGGCGCGGGTGCTGCTCGTGGGCCCGCAGGTGATCGAGCCGGGCAGCGTCGCCTACGGCCGCTTCCGACTCGAGGGGCGCGTCTGCGCGCTGCCCGGCGATCGCTACGTCATCCGCTCGTACTCGCCCATCGTCACCATCGGCGGCGGCACCGTGCTGGACATCTCGCCGCCGCGCTTCAAGCGAAAAGGCGACGCCCTCCTTGAGCACCTGCGCCTGCTGGAGCGGGGCACCGCCGCCCAGGTCGTCGAGGAGCACCTCCGCCAGGCCGGCGCGGCCGGCCTGCGCGCGGCCGATCTCCGAGCCCGCACGCCCTTCGGCCCCGAGCGGCTGCGCGTGCTCCTCGAGGAGCTTTCGCGCGGGCAGGCGATCACGCCCGTGGATCGCGAGTGGTACGTGCACCGCGAGGCGAGCCAGCGGCTGCGCGAGCAGACATTGTTACTCCTCCAGGCCTTTCATGCCCAGAACCCTCTGCGTGGCGGGATCTCGCGGGAGGAGCTCCGGAGCCGCGCCGGGCACGCGCAGGAGAAGGTCTTCACCCAGCTCGTGTCCACCCTCGAAGCCGAGGGCCTCGTGCGGAGCGAGCGTGACCAGGTGCGGCTCGCCTCTCACGAGATCCGCCTCACCCCCGACCAGCAGCGAGTGGTCGACGGCCTCGAGGCCGATTTTCGCCGGGCGGGGGCCGCCCCCCCGAGCCCCGAGGAAGCCCTGGGCCGGCTCGGGGTCAAGGGCACCGAGAAGCACCAGCTCTTCCAGCTCCTGATCGCCGACCGGCGCCTCGTGCGCGTCAAGGAGTCGATCTTCTTCCACTCGGCGGCTCTCCAGGAGATCCAGGACAAGCTGGTGGCCCATCTCCACCTCAAGAAGGACATCGGTCCGGGCGACGTGAAGGATCTCCTGGGCATCAGCCGCAAGTACGCCATTCCCCTCATGGAGTACTT
>WNGJ01002681.1_pt1 | contig 18130 bp, 13 predicted proteins | sample 5400611 | NCBI WGS metagenome assembly WNGJ01 (sample SAMN13153375, study PRJNA577476) | soil metagenome | isolation source: 40 cm soil or saprolite under Garry oak tree replicate 1 | place: USA:California | collected 2016-06-15 | reverse complement strand
AGCCACGTGATCGCGCGCTGCGCGGCAGCCGCCGCGTTGCCGCTAGCGCCGGCCCCGGATCCGGCGGGCAGCCGCACCCGGCCGAGCGCGAGGACAACCTCGGCCGTGTCGTCGATGTCAGGATAGCCGTCGTTGTCGAACTCGAAGGCCCAGCCCGCCGGCGCGAGGCCAGGCCGGCGCACCTGCCAGTCACCTGGTCCGCTGATCTCCTCGGTGAGGACCCACCTCGTGGCGGACACCAGTACGGGATGGTCGGCCTTCACGCCGGCGTCACGCAGGGCGATCAGCGCCAGGACCGTGTCCCAGACGGGCGACTGGCAGGCCTCGAGCCGCCGTACCCGGCCGCCCGGCGTGTCCTCCCAGATCGTGAACCTGTCCAGGCCCGCCAGGCCGCGCTGGATCACCGGATGCTCCAGGCCGTAACCGAGCAGGCTGAGCGCGATCAGGCTGTACACCCACGGCGGCTGGATGCCGCCCCAGCAGCCATCCCGTTCCTGTCTCGCGATGATCCACTCCGCGCAGCGGCGCATCGCCGCCGTCCTGACCGCCGCGGCAGGCTTCCTGCCTCGTACATGCCTCTCGTAGCTGTGCAGCACGCGGTCCAGCCGCTCGAATGCCCTGGCCCAGCCGTCCGCGACGGGCTTCAGCCGCGCCGCGCCGGCTGGCGCGCGCAGCTCGTCGAGGCCGAACGGCAGCGACTTCGACGGCCGCAGCGAGCCGACGATGGTCAGCGGGACGATCGTCTGCCTCGCCCAGCAGGCCCAGTCGTACACGTTCAGCGGGAACCAGGCCGGCAGGTAGATCAGCTCGGGAGGCATGACCGGCAGGTCATCCCACGACCACTGGCCGAACATGGCTAGCCAGATCCTGGTGAAGACCCGGGCGGCCTCGATCCCGCCCGCGTCCCTGATCCACGCGGCCGCCGTCGCCATGTGGGCGGCCGCCGGCTCGTCGCCGGCCAGCCGCAGCGCGACGTAGGCCTCGACGGTGGTAGACAGGTCAGCGTCGCCGCCGCGGAAGTTGGCCCAGGTGCCATCCGCGCGCTGGCAGGACCTGATCCAGCGCGAGGCGGCTTCGGTCTGCTCCGCCGTCCGCACCCCGAGGAACTCGCGGAACAGCAGGTCTTCGGCGTCCATGGTGACGTTGGTCTCCAGCTCGCCCTGCCACCAGCCCTCGGCGTGCTGGAGGCCGAGCAGGTGCTCGGTCGCGCGTTCGAGCGCGGCCCGCGCCGCCGTGACAGGCCCGGTCTCCGCGGGCCGCACGGCTTCGGTGCCGGCAGCGCTGCCCACAGGCGTCTCGACGGAGGCAGCCGGCCTCGGGTTCACCAGTGCCTCGCAGTGACGAACTCGGCGATCGCCGCGAACTCGACGCGCACGTCGTCCGGCATGTCCGCCTCGTTCAGGCAGCCCATCGCCGATGAGAGCGCGGATTCGGCCTCGGCCTCCACCCATTTCTTGCCGCCAGCGATCTCCACCAGCTCGGCGGCGCGCAGCAACTGCCCTTCGGTCAGCGGGTCCGGGTGGGCGAGCATCGTGGCGAGCTCACGCCCGGCGTCGCTCTCGCTGGCCAGGGCCGCGACGACCGGCAGTGACTTCTTCCTCGACCGCAGGTCAGACCGTACCGGCTTACCCGTGACCTCGGGCGAGCCCCAGATGCCGAGCAGGTCATCGGTGAGCTGGAAGGCCAGCCCGATGTAGGCGCCGAACGCGGTCAGGCTCATGGCGGTGCTGGCCGGCGCTCCCACATAGATGGCGCCGATGCTGCACGCGCAGGCCATCAGCGCGGCGGTCTTGTCGGCGGCCATGTCCAGGCACTCGTCGACGCTCACCTGGTCGCGCCGCTCGAACGCCAGGTCGGCGCCCTGGCCGGAGATGAGCCGCTGCACGGCCGCTGCCAGGCACCTGGATGCCCAGACAGCCTGCGGCGCCGGGCCCTCGAGCAGCAGGTCGTTCGCGAGCGCCTGGAGCGCGTCACCGGCCAGGATCGCCGGGCCGATGCCGAACACGGTCCAGGCGGTCGGCCGGTGCCTGCGCTCGGTGTCGCCGTCCATGATGTCGTCGTGCAGGAGAGAGAAGTTGTGCACCAGCTCGACGGCCACGGCCGCGGGCACCGCGCGCTCGGCCGGAGCGCCGGCCGCGCGCGCCGACAGCAGCGTGAGCGCCGGGCGGAGCGCCTTGCCGCCAGACCGGCTGCCAGTCGGGGTTCCCTCGGCGTCGCAGAGCCCCAGGTGGTAGCTCGCCACCGGGCGGATCTCGGGGCTGAGCCTGGCCACGGCGGCCTCGATGCCCGGGCCGACGAGGTCGCGGGCGGTCTCCACTCCGGCGGGGATGGTCGCGGTCACGACGCCGCCCCGGTCGGTTCGGTCATTGTCAGAGCGGGCCGGCTCGCCAGCTCGCTGATCAGCCTCTCCGCCGCATGCTGCCCACTACGCACGGCACCCTCCATCGTGTCTGGCCACCCGGTGTCGGTCCACGCTCCGGCGAGCACGAGCCCGGGCACCGGCGTCGCGGTACCTGGTCGGAGGGCGCCTATACCCGGCGCCTGCCGGAACGTCGCACGACGTTCCCTGGTGACGAAGAAATCGGTAACCCTGGCGCCGGCAGCCGCGGGGAAGAGCTGCTCAAGCGCGGGGAGGAACTGCTCCCGCAGCGACGCCGCGGGAACGTCCACATAGCCGCCGGCGGCCGACAGCGAGACAGCCAGGTACTGGCCGCCCGGGAGTCCGGCCTGCCTGGTCTTGTCGAACACCCACTGGACCGGCGACTCGACGGCCGCCGCGAACGGCAGGCTGGTGACCTGCCGGTCGTAAATGACGTGAACGTTGACAATCGGTGACGATCCAAGATCATCCCACCGGTCAGCACCGGTGACGCCGGCCGGCTCCGCGAGCCTGGCCGCCTGCGCTGCCGGGACAGCAAGCACCACGCCGTCGGCCATCAGCTCGCTAACGTCGGCGGCGGCCTGCCGCGAGCCGTCGCCGTCGGCCAGGCGGGTCCCGCCGGCCGCCGACTCGATGCTCACCCGGAACCCGCCGCAGGCGAGCGGCTCCACCGCCGCGGCCCGCGAGCCGTACATCACGTGAGCGCCCAGCCGGCCGAGCAGCTCACCGGCGGCCCCGCCGTGGATGTCGCCGAGCGGCACGTTGGCGACGCCGATGTCGGCGGCACCGCGCGCCCCCAGCAGCGCCATCTTGATGACGGTCGCCGACAACGGCAGGCTGGCTTCGTCGCCGGCGATGTTGAGCGCCAAGACGATGAACAGGTCCCACATCAGGCGGCAGGCGGCCTCGTTCTGTCCCCTGGCGGCGAGCCAGTCGCCGAGCGAGGTGCGGTCCAGCGCCGGATCGGCGGGATCCAGGAAGCGCATCGCGAGCGCGGCCCTGGCGACCCTGAGCCGCTCGGGCAGCGACAGCAGACGGTATCCGGCCAGGGCCCGCCCGAAGTGCAGCGGGCCGGGCAGCGCCGTGCGCCGCAGCCTGGCCGTGCCTCGCGGCGACAGCACGGTGACGTCGAACCGTTCCTGCACCGTCACAAGCCCGGTCGCGCCGAGACGCTCAAGCAGCTCCTGGTAGAACGTGCAGCAGCGCAGGAACACGTGCTGACCGTTGTCGATCGTCATCTCGCCGCGGCCGAAGGACGATGCCGCGCCGCCCAGCCTCGGCCTCGCCTCGACCAGGGTGACGTCGACGCCCGCATCGCGGAGCCCGATGGCAGCCCTGATCCCGGCCAGTCCCCCGCCGATGACGACAACCCGGTGCGCAGTGCCCTTGCTCATGCCTGACCCGCCTGTTCGTTCGTAACAGACGCCGGCCCGCCTGAGCCGTTTCTCGCTGCCCGCCGCCAGGCCAGTCCGGCCAGCGCGCTCGCGGCCACCATCGCTTTCTCGCCCGCTGGCAAAGACATCCGGCGCTCGAGGGCCGTCTGCGGAGCCGCGCAGATGTGCTCGAGCAGGCGGAAGTAGATGCTCGCCATCGCGCCAGCCGAGGCGGCGCTGCGCCGGTCGAGCAGTGGCATCAGCCGGAGTCCGTTGGCATACCAGTCCTTGGCTCGTTCTGCCTCGAACCTGATCAGCCCCCCGAGATCGCCGGTCAGGACGCCCCGGCCGTCCTTTCCGCCAGGCGTCAGCGTGCACCCGAACCTAGTGATGTCCTCGGCGGGGAGGTATACCCTCCCGTTCCCGAGATCCTCACGGATGTCCCGCATGATGTTGGTCAGTTGCAACGCGATGCCGAGCGAGTCGGCTAGCGGCTCGGCCGCGGCCGGGTCGCGGCTGCCGAACACCCCGAGCGACAAGCGGCCGATCGACCCGGCCACGCAGCGGCAGTAGTGCTTGAGCTCGTCGAAGGTCGCGTAGCTTGTGCCGCGGACGTCTGCCTCGCAGCCGTCGATCAGCTCGCCGAACGCGCCCAGCGGTACCGCGAACCTGGACGACGCGTCGCGCAGGGCCACCAGTACCTGGTCGGTGCTACCGCTCGTATGCAGCGAGGTGATCTCGGCCCGCGCCTCCTCCAAGGCCGCGATCTTCTCCTCGGCCGGCATCGAGCCGTCACCGATGTCGTCGACCCGCCGCGCGAATGCGTACACGGCTGACAGCGCGCGCCGCTTGTCGCCAGGAAGCAGCGTGATCCCGTAGGCGAAGTTCTTAGCCTCCTGGCGGGTGATCCGCTCGCACTCACGGTAGGCCGCCCTGACGTCAGCGGCAGTGCCAGCCGGGCCGCCTCGATCGGCGGCAGGGGGCTGATCACGCGCCACGCCGGTCACCTGCCCCTCGCGAACGCCCTGGCCAGCTCCACGAGCGTGCGGCCCCTGCCGGGACGCGGCGTGACCGCCATCACGTCGTACTCTGCGGCGTCGATGGCGGCGAGCGCGGCCCGCCCGCCCGCGACATAGCCGGCCACGGCGGCCCGCGCGGCGCCGCGCAGGGTGCCGACCAGCGGGGCACCGGTGTCGATCAGCGACCTGGCACGTCCAACCTCGAAGGCCATCAGCTCCCGCACCATGGGCCTGGCGTGCGGGGCAGCGAGATCGTCCTCACCGCAACCGTGCACCGCCATGTCCTCGAGCGGCAGGTAGATCCGGCCCGCCTTGAGGTCCTCGGCCACGTCCTGCCAGTGCTCGGCGAGCTGCAGACCAGTACAGACGTAGTCGGACTGCTCGGCCCGGTCGGCGGTGCACTGACCGAAGACGTGCAGGACGATCCGGCCGACGGGATTGGCCGACAGCCGACAGTATCCGGCCAGATCCTCGAACGTTTGATACCTGGTGACGACCTGGTCTTGCTGATTCGCCCCGATCAGGTCCACGAAGGGCTGCATCGGGATCTCGCACTCAAGCACCGTCCGCCGCAGCCCGGCGACTGCCGGTTGCGGCCGCTTGGCGGGCTGCCCTGGCTCCCCTGCCTGCCCTGACGCGCCGGCGGCGGTCCCCGCGTTGGACCCGCCGATGCTAGCGTAGAGCGCCTTGACATCGGCCTCAAGGTCGGCGAGCAATGCCAGTCGCTCGGCCGCCGGCGCCTGATCGCCGAGATCGTCGGCCGTCCTGGCGAACACGTAGACGGCCATCAGGTGGTGGCGGTAGGTTCGCGGTAGCATGCGCAGCGCGACAGGGAAGTTCTCGTGCGCCGCCTTGGCCGCGACGGCGTGAGGGGTCATATCCTCAGCCAGCGCAGCCGGGACGCCGGGTGTAGGGCTACCGGACACCGGGACGTTGCGCAGGGCAGCATCCGGCTCAGGCAGGACGGCCGATGGCCGCTGCTTCGCGGAGCGCTCTGTCACAGGTTCTGCCATGTGTTCCCCCAGGAGCCCAGCTCGGCTGTGCCCCGTCCGGCCCCACATTCCCTATTCCTGCATGGACTCTAAATGAAATGCAAACGATGACATCGACGTCACCTGATACCGGTGTCGCTTTCTGTCACGTGAGCACTGCAAACGCAGGAGGGTCGGCTCGCAAAAGGTTATGAGGGGAAGGCAGGAAATAAACCTTTTCAACCGGTAGGAGCAGAATTATCCATCCGCGCGCGCACTCCCGTTCTGGCCTGCGAAAACTACCAGGTGGCTCGGGAAGGACCGAGAAGCTAGTCTCCGACCATGACCTGGGAACCTAGCCGTGACCCGGGAGCGAGCGAGGGCTAGTCTCCCGAACATGAGCAGGGATCCTCGCCAGGGTGCGCCGCCGGGGCCGAGTGTGTCGGCCGCCGGTGGCCATGACGGGCTGCCCGCGGACAGCGTGCGGATAGACGCCGTGGCGGTGGCAGCGATACCGCGCTCCGCCGTGGCCGACGGGCGCCAACAGGCCCCGGCCGCGCCGGCCGAGCGGCCGAGCCGTCCCAGCCGCGGCACCGGTGTCCGGCCCAGACGCCCTTCGCTCGGCGGCGGTATCCCGGCCCAGGGCCGCGAGCTAGGAGCGCAAGGTCGGCAGACCGTGCGCAGGCTGCTCGAGGCCGGACTGGCTGAGTTCGATGAGCGCGGCTTCCAGGCGGTGCGGGTCGACGACGTCGTCCGCAGGGCCAGGACCTCGCACGGCACCTTCTACCTCTATTTCGCCAACAAGGACGACCTGTTCAGGACGCTGCTGCGGGATGCGCTCAGGGACATGGAGACCATCACCGACGAGTTCCCCGTGGTCACGAGCAACGAGGGCGGCCGCGCGGCGCTGCGGCGCTGGATCATGAGCTTCACCGATACCTACGCCGCGCACGCCACGGTCATCCGGATTCTCAGCCAGGCCGAGATCGTCGGCGAGCAGGTCTACGGCGACGGCCTGCGGCTGCTCTTCAGGCTCTCAGAAGCGATCGCCCAGGGCATGACGGTGGCAACTTCTGGGGGTTCAGCGGGGTCATCCCCCGTGGCCAGCACCACGGGGCAGCGGCCGGGCGAGCACGCCAAGGATCCCGCCCAGCACGCCGAGTTGACGGCGCTCGCGTGCCTGATGATGCTCGAGCGGATCAACTATCTGCTGAGCGTGGACGTGCGGCTGCCACGCGAGGAGATGGTCGACCGGCTGAGCGCCATCATCTACGCGGCCTTCCACACGCCGTGACCTGAGCGCCCGACCAGCTGCTCCCGCCGCGTGCGGCGCCCGCGGGCGCCGTGCCGGCTGACGGGTGACCTAAGGAGAGGTGGCCCGCGCGATGACCTCCGCCGCGCTGCTGGTGATGGACGTGCAGGAGGGGATCTTCAGGCGCTTCGCCTGCCTGCGCGAGTTCGGCCCGCGCGGCGAGATCAGGCAGCCCTGGTGGGCGAGTGACCTGATGCGCGAGTACTACTGCCCACCCGTTCGGCCTCTACGGCGGGCAGGTGGCGGCCCAGGCCCTGCTGGCGGCCGCGCACACAGCGGTCGAAATCTTCAGCCACAGATCGGAATCGCCGTGACGCGTATCCGGCGCATGCTGCACACCAGGGCCAGAGTTGACGCGGCGCACGAACTGGAGGAGCTGGACATGAAGGTGCGTGAGCGCGAGCTTCAACCAGGCACTTGATGTTGATGGCGTCGCTGCCGCGCCGATGCCAGATTCCTGTCACTACCACCGGCTATGGTGTTCCTGCACCACCACCACCAGGGCTGATCTCGCCTACCTGGAGCAACTTGCATGTCGAATTTACGTGAACCGTGGTCGGTCGTAGACCTGTTCTCAGGTGCGGGCGGCATGAGCTACGGCTTCCACGCGCATCCGGCATTCTCGGTCTCGGCTGCTGCGGATGCTCAGATCGGCAAGCCAAGTACGGGGCGAGGCACGCTGGGGTGTAACGCGACCTACCGCGCCAATATCGGCGTCCAGCCAACTGAGGCGGATCTCGCAACCGCCCAACCTGCTGACCTCTGCGAAGCCATGGGCTTGCCGCAGGACGGCGTGACGGTGCTGTGCGCATGTCCTCCGTGCACCGGGTTCTCGCGGACGCTGGCGCAGAATCATGTCCGTGACGACAGCCGCAACAGCCTGGTTAGTCGGATTCCGGAGTTCGTGAAGGTCCTGGCTCCTGAGATTGTGCTCATCGAGAATGCCCGTGAGCTAGTGATGGGTCGCTTTTCCGGGCACCTGAGGGGTTTGCTAGACGACTTGTCGGCGCTTGGGTACGCGACGCTGGCTACGACGCATTTCCTCAATCAGTTCGGGTTGCCGCAGAGGCGCGAGCGGGCGCTAGTCGTGGCGGTCAGGCGACCGCTGCCGCTTCGCGCGCTTGGTGACCTGTGGTCGGGCTACCGCGTCAGCCAGAAGGCGACCCATGTCCGGCGAGCTATCTGGGAGTTGCCACCTGTCGGCGCTGGCGACGCCAGCCCGGACGACGCTATGCACGTCTCGCCGGTATTCAGGTCAGCTGTCAACCGTGACAGGCTTGCTGCCACTCCGCACGATGGCGGCGGCTGGGTTGATCTAGTCCGGCATCCTGACGCTGACCGGCTCCTTGCCCCGTCCATGAAGCAGCGAGCGCAGGCAAGGGACTTCGGAAGCCATCCCGATGTCTACGGGCGCATGTGGTGGGACCGTCCTGCGGTAACGATCAAGCGGGAGTGCGGTCACGTCGGCAACGGCCGGTACGCTCACCCTGAGCAAGACCGGCTCTGCACGGTGAGGGAAATGTCGATCCTGCAAGGGTTCCCGAGAACGTTTACGTTCGTCGGAACGCTGACCAACATGTACCGGCACATCGGGGACGCCGTACCGCCGCTGATCAGCTATCAGCTCGCGTCGCTGTGCAGCTGGATGCTGACTGACGAGCGTCCTCAGCCAGAGCAGATGGTGCTTCCCGGCTGCCATTTGACCACTGAGGACATCGAGGTAGTTCCATCCTTATTGTGGTGATTGCCCATGCCTGAACTGGTATCCGCAAGTGCGTAGTCTGCCGAGATAGCGTCTCTGCCTGGTAACTTCCCCTGCCGAGTACCTGGCTGACCACCACCCCGGCGTGGACCGACGCCTTCCTCGCCAGGCTGCGCGGGCATCACGGGCTCAGCGCTGAGCCGCTGTCCACGACGCAGTTCGAGGCAGCCTTCAACGAGGCATGCCTGGCGGCCGGCTGGCAGGTAGATGCAGCTGGCTCTCCCGCGACGGTCGGACCGCCGCGTCCGCCCACGCTGGCGGGGCTGCGCCTGCCCGAGCACGGCAAGCTCAGGTTGGCGTACGTGCCATACATGTCCAGCCTGCAGGCAGATAACAAGGAGACCGTGCAGCGGTTCGTGCGCGACCTCGGTCACATCCTCGGGCAGCTTGATGAACTCGGCAAGGCGGTTCATGGGCAGGCCGTGGAGGTCCTTAACAGCCAGTCCAGACTACGCAGGATCGTCGGCCGTCAGGACGCGGGCTGGAATCGGCCGACGTTGATGTCAACGGTGGCCTTGATTAGCGGTGGTGCCATCGTCATCCTCCTCGTGCCGCGCGAACCACTCCTCGACTGCCTCCGAGATGATCGCGCTCATTCATATGTCCGTGCATGCTGAACGCACGGCAGGCTCGCGGCCCGCATCGCCAGGAGTCACTGGTCCGGCCCGGCACCCCGCCGGCGCGGCCTGCTCGCCGAGTGACCCTCGCCCGCGACAGGTATTTTCACGTATCGTGCAATCACATCCGGGTCGTCGCCGCGTGCGGCCCTCCGGAATGTGCCAGCCGAATAATAGAGGGTACTGTTTATCCATGTCGATCGCCATTACCGATGAACACCGCGCATTGGCCCAGACTGTCTCTGATTTCCTCGCCAAGCACGGCGCCCGCGCCGCCGCCCGCGCGCTGCTGACGGCGGAGAGCGAGGAACTGCCGTCCTTCTGGCGCGAACTGGGCGAGCTCGGCTGGCTCGGGCTGAACGTGCCAGAGGAGCACGGCGGGTCCGGCTTCGGCCTGCCAGAACTGGTGATCGTAGCCGAGGGGATGGGCCGTGCCGTAGCGCCAGGCCCGTTCGTGCCGACCGTGACCGCAAGCGCCGTGATCGCCGCGATCGGCTCGCCCGAGACGCAGGCTAGGCTGCTTCCCGGACTGGCTGACGGCTCGACGATCGGCGCCGTCGCGGTCGGCGGAGACGTCCGCGTGTCCGGCGGGAAAGCCTCGGGTTCCGCGGGCCCCGTGCTCGGCGGACACGTTGCCGACGTGCTGGTCGTTGCCGCCGGCGACGACATCGCGGTCATCGACCGCCACGGCGAGGGCGTGACCGTCACCGTGCCGGCCAACCTGGACCCGGCCAGGCGCGCCGCGCGGGTCACGCTGGACGGCGCGCCGGCCGAGGTGGTGCCGGGAGGGCGGCAGCTGCTGACCGATCTGGCCAGGACGCTGCTGGCCGCGGAGGCGGCCGGCGTCGCGCGCGAAACCACCGAGATGGCAAGCGCGTATGCCAAGGTCCGGGAGCAGTTCGGCCGGCCGATCGGGATGTTCCAGGCGGTCAAGCACCACTGCGCCAACATGCTGGTCGGGGCGGAGCTCGCGACGGCAGCCGTCTGGGACGCCGCCAGGGCCGCAGCGACGGGCGGTGAGCAGCTCACCTACACGGCCGCCATCGCTGCGACGCTCGCGCTGGCCGCCGCGGACGAGAACGCGAACCTCAACACCCAGGTGCACGGCGGGATCGGGTTCACGTGGGAGCACGACGCGCATCTGTATCTGCGCCGGGCCACCGCGATCGAGGCGATCATCGACGCCGAGGCCGCCGCGCTGCAAGTCACCGACTCGGTCAGGAAGGGCGTGAAGAGGGAGCGCGCGATCGACCTGCCCGCCGAGGCAGAGCCGATCCGTGCGGTCGTCCGCGAGTTCATTGGCCGGATCCGCGACCTCGACGGCGACGCCAGGCGCAAGGCCATGCTCGAGGCCGGTTACGTCATGCCGAACTGGCCGAAGCCGTGGGGCCGTGACGCCGGGGCCGTCGAGCAACTGGTGATCGAGCAGGAGTTCAGCGCGGCCGGGATCAAGCGGCCGTCCTACGGCATCACCAGCTGGGTCATCCTGACGCTGATCCAGTACGCCACCCCTGAGCAAGTGTCGCGCTGGGTCGTGCCCGCGCTGAACCAGGAGGTCATCTGGTGCCAGCTGTTCAGCGAGCCAGGGGCCGGGTCGGACGCCGCCGGCATCAGGACGCGGGCAACAAGGGCCGACGGTGGCTGGGTGATCAACGGCCAGAAGGTCTGGACGAGCGGCGCGCACCTGAGCAGGTACGGCCTGGCGACCGTGCGGACCAACCCCGACGCGCCGAAGCACAACGGCATCACGATGATGGTCATCGACATGAAGGCAGACGGCGTGACCGTGCGGCCGCTGAAGATGGCGACCGGCAACTCCGACTTCAACGAGGTTTTCTTCGACAACGTGGTCGTGCCGGACGCCGACGTGGTCGGGCCCGTCAACGACGGGTGGAGGGTAGCCCGCGCGACGCTGGGCAACGAGAGCGTCAGCATCGGCGGCGGTGGCGGCATGGCGATGCCGTCCGAGGCGTTCATCGCACCGCTCGACGCGCATCCCGGGCGGCTGGCGGGCGGCGCGGGTCGGGTCGGCCGCCACATCGCGCGTAACCAGACCATGGGCGTGCTGAACCTGCGCAGCGCGCACCGTGCGGTGGCCGACGGAGAGCCGGGCCCTGAGGGGAACGTCACGAAGCTGCTGCTGTCGGAGGTCGGGCACGAGGCCGCGGCCATCATGGCCTCGCTGGCCGGGCCTGACCTCGCGTTCCTCGAAGGGACAGGCGCGCTCGGCGGCACCCTGGCGCTCGCGCACCGGGCGATGTCGATCGCCGGCGGTACCTCGGAGATCAAGCGCAACCAGATCGCCGAGCGGATTCTCGGCCTCCCCCGCGACCCCTTGATCAAGTAACCGCGCAGCGTGGGCGCAACGCTGCTGCTCTAAACGACAGCGTTGCGCCCACGCTGCGCGCAGGAGCGGCGCTCTCGCAGGCGCTGAGCCCTCAGCGTCCCTTCCAGACCGGGTCGCGGCGCTCGATGAACGCGGTGGCGCCCTCCTTCGCGTCCGCACTGCCAAAGCCCTCCGCTGCCACTCCGCCTGCAGCTGCCACGCCCTCGCCGCGTCGGTACTGGCGGTCCTGACCAGCTGCTTGGTGGCCTGCAGCGCCAGCGGGCCGTTCCTGGCGATCCGCCCCGCTAGCCCGAACGCGGCGTCGAGCACTTCGCCGGGTGCGGTCACGAGATTGACCAGCCCGAGCGCCAGGGCCCGGCCCGCGCCGATGTAGTCCCCGGTCAGGGTCAGCTCGAGCGCGACGGCAAGCGGATCCTCGTGCCGAGAAACACTCCGCCACCAGCGACAGCCGTCGCGTTCGCGGCGCCGACCACGGGGATGGCGACGTCGCCGCGGATGAAGCGGCCGACGACCGCTGCGCCGCGCTTGGCGTCGGCCGCGCCCTCTCCCCCGGCCGCCCGCGCCGCGGCCGCGGCGCGGGCGCCGGGCCGCCGCCGCCCACGGCGTTCCGGCTCGACCCCGAGCCCGACGGCACCGACATCCGCCGCGACCATTACGGCATCGCCACCGGCGGGATCAGGACGCCGTGTACCTGGCGACACTGTCATGGCAGCGGGCTTCGTGCTCGCCGACGACCGCGCCGAGATCCTCGCACTGGCCAGCACGGAGTTCCGGTAGCCGCCAGCGCTGGCGGAGACCGGCGCCGGTGCGGTGACCAGCGGCGGAGTCCTTGTTATCGCAACAAGGCGGCGAGCGCGTCCAGGTGACGTCGCATCCGGTGCCTGGCCAGCTCCCGGTCTCCGGACTCCACGGCCGCCGCGATGGCCTCGTGCGCGCGCAGTACCTCCGCGCGCACCTGGCGGCGCGCCCTTAGCGCCAGCCACTCGGTCTGGTGCAGCCTGATCAGCACGAGCGCGACAAGCTCGAGCACGCGATTGCGAGCCGCGCCTGCGACGGCGGCGTGCAGGTCGCTGGCGGCCTCGTTCTGCTCATCGTCAGGGGCTGCCCGGTCGCGACCGAGGGCCTGGCTCAGCCGCGCCGCCGCGGCCGCGTCGATCCGGTCGGCGGCCAGGCCAGCCAGCTCGACCTCCACCCTGGTGCGGAGCTCGGCCAGGTCAGCCAGCCGCATCCCGCGCCTGGCCAGGTAGATCGCGGCGATCTCGGTGACGGCGCTCGCGCTCGGTTCGAAGACGAAGAGCCCGCCGCCTGGCCCCCGCCGCATCCGGGCGATCTGATGGTGCTCGAGCAGCCGCACCGCCTCGCGCAGCACCGCGCGGCTGACGCCCTCGTGCTCGATAAGTTCCTTCTCGGCGCCGACCAGCTGGCCGGGCTGCATGCCGCCGCCTACGATTTCCTGGGTGATGCGCCGCGCCACCGCTTCGGCGCGCTTGCCATCGCCCGCCTCGCGGGGGACGACAACGTGATCGGGCAGCAGCTCCCTGGTCGACACGCGGCCGCGCAAGAAGTCACGCTCAGCCTCCAGATGTCTGCGCATCCGGTGCCTGGCGAGCCCGGAGTCGCCGGCGATCACGGCCTCGGCAATCCTGGCGTGCGCGTGCGCCGACTCGGCGGCAGCCGGGGGGCCGAGCGTCTGCCAGTCCGTCGAGTAGCGCATGGCCACCCGGTTGAGCACGTCCACGAACAGCTCGAGCGCCGGGTTCCGCGTGATCGACGCGAGCAGCGCGTGCAGCGCCCGGGGATCGGCTTCCTGGTCAGGATCGCCTGCCAGCAGCGACGAACGCAGCCGGGTCGGGTCCTGCTCGTCCAGCCGGCCTGGCGCGAGGTCGGTGACGATTTCCTCCAGGACGATCCGCGCCTCGAACAGCTCGTCCAGCCTTGCCTCGACCCGGTACAGGTACAGCACGACGGCGTCGATCACGGCGTCCACGGTGGGCTCGGTGACGACCAGACCGCCGCCAGGGCCGCGCCTGGTCCTGGCGACCTGCTGGCTCTCGACGAGCCTGACCGCCTCGCGGAAGACCGCCCGGCTGACCCCGTACCGCTCGAGCAGGTCGGCCTCGGCCCCGAGCAGCGTGCCGACCGGCCAGCCCATGGCCATCACGTCGCCGACAATCCGATCGGCGACCTGCTCAGCGCGCTTGGCGGCCGGGCTCGGGCCAGGGCGCGCGGGGACCTCGTCTCGCGCCGTCGCCGTGCGGCTCGCCATTGGCACAGGCTATCCCGGCCCCGGCAAGCCGCCTGACTCTTACTGGCTGGCCACAGTGTCGGCGGCGGGCGGCAGGGTGATCAGGCCCTTGGCCGCGAAGCTGCGGATGACGACGCCTCAGGATGGCCGCGCGCACCCTGTTCGAGTTGCTCGCGAAGGTGGAGCGGCGCGCCCGCGGCGCGCTCCGCCCGGAGCCGGCACGCTAGCCAGGCGCCATCAGCTTCAGGAAGGCGACGGCCTTGGCGAAATCGGGATGGGGGCCGGGCACGTTCAGCCAGTAACCGCCGGCCTCGACCGCCTGGGCCGCCCCGGCCATCTGCTCAGCCGAGCCGTACGCCGTCGAGATGCCGGCGAGCCGAACGGCGTAAGGATTCGCCGTGCGGGCCTGCGTCGCCGCCGCGGCGACGAAGCGCGTGTAGGCAGCCTGGTCGAGCGTCAGCGCCTGGGCCTGGATGTCCACGACGTCGGCGTAGCGCGCGGCGCACCCGGCGATGCCGGTGCGCAGGTACCAGGCCGAGATGTCCTCGCCCGGCTGCCTCGGGTTCGCCGTGTTCGGCACCAGCGCCAGATCGCGGGCCGGCGTGAGGATCACGCGGTAGCCGATGCTGTGCGCGAGCTGGCCGAATGACTGCATGGCAGCGCATGGGTTCACCTGCTCGGCCGGAGGCGTGTCCTGCCAGCTCTCCGGGTCGTACAGGACCCAGCGGAACGCCTTGTGGATCGTCCCGGCGCGCACGTCAGCCTCGAACTGGGCCAGCGACCGGTACCGGGCGACCGGCGTACCGGTCGGCGCGGGGCCGTGCGGGTCGCTCAGCACGAAGGCGTGGTCGAGCATCCGCCCCGCCGCGGGGTCCGCGGTCTGGATCGGCCGTACGACATACGCGGCGACGAGCCACCTGCCCACTAGCGCAATCCCTCCATTCCGGAAATGGTCCTGAGAGACCTTAGCCCCTTCATGGGCCGATCTGGGAGCGGCGTGCTCTTACTCCCGGTCATTCCGCGTCCCGGGCTAGCGCGGCAGCCGGCCGAATCGAGGCGGCCGCCGCTCCAGGAAAGACTGCACCCCCTCGGCGAAGTCCGGGCGGCCGAAACTCTCGACCATGAGCTCACGCGCCTCGCGCTCGGCCGCCAGCATTCCGGCGTGCATCTGCTGGTAGCCCTGCCGTTTCATGATCGCCATGGATGCGGGCGACGACGTCACAGCCAGGTCCCTGACGTACTGCTGAGCGTGCGCGAGCACCTCGCCCGCCGGCAGCGCCGCGTTGACGAGCCCGAGCCTGGCGGCCTCGGCGCCGGTGACCTTGCGGGAGGAGAACAGCAGGTCGAGCGCGACCGCCGTCCCGGTCAGCCTCGGCAGCAGCCAGCTGATCCCCCACTCCGCGATCAGCCCGCGCTGCGCGAACGCCGTCAGTAGCACGGCACCCTCGGCCATGAAGCGCAGGTCGCACGCCAGCACGATCGGCACGGCCATGCCGGCGACCGGCCCGTTGATCGCGGCAATGACCGGCTTGGGCACCGACAGGAGATAGGTGTGGGTGCCCTCGTGCAGGTCCGCGCCCGACGCCGGATCCCCCGGCTCGCTGGCCAGGTCGCCGGGCAACGCCTCGGCTCGGTACTCCCCCGAGCTGACCGCCGACAGCCGCCGCATATCGGCGCCGGCGCAGAACCCGCGCCCGGCCCCGGTGATCACGATGCCAACCACCCGCGGATCGCCCTCGGCCTGGCTGACGGCGTGCCGCACCTCCAGGCCCATCCGGTCCGTCCAAGCGTTCAGCGCTTCAGGGCGGTTCAGCGTGATCGTGGCGACGGGGTCGTCGACCTCGTAGCAGATCTCCTCGTAGTCGGTCACCGGACCCCCTTCGTATCGACCCCGCCATCGCCGCTATTTAGGGCGAATCGCTGGCCGCCGTCAAGCCGGATGCGGTCGCCGGTCGTCACCCCAACCCCGGGGCGGCGGCCTACCTTCCGGCCTACCTTCCGCTCGTGGGGACATCTCTCAATAAAGGATACTCTTTGATCTCGGCACACCACCGCGAACCGGACGTTGCTCACGCGCGGCAGTCACCGGCAGCCGGCAATCTGGAGAAATGAGGGCAACAAGCACGCGGCAGAAGCACACATTGTGATTCGATTGCTCCTGCAGAGCGAGTGTTCCACCAGCGGGATACACGTGCGCGGCCCCCTATCCCCACCTCTCACACGGGCACCTGATGATGAAGTCATCACCTCGGCCGGCGGGCCTCCCCCACCGCCGTCTGGTCGGCAGCGTGCGTGGCGGCGCCGTGCTCAGACAATCCGTAGCCAATGTTCAGTCTGCCCGCTCCTGGGTAGATCTGGGCAGGAGCCCGCGACCGGTCGGCTGAGAAAGGACGAGTGGCTGACTTGAGTCTGCCGATGCTGAATCAGGTGCTCGAGGCCACCCTGGCAGTCATGATCCTGCTGCTGGCGTTGTCGGTGGCCGCGATCGTCCGGATAGGCCCGATGGCACAGGCCACGACCGAGTCAAACACCGACACCGAGGCCGGCGCGCAGCAACCGATCCGGGCTGTCGCGGCGCCGCAGCCCGGCCAGAGGGTCGCGACGGCACCGGCTGCCGCCCTGTGGTCGAACCCCGTCCCCGGCAGCATGCGGTCGCCAGCACCTCCCGCGGTCCGCAGGCCCGGCTTGCTCGGCGGCCGCTACGAGGCGCGGCACGTTCGCGGCCGGATGCCCAAGCCGCGCCCGCCCGCTCCTGCCGGGCCGCCGTGGGGGCCCGCCACCCCGCCTCCCAGCCGGCCGCAGCAGAGCTCAGAGCGCTGGACCTGACGCACCGCCACGTCGCCGTCGTCCCGCATCGGGCACCGGGCGGCGCGATCGGATCGCAATCTCGTTAATTTGCGGGAGATCTGGTGAACCAGGGCCAGCCGCTGTGCGTGTTACAGACAGGAGGTCGGCGGCAGGGCTACCCTTGACGTGCGGGTGAGCCAGGGCCAGATCCGCCACATCGGCCCGAGGCTCTGCCGCCGACCCCATCCAATCCCTTCCGCGCCGACTCCGGCGTTCGCAGATGTTCCGCTCCGCGCCGACTCCGGCGTTAGCAGGCACCTCAGATTCCGTCACACCGGGACCGCTGCCCCGTTGATGAGGCCAGACCCTGGCGCGGCGAGATACAGGTACGTCCTGGCGATGTCGGGCACCTTAGGCCACGCGTCGTGGTCGGACGACGGCATCGCCGCCCGGTTCGCCGGGGTGTCGATGATGCTCGGGACCACGCAGTTCACAGTGATCCCGGTGCCGCGCACCTCGTCGGCCGCCATCGTGACGAGGTGCAGCACGCCGAGCTTGCTGACCGAGTAGGCGAACCCCGAGCCCTTGCTGACCACGCCAGCCCGGCTCGCCGTGTGCACGATCCGCCCGGCCCCCGCCGGCTGCATCACCCGCAGCGCGTGCTTGGTGATGAGCGCGGCGCTCACCAGATTGAGCTCTATCTGTCCGGCGAGCTCGGCCAGGTCAAGCTCGCCGAACGGCCGGTGCGGCGCGAATCCGCCGATCGTGTTGGCCACGGCCCACGGCGCCGGCGTCGAGTCGAACAGGGCGGCGACCGCCTCGTCGGACAGTACGTCGGCTGATCGGTAGCTCACGCCGGCGACCTTGCGCTCGGCCGCTGGCTCGACCTTGTCGACGCCGGTGACGGCGGCGCCGGCCGCGACAAACGCTGCCGCGATGCCCACCCCGAGCGCGCCGGATGCGCCGAATACCAGGACCGTCCGGCCCGCGTAGTCCTGCTCAGCCATCGGTTGCTCCCTCGCCTCGCGCCCGGCGGTCACAGCTCCTGATGCACGCACAGCGACGCGACCAGGTACGCCACCCCGAAGGGATCGTCACAGTAGCGGACCTCGCTGGAGACCTTATGGCCTGCCAGCGCGCCGGCGAGAACCTGCCACGCCGGGCGGCCGGTCGCCATCAGCTCGCGGGCCAGCAGCGGGTCGATGGCCAGCAGCGCGTCCAGCCGGCCGCCCCTGACCGCGTTCTCGACCCGGGCGTCGAACCCGGCACTCCGCTCGTCGAGATAGCCGGGCGCCTTGAGCCCGCGCCGCGCGCTGC
>WNGJ01006522.1_pt1 | contig 18131 bp, 18 predicted proteins | sample 5400611 | NCBI WGS metagenome assembly WNGJ01 (sample SAMN13153375, study PRJNA577476) | soil metagenome | isolation source: 40 cm soil or saprolite under Garry oak tree replicate 1 | place: USA:California | collected 2016-06-15 | reverse complement strand
CTGACGTTAGCACCGCGCAAAGTGCTGCGGCGTTTTGACCTGCACATGTTCTGTCTGGGGGTGGCCTTCATGCTGCTGGAGATCAAGAGTCTGACCACCTTCTCGCTGCTGTTCGGCAACACCTGGCTGGTCAACGCCCTGGTCTTCTTCGCCATCCTGAGCAGCGTGCTGCTGGCCATCCTGGTCAATCGCTACTTCAAGTTCAAGCGCATCTGGGTGTTTTACCTGCTGCTGTTCGGCATCCTGCTGTTCAATATCCTGCTGCCACCCGAAGCGCTGCTCTTCAGCAACCCGGTTGTCCGCTATCTGGTGGCAAGCGCGCTGGCGTTCGCGCCGGTCTTCCTGGCCAATATCATCTTCACCAATTCGTTCCGCGATAGCGAGACCGCTGATATCGCCTTTGCCTCCAACCTGCTGGGGATTATGGTGGGAGGCGGCATGGAGTACTTCAGTATGCTCATCGGCTATCGTATGCTGCTGGTCTTCGTGATGGTCTTCTACGCCGCTGCGCTGCTGCTCAAGCTGCGCCGTGGCACCGCAGGGGCGGAAGCGGCTCCCGCGTCTTGAAACTCGGCCTCTTCAGATAATGTGGTTGCTGGCAAGGCGGTTAGAGATACAATCTCCTACTGCCTTGCCTTTTTATTATCGGACAGTGATTCGCTCGATCTTGTTGCCAGACTCAGTGAACCAGAGCCAGAGAGGGTGAAGGGCTGATTTACGCAGCCCTGGCCTTTGGCTCATTCACCCATGGAACCATGACCAGCTTTGCTACTGCCTCTGATATAGCGCTCTCCCTGGTCGGCTGGACAATGATATAAAGGGTGAGAATAAGATGCTTCCAGCCGCTCCCGCATCTGCTCGAACGTAACAGCATCGATTTCACCAGCAGCGTAGCGCTGGCGCAATATCTCTAACGGGGAAGTATCTGGCGGCGCTATGCCAAATATGTCTGAGATTATGGGCTTTATGTAGGGCATGATCCACCTCAGCAGCAACCAGGTGAGTGCTATGAACACCCCCAACCACAACAGAGTACCCAGCACCCATAGAAGTGTATCTGGCCACCAGCCATAGGCATAATCCCATGGATGACCGTGCATCCAGTGATGTTCGTATCCGTCCATTATGATATCCTCTCACTCTTACTCATGGAAATATCACTATTTTAGTTTTTCGTTGGAAAAAGATGAGAAATTTCTCATCTTTGTAATTGGCGTTCATCGAAAATACATGATCAATCTGGTCAAGAGGTATCTCTAACTTCCATGAGAATCTTCTCATACACTTCTCATGAGAATTCAATGAAACGGTGCTACGCTAGAGCATAGCAGCACGGAACATATTTGATGAGACGGCGCACTCAAATGAATGAAGCGCACCGAAGAAAGAGGAGTGATGCTCATGGCAAAGCAGATGACAGATGATACCCTTCGACGGCAGGTAGCACAATGGACAAGAGCGGCACTGGGTCATCTGGTGGAAGATGATGATATACGGAGTTCAGTTGTAGCAGTGCCAACCGTTATGCGATATAGTAGAAGAGGACGCGGTACATCGCGTCCCTATGGCACCTACATGAGAAAAAAGGGATAGAGCAATGCATATTCTTGTGGTAGAGGACGAGCAGCGCCTTGCGTTTTTGTTGCGGCGCGTCCTGCTGGAAGAGCGCCACACCGTTGATCTCGCGCATGACGGGCATACTGGGCTAAACCTTGCTCTGAGCGACACTTATGATGTGGTGGTTCTTGACGTGATGTTGCCCGGACTCGATGGGCTCGAGATCTGCCGCCAGATGCGTGCTGAGCGTATTTTGTCGCCGGTGCTGATGCTCACAGCACGTGGCGCAGTCGAGGACCGTGTGACGGGTCTCAATGTGGGGGCCGATGACTACCTGACCAAGCCGTTCGCCATGGAGGAACTGCTGGCGCGCATCAACGCCCTGCTCCGCCGCCGCGAACGCGGTTTTGATGAGACCCTCCAACTCTCTGTAGGCGATCTGACGCTCGACCTGGTGCGGCACGAAGCGCGTCGAGCCGGACGTGTCATCGAGTTGACGGCTAAAGAGTTTGCATTGCTGGAATACCTGATGCGCCATCCTGGCCGGGTACTTACGCGCACGCAAATCGTTGACTCGGTCTGGCGCTATGACCTGGAGGCGCTCTCCAATGTCGTCGATATCTACATTCACTATCTGCGTGACAAGATTGACCAGGGCTTCTCGCGTCCACTAATTAAGACGGTGCGCGGCGTTGGTTACAAGATCGAAGCATAGTACATGGCAGCAAAGGAGCAGCAGTATGAACAGGAGCATGTCCACCTGGTGGCCCCCGCATGGTGGCAGGGGTCGCTTCTCACGTGAGCCAGGAGCGGCCCTGTTTCAAGGACTCCGCATTCGCTTAACGCTCTGGTACTGCCTGGTTCTGGGCGCAGCCCTGGTGCTATTCAGTGTGGCCCTCTACTTTTCAGTCCAACGTTCCCTTCTTACCCCTATCGAGGATAACGCCGCCACGGCAGCTCAAGGCCGTGCGCATCAATGGCTCATTGACCAGCATGACCACGGCTGCGGGCAATTCACCCCTCAAGGCCCAATTGGTCCGCCGCCTGGCCAGGGGCCCATGTTTATGGTGGTGGCATGCTTCAATCAGAACGGTTCATTACTATCATCTGTCAATACCACACAGCTTCCACCAGCCTTTCTCACTGCAAATACTTTGGTGCAGTCGGCCTTAGAGTCGGAGTCGGGCAGCGCTACCGACATTGTTAATCTAGGGGGTTCGTATGGGGACATTTATCGCTACGCGCAGGTGGCCCCAAATCACCAGGGTGTAGTGGTGGTTGGTGCATATATCCAGACACAGGAAGACGAAGTCTCTTTGCTGCTCAAGCTCTTACTCGCCGTGGGAGGCGTAGCCCTGCTCGGCGCGGGGGTGGGCGGGCTGTTCCTGGCAAACCGCTCGCTGGCACCGGCGCGATTGGCCTGGGCCAACCAGCAGCGCTTCATTGCTGATGCTGCGCACGAGCTACGCACACCGCTGACGCTGCTGCGCGCGGATGCCGAAGTTCTGCTGCGCAGCCGTCAACACCTGGAGGAAGAAGACGCAGCTCTCTTAGAGGATATTGTCGCTGAAGCGCACCACATGTCAAATCTGGCGACTAATTTGCTGACGCTTGCCCGCCTTGACAATAGTTCCTCACACCGGGAGCACGAGGTGGTGAACCTCGCTGATGTGGCCCGCGCGGGGGCGCGGCGCATACAAGCCCTGGCGGACCAGGCGGAGATCAGTATTCGAGAAGAATCCAACGATACAGCATTGGTGATCGGCGATCCGACACTGCTCGAACAAGCAATTCTCGCGCTGCTCGACAACGCCATCAAATATAATCGCCATGGCGGTCATGTCATGGTGCGAACGGTGACGGAACAGGAACAGGCCATCCTGGAGGTCTCCGACTCCGGCATTGGCATAGCAGACGAGCACCTGCCACACCTTGGCGAACGCTTCTACCGTGTAGACAAAGCCCGCTCGCGTGAGGCGGGAGGCACTGGCCTCGGACTCTCCATCGCCCAGGGCATCGCCATTGCTCATGGCGGCACATTGAGCCTGACCAGCATCCCTGACCAGGGAACAACAGTCACCCTCAAGCTACCTCTGGCACACGGGACTTCTCTGGACCACGTAGATGATGTACCGGGAAGCCTCCCATCTCTGCCAGAAAGAACGTTGTGAGATACCCTACACCAGGACGGCATCGGCAACTCGCTGGCGGGCGTGAGCCTGTACTTGAGGCGGGTTTACCCTGTTACCGCACAGATACTCAACAGTTCGCTTGATACCTTCACTGAAGCTGATCTCGGGTTGCCAGCCTAGTTGCTGCCGGGCAAGTGTATTATCCAATACAATGGTAGTCGGCTCTCCTGGCGAACTTGAAATATGGAGTGGCAGGAGTTCACTTGAGAGTTGCCTCGCGATCGCGCAGAAGAACTGGTTGAGCGTATACCCTTTGCCCGAACTGATGTGCATAGTGCAGTTGCGGCCGCGTTCTAAGGCGCGCAGGTTGGCTTGTGCCACATCATCAATAAAAATATGGTCGCACACATCGCGCGCTGACCCACGAATAATTGGGCGCCGGCACTGAGACAGCATGGAGATAAAATAAGCAGCCGGGTGCTGCGCCAGTTCGCTCTGCTTCTCCCCATAGATATGTGCATAGCGCAAAATGGTGTGTTCCAGGCCATACTGCTGAGTATAGTACCGCACATACCACTCACCCGCTACTTTTGTAATGTCGGCAGGAAGTTGTGGACATAAAGGCGTATCTTCTTTGACTATAGGAAGTGTTTCTTGTTCATATTTCGAACAGGGGATTGGTGTATAGAGTGTGGGTCCGCCGGAGACAAAGATGAGTTTGCGAACGGAGGCGCTGACACAACTTTCCAGTACGTTTAAGAGGCCGCGCACATGCACATCTGCATCGGAGAGCGATGATTCGCCGGGAAAAGATGGCGCGCGCTGGGCTGCATGGTGGCTGACAACATCAGGGCGTTCCAGTTGCAAGATGGTCTGTAGCTTCGTATCGCGAATATCCAGGTGATAAAAGCGTGCGCGTGAATCTACGGTCTGTCGCGAGCCATTGATCAGGCTGTCGATGACCAGGACATCGTGGCCGGCATCGAGATAGGCTTTCGCCAGGTGGGAGCCGACAAACCCTGCGCCGCCGGTGATTGCTATTTTCATCTTAAGTACCCCTGTTATGGTAGTATTGAAGAGAACAGCATAGTGTACGCTGTTATTTCTAGTTTAGTCCTGGTATCCATCGATAGGTGTCTAGATGTTGTATAGACGTTTTCTCGGAAAGGCACAAGGCCCCTACATCCACCCCACACCACCATTGTCCCTACAGATTACGCGCTGACCTGCATCACGAAGGTACCCCAGTCCGCTATTTGATTGGCTGTCTGACTCGACCTGGGTGGCATGTACTCGGTTGCCAGCCAGACGCTCTTCCCATCGGGAGCAAGGGTAGCCCATGAATAATCGCCCCAGCGGGTCGCAGTCGGATCATAGTGAGTGGTGCCAAATCCGGCGATATGGATGATGCCGAATGAGTTCTGGCCACCGGGCATCACGGTATACACTGCGCTTGGGAAGTGATTTACGCCAGAAAGGGTCAGCACCATCACAGCCGTTCCCGAAGGGCTGACTTGAAGAGCTGGATAGAGCAGGTAGTTCCCTTTCGATACCACGTAGCCCTGGTTGACCATGCTGGTGCTGCTCGTGAGTACACCCGCCTTATCCAGACTCGGATGTACCTCAAACCAGGCAGCTCCAGCGCGCACCTGCGTATCTCCGGCAATCATAACGACGGTATCCAACTCGCCCCATACATTACCTCTGATAAACTGTGTCTGCTGCATGCGATCATCACCGGCGTCGAGCAGGCTGGTTGTGCCTTTTTGCTGTGTGCCGGGCGGTAGGCTGTACGCTTCAGAGTTGATGACGATTTTGGACAGAGTAGGGACACCACCCGTCCCTACAGCCTGGCGATTGGTGATGGCCCAGACGCCAATGCGAGTATCACCGGTTCCGTGTGGAATTTCCTTGATTCCAGTAGTGATATTCAGCCTAATCCCTGCACTCCGCGTGGTGGCTAATGCATTGAGTTTGAAGCTGTTGCAAAGGCAGATTTTACGTGAGGCAATGCGATTTCAACAGGCAGGCTGCGCATCCATGACAAGAGACCTCCTGTTATGGCTGTGGCTGCTGAGATTACGCATTCCATCTTCGATATACACCTGCCCTTCGGGGGTTCCCGCTCGATACTGCAAGGCGTGGGCTTTTGTTTGCACCCGCTGGCAGCCATGCTGACTGAGCAGAGGGACGAGGTGAGCGGTTAACCCTGTACTTTCTTGCGCAAAGAGGTGCCATGACCGGAACAGGGCACATAAGACCATCTCGCAGAACTGCATGGCCGCGGGGCTGTTACTCTGGTGGATTACTTCCTCATCTGTGAGGCGAACCACGCCTCCCGGACGCAGCACCCTCAGCAGCTCATTGAGTACTCTGGGCCAATCCCAGGTGCGCACAAAACTAATGGCAAACCGCAGATTGACCAGGTCGAAGGAGGCATCAGGAAAATCGAGAAGGCTTAACGCATCCATAACGCGAAACTCGACGCGGTCACCGACGTGGTGAGCAGCTGCTTGCGCACGAGCATATTCGATCACGTGCCGGTTGACATCAACCCCCACCAGCGACATCTCAGGATAAGTCTGGGCGGCCTCAATAACCCAGCCACCTGTTCCGCAGGCAACATCAAGCACACGCCGAAAAGCGCTCGGGTCGGCTTGCTCTACCAGAACCCCGCCCATCGATGCTGTAACGAGCCGATCCTGTTCGGCTACGCGACGGAGCTCTTCTTCATTCTCTCGGTCTTGAACAAAGTAAGTACCGGAATAGTGTTGTTTTTGTGGCTGCGAAGGCGTCGGCATCGTGTTTCTCTCCTTTGTACTTGCAGGGTGTCTGGTCTGGCAAGCGTGCTGCTATAACCTACTCTCATCTAGCGACTGGGCAACACCCGCCGTTCTTCTCTACGAATAGCACGGACTTGTCTCTCCCTACCCGGTCTTGTTATGCCTTTGACTGCCGTGATTTTGGTCTGGGCTTGTTCCCCCAGGCGGTGAGCAGGCCCCAGGTCGCTACGAAGTCCGGTTGTTGCATCTCGCTGAACGCCTGCTGGTAGATCACCTCGTAGTCGTCAGGTACCCGACTCCACTTATGCAAGAAAGGCACGACCGTCCGGAACACACGCCTCATATCCTCATAAAAGAGGTGACCTTCACTGGTGCCAGCGCGATACTCCAGCTCATAGGCACGCGTCTGCACATTCTGGATCCCATACTGATCCAGCAGGCGGGCCAACTCGCTTGTCACTCCGTTCCTGTCTGGGGTAAAGAGGTGCCCCGCCCGGTAGAGCGCATCAAGCACTAGCTCGGACAGACGCGTCAGAGCCGGACTGGTACTCTCAAAGACGATCTTGCCTTCTGTCACCCGGATCACTCCGCCCGGTCGGGTCACTCTCTGGTACTCGTGCAGCAGTTTAGGCCAATCTAAGGTGCGCAGGTAACTGGCCCCTATGCGCTGGTTCACCAGGTCAAAAAAATCAGCGGGAAATTCCAGCATGCGCAACGCGTCCATGGCACGAAACTGCACGCGATCACTGACCTGCTGGGCCTCTGCCCGGGCACGTGCGTACTCAAGCATTCGACTGCTCACGTCCACCCCCACCAGCAGGGACATTGCCGGATAGGTCCTGGCTGCTTCGATGAGCCAGCCACCGGTACCACACCCGACATCCACCACGCGCCGAAAGATCGCCGGGTCGGGCTGCTCCGGCAGCACCCCGCCCATGCCGGCGGTGATCATTTGGTCCTGGATCTGCAGGCGATTGAGTTCTTCTTCATTGGATCGATCCTGCACAAAATACGTGCTTGGATGCTCTCGACGAGGGTCAGTCGGGGGGGTAGACATATCTTAGTTCTCCTCAACGTGGGTTGTGGTACTCATCGCTCCTCATTATACTTGAATGAGGAGGGCCTGTCTAGATTTTCATCAATTGAGCCAGGTGCCTGTATTTCTCTCTGTTGAGGTTATGAATGGCCGATGGCTTTGTCCTGGTCCTTGTTCATCTCTTTTGTTTTCCACATCTCGGCCTCTGGTCAGGCGTTCATGAGCAAGAGCTCTGCGGTGACATGATCGGTGACCAGGATATTCGCAAGCCCTGCCTTGAGCGTGGCTCGAATAGCAGGGACATAGGATGGACCGCCCCCTGCAACAAGAATCACCTTGGCGCTACTCTGCTGGATTTTCTCCTTGAGTCGTGGTATCTCTAACCCGGAGAGAAAATAGGGCGGCGGCTCCAGCAATTCGTTAATACACCTCCCATTCGCATCGAAGATCCAATGGTTAATATCTGCGACCGGTTGGTAGGATTCTATCGCCTCTCTTCGCTCCTGCAAGAGAAGGCCTTGTAGCACCATCTCATCATCAGTACGAGGGGGCCAGAGTCCCATCATTGTTACGTTCGCCTGAGTCATCATCCTGTAGGACTCTTTGACAAGCGGGAGTTGGCGAGTTTGCTGCACTTGCGCCTCATCCGATAGGAAGGCCGGGCACGGGAACCAAAGGTGTTGTGCCCCATATGCCTCGGCAAGATCATGCGCAATCAGGTTCGCATCTCCAAAGTTGGTATGCGCCGTCGCAAACCCTATGGTTGCGACGACCCGCATATGCGGGAGGAGCCTGGTCGGTTTCACATAACGCACGAGGTTGCGCATGAATGTCTTTCCTCCGGAAACCGCCAGAATATCCGAATCCGTGAGCAGTTGATCGAGGTAGTCAGCAGCTGCGCTCGCGATTTCGATCACGACCTCATCGAGGGTCTCATCCGCATGAATCGCATCCAGGCTCTGGCCGGGCACAAGGATAAGGTCTTGCAGGCCAAGCTCCATGCGTACTTCACGTGCGAGGTTACGAAGATACCCTGTACGCAAGTCAGGAACGATAGCAATACGGACAATCCCTCGTTCTCGCGCCTTCTGGAGCGCCTTGCTCACCGTTTGCCTGGCGCAAAACTCCATGCCCGCAATGGTTTCCTGCGAGTGACCATCTTCGTAGTACAGGTACGCAATTTTGCGCAGGAACCGTTCATCGCTGAGCAGCCTCGCTTCGGTTACGTTCCCTTGCAGTAGCTCTGCCATGTGGCATCTTTCTCCTTACTACAGACGTGTTGGTCCGATTCAACCAGAAAGACTTTGGATGTAACGATCTCCCCTCCATGCTCCGAGCTCCAACCCTGTTTCTCCCATTCCTTTCTCACGCTTACAACAGCATACCTTACATTGGAGAAAAGCACAAGACTTTCCTGCGAATTTGCGCCATTCTGCTTATCAAGCGAGGTTTCTGTCCAGGTGTCGGCTTCATGTACATATACATCAGGTGTCATCTATTCAGCCATTGTTGAGCAGAGTTCCCTTTGCTCCGTTCTGCTTTACATGGTGGCCGATATTTGACAGATGAATACAATCTGCCCAATTTTTATCATTTTTGCTACATCGATCAATATTTCGCTAATTCTCAGCAGATAACGTAAATTAGACAATTATGCCGCAAATGCTACAAATATAGAAAATGCTCAAACATGTCTTGTTTTTTGCGTTTGTTGTAGTATACTTTTCTTAACGATCACCAGAATGAATGGTGATCAGGGAGGAAGAGCACCTTTACGATGGAAGGATGCTTCTCACGCTCTCCTTCAGATTGCAGTCCAAGAAAGGTACTTTCATGCGCAGACAAATTCTATTCAAGGTGGAGCGGCGGCGTGTCCTGGTTCCTGTCGGAGCGCCCTGTCCCTTTGGATGCCGGTACTGCTACACGAGGGGGGGCGAGGTGGGACTCGCTCGCGTCGATGCCACAGAGATTCTCTCTCGCTTCCGCGCGTTTACTGCTGCGAACCAAACCTCCTTTGAAACCATTCAATTCGGGTATGATGGTGATCCTTTTGCTTGCCCTGAACGCGGAATCGCTATGTTGAGGCAACTGGCAACGATGGACAAGCACCTGAACTTTAGTACCAAAGCGTCGCTCGCAGACGCTACCCTCGATGCGTTGAGCGATATTCACTCCCAGATGGTAGCCAGGGGAATGACGATGAGCGCGTTGGTTTCTCTCAGTTGCTGGGATTCCGCCCCTATAGTAGAGCCGCATACTCCATCCCCTGCTGAGCGGATGCGCACCGTAGCCAATCTCACCCGCATCGGTATCACGGTGTTCATCGCCGTACGTCCCGTATTGCCCCATATTCCCGACGCGGAGTATGAGCGCGTTATGATGGAAGGAGTACGCGCCGGCTGTGAAGGATTCATTGTAGGACCACTCTATGCCGACGCGCGTCGGCAATTTGTGCGGTTCATTCCGCCGGGGACGCTGGAGACGATTCCCAGCCAAACCTGTACCGTCTCCTGGTCTGCTCACGCGCCCACCTGGACACGCTACGAAGACCCAAACCGCCTCCAGAGGCTGATCCAGATGATTGAACGGCATGGAGGACGAGCCTTCCAGTCTTCAGCAGATGCCATGATGCTGGTCCAACAAAAGGAGGCGGTGGGGTGATCGAGGTCGAACTGAAGTTTGAGATTTCTTCTGCATCCTGGCCCAGGCTCGAGGAAAAACTGGCAAGGATGCATCTCGCGCGTCGACTGTGGAACTCGGACACGTACTTTGACACGGCAACGTTCGATCTGCTGGGACAAGCCGTTTTTGTGCGCGTGAGAAATCACCAGCGCCTGGAATTCAAGTACAATGAGCAGGCCGCGCCTGCTCATCTTCATTGTATTGAGCGGATGTTTTCCCTGGAGCCAGAGCCGCCCCGGGCACAGGAGATGAATACCCTGTTTTCGCAGTTTCTTTCCCGCTGGCGCGCCGCAGACACCGTTCACGAGGCGCTTCACCAGAATGGCCTGATTGAACTGGCGCGCATCGAGAACCGGCGGGTCGAGTACACATCTGAGAACCTGGTCGTATGTGTGGACCTGGTGGAAGGACTGGGAGATTTTGTAGAGATTGAAACGCAGTGTGAAGAGGACAGCGATACACAGCAGGCGGTAGCACGGGTGCAAGATTTTGCTGCTGGCTTTGTAGCACGGCAAATGCGCATCGGGTACGTTGAGCTCTGGCTTCAGAAACATCATCCGCGAGCCTATAAGAGGGGGAAATACCACGAATAGCGTTCTCCCAGCAAAGAAGAACGCTGAATAAGGACAAAGGAAAGGAGAGCGTATGAACGCGGGTGTGACCCTGTCATTACGGCTACTGCACCTGCCAACCAGCAGACGGTTGGCGCTGATCCTTAGCGCGCTCGCTATGAGCCTGGGCCTCTATTGGCTGGCTTTCCCGACGACCTCCCTTGGCGGAGTGCTGATGCTGCCTCTCGTCCTCTCCACCTGGCTCTTTGGGTTTCGAGGGGGACTGCTGTGCGCCGCGTGCATTACGCTGGTGCTAGGAGCAACCTATGGATTGACCTTTGGCGGTTCTTTCTGGTCCTCTGCCTGGTTCGTTCCGTTCGTGATGGGAACGTTGTATGGATTGGTCGTGTGCCTGATCGTGGGGGTACTAAGCCGCCTGACCAAAGCGCTTCTGAGCGCTCAGCATGCGATTGCACGCACGGAGCAGGCCTATGAGCAGGAGCGCGCACTGAACGAGTTGAAAGACCAGGCGCTGCAGAACCTCGGTCATGAATTGCGCACTCCACTCACGCAAATCCAGGGCTATCTGGAACTGCTGGAAACCTGTCACGGACAACTAGATGCCACGACGCAAGCCCATTTCATCGCTTATGCCCAAAGTGGGTGTGAAGAACTACTCAGCTTAACCGAGACAGCCCTGGCGACAGCACAGGCCCCAATGGCGCAGCAGCCCTTTCACCTGAGCGTCTTTTCGCTAAAACACGAGATCCAGACCGTGTTGGCCCACTTTGAGCCGCAGTTCCTACAGGACTATCGCGTCGAGCTGGATATTGCTGAATCGATGCAGGTGCATGCCGATGCGCGCTTCGTCCGCCAGATTATCCGCAATTTGCTGACCAATATCTGCAAATATACGCCCACCTCGACCCGCGTTACAGTGAGCGCCGCTCCTACAAGCGCAGCGAACGAACTATGTGGACAGACTGGCATGATCTGTGTACGCGTTCGAGATCAAGGACCAGGCATCCCGCTTGAACAACAACACCTGCTGTTTCAACGCTATATGCGCTTACCGAATGCGGTAGACAGTACGCAGCCAGGGAGCGGCCTGGGTCTGGCGATCTGCAAGCAATTGGTCGAGGCGATGGGAGGAGTTATTTGGGTGGAAAGCACGGGACGAGATGGGGAGGGATGTTGTTTCTCATTCACCCTGGCGAGCGGATCACTATTCAGCGCTGATGAGCAGGTGAAGCGTCACGGAGGAAGCAATGACCAGGCGAAAGCAATTCCTCATAGATAGCGTGCAGCATCCTCACTCCACAGGAGTGGTTGATATGGAAATGGACTGCGTTATCTGCCGGACACGCTTGTATGTGTCCGATGCCTCTATTGACGCGGTTCTCAGATCACTGGAGCAGACAGGGGCCGCGATCCTGATTTGCACCTGTGGCCAGGCGCAGATCGTCAGATCGAAGGCTCCGCGAAGCCGAAGCCGAAGCCGGAACGACTGAACGCGAGAGGAATCCGAAACAGGGACAAGAAGGAGAAGCCATGCAACAACCCACCCAACCGACTTTCAAATCAGGCTATTCAGATCGTTGTTTTGAGAGTTAAAGGGGTGTAGGAGCTATGCCTGCATTTTGATGGAGAGGATATCAAAGAGCGCATGAGCAGATATACCGGTCGATGCACTCTTTTTTTGTTTGAGCGGATATTATTCAAAAAACACCGCTTGTTAGACCTATTCACTTTTCTAGCAGCACCTCTTAATTTTTTTCCTTCGCAAGTTCCGCTTGATCATACAAAACTCTCACCAGATTTTTCTGTGTCATCATCCAGCCAGCAGGGTCCTGTTCCCGGGTGTACACTTGTAGGGCTGCCTGATATGCCTGCGCAGCACGTTCTAGCAGTTCCCTCCGTTTTTCTCCCTTTGCGGTCTCGGCTTGATTGCGCAACGCTACACCCAGGTTATTTTGTACCATGGCCCAACGTGCCGGAATAAGCTCCCTTGTATACACTTGTAGAGCAGCTTGATATGCCTGTATTACCTGATCTAGCAGCTTTCTTCGTTCCTCTCCTTCTACGAGCGTTGTTTGATCGAATAACGCTATTGCCAGATTATTTTGTGTCATCGCCCAACCCTCTGGAACCTGATCCCGCGTCCGCACCTGCAAGGCGGCCTGATATGCCTGCGCTGCGCGGTCCAGCAGATCCCCTCTTTCCTCTCCCCCTGCGATCCCGGCTTGATTGCGAAACGCTATTCCAAGATTATTCTGTGTCGTTGCCCAATTCATTGGGTCCCGCTCCCTCGTGTAAACTTGCAAGGCGGCCTGATATGCCCGTACTGCGCGGTCCAGCAGTTCCTGTCGTTTTGCCTCATCCACAACCTCCGCTTGATCGCGCAACACCATTCCCAGGTTATTTTGCACTGCTGCCCAATTTGCCGGGTCCTGCTCACACGTGCATACTTGTAAGGCTGCTTGATATGCCTGCGCTGCGCGGTCCAGCAGATCCCTCTGTTCCTCACCATCGGCAAGCTCTGCTTGATCTCGCAAGACTATCCCCAGAGTTATTTGTATCATTGCCCAAACCACCGGGTCTTGCTCTCGTGTGCATACTTGCAAGGCGGCCTGATATGGCTGGACCGCGCGGTCTAGCAGCTTTCTTCGTTCCTCTCCATGGGCAAGCTCTGACTGATCTCGTAGCACTATCCCCAGAGTTATTTGGGTCACCGCCCAACGTGCTGGAACGAGTTCTCTTGTATGCTCTTGCAAGGCGGCCTGATATGCCTGTACTGCGCGGTCTAGCAGCTTTCTTCGTTCCTCTCCCTCGGCAAGCTCTGCTTGATCTCGTAGCACTATCCCCAGAGTCATGTGGGTCATCGCCCAAACCGCTGGATTCTGTTTGCGAGTATATACTTGTAAGGCTGCTTGGCATGCCTGCGTAGCGCGACCCAGCAGCTTTCTTCGTTCCTCTCCCTCTCTATGTTCTGCCCGATCGAGCAACACCCATCCCAGAATCAGTTGTGTCATCGCCCATTCTGTCGGGTTTTGCTCACGCGTTCGCAGTTGCATGGCAAGGTGTAAACATTCTTCTGCACATTGACTATTGGAACTCCGGTGTCCTAGACGCAGTTGCGCAAATGCCATACCCAACCTGTTTAATCCGTCTACATCGCGGTGCTGTTCAAAGCATTGTTTTAAATCAAGCCAATCGTCAGCAAGTGTTGCATGAGGCGAGGGATAATCAGTAATCGCTCGCTCAAGGTAAATATCAACAACTGGTTCCAATAGGCGAACTCTCTTCACCGATTTCAACCGAACAAATTGCCCTCGATCTAACGCTTCCCACGCACTTCGCCATTGTCGCTCATCGAAGTTGAAAAGATCGTGAGCAACCGCACAGACTCTCTTGACTGAATAGGTATAAACCCCGGCAGAACAAAGCAATTTCATAGCTTTCAGCAATTGCTGAGAAGGTAGGGAGAGACGCTGATACCGAGCTTGCATCCGTCGAAGTCCTAGTATAAGTGAACCAGGTGTTCCATCAAACTCGTCTTTATGAACCTCTCTCCCTGCCTCAATCAATAATTTTGTCAAGTCACTAACTTGGGTTTCTTCGATATCAGGCAAAGTAATTGACTGAAGCCGCTCAAGGAAACGGTCAAGATACTTTTGTGTCTGCAGTCCCTCATCTCCATCTTGGCAGGTAGCAAGAATGATCAGGCGTACTCCCGCCTCATGGAAGCGCCATGGAAGGTCATTTAGAGAATTTACTCCCTCAGGAGTTATGTGCTCATGGAGGTCATCTAACCAGAGGACAAGTCTCTGTCCTTTTTGCGCAGAAAAGTCAAAAGGATGACTCCGCTCCCGTGGCCAGCGTACCAGCAGCCAATCGGATAACTCTACACGCATTGCCTCCCAGACTAATCGTGTTTTTCCCTGCGCTGGTTTTCCAAAGACACAAACGCCTAAAAGAGCGTCTGACGATGATGAGTGCGCAAGCTCATGCAATAGGCATCTAACCGTTTGATCTGCATCACGAAAAATATAGGCATGAGGAATATAGGGAAAGAGCTTGAAATTGCTTGGGTCAAGCTGGTGAACATGTTGAAAGGTATATTCACTTAGCTCCGACAGAGACGCAGTATGTACGGAAGATAACTGAGCCAAGAAGGAAAGAAGTATTAAACCAGCCAGAATGAAAAGAAAAGCGAGAGAAATAAACAAATGTAGCTGTATGAATTGAAGAAGTGGAGAAAAATCAATAGGATCAAATTTCCCTTTGGTTACCAACGCATATATAGCATTTCCTACAAAGCCGCCAATAATCATACTAACAATAACTGTTCCCCATACTCGCCTAGTCACGTGCCAGAGTACTACAAGACATCGAAAAAGAAATTGCTGAGTAGGCCAAAGTAGTGAACGAAAACGTTGGGAAATCCGTTGCTTGGATACTTGTTTTTGCATTAACGCACCTATCTACTGTAAAGATCCTAGATTCAGGGTCTACTACAGATGGCATCCTACTACAACCATGACACGGGTCTGCTATCATAAAAACTGAGCCTTGATTTTTAATTCAAGGCTCTTTATTTTCAGGATTTCGCATTCTCCCTGTTCTTCGCCGCTCGTTAGAATGCCTCAAGATTGGCAGGGTAGATAAGGTACTTACCAACACCTATCGCGTCTAACTCTCCAACTTAACTAAGCGGCAGTTTTCTACTGATCTCTGTCATGAGGAAGGTATCTGCGAGACCTGATATACTCTTCGATCTCGCTTCGCCTGAAACGCCAAACAAAGTTAATTTTATATCCTGGCAAATCCCCGGCTTCCACCATACGAATGACCGTTTTTGCGCTCAGGCCCAGCATCTCACCCGCTTGTTTTGCTGATACCATTTTCTCTACTTCAGGTTGCTTATCTGACATAAACGTACACAATCCCTTGTCTCGTAAGTCTTATACTTCGCATTTTAAGCCCCCTTTTGCTAGATGTCAACATATAGAGATTCTTTGTCCAATTTGTCTTGATTTGACCAATGTTTATATGGTATAGTGTCTACATAGACGGTTTGATACTGTTTGACCTATTTGAGCCTATAAATGCTAGTAAAGGAGTTCGTGACTTCGGTTGGCGAATGAGAGATTGATAACAAAAAGGAGTTTTGGTAGTGCATCATTAAGGAAGAGTCTTTGTAGAGGGCTGATCTGACGGTTCTTCATCTCCAGATTAGCAGAGAGACTGACTAGCTTTGAACCTCTCTAGACTCTCCACGCCGCATAAAAGTCGTAGGAGAGCCAGAAACCAAGATAGAAGGAGCGCTTGAATCATGGCAGGACGAGAAAAGCTAGAGGTGGTGAACAACACTATTGAAGCCGATGGCGAGTTTGCAGATGGCTACTGTAACGGGAGCCTCTACTACTACGACACGAACCACCAGTTACCACGCCCGCTTACCAGCAATGCTATATACACCTTCATGATGGACAACCTGTTCGACCAACGGGCAACCTCTCGATGGAACGCTGGCTTTGTGTTCGGGTGGATAACGGCTTTATGCGAAAACAATCCAGCGTTTTTCTTTACCAGTATCACTATTCCCGAATCGGTCACTGGAACCGAGGGGTTACCGATGATCACCTTGCAAGAGGCATAACGTCGAGTTGAGACGGGCAAGTAGTATTGCCCGTCGTTTTACTTTTCGAGGTGTCTATGTTCAAGCATGTCGGGCTGTTTTGCAATTGTGAAGGTAAATTTTGCAATCAGTGCGGTCAGATGAAGTGTCATAGGGCATTTCATAAAGATCGAACTGGTTCTTTCGGGTTACGTTGGAGGTGCAAGGAATGTCAACAAGCTTACGTCAAAGAGAATACTAGCCAGATAAATGCTCGGCGTAGAGAATACAAAGCGGAGCGAAGAAAACACTTTAACGAATACGACAGGGAGTATCGCCATAAAAATCCTGAGCCGAAGAGAGCCAGGGATCGGAAGTATCGTCAGGAAAATGCTGAGGATATCAAGGCTTTCATCAGGGATTATAAAAGGACTAATGAACGGTATAGAGAGCATAATACCGAATACAATCGGCAATACAGGCAACTCCATCCAGAAAAGAATGCTCAGCACTTCAATAACCGTCGAGCTCGTAAGCAGCAAGCAGGAGGGGCATTTACCTCAAAAGAGTGGAGAGGGCTTTGTGCTTACTATGATTATACCTGTCTCTGTTGTGGGAGACGCGAGCCTGAAATAACCCTCACCGTTGATCATGTCGTTCCGTTGTCGAAGGGTGGGACAAACTACATTGATAACATACAGCCACTTTGTTTATCCTGCAACATGAGTAAGGGTACAAAGACCATTGATTATCGTATCAATTGGAATTAAGTAGCTCATCAGTATGATACTATTTTGACTTAATGAGGGCGTGTGGGTGAATATTTATGACCACACGCCCTTTTAGAACAGAGAGTTGCTACTCCGGTAAATTCGGGCTTTTGAGCAGCTTATCCATCGTGGATTTCTTGACCCTATACGCCTGTCTTTTTCCGCGATGAGGCAACGTAACCGCCTCCAACGCGCCGCTCTTGATCCAGCGCCTGACAGTAGTGTCATCGACGCGCAAGCGGCGAGCAACTTCACGCACCGTCAGCAGTTCATCCATCTCTTCTGGCATTTTTTTAGCTCCTATACCCTCATAAAGCGAAGCCCCATCAGGAAGCTTTTCAATTGTGGTATTACGACGTGACATATGGCACCTTTACATCTTAATAGATGACAAATTCAGGCCTGACGCGCCAGTTCTCCAGCATTGTATTACTGCTCGCCAGTTACTTATACTATACAATTCGGCAACAAATGTACTAAAATAAAGACATTGGTCAGCTAAGTACAGCTGACACACTCAATCGGTGTCAATACATTTCCTACCTTCAAGTTCCCCGCCAGGGACATGAAGTAGTATTCTATAATGAAAAAGACTGGAGTATTTTACTAAATAAACGAACAAGCCGCCCAAAAAAGAGGTATACTACCCTGCCGACTGCCTGACCGCAGTTCGTTGGCAGTCGGAATAAGAGGAATATATTATGTCTACAATCAAACTGATCATTAGCGATCTCCACCTCGCGGATGGTCATCCCATCCTTGATAGTTTCGGCGAGCAACAACAAGCCGCCCTGGAAGGTTTGCTGCGCGCGGCAGCGCTGGGCGGGCCACTGGGCAATGCTGAGGACGTTGAACTGATTGTCAATGGAGATTGTTTCGATTTTCTCGCCATACCCCCATATGTCGCGCATAACACGACAAATCCAGTTATTGCCCTGGAAAGGTGGAAAACCATCCCTCCAACGCACCTTGCGTTTTTTGAGGCGCTGCGACGTTTTCT
>WNGJ01011891.1_pt1 | contig 18132 bp, 18 predicted proteins | sample 5400611 | NCBI WGS metagenome assembly WNGJ01 (sample SAMN13153375, study PRJNA577476) | soil metagenome | isolation source: 40 cm soil or saprolite under Garry oak tree replicate 1 | place: USA:California | collected 2016-06-15 | reverse complement strand
CACTGGCCGAGGAGGGTGAGCTGGCGCGCGGGCGGCTTGACGAGATCGCCGCACCGACCCTGGTGATCCACGGGACGGCAGATCCTTTGTTTCCCTACGGTCATGCCGAGGCGCTGGCCCGCGGGATTCCCCGTGCCGAGCTGCTGCCCCTGGAGGGCGTCGGCCATCAGATGCCGCCGCGGCCGTGGTGGACGTCCGTCATCACGGCGATGCTGCGGGGACACGCGGGCGGAACAGCAGCAGCGCCAGCAACTGCTGCGCCGTGAGCCGGTCTCCCGGGTGCAGCGCCGCGGTTTCGCCGCCGTACTTCCAGGCGTAGTTGAAATGCTCCGGGAGCGGCTCAACCTCAAGTACCCGGCGGCGCTCGATCTTATCGACGAGATAGACCGCACCGGAATGCGGAGCCGCGCGGCCAAGCCGCGGAGCCGCGCGGCCAAGCCGACGTCATCGAAGGCGCGGGCGAGGTCGTCGCGTCCCTCGCTGAAGTCGGCCCAGCCGTCGTAGTGGCCGGGACGACAAGGTACAGACGGAAGCCTGTGAATCGCTACCGGTTCAGTCTTGCGTTGCGCCCGGGGCTGGGCTGACGGAGGCAGGGCGGCGTTTGCGGGGGGCGGCGGAGCGGGGTGGCTGGGCGCGCATGTGGTCGCGGACGCGGGTCATGATGTCGCGCAGGTGGTCCAGGTCCTGGTCGGACAGGGGGTCGAGCAGCAGGCGGGTGACCTGGATGTGGCCGGGCATGACCCGGCCGAGGAGGGCCCGGCCGCTGTCGGTGATGGTGACCAGGGTGGCGCGTTCGTCGTCGGGGCTGGGGCCGCGGGCGATGAGGCCGGCCTTTTCCAGCAGGCCGGCCTGGTAGGTCAGGCCGCTGCGGCTGTAGACGACGCCGTCGGCCAGCTCGGTCATGGTCAGCTGCCCGCGGGCGTTGAGGCGGGCCAGGAGCTGGAATTGCACGTAGCTGATGCCGCCCTCGGTGCGTAGCTGCTGTTCGACGCTGTGCTGGAGCAGGCTGACGGCTTCCGTGAGCGCGAAGTAGGCGTCCAGCTCAGTGGCATCGAGTGCCGGGACGTCGCCTGCGCCGGTGCCGGGCCGGGGATCGCTCATCTCATCACCGTACATGTTTCGAATTCCAAGCATGTGACGAGTGTCACCCGCCCGAGGGGTATTGCTTCGAAGTTGAAGCAGGTTACTGTCTTCGCATGCTTCAACTTCGAAGCATCAGATCGGAGGAGAGATCATGAAGGCAGTGCGTTACCACTCCTACGGTGACAGCGGCGTCCTGGTCTACGAAGACGCCGACCGCCCGGTGGCGGGTGCGGGGCAGGTGGTGGTCAGGGTGGCCGGCGCCGCGTTCAACCCGGTGGATGTCGCGATCCGCGCCGGTTTCATGCAGCAGGTGTTCCCGGTGGCCTTCCCGCATATCCCGAACTTCGACGTGTCCGGTGTCATCGCCGAGGTCGGCGAGGGGGTGAGCGGCTGGAGCGCCGGGGACGCGGTAGTGGCATTCCTGCCGATGACCGCGCCCGGCGCGGCCGCCGAGTACGTCGCCGCGCCCGCCGGGGCACTGGCCGCCGCGCCCCGCACCGTTGAGCTGGCCGACGCCGCGGCGCTGCCGTCGGTCGGCCTGACGGCCTGGCAGGCGCTGTTCGAGCACGCCGAGGTGAAGGCGGGGCAGAGCATCCTGATCAACGGAGCAGGCGGCGCGGTCGGCGGCTACGCCGTCCAGCTCGCCAGCCAGGCCGGCGCCACCGTGACCGCGACCACCAGCGCGCGCAGCACCGGCCGAACCCGCTCCTACGGCGCGGACCGGATCATCGACCACACCGCCACCCCGCTCCTGCCGGCGGTGGCCGGGCAGCGGTTCGACGTGGTGCTCAACCTGGTCCGCACCAGCCCGGAGGAAACCGCCCAGCTAGCGGACCTGGCCGCCGGCGGCGGCGCCTTCGTCAGCACCACCACCCCCGGCCCCGACGATGCCGGACGCGGCGTGCGGACGGTCCAGGTCTTCGCCCGCAGCGACGCCGCCCAGCTCGGCGAGCTCGTCGCCCGCGTCGACGCCGGCGACTTGAGGGTCGACGTCGCCCAGCGGCGGCCGCTGACCGACCTGGCCGCCGTCCACGACCAGGCCGCCGCCGGGCAGCTGCCCGGCAAGACCATCCTGACCCCCTGACCCCCTGACCCCCGGAGGTCTATGGCCGTGGCAGCGCTTTGGATGGTGAGGTCGGCGTTGCCATACCAGCACGTGCCCAGCCGGGGGGCCCTATCGATCGATCGCTGCACACTGACGCCGATCCACCACTCCGTCCAATGGGCTGGCCGAGGCGCGATATGCGCACCGTTGATGTTCCGTTCGCGGCTGCTCACTATCACTGCTCGAAGGCTGGTTACCGGGTCGGGAGCGATCGCGGTAGCCCGAACCAGGGGAGGACGGTCTTCTCGAAGCGGGTCATGGCGCAGATCCGGTCGCCGGTGAGGGTGAGGACGTAGAGGCCGGTCCCGTGGCGGATGCCGTCGGGGGCGCGCAGGTAGGCCCCGAACGCCGGCTGGCGGTTGGCTCGTGTCGGCACGAGGTCGAACCTGCGGCCCGCGCCGAAGAGGCTGGCGCAGAAGCGAGCCACGACGTCGCGGCCCTCGTATCCGAAGGGCATCGGCGGCATCGCGATGAAGACGTCGTCGGTCAGCAGGGCCACCAGCGCGCCGAGATCGGCGGACTCCCACGCGCGGACGAACTTCGCCACGATCGCATCCTCGGCGGGTGAGCCGGCGGCGGGAGGCGGTTCGCGGCCGGCGGCCGGCGGCTGCTGGCGCTGCAGGGTGGCGCGGGCCCGTTTGAGGGCGCTGTTGACCGATTCGACGGTCGAGTCCAGCATGCCGGCCACCTCGCTGGCGTGGAATCCGAGGACGTCGCGCAAGATGAGGACGGCGAGCTGGCGAGGCGGCAGGACCTGAAGGGCGGTCACGAAGGCCAGGGAGATGGCTTCGGTCTGCTCGTAGCGGGCCTCGGGGCCGAGCGGCACGCCGGTCGCACCCTCCAGGAGAGCATCGGGATACGGCTCGAGCCACACCACTTCGCCGGCCCGGGTCGGCTCGGGCGGTTCGACATTGGGCACGTCCCACTCCTTGGCCGGGCGCCGGCTGGCTGACCGGCGCGCGTCGAGGCTCTTGTTGGTGGCGATCCGGTAGAGCCAGGTGCGGAGCGAGGCGCGTTCCTCGAACCCGCCGAGGCTTTGCCAGGCGGCCAGCAGCGTGTCCTGGAGGGCGTCCTCGGCATCGGAGAAGGATCCGAGCATCCGGTAGCAGTGCACCTGCAGCTCCCGCCGGTACGGCTCGGTGAGCTCGCGGAACGCGTCGCCGTCCCCGGCCCGGGCCCGTGACATCAGGTCGGCTCTTTCCACCCTCACGCCACCCTTCTTGCTCGTACCTTTACCGCACTCTATAGACGCCGGCCGAGGCCCGAACTGGGCGGTCGGCGGCCGCCCAATTCCCGAACTCGCGGCGTCTGCATCGGTGGTAGCCGACACCACCATCGAGAGGAGAAGCGAAATGGGAAAGATCGTCATCAGCGAGAACGTCACGCTCGACGGAGTCGTCCAGGACCCGACCGGTGAAGAGGGCTTCAGGCACGGCGGCTGGTTCGCCCAGGTCGGGAGCAACGACCGCGAGGGGTTTTACAAGACCGCGCTCGACGAGGTGCTCCGCGCCGAGGCTCTGCTTGTCGGCCGGCGGAGCTACGAGTTCTTGGCCGCACGGTGGCCATCCCGGACCGGCGAGCTGGCGGACAGGATGAACAGCATCCCCAAGTACGTCGTGTCCTCGACCCTCGAAGATCCCGGTTGGAACAACTCCACGGTCGTGAAGGGCGACGTGGTGAACGAGGTGTCGAATCTGAAGGAGCGGCTGAACGGGGAGATCGTCGTACCCGCCAGTCTCCAGCTCGTGCGCACGCTGATCGAGAAGGATCTCGTCGACGAACTGAGGCTGATGGTCTACCCGTTCGTGCTCGGGGCCGGCGAGCGCCTCTTCGGCGAGACCAGCGACAAGGTGCCGCTGCGCCTCGTCGCCAACCGGACCGTTGGTGACAGCCTCCCATACGTCACCTACCAGGTCGTCCGAGCCGCTTAGGGCGTGCTGGCGTAGTCCGATGGCCTCCGTTCAGCGTCCGGAAGGACGGCGAACGGAGGCCGTCCGACAGGCGCCCAGAGGTCTTCCGAGACACCGTTGCGCCCGAGCTAGCCGCTGAGCAAGCGAGGCCTCATCACGTACGAGCGCGCGCACGCGCGAACCAAATCCCGATCGCAAAGGAGCCCATCATCATGACAACCAAGGTAAACACCAACAAGGGAATCGTCCTCTTCCTGGCATGCGTGGCGCAATTCATGGTCGTGCTCGACATCGCGATCGTGAATGTCGCCCTGCCTTCGATCCAACGAGATCTCCACATCGGGCAGAGCACTCTGCAATGGATCGTCATTGCGTACGGCCTGATGCTTGGCGGATTCCTGCTGTTCGGCGGCAGGATGGCCGATCTCCTGGGGCGCCGCCGCGTACTCCTCGCAGGACTGACACTCTTCTCCACCGCCTCACTGCTCGCCGGCGTGGCCGGTTCCGCCGGGTTCCTGATCGGCGCCCGCGCCCTCCAGGGCTTCGGGGCGGCCCTTGTCCCACCGGCCGCACTGTCGATCCTCGCCGTGACGTTCGAGGAAGGCGCCGAGCGCAATCGCGCGCTCGGGCTCTACGGCGCCACCGCCGGAGTCTCGGCGTCGGTCGGGGTGATCGCAAGTGGTCTCCTCACCGAGGGGCCCGGCTGGCGCTGGGTGTTCTTCATCAATGTGCCGGTCGGCGTCCTTCTCATCGCGATGGCGGCGATCTTCCTGCCCGCTGACGGTCCGGACCGACGCGTAAGCAAGCGCTTCGACGCCGCCGGCGCGATCACCGTGACCGGAGGCCTGCTCCTGCTGGTCTACGCGCTCAACCGCGCCGCCGACTACGGCTGGGGTTCCGTGTCGACCCTCGGACTGCTCGCCGCATCCGTTGTGATGCTGTCCGCATTCGTGCGGATCGAAGCCCGGTCCCGGTCACCGCTGGTGCCCGGCTCGGCTGTGCGCAACCGCACGCTGGTGGCGGCGAACCTCTCCGCCTTCTTCTTGTTCGGAGCGTTCTTCGCCTTTATCTTCCTCGGTTCGCTGCTGATGCAACAGGTTCTCGGTTATTCGCCGACTCGGACGGGCGTGGCATGGCTGGCCACAACGGTGACGTCGTTCTTCGCAGCCGGGATCGCAGGAGCGAAGCTCGTTGGGGTGGTGGGCGTGCGGCGCCTGCTCGTCGGGGGCTTCACACTCCTCGCGATCGCTGCACTCTTGCTCACACGCGTGCCGGCCGGAGCGCACTACGCGACCGACCTGCTGCCGGTGCTGATCCTGGCCGGCCTGGCCGGGGGAATGAGCGCTCCGGCCATACAGATCGGCGCTCTGTCCGGTGTGCCGCACTCGATGGCAGGTCTGGCGGGCGGGCTCGTCGAAACTCTGCGCGAGATCGGCGGTGGCGTAGTCGTCGCCGTCGTGGCGACCGTCCTCGTCTCCCGGGTCGGCACCAGGGCCGGTGCTGCCAGCTCAGCGGCCCACAGACTGGCGGCGGTCAACGCTTTCCACACCGCCTTCTGGGTGATGTTCGTCATCGCAGCCCTCGGTGCGCTGACAGCCGCTATTGCCTTCCCGCGAAACACAACGCAACAGGTCGAACTCGAGCCAGCTCTGTCGCCCGATTCGATCGTCCCGCAACCCGGCGCAAGAGCCTGACTACGGTTGCGGGGTGGGTCAGGCGCGGGCGGTCACCTCCAGGGCGGAGCGGACGGCGCTTTCCAGCGCCCCCTCGATCCAGGCGGGCTTCATGCTGGTGTGGTCGCCGGCGAAGTGGGCCCTGCCCTCCACCGTGGCCGTGGCGAGATGGTGCTCATGGAGCTGGCCCGGTGTGAAGATCACCGCCTCGCCCAGCGCGTAGCGGGCCCGCGCCCACGACTGAGTGGCGCCGACGCCGGTGAACTGCGTGTATACCTGCGGGCCGAACATGTGCGCCATGTTGCGCAGCGCGAAGTAGCAGCGCTCGTCGAGGGTAAGCGCGTCCCATCGCATGGCCTCGTCGGACCACGTGTACGAGGCCAGCACGACACCTCCGGGCGAGCCGGGAACATGCGAGGGGAAATAGGTGAACCTGTTCGCGCTGTCGCTGACGCAGCCGCCGCCGGTGAACCCGCCCGGTCCCTGCTCCCAGAACCTGGTCTTGAACTCCAGCAGCACCTTGGTCGCCGAGTCATAGTGCAGTTCGCCGATCGCCCGGCGCTTACGGTAGGACAGTACCGGCTCGAACTGGCAGAACCGTAGCGCGCTCAGCGGCACCGCGACAATCACATAGTCGGCGGTGAAGGTCTCGACCGGCTTGACTGGCCCGCCGTTGACCGAGTCCTCGGTGCCGGATTCGGCCGTGGTCTGGATCCCTACGCCCGACGCGTCCTGGGTCAGCCGGATCATCCGCCGGTCCTGCCTGATGATAGGAGCCAGTCGCGCGGTCAGCGCCTCGGTCAGTGACGCGGTCCCGTTGGTCAGCTCCCAGTACCGCACGTTCGGGCTGATGTTGCCGCGGTCCCAGAGCACCGGGAACATCGAGTAGTGCAGGCGCGACGTCATGTTCTCCAGCGTCCCGACCGCCGATAGCGTGGGGAAGTCCCAGCCGGCCCGCTGGACCAGGTACTGGTAGGTGGAGTAGGTGTCGTACTGGGCGATGAGCTTGGCCCAGGCTTGGACCTGATCCTCGATCGGGCCGGTGGCGGGCACCGTGACCGGCGCGAACGCCTTGTTCGCCAGCGCCGACATGGTCAGGCCCGACTGCTGGCCAAACGAACCGTTGATCATGCCCGGCGCGGAAGCGTAACCGGCCCGGGTCGCCGACAGCCCATTGACCTGGATCAGGCTACGTCCGGTAGCGGCCGGCGCCATGAACGTCGCGGCCGGGGCTGGCCCGTTGGACCAGGTCTCGCCGGTGAAGGACCGGTAAGTGACCGGCGGCAGCGGCCCGGTCGGCTCGGCGCCCGGCGCCACATCGACGTTGTAGAACAGCCGCCGCGGCACCCCCAGCTTGTCGGCGAGCGCCAGCACCAGCGGGTGGAAATCGGGTAGCCGCATCGCCCCCGCCTCGGCGTGCAGCGTCTTGTCGGAGAACACCCCGCGCAGGGTCTTGACCCGGCCACCGGTCCGGCTGGCGTTCGCCTCCAGCACAGTGACCTGGTGCCCAGCGTCGTGCAGCAGCGCGGCGGCCGCCAGGCCGGCCGGACCCGCCCCGACGACCAGGATCCGCTTCGGGGAGGCAGCCTTGGGCAGGCCATCGTCGATGAGGACCTGCAGATACTCGAGCGTGAGATCCTCGCCGTGCTCGCCGGCCAGCAGAACCTGGCGAGCGAGTTCATGACTGGTGTCGGTTACGCTCACGACGCTGGAGGCGGGGACCGGCGCCGACCCGAACCCGGTTGTTGCTGTCGCCGCGCCCGCAGCGAGGACACCGCCGACGAAGCCGCGGCGTCCGATTGGGATAGCGGAGTATGATTTCACGCTGCGTCACATTAACGGCGACACAAAGCGCAGGCAAGATGACACTCCGTAACGCCCAGGAAGCCTCAGGGCTCCTGGAGTGACATGCGAAGTTCGGTCGGTAACGATGAGTCATGAGACGTCAGCTCATGGACGGCGTCGCCGGCCTAATCGCCCTGACCGTCGCTCTCACCGCGGGGGAAAGAGCGAATGGGCGGCCCTACTCGGACCGCGCGCGGCGCGCGGACCTGGCGCCAGGCGAGCGCAGCATCGACATCCTCGTCATCGACGACCAGCCCGACCACGAGGCAGGCTGGTTCGCCCGCCACCTGCCCAGCCACCGCAGACTCTCCTTGGAGAGCGTCAGCGAAATGCTCCCCAGCCTGGCGCGGCTTACCACATCCGTCCACATGCCGGCGGTGAAAGTCGTCAGGTTGGCTGGGTGAGCACCTGGTCTAGCACCTGGGCGCACTGCTCGGGCAGTACCACGAAGCCGCCGTGGTCACCGGGGAACTCGACCACGGGCGTACCGAGCCGGTCCGCGAGGGCCACGGCACCACGGTGGGCGAGCTGCCCCTCCGACGTGGCCCCTGCGGCGACCACGATGCGGGTCGACACCGCCCGCAGGGCCTCGACGTCGGGCCGGTAACGCGTGGTGGGGCGGATCAGATGGGCGAGGAACACGTCGGTTGCGGCGCGCATCGTCGCCAGCTGCTCGGGTGAGGGTTCCCAGCGCGGCGCGCCGGCCTCCTGCCCGGGAGCCTCGCCGAGGCCGGCGTGGGCCATGAACTTGGCCATCGTCTGGTCCACCCCGTCGGCCCGGTAGGTGTCGTAGATGTCCTCGATCTGGGCACGCACCTGCTCGCGGTCGGGCAGCAACTCGATCAGCGGAGGCTCGTGGGCGACCAGCGTCCTCACCTGGCCGGGGTGGGCGGTGACCAGCGCGAGCCCGACGACGGCCCCGCCGCTGCTGCCGAAGACGTACGCCGGCTCGCCGCCGAGCACCGACAGCAGGCGGTGGACGTCGTCGGCCTGCTGTTCGGGCGTCACATCCTGGGTGGCGTCCTCACGGGTGCTGTTGCCGATGCCACGCGGGTCATAGGTCACCACCGTGTAGCGATCAGCCAGGGCGCGGGCGGGCTCACGGACTCATCGGCGGAGGGCTTCTCTCGGGTGACCGCGCGGTGACCTGGGCTAGGGCGGGGACGTAGGCCCGTTCGGTCGTCTGTTTGACAGGTGGAGGATTGAAGGCGAATCGCTGCCGCGCCAGACAAGATCGCAGTCCGGCTAGCGCTCGTAGACGCGGAAAGACGTTGGATGGGCGAGTTGGTCGTAGAGGGACCTGGCCGAACTGTTGTACTCCTGGGTATGCCAGTAGGTTCTGGCCGCGCCGCGCCGGTCAGCTTCGTCGTAGGCGGCCGTGATGAGCCGCGTCGCCGTTCCGGTTCCCCTCGCGGCGGGCGACACGAACAGGTCCTCTAGATAGCAGTACGGCTGGATCGACCAGGTGGAGGTATGGAAGATCAGGTGAGCGAGGCCAACCAGCTCGTGATCGTCGTCATCGGCGACCAGCCCGAACGCGCCGCCGGTTTGAGCAACGAGACGTTCGAACGTCGTGAGTGTCGTCTGCTCCGGCAAGTCGGCGCGATAGAAGCGCAGGTAGTCCTGCCAGAGTCGGTTCCAGGCGGCGAAGTCGGCCGTTGAGATGGGTCGGATGCTCACGTGCTGTCCCCTCATGGTTGACGTCCTTGAGCCGGCGGAAGCTGCGTTCCGCGTTGAGCATCCCGGCGGCACACCAGCGTTTGATCATCTTGCCGTCGCGCCGCCGCTCCAACAAGACCGTATCGTTCACATCGTCGAGCGATGGGCCCCTCTGCGCGCGTGAGAGGACCGCGGACATCGCGATGTAGACGAAGGCCAAGCGAGAATTCACGACGACCTGGACCGGGGCGGCATCGGCGGGTACTGCGCCGGCACGCGGATCACACTGCCCCGCCCGCCCCGCCCGCCTGCCGACGGCGCTTGTTCCATGATCACGCTTGTTCCATGATCATGGCCAGAAATGGTCATATAGCGCCCAGAACTGGCCATGATCATGGAAACGGGCAGGAAAGGCGGCTGGCGGGCAGGACGGCAACCGGGCGGGAACGGGCCGCCGAGATCTACGGGACACGCTCTAGCAGCTCATGATCGTTCGTAGGGATGGCTGGGCGCCGGACGGGTAACTTCATCGCCGCGTCTGAACTCAGTTCTCCGGTATGCGGCTTACCTGCGGGTGTCCGAATCTCTGGCGGTAGGTAGCGGGGCTGACCCGACTTGGCTGGTGAAGTGACGCCGAAGCACGCCGAGCCCGTCCGCAATGGAGTCTAGGGCCTGCTGCTCCCATCCGCTGAGTCTCATCACGGTCACCTCCATCAATCCCCTGCCGGCCCCGCATCGAGCAGCGGGACATCGGTCGTGTTGAACCCTTTGGTGACTTTATTCTGCCAGGCTCGTTTCTGTGCTGAGCGGATATCCACGTCCTCTCCTGAGCATGACAATGGGCGTGACCAGGGCAGGCAGCTAGTTCGTTCGGTAATAAAGATCTTCAATTATCACGGGCGGGCAGTGGCCCTACGGTGATATGCCAGCTGCGTGTCCGAGTCGAAGAACCGGGCCACCTGCTCGCAGCTCCACGCCGTACGATCGCATAGTGATCCTGCGGTGCACGAGAAAGCTCCTGGCCGTCATGGGCTCGGCGGTCGCCGACCCGGCGCCCGCGCGGGATCCCGAGGACTGGTACGCGAACCTGTTGTGGCTCGACCGGCGCAAGTGCCTGCTGCTGACCCACTCGGCCACGCTGTTCACGATCTTCGAGGCCGACGTGACGGCATCCGGTCTGCGGGCCACCCGCCAGCTGATCACCGGCCTCATCGGGCGGGAACTGCGCCGCGAGGAGCTGCCGGCGGGAACGTTCGGCGACCTGGAGCAGCAGGAGGTCCGTCTCGCCAAGACGGCAGACCGCAGCGTCCTGGGCTGCATGAACGACATGGCGGTCATCTGCGAGCACGCCACCGGCGGAGCGGGCGGGCTCGCGCGCACCGACCTGGCCGAGCTCAACCAGGCGCTGCGGCGCAACATCAACAGCGCCCGCGGTTACCGCCCTCCCATCGAGCTGGCCGCCAGGCGCCTCACCCTCTGACAATCACGCCACCTGGAGCCAAGACAACCGGCTGCCGACACGCCTGACTTCCCTCCACGTTTATGGCAAGTTCTGGGCGCGCAGCGGGGTCTGACCACCTACCGCCAGCGGGCGATCTTCCGGCCCCGCAGGCTCGCAGGCCATGCCTACTGGCGGTCCATCTCGCCGTTCCACGGCATCGTATTCGGCGGCATGCTCAGTTCGGGGTGAATATGACAGCGTGTTCAGAACCTGACCTCCTGCCAGGTCTGCCCACCATTGCCGGTCAGCAGTAGTTGTCCGAGCATGTCGCCGTAGTACGGGTGCCCGTGGATGACCAGGCCGTCATGGGTGGTGGTGAAACCCAGGTCGTTCCAGCCCTGGCCGCCATCGGGGTAAGTGACCACCGTCCGCCAGGTCTTGCCGTTGTCCGCGGAGTAGTACAGCCAGCTTCCCGCGCTCGTGGTGGCTATGGTCAGGTGCCCGGGAACAGCGGCGGCGATCACGCCGCCATCGCCTGCGCTGGACGGGTGGCCTGCCAGCTTCCAGGTCGCGCCCAGGTTACCGCTCACGTAGACGGTCTTATCCGTATGGCCGGTGTAGCCCTGGCCGGTGCACAGCAAGGCCAGCCCGTGCGGGGCCTGCACGGCGATCGAGGTGGGCACCGGGAAAGGGCTGGCCGTACACGGGAGCGCGTGCCTGGTGATGGTGAGGCCGCCGTTACCCGTGACCAGCACGGAGGTGCCGTCGATCATCGCCGCCACCCGCGCCTGGGTGGCGATGCTCCCTATCGCGCTGGCTTGCGCTACGAGCCGGGTCCATGCGCCGCGGGCGAGAGGCCGCCGGAGGAGTGCCCAGCTCGCGTTGCCGGCAATCCCGCGGCGCATGGTCACCGCAAGCACCTGGTGGTCGATGATCTCCAGGGAAACGATCGAGCCGCCGGGGTAGGCCGCGGCTGACCAGTGCTTACCTCCATCGGTGGTCACCCACAACCCGTTGCCGAACACAAAACCGTACTCCGGCGTGGCGAACCGGATACCCCACACGGCCGGACCGGTGATGCTGACGCCGGGCTCGCCGAGCGGCACCACGGGCGCGGGCAGGCCGCGCCAGCTCACGCCCCGGTCACGAGTGCGGACAATCGAGGTGCACTGCGCGTGTTTACACGGCGCCGTGCCCAGCGCGAACGCCTCCAGGGTGGAGACGAAGGTAACGGAGGCGGCTCTGAACCCGGTCGGGACGGGCCCGCCGGAGGGCAGCGTGGTGCCTGCCGGGATAGCTGTAACGTTGGCGCGCGGTGCCGACTGGAGCGCCGACGCCGACGCAGTGGCGGGAGGGGCGGCCGACGGCGCCCGCGCTGTCTCGCATCCGGCCGTGAGCCCTACGACTAGTAGGCCCCCGCATGCGGTAGCAAATAGCTTATTCATTTAAATCACCTCATAAGTTATGACTCATCAGGCAGCCGCGCGGTTGTGGTCTTTCCTCGCCAGCTCTTCCCCCGCGTCCCCTGCTGAGCATGGCAACGGGCCTAATCGAGGCAAGCAGCTGATTCGTTCGGTAAATAAGGACTTCAATTATCCCGGGCGGGCGGTGGTACGCCAGCGGCGTGTCCGGCCGAAAAGGGATCTAGATGAAGATCATTGAGGCGATATGTGCCGCGAGCGCAGGCGAACCGACGACGACCTGTCGCTGGTGGCCGGGATGCCGGCCGGGCCCCGGGCTGCACGTCTACCACTACGACCATTACGAGCCGACCTCGGTCGACCATCTCACCGAACTCCACGGCACGCGCCAGGCACGTAGCTTGGATATATGGACCGGCGGATATTCGGGGTCGAGACTGAGTACGGCATCACCTGCACCTTCCGAGGGCAGCGGCGGCTGTCTCCCGATGAGGTGGCGCGCTACCTGTTCCGGCGCGTGGTGTCCTGGGGGCGGAGCAGTAACGTCTTCCTGCGCAACGGCGCCCGCCTCTATCTCGATGTGGGCAGTCATCCCGAGTACGCGACCCCGGAGTGCGACAACGTCGTGGACCTAGTCGCGCACGACAAGGCCGGCGAGCGGATCCTCGAGGAGCTGATAGTGGAGGCCGACCGCCGACTGCGCGAGGAAGGGATCGCCGGGGACATCTACCTGTTCAAGAACAACACGGACTCCGCAGGCAACTCCTACGGCTGCCATGAGAACTACCTGGTCCCTCGGCACGAGGAGCTGGGGCGGCTGACGGACATCCTGACGCCGTTCCTGGTCACCCGGCAGATGATCTGCGGCGCCGGGAAGGTGCTGCAGACGCCGCGCGGCGCCGTCTACTGCGTCAGCCAGCGCGCCGACCACATCTGGGAGAGCGTCTCCTCGGCCACCACGAGGTCGCGGCCGATCATCAACACCAGGGATGAGCCGCACGCGGACGCCGAGCGGTTCCGCCGCCTGCACGTGATCGTCGGTGACTCCAACATGAGCGAGACCTCCACGCTGCTCAAGGTCGGCTCCACCGACCTGGTGCTGCGGATGATCGAGGCCGGCGCCATGCTGCGGGACATGACGCTGGACAATCCGATCCGCGCGATCCGCGAGGTCAGCCACGACATAACCGGCCGCAGCCGGGTCAGGCTCGCTGACGGGCACGAGATGAGCGCGCTGGAGATCCAGTACGAGTACCTAACCCGCGCGCGGGACTTCACCACCAAGAACGGGCTGAACGCGATCAGCGAACGGGTACTGGAGATGTGGGAGCGGACGCTCCAGGCGATCGAGACCGGGAACCTGGACAAGATCGCGCGGGAGATCGACTGGGTGACCAAGTACCAGCTGATCGAGCGGTACCGGGCCCGGCACGACCTGCCGTTGTCCTCACCGCGGGTGGCCCAGCTGGACCTGACCTACCACGACGTGCGCCGCGGCCGGGGCCTGTACTACCTGCTGCAGCGCAGCGGTGCCGTGGACCGCGTGACCCGTGACCTGGACATCTTCGAGGCGAAGTCGATTCCGCCGCAGACTACCCGGGCCAAGCTGCGCGGCGACTTCATCCGTCGGGCGCAGGAGAAGCGGCGTGATTTCACCGTCGACTGGGTGCACCTCAAGCTGAACGACCAGGCTCAGCGGACGGTGCTGTGCAAGGACCCGTTCCGTTCGGTCGATGAGAGGGTCGAGAGGCTCATCGCCAGCATGTGAAAATCAGACCGCTGTTTCCGGGCGCAGGCCGGCGGGTGCTGCCGGCTGGTCATGAGGTGTCATGGGCTTCTCCCGTCTCTCGGCAGTGCAGTATAATGCCTTATGTGAGGCAGTCAGATTTGGAGGCGCGCGCCGGGGCGGCCAGCGTCGCCCGGGCCATCGGCGGCCGGGTCCGGCAGGGACGGAACAGCCGGGGCTGGACCCTGGACCAACTGGCCGAGCGCTCTGGCGTCAGCCGCAGGATGCTGGTCAGCATCGAGCAGGGCTCGGCTAACCCGAGCATCGCGACGCTGCTTCTCATCAGTGACGCGCTCGGCATAGGACTGCCCGCGCTCGTCGATATGGACCGCTCGCCCGGGCTGCGGGTCACCCGTGCTGGCGCCGCCCCGGTGCTGTGGCGGGGCAAGCTCGGCGGACAGGCCGTGCTCGTCGCCGGCACCGAGCCGCCGGACGTCACCGAGCTGTGGGACTGGACGCTCGGGCCGGGCGAGAGCCACTCCAGCGAAGCGCACGCGGCGGGAACCCGCGAGCTGCTCCTCGTCCTTGACGGCCAGCTCGAGCTCAGGGTGGGCCAGCACGCCGAGGTACTCGCCAAGGGAGACTCGGCTTCGTTCGCCGGTGACCTGCCCCACGGATACGTGAACGCCGGCTCAGCGCAGGTGGCGCGTTTCGCCCTGACGGTGTTCGAGCCGGCTGTCGGCGGGGGTGCGGCCCGGTGATGACCCCGTTGACCGAGGCTGAGGTCAGTGACAGCGCACGCGCATTCCTTGAGGCCGTCAGCGTGGCCCCCGAGGTGCTCGAACTGCGCCCGGACTACCGCGTAATGGTGATGGTGGCCGAGGGCCTGGAACCGGGACCGCCCGATGAGATCAGCGACGAGCTGCTGTCGCGAGCCGAGACCAGGGCACGGATCACGCTCGGCGGCCGGGCACCCGAAGACGTGCCCCAAGTCGCCGACTGGCGCACCGCCTACAGGGCGTTCGGCGCCAAGCCCCAGCGCACCCGGCCGAGCGTTGAAGCACTGCTGCGCCGCCTGGACGCCGGACTGCCCCGCATCGACCGCCTCACCGACGCATACAACGCGGTCTCGATCGCGAACCTGGTGCCAGTCGGCGGCGAGGACCTGGACCAGTACAAGGGCCCGGCCCGGCTGGTCCGGGCCGCCGGAGATGAGGACTTCGACACCATGGCGCACGGCGAGCCGGCTGTCGAGCACCCCAGGCCAGGCGAGGTGATCTGGCGTGACGACGCCGGCGTCACCTGCCGCCAGTGGAACTGGCGGCAATGCACCCGGACCCGGATAACGACGGCAACCACGAACGCCGTCTTCATCATCGACGGACTCGCCGCCCTCGGGCGCGACGGCCCGACAGCTGCGGGGAACGACCTCGCCAGCTCCCTTATCCGCCTGAGCCCGCGGGCCGCCATCGCCAGCCGACTCATCACCGCAGATCAGCCCCACGCCAACAGGAGAATACACACATGCTGATCCACCCCTGTCAGCGGTCATTCGGCCGACGACGGCCGTTGCGGTGCCGCTGGTCGATCTAGCTCGATGCCGATCGCCCGTGCCACGCGATCGAGGTCGATGTCGCAGGCAAGCAGCGTCGCCTCATGCCGCCGGGCGACAGCGGCTATCATGCAGTCAATCAGGCCCCGTGGCGTGATACCGGCCTGACGACATCGGCGGTAGATGCGCGCGGCGCCCTCGAAGTCGGCGGCTGGGTCGAACTGGTACAGGTGGAACCGCAGCAGCAGGCGGCGCAGGTCCGCTTCCCGGGCATCGTTGCGCGCCCCGGCCAGCACCTCCATGATCACCGGCTCCGTGACCGCAATCGGGCCGTCGGCCGCGATCAGATCCCTCAGGCGAAGATCGACTGTGCTCCCGGTGGCCCTGTCGTATTCGACCCAGGCCGAGGTGTCGGCGAGGATCACGCGGCTCCCCGCGGAGGTGTATCTGCCGGCGGCTCATCGATCGCGTGGGCGCCGCGCATCGCCAGGGCTTCCTCCCGGCTCATGGGCTGTCCGGCCAGGTGCCGGAGGGCAAGCTCGACGGCTTCGGTCATGGTGCGCAGACTGTAGCGGTCCATGACGATCCGGAGGTATGTCTCCTCGATCTCGATATTCGTGCGCTTCCTGGTCATACACCTACTCTACACCTCACGTGTATGATAGGTGTATCACCAGGAGTCGCGTGAGCGAGGGCGGGCTGGGTCCTGGAGCCGAGGCGTGGACGTAAGCCCGTTAGGTAGTCAGATGGGACCGTCAGGCTGCCCGCTGGAGAACCGAAGCCGAGTTGCGCTGGCAGAGCTGAGCGAGCGCGGACAGTATCGTCAGGTGACCCGATCTGGAGCTGGCTGTGGCCCGGGGAGCGCAGCGAGGACGGCTGCGGGCCGCCCGTCAAGCGGCCCAGTCAGCTCGATCACCGGTACATCCCCCAGAACCTGCAGCGGGTCGCTGTACAGGAGATCCAGCAACGTGTCGTTCACGTTCTCCCGCAGCCGGAGCATCTCCGCCCGGGGCAGTACCTGTTCGGTCTCGGGCGTGATCGGTACCACTATTAGCAGGTCTAGGCTGGCCAGGGCTGGCCGCAGGGCAGAGGTCTCAGCCTCGGCTTCGATGCTGGCACCGTTCGCGGCAAGGTAAGCCAGGAAGTCCAAAGGCGTGCGATCAAAAATTACCCTGGTGGCGGGTGAGCGCAGCTCGAGCAAGGATCGCGTGAGCTGTGCTCTGTAGTCGTCCGGCGACGGGGGGAACTCGAACTCGTAGCCGTCTTCCTCGAGCAGGACGTACGGCTCATCGACTGACGTGTGGCCGGGGAGCCGCGCGCATAGCTCTCCGACCAGCGTTGTCTTCCCTGTTCCGTGCGTTCCGGATACCCCGATTCGCATCCGTGGCTCTCCCCGCATTCGCACGCTGGGCGGCAGGCCTGCGCAGGTGCGGCCAAGCGCGGACGTTCAGCTGATCCCAGTAGGTTAATCGCCAGGCGCCTTACCGCCTGAAGGGTCGGTGAGTATCCCGGGCGCGGTCAGTCCAGCGCGAACGATCCCGTGACGATCTCGCCTGCCGAAGCGGACTGTAGTACCAGTTGGCGACGCCGGCCCGACCCGCCTGCGGCGATCATGTAGTTCTTGGACGGGTTTGCGGCGTGTCGCATGCGAGAAGTGCATGATCGCCCACGGGGCCGAAATCGACTGGGATCAACTCGGCCACTCGTCCTACGATCGGACGCATGCCGAGCTATGAGCCAGTAGACCTGTCCGGCGTGTGTAACGCCGGCGTGGACGTTCTTGGCGATGAGCCGGGTGATGTTCCGCTCGGGCGGGTGGACCTGCGCGGCCTGCCGTTCCTGATCGGGTCGGAGCCGCCGTCTGCGGAGCGGTGCTTGCTGCTGCCCCGCGCCCCGACGTCGGTCGGGATCGGCCGGCTGGCGCGGCGGGTGATCGTCGCGCATCGGCTGCTTGAGCCGGGCGCACCAGCCGGTCACGCCGTCGGCCAGGCCGTCGCGGAGTATGTTTTTCACCTGGCCGGCGGCGAGGTCGTCACCGCGCCCATCCGGGAGCGGTTCGAAATCCAGGTGGTGCCGCCGGTATGGGGCCGTCAGCCGTTCCTCGCCGTCACCGACACCAGCGACCACAACCTGCCGCGTTTCCAGGGCAGATGGGACGAGGCCGGGGTCCGCCTGGTGGAGCACGCCATGGGAGGGCCTGCCGGATACTACCTGTGGTGCTGGGAAAATCCTCATCCGGAACGACCGGTCGAGCGGATCGAGTTCATCCCGCGCGGCAGGCGATTCGTCGTCGCCGGCATCACGACTAGCGACGTTGATGAGCACCCGTTCGTCCGCGCGCCGGCGCGCCCGGTGCGGCTGGTGGCGAAGGACGGGCGGGACGGCGTCCTCGATATCGAGGTGGACCGAGGTGTGGCGACCTATCCGCAGCCGCTGCCCGGCGAGGACGACCGGGCCGGCTGGGGAGCGACCGAAGGAAAGTCCGCGTATACGTCGATCGCCGCGCTGCCGTCGGCCACCGTCGCGGTCCGTCAGGGCGACAACGAGCTCGGCCAGGTGCGCTGGGGCGACGTGGAACGTGACGGGCGGGCGGACGCCGGCCAGGTCTCGCTCGAGCTGGTGGAAGGCGGCCGCAACTGGGTGCATGTCAGCGTCGTCGACGACGCGACCGGGCGGCCGGTGCCGTGCCGGGTCCATTTCCGTTCGGCCGAGGGAAT
>WNGJ01002679.1_pt1 | contig 18134 bp, 21 predicted proteins | sample 5400611 | NCBI WGS metagenome assembly WNGJ01 (sample SAMN13153375, study PRJNA577476) | soil metagenome | isolation source: 40 cm soil or saprolite under Garry oak tree replicate 1 | place: USA:California | collected 2016-06-15 | reverse complement strand
CAAGTCGAACTTGCCGGTGGCGGCAACTATCAAACCGTCATCAACGAAGTCCTGCGCCAACACATCCAACGCGCCCAAGAACCATTAGAAAGAACGCTCCGCCGCGTTATCCGGGAAGAGATCCGAAGGGCGTCCTAGCTTGCACGATCGGCGATCACCCGGCGCAGCAGCGTCGCTCTCCGATGTTCCGGAGCCGCACTATTGGATTGGGTGATGGGTTCGATCCCCACCGCCCCTACCAACCATCTCATGTGTTCCGAATAACTTAGCAATTTCGCGCGGCGGCAAAAGGCGGCAATAAGAAGTGAAAATGAGCCTCTTGGGTGGCACCGATGGCTCTGGCAAACGCGGAGGTCCATTGCGGATGGAAGTGCGGTCCGTACTCTTCGTCCTCTCGATCTTCCATTTCAGTGGGCGCAATCTCAATCGGGCTTTCGGAGCGCTCGCTCGACCACTCGCTTGGCAAAGGCTCGGTCGAGCGGTTCTCGCGAAAAGAATCGCCGATACAGAAGCGGACCCAAATGGAAGCGACTATTTCCCGCGATTCGTGATTTTGAGAGATCTCGCTGCGTTCTTGGCCGCGCTCGATGACTGACAAAAGAGCGCCTCGCATTTGGCTGTGAATCCGCGCTTTCGATCCTTTCGGCCGAAACAAAGATTCCCCTTTACAGGCGCCCTCAAATGATGTACAAAAACGTGCAAGAAAGGATGGTCATGCAAAAACAAAACGTGTATTCCGAGCCTGGGGATGTGAACAGTCGCCTTGCGGAGCTTGGCTTAAAGGCTACGACGCTTCGAGAAGCAGTACAAAGGGGTTTCGCTTCCTGGGCAAGTTGCACCGTAAACCATCCTACCAACTACCCTGGAATATCCTTCTGGGCGAACGCAATTGCGGCAATGAGAGAGTTACTGCACTCGGATGGTTGGACTCGCCGAGACGACGGTAATTTGCCGCTGACGGTCGATGCCAAAGGAAGAGTCTCAATTGTAGTTTCCACAGGCGACGAGTACACAGGGTTGCCGGACCTGACTCCGAGCACGCAGTCCAGCAAGGGGCCAAGAACGGTCAGTGTTGTCGAAGTCAACGCGCAACAAATTCCACTTTTCGACTTCAAGAAACATCCTGAGATTGTGAAGCAGGGCGAAGAACGGCTGACCTGGATTCTGTTGTTTCATCGGGACAAAGCCTCAAATGAAGTTCGCTGTGAATTGTCTTGCCAGGTCAAAATGAACGAAGACGGTCAAATTGATGCGTGGGCTGAACGGATTGTTTTGCCCTCGATCCCGTTCGGCGGCGATGACGTTGAGGTCCGTAACGATGCCCCCAAGACTCCCGAAATCGACGTTAAGATCAAGCGCAAAAAGCGTGGCTAAACCTGGACGGGTCTTCAACCCATCTAGGCTGACGGTCGCTCGCAAGCGCAGGGGCTTGACGAAGATTGACTTTGCAACGCGGACGGGAATTCCTCTTCGTTCCTTCAAAGCCTACGAATTGGGCGAGTATCCTCCTCCTGACGATGTGCTAGCGCAGTTCGCTTCCGTATCCGGGTTCCCCTTAGAATTCTTCTTAGGTCACACGCTAGACGAGCCACGCGAAGAGACCGCTAGTTTCAGGTCGATGGCGAGAATGAAGTCTTACCAGCGGGACATGGCGTTGAGCCAGGGCGCGCTCGCGTTACATTTGAATGAGTGGCTCGAAGAGCGATTCGAGCTTCCATCCATGGATGTGCCGATCCTTCGCCATGAAACCTCCCCAGAGGCGGCGGCAGAAGCAGTCCGCCATAATTGGGGCATCGGTGAGTTGCCCATCAACAATATCGTGCACCTGTTGGAATCGAAAGGCGTCCGCATCTTTTCGCTAGCAGTCGATGCACTGGAAGTAGACGCGTTCTCGATGTGGAAGGAACGTACTCCGTTCATTTTTCTGAATTGCGCTAAGACAGCGGAACGAAGCCGGCACGACGCTGCGCACGAACTAGGGCATCTGGTGATGCATCGGCACGGTGGGCCAATAGGACGCAAGGCAGAGGAACAAGCTAATGCATTCGCGTCCGCGTTTTTGATGCCTCGGTCTAGCATCTTTGCTCATGTTCCCCGGTTTCCGAATCTGGCTATGCTCGTGAAACTCAAGAGAATCTGGTAGGTCTCAGTCGCGGCACTAGCCTATCGTCTGCACGCGCTAGGAATTCTTACCGATTGGCAGTATCGGATGCTTTACATTCAAATTTCGAGAAATAAATTTCGCAAGCAAGAACCGAATCCGATTCCACGCGAAACCTCATTGGTTTTGCCAAAGATATTTGCGGCCTTGCGTGAGGACGGATTCTCCCGTTCAAATGTGGCAAAGGAATTGTGCATCCCGCAATCGGAGCTTGAGGCACTTATGTTCGGGTTGACGATGGCAGGTATAGAAGGCGGTGGGAAGAGCACGGCGAGTCGCTCTAAACTGGCGCTTGTTTGAAGCTTATCGGCAAGATTCTATGACACAGAAAATTGACGCGTGGCAGGCAAATTGATCAATCTCGGGCTCGTTTCAACAAATTCCGACCGTAGTCTGCGATGAGCCATGAACAGATGGCCGGGATGAAAAGCTTTTGGAGATTCTGAACACACAGGACATCAATGGAAGCCGCACAGGTCAGAACGAAGAAGAGAGTCTCGGATCATGGCGAGGTATTGACCGGACAACGCGAGGTCAACGCCATGCTCGATCTAGTGAACCAGGAAACGGAACGAATTGATTCGCGGTTCCTCGAGCCCGCTTGCGGCGACGGGAACTTCCTGACGGTCATTCTGGAACGAAAATTAGCGGTCGTGGAGAAGCGCTATGGCAAGTCGCAATTGGACTTTGAGCGTTACTCCGTGCTTGCCGTCTCGTCGATCTACGGGATTGATATCCTGGCTGACAACGTCCGGGATTGTCGGCGAAGGCTCCTTGAAGTATTTGATTCAAGTTACACGCGCTTATTCAAGGCCGCCACGAAAAACAAGTGCCGCGAGGCCGTGCGATTCATTCTTGAGCGGAACATCATTTGGGGCGATGCCTTGACGCTCAGGACAGTAGATGAGAAGTGCAGCTACATCGTCTTTTCGGAATGGTCACCGATCAACGGGAGCATGCTCAAGCGGAGGGATTTCACGTTTAGCGAATTGCTTCGGCATGAGGAAGCCATGCAAGCTCCTCTATTCCCTGGTTTGGAGAACGAGTGGCAGTTGCCGCTCTTCTCCGATCTCGGCGAGCACGTGTTCATCCCCAAGCCGGAGAGGGAGCATCCCCCCGTTCATTTCATGGAGATCGCCCGTGTCGGCCACTAACTACAACCCCGACGTTCTCTCATGCATAGCTAACCTAAGCTAACCTAAGTAGCGACGAAGTCTTCACACCTCCGCAACTAGCGAATCGGATTCTTGATGTACTCCCTGCGGATCTTTGGAGCAACAGGAAGGCCACATTCCTCGATCCCGGCTGCAAGTCTGGCGTGTTCCTCCGAGAGATCGTCAAGCGCCTCGACAACGGACTCGCGAAGCAAATCCCAAATCGCCAGAAGCGGCTGAACCACATCTTCGAAAATCAAGTCTTCGGACTCGCCATCACGGAGTTGACTGCCCTACTATCTCGCCGATCGGTGTACTGCTCCAAGACGGCCAACGGGAAGTATTCCGTCTGCGAGTCTTTCAACAACGCCGACGGAAATGTTTGGTTCAGGCGCGTGGAGCACACCTGGGCAAGTGGTAGTTGCGTGCACTGCGGAGCCAGCAAGGAGAGCTATGAGCGCGGGAGCGACTTGGAAAGCCATGCCTACGCCTTCATTCATACCGACAAGCCGGAGGAAATCTTCAACATGAAATTCGATGTCATTATCGGCAATCCACCATATCAGTTGGACGACGGTGGACACGGCGCGAGCGCATCACCGATCTATCAGAAGTTTGTCGAGAGCGCGATAAAGCTCAAACCGCGATACGTTGTGATGATTACGCCATCACGCTGGTTTACCGGCGGCAAGGGCCTAGACGACTTTCGGGCACGGATGCTTGGCGAATCGCGTCTGCGGAACCTCGTGGACTACCCGAAGCTGTACGACGGCTTCCCCGGGGTCAAGATCCGAGGAGGTGTCTCATACTTCCTGTGGGATCCTGACTACAGCGGTCCTTGCTCCGTGCAGACGATGTGGGACGGTGAACCCCTCGGCCCACCGATGCAACGGCGTTTGGACGCCTATGACGTTCTGGTCCGCCGAAACGAGGCTGTTTCAATTCTCGACAAAGTCCGGGCTTTCCGCTTGGGCGGGAAGGCCGAGGCAACACTCGGTGCGCGTGTGTCCAGCCAGAAACCGTTCGGGCTGCGGACCTTCGTCCACGGGGCAGCATCGAGCAAGGGTCTCAAGCACCCCATGGCTCACAGCGCATCTCGTGGGTGGAACGGACAGCGATCGACAGGAACGCAGCGTGGATAGATGAATGGAAGGTGTTGATGACGCGCGTACAGGGCACCAGCGCAGCGGTCGAGACCATGTTCTTGAGCAGGCCCATCATCGCGGGGCCCGGTGAGGCATGTACGGAGTCGTATGTCGTCGCGGGGCGGTTTGCGAACGAGAAAACCGCAAGGTTGTACGCGCAGTTTCTGCGAACCCGTTTCGTTCGGTTTCTGGTGTCGCTGCGCAAGGCAACGCAGGACGCTGCAAAGGATGTCTACGCGTTCGTCCCAGACATTCCGCTCAACCGCGCCTGGACCGACGAGAAGCTCTACGAGCGCTACGATCTTTCGCCGGAAGAGATCGCATTCATCGAGTCGACAGTGAAGCCGATGGATGCTGGCGATGAGTAAGGACTTCTTCCCTCCGCGCCCCGAATCGCGGCCCACCATCTACGCCTACGAGGATACCAACCCGCAATACGAGGACTTGCTAAAAGTTGGCTACACGAACGTGGACGTGCAGAGTCGCGTTGCCCAGCAGTATCCGACGTTGAGACCGGGCAAGCCGCCGTACCGCATAGTCCTGGAAGAGTCCGCCATGCGGAAAGATGGAACGGTGTTCACCGACCATGACGTACACCGGATGCTGCGGATCAATGGTGTCAAAAACCCCGACGGCGAGTGGTTTCGCTGCCGGTGGATAAAGTCAAGGCGGCCGTCATCGCGGTGCGGGAAGGCCAACTGAACGAGGAGAACCGCTCGCTCGACTTTACAATGCGACCCGAGCAGAAAGCGGCAGTCGAAAAGACGGCCGCATACTTTACGAGTTGGCGTAACGAAAAGGGCAACCGGCAAAAGCCACCGCACTTTCTGTGGAATGCGAAGATGCGGTTTGGCAAAACCTTTGCCGCTTATCAGTTGGCAAAGAGGATGGGCTGGCGGAAGGTCCTAGTTCTCACGTTCAAGCCCGCGGTGCAAAGCGCTTGGGAAGAAGACTTGAAGCGTCACGTCGACTTCAAGGGCTGGCAGTTCATCTCACCGGGTGGCCTGTGCTATGAGAAGGCAGACAAGAAGAAGCCGTTTGTCTCTTTTGGCTCGTTTCAAGACTACCTTGGCCGGAACCCAAGCACTGGCGGCATCAAGACGAAAAACGAATGGGTGCACTCGACGCATTGGGACTGCGTGGTTCTGGACGAATATCATTACGGCGCATGGCGGGAGAACGCAAAGGAACTGTTTGAGGCGGAAGACAAAAAGGAGGTCGAGTTCGGGAAAGGTGAAGGTATCGAGGACTTTGACGAAGATATCATGCCGATTACAACGGATGGATATCTGTACTTATCCGGAACGCCGTTTCGAGCGATCGCCTCCGGCGAGTTCATCGAAGAGCAAATCTACAACTGGACTTATTCGGACGAGCAACGGGCAAAGCGGGACTGGAAAGGCCCCGACAACCCCTACGCTGCATTGCCCCGTATGGTGCTCCTGACCTATCAACTCCCGGATGCGATCCGGGAAATCGCCATGCAGGGCGAGTTCAACGAGTTCGACTTGAACGTTTTTTTCTCGGCCGAAGGCATTGGTGACAAAGCGAAATATGAGTACGAAGACGAGGTTCAGAAGTGGCTCGACCTGATCCGCGGTTCATTCCTGCCGACCACTGTTGACAATCTGAAACTCGGCGCCAAGCCGCCTTTGCCCTTTTCGGACGCGCGGCTCCTGAACGTGCTATCACACACCTTTTGGTTCCTGCCAAGCGTGGCTTCTTGCTACGCCATGCGCAACCTGCTGGCGAAGAGACAGAACCATTTCTACCACGACTACAAAATCATCGTCGCTGCAGGGAGCGCCGCCGGGATCGGCGTCTCTGCGTTGCCGCCCGTTCTGGACGCAATGGAAGAGCCACTAAACTCCAAGACCATTACGCTTTCCTGCGGGAAGCTCACAACCGGCGTCACCGTGAAACCGTGGACTGGCATTCTCATGCTCCGCAACTCATCCACTCCGGAAACATACTTTCAGGCGGCGTTTCGAGTCCAATCGCCGTGGACCGTGCGGAACCTGGACGGCGACTCCCCCAACAAAGAACAGATTATTAAGGAAGAGTGCTACGTCTTCGACTTTGCTCCGGACCGGGCGTTACGACAGATCGCCGATTACAGTTGCCGGTTGAACGTCGACGAGACAAACGCGGAAAAGAAAGTAGAGGAGTTCATCAGCTTCCTGCCTGTCCTCGCCTACGACGGTAGTTCTATGAAACAGATTGACGCCGCGGGAATTCTGGACATGGCGATGAGCGGCACAACCGCAACCCTTTTGGCGCGGCGATGGGAAAGCGCGCTACTGGTAAACGTCGATAACGAAACCTTGCGCCGCTTGATGCACAACAGCAAGGCGATGGATGCCCTTATGAGTATCGAGGCTTTCCGCAATCTCAATCAGGAAATCGAGACCATCATCAACAAGTCGGACGCCGTGAAGAAGGCCCGCAGGGAGGCCAACGACGAAGAGTTATCCGAGAAGGAGAAGAAGGAACTAACTGAACAGGAGAAGGAATACAAGAGCTTGCGGAAGCAGATTCAGGAAAAGCTCATTAAGTTCGCCACACGCGTCCCGATTTTCATGTATCTGACCGACTACCGAGAGCGGTCGCTGAAGGATGTGATTACGCAACTGGAACCGGGCCTGTTCAAGAAGGTCACGGGCCTGACCGTAACGGACTTTTCGTTGCTTGTCAGCCTGGGACTCTTCAACAGCGCTCTGATGAACGACGCCGTCTATAAATTCAAGCGGTATGAGGATGCCAGCCTGACCTACACCGGGATCAACAAGCACGAAGGCGAGGACGTTGGACTGTACGACACCGTCATCACTCGAAAAGATGCTGAGAAGGTTTTTGAGAGTATCCCCGCGCGTGCGCGCTTAGGACGATGAGGGAACCTGCTTCTCTGTTCGATGTCTCCATCCGGGCAATCCTTCACGGTTTACCTCGATAGTCATGCGAGTCCTTTCACTGAGTAATGTCTGTTAAGTGCGAGCTTCACGTGGCCCGGCAGAGGGAGGCGTATCCGGGGGTGCTATTCTCGGCCAGAGGCTGGCAATCTCGCGCGCGGCAGCCGCGAAGGTGCGATTGAACCGGGTCAATGCTCCGGAACAGATCATCTCTTTCTGCGTAGAGACGTTCAGATAGACGATGTTTTTCGCGCGGATTTTGTAGCCACCGCTTACTACGGCCTTCCGAAGCAGCGACAACAGCATGTCTATATACGAGGAATTGTGTCGTGCTATTCCGATCTTCAACAAGACCTGGGTCTCCAATGCTTCAACCCAAGACCAACAGCTATGACGTGGAGAGCCATGTTGAAGAATTGAAGCACAATTTCATGGTGAATCTCGGTCGTTTTTTCATCGGGTTCGATTCTTGGAAATCCGCCCGGTCCTTCTCGATAGATTACGACCTGTATGCCGCGAACCTGCCCGACAAAGTTGAAGGAAAGCTACACGTCATAGTCGAGATTGGACATGAATTGTCTTAGCGCTCTCTCAAACGTGATTCGCAGCAAGGTTGAGTGCCTTTATTGACGCCATGATTTCTTCGAAGGCCGGGGCTGCCCCAAAGATCATCGGACTTGTCTTCTCATAGTCAAGCCGGAGACGGTCCAGCATAGCCGGACTCGGTTCAACGGCCCAAGAACCAGGTTGGGCGGACGCAAGGTCAAAATCCGGGCGATTGAAGAAGAGCCGAGCGTGTCGAACACAATCTCCCGCCAGATTGCGATCCGCAAGTGCAATGGGACCTACCGAGGAATTGTGCAGGCAGTGAAGGTCGTAGTAGTGCCTGGATATCCGCTGTCCCTCCTGGCGAAGTTCACCTCGTATTTCGTACCATCGCCGCAGGCCGTGAGCGATGACGGCTTTATCCCAAAACGTTCTAACAGGCTCAATCGTTGTTACACCGGGTACGGAAATGTCCAGTTCGACTGTGTCTTCTGCGATGTAAGGACGGATCGTGGTCTCTCCGTGCGGGTCAAGCGCGGATTTTGCTCCGCACTCTATGCGCACCGCCGGCCGAATGTAGTCTGAATCGGCAGGCGTGATGGCGGGATAAAGGACGAGCAATGTTTGTCCGTCGGGATCTGTGTCGTCCAGCTCCACCTTGCTTCGTTCCGGGGCGAACTCAGCTAGCCGCGCACCGACGCCTTCGCGCAGAGGACCCCGCACCCAAACCTGGCAAGCATCTCGAATGGCGTCGAGTTTTGCCTTTCGTTTTTTCCCGGTGAGCGCTTCCAAGTCTTCAACGGAGGCGGCTTGATTCAAATCCTCGCGAAAAGCTGTGATGTCGATGTCTTCGGAAAAGCGATTGATGAGGCCGTGCGCTTTCGACAAGGAGGTCCCGCCCTTAAACAGCAGACGTGGACCGCCCGCAGGGAGTCCATGATAGAGGACGTCGAGAGTCCAGCAGACCCAGAAATCTTTCTCGATATATTGCACGTTCGCGCCGAGGCGACGTGACGCGGCAAGAAATGTGTCGAGGCGGTTCCGTTCGGATGCTGAAAGAAATGTTTTGAATCCTGCGTTCACGCGTTTCCTGCGTTTGAGTCGGTGCCCGGTTGCGGTCTTCGGATTAGTTCAGTTACGAATTCTTGCATCCAGATCGGTAGCGCGGAAAACCCTTTCTGCAGGTCATCGCGAATGGTAGGGCCCCGATCCGGGTCGGCGAATAATTTTCGGAGTTGTTGCATAGCCTTCTGGTGTTCGTTCGGCTTCGATACAATGTCCTGCATCCAGTAGAGCGCTTGAACGATTCGCATCGCGGGACGCCCTGCCCAGAAGAGTCGGCTGGGCGCAGCCGTCTTGAAATGGATCACTTGATTTCCAAGCCGAATCGGTCTCAGCCGCGCATCCACGAACACTTCGATCCGCGCCGGAACCGCGGTCGTTAAGCCGAGGTCATTTGCTGCGGTCATTCCATCGAGCAAGATCCGCGCGTTATCCCGCCGTGCTACAGCCTGAATGACGGCACGGTAGTCAGGCACAGTTGGCTTTCCGGTCAGCTCGTTCCTTCCCGGGCGATCATAGAGCCCTCGGTCAATTCTACGAAGTTCTCCGCTCGTCGCCAGACGCTGGAGTGCTTTGTCCACGGCAGAGCGACTCCCCAGACCGACGAAGTCGCTTGGCGTCCACACGTTGTTTTGCGGAGCGTCCAGGATGTGCTTCAAAAGGTGCGTCTTGAGGTCGGCGCCTTTGCGTTTCTTCATGGCTGTTTTGTCCAAAATATACGTCATTTTTCGGACAGAAGCGACTTTTGTCCGAAATATACCACATTCTTCGGACAATAATGATTTTGACACCGTATGCTGACGATGTCAAGCTATCCTTATGTCCGATCTTGGCGAGCTCATCAAGAAAAAACGGATCGCCCGTCAAATGTCCCTTCGTGATCTGGGGCGGGAAATTGGCGTCACCGCCGCCTACGTCGCGGACATTGAATCTGACCGTCGCCTCCCCAGTCCAGACCTGAAACACAAGATAGCCGCAGCACTCGACATTCCGGCAGAAGAACTGGAAGAAGCCGACAACCGCCTATCGTCGGACCTTCAGGATTGGGTTCAGGAACGGCCCCAAGTCGTGAGCTTACTGCGCTCCCTTCGAACATCGCCCCAAGCCGATAAATTGGTCCAACGTTTGACTCGCTTTCTAAAGCGCCGCTCCCCGCCGCCAACTCCACGAGGATATCTACTCACTTGGGAATCCGAGCTACGTGCGATCGCCTCCGAAGCATCCGCTTGGTCCATTGAGACAGGAGGAGACCTCTTCGGCCGTTGGCAGGACATTCCTACCGTCCTACTCGCGACCAAGGCTGGACCTAACGCACAACGCGACCACGCGCATTTCCGGCTCGACGTTGAATATCTCCGCACGCTAAGTGAGGCCATGGCGTCGGATTGGGCGCTTCGTTACTTTGGCGACTGGCACTCGCATCACCGATTGGGACTAACGAGCCCGAGCGGCGGCGATCAAAAAAGAATTTTAAGCCTCGCCACAAAGAATCAATTCCTGGGCATGACGGAGGTCATCGTTACCTTAGAAGAAGGCCGCGATGAACCCGTTGTCCGCATTCATCCGTGGATCTACGATCTGCCGAGTGAGGATCGGGGACCTTATCCACTACGTGTAAAAGTGTTGCCTGGAGTGAGCCCAATCCGCCAAGCTCTGTTGGCTAGGCGTGCCCTGACGGAACAAGAACTGTTTGCTTGGGAAAAAATCTCCTTGAGCCGGATTCGCATTGGGGCCGACTCTGCTGCTCCCACTCTCGAACCCGCGACGGAAGTCGATCCCACCACGAGGGAGCGTACCCTATCGCATCTCGCGGAGGCATTGCGGGAAGCGAGCGGAGACGCCGTGGAAGTTCACGGAACCGGATTCGGCTGCGTGGTGGTTGCCAACCTGGATGAAACCCAATGCCTTGGATTTGCTCTCGGAGCGGAATGGCCAATGCCGGTGCTTGAAGTCCACCGCATCGACCGCAACGCCGGAACCACCGAACCGACCCACGTGCCGAGTGGCTTAGTGGCTCCGGATATCAAAAGCATCCTCGATGTGTTCAAGGCTCAACGCCAACGCAAGAAAGGCTCAACAAATGTGGACCGCTGATCAGCGCGCACGCCTCGACCTGGAGTATAGGCTTCTTCAGCAGGAGGGTTTCCCCCAGTTCAGCATTTATAGGAATGAAAAGGACGATACGTATTATGGATACGGTGTTGCCACAACCAACTCCGAGCGAAAGTACACACTCTACCTTGTCATTCCCAACGGATTTCCGTACGAGCGGCCCTCTCTGTACGTCACGGATCCCCGCCCACTGTTGATGTTCGACGGTCGGCCACTTACGGGTCTCGGATATTCGCACAATATGCATACGCTCGCCCCTAGCAATGAGTGCGTCCAGATTTGCCATTGGCGAGACGACCGCTGGGGCGGCAGCATCTTGCTTCACAGAGTGTTCTTGAAAGGCCTGATCTGGCTCGAAGCGTACGAGCAACATCTTGCGACCGGGCGACCACTCGCGGAATTTGTTTCAACCATGGTAGGAGCATAAATGACAAATCCTGACCCACAACAACAGCAGATGATCCGCGATGCCATGAAGGCCATCGCCGAACGGAAGCCGGGGCGAAGCAAACTCGTCTACAACAAGGATAAGCGCACGATTGAGGCGGTGTCCGATAGTGCTCAGACTCCACGCGCCCTCAATATCACCGCGGAGGACGCGGACATGTTCGGAGTGGCCACGTTGTCTTCGCAATGGTTGCGAGAACAGTGGCCGCACTTTCACCGCAATCGATTTGCATACGTGCGTTTCAATTCTTGGGATGACGGCGATGCCTTCACACAGGCAGATCTCGGACCACTGTCGTCCCCCATCATCGTCCAAGGCATCATCCTGCTCGAGGACAACACCACCGGTGAGTCGGACAACGAATTGCGCATCGTCCTGGTCAAGGATGATTCCGCGAAACCGCAAGCGAACGCGTTCGAGGCACCGGACGGTGCCGTCTACAAGCTAGTTGCCACAAAAAAGTTCGGTGGTACCGAAGAGCCCGTCGAAATCAACCTTGTCGAAGTACAGCCAGCGCTCGCCAGCCGTCGCGCAGCGATCCTGGAGACTGACCTGTTGCGTGAACAATCCGTTCTCTTTGTTGGCCTTGGGACAGGCGGCGCTCACGCGGCAATCGAACTTGCGAAGTGCGGAGTTGGCAACTTCATTCTAGTTGACCGCGATAGACTCTCCGTGGGAAATGTCGTTCGCCATCCGGGAGGCGTGTCTCAAGTGGGCCGCTACAAGGTCAACGTCTTGCGCGATCTCATTCTCGAAAAGAATCCAGAGGCCCACGTAACGACCGTTCCTTCCGAAGTTACGTTCGCAACGCAGGAGAAGATCAAGGAACTGATTTCTCAGGCGAATGTGGTTATCTGTGGGACAGACAATCGCCCTAGCAAACTATTGGTCAATAAGCTCTGCGTGGACGCTGGGGTCGTTGCGATCTATGGCGGCGCATTCCGACGCGCCTATGGGGGACAGGTTCTGCGCGTTCGGCCGCTTCAGTCCCCTTGCCATGAGTGCTTCGTAGACGCGATGCCGGAGGAGTCCTCCGACTTGGAGATTTCAACGGCTGCCGACGCAGCCGAGATTGCTTACTCGGACCGTCCCGCTGCCGTTGAGCCAGGTCTCTCTTTGGATGTTCTTCCCATAGCGAATATGGTTGCGAAGCTTGCGCTTTTGGAGCTCGTCTCCGACACGTCGAGTTCTCTAAACATGTTGCGCCGGGATTTCGACGCACCCTGGTACCTGTGGCTTAACCGGCCGGAACCCGGAACGCAGTACGCCAAATTGCCGCCGCTCAGTGAGAGTAGCGATGAGATGACCATCAACCGATGGTATGGAATCTACTTTGATCGCGAACCGGGGTGCCCTACGTGCGGCGGCTTCTTCACTGTCGTCGCTTCCGCACACGGTTTGGATATGGCGTCGCTCGGCACGGTTCCATCGGCTCCGGCTGGGGACAAGAAACCATGGAGCTAGCGTCGGACTTTAAGGCGTTCCTGTCTTCCATTCAGCCACCTGACAACAAGGTTTCGGCGGCACAAGCTGCACATGAGGAAGTCCGCGAACAGCTGCGCGCCGATCCAGAATCGACGGAGGCGCACAAAGATACGTTTCTCTCCGGTTCGTACGCCCGCAGAACGGCAATCAACAAAATAAAAGACGTTGACGTGATCTGCATCCTGGACATCGACCGCGGTATTACCGACGCGGAAGTGGTTCTAGCCTGGATAGAAGGAATTCTGGGGAAGCATTACGATAAGCCGAAGCGTCAGGGGCGGTCGATCGGCATCAAGGCGCAAAACGGAGTTTGCCTTGATATCGTTCCCTCTACCCCTCACTCAGATGACGACGGCCCATTGTGGATACCCGACCGCGAGGCTCGTGCGTGGGTACAGACCCACCCGAAAGGCCAAATCGCGGCGGGGATCAGCAAGAATAAAATAACCAACGGATACTTTGTCCAGGTTGTGAAATTACTGAAATTCTGGCGCGACCGATTGCCGACTGAATCCTCCAGGCTTAAGTCCTATATTTTGGAGAGCCTTATTCATGGCACCATTGGCTACCCTACGTCTCACGCGGGGGCGATCGTGAGCGTACTCGAAGGATTAGAACGCGCCTACGGCACTTATCGCAATTCCGGAATTGTTCCAGTGATCGGTGACCCAGGCTACACTCCGGTGAACGTGGCCAAGCGTTTGTCGGCAACTGAATTCAGTGATTTCATGACGCAAGTAAAATCGGCAGCGGCGACAGCTCGAAAGGCCTTTGACGATCCGGGTGAGTCCTCGAGTCGAAACTTGTGGCGCCAAGTGTTCGGTCAGAATTTCGGTTAACTTCTACCATGACTGACTCCAAGAAGGCGAAACGCTCCCCAAAGCAGAAGGGTGGAGGCTCCCTGCTATCCCCCGAAGCAATGGGTGGAATCAACGCGGCCAAGGGATTTGATTTCCAAACCCGATACGCGGCTTGTCATCTTCCGCTCTGGATTCTCGAAGCCGGGTTTCACCAAGTGTTCTTCGAGGGTACTGGTGACGTTGCCATTCGCTATTCGGAGAGTGGCAAATCGTCCCGCGTCCATGTTCAAGTGAAAGATCATGACGTCGCTTCCGCTGAAATCAAATCGGTTATTGAACACTTCAAGAAGTTGGACAGGGATTTCCCTGAGCTTTACCAGTGCTTCAGATTGGTGTGCCCTTCGCTCTCGCTTGCGCTGCGCCCCATCGAAAGCGGCCTCGCTCGTCTGCGGAATGCAAAACCGTTCTATGACGACAAGCCGAGCGGGCTGGATGCAACCAAGAAAGAGCTTGAGCAGCGACTTCGTAAAAACGGGCTGGGTGAATACGTCGATTTCATTGAAGGTAGAGTTTTCATTGAGGTCGGCCACGGAGACTTACAGCACGACGAGCGGGCCGTGGAACTATTCATCGCCCGTGTCTTGAAACACCCGGAATACTCCCAGCGACTCCGCGCGATGGTACAGCCCGCGTTTGCCAAGCTGATACAAGCGATCGACGCTAAGAGGGGAACCGTTCTCGAACGAAGGGAAATTGAAGCGCTTCTGCAGGCATCCATCGGTTCCGTTGTCGTGACCGAGCCAGCAGTCACCGTCTACATCCATAATTGGACGAAAGAAGTATTCGATTTGCCGGCGGACTATGAATTAGATTGGACCGCACACTTTGATCGTGTGACCCGCCGCGTTCCTACTCAGGAAGTATGGCAGAACGAGCTCTTGCCCGCGTTGAACGCTCTAAAACAACGAATTCTTAAGGAACGAACCGAGCGATTGATCCGGTTTCGGGGCAAATGCGCGTTGTCTACCGGAATCGCAGTTGGAATGCATTTCCCCGCAGTTGGTGGCTGGACCTTCGAAATGCCACAGCCACCGGCGAAAGAGGACTGGAGATCTGATGCGAAACCTACCGAAGGCTACGACCTGCGCACCGAGTTGGAAGAGGGCGGACCCGATGGGATCGACTTGGTTCTAGGTCTGAACATCCGCGGGGACGGTCGTCAGGACGTGAAGCGATACATTGAGACCACGGGCGAAGCCGCCAGAGTTTTCGCATTCGTGTCGCCATCGTCTCCAGGGTCCCAAGCCATCGGTGGTTCGGAGGATGCTTGTGCCTTCGCCCGATTAGTGCGCGATCAGATGGGTCAAATTGCAAAAGATAACGCTCTCCGAAGAACGCGCCTGTTTTTCTACGGACCGCTCGCTGTCGCTGTTTTTCTGGGTCAGCAGCTAACATCCGTGGGTGAAATTCAACTTTCGAATATCAGGATCCTGGATATGTTCCGAGTTGCACCCTCCGAACATAGATTGTTTGCAACGGTAATGTGCGGAACACGTTAAAGGATTTCGGTGAAGAGCAGACGGAAGATGGGTTCGAGGGCCGGAGAACGAATGACCAGGGATGCCATTGCCGATGAACTATTATATTTCCCCTTCTGAACGAAGAACCTCAGAGTAAAGGTGATGTGGTACACGTGCTTGTCCAGATCAGGAAGATGTTGGAACATGACCGCAGGCCAGCCAATTATTGGACGTTGAATCTCTTTTGTGATTGGGTCGCCCATACAGCACTGAGTCGGGCCGGAGCCAGAAAACTTTTGAAGCTCCTTGACGACCGACTACCGACCTTTTTTCGCAAACCTGAGGAATGGGACCCGGACGGGATGGTTCACAATTTTCTTTCGTTCCATCTTTTGAGACAAAACCTAGGGACGTTTCTCCGAGCTAACGATCTTCCTACGCGTTGGGTCGACGACGATTTTACATGGACCACGGTTGTACAATTCTACGGGCAGCAGGTACGGGACACGCCCCTTTCCATTGAAAAGCACCCGCTCGAATACATTCGTCGAATCGAGATCGTTGCCTGTGAACCAGTCAAGCACATCGTCGAGGCTAACCCGACGCAGAAGTTTTACGGTTTCAAATGGCTGGTCACACTGAACAGTGGCCAAACGTTTTCTTGGCCTTACACGTCAAATCTGCCCCGCAAGCCGGAAAATTGGCCCACCCAGGGAATTCGGGGTAGCAAGTCGACGACGCACTAGTCCCGGCGCGCCACATAGAGTTCAGATAGATCGTCCTTGTCCGTGTCGGGACAGTACGCCCGAATCTCTTGCACTTCAGAAACATAACGTCTCCCCGGCATGCGTTCTATCTGGACGACAATGTTGAGGGAATCCGCAATGTTCGTCTTGATGGCGCGGTAGGGCATTTCAACGCCGCTCTGCAACACACAAGTCGTGAAGCGCGAAATACCTTGAGCTGCGGAGTTGGCATGAACAGTCGAAATCGTTCCGTTGTGGCCTGTGTTTAGAAGTTGAAGCAGGTCAAAGGCTTCCCCGCCGCGAATCTCGCCAAGGATAATTCTGTCAGGGCGGTGTCGAAGAGTTGCTTTCAGGAGATCTCGAATTGTAACGGCAGGCAGACTGTTCTGCTCCCGCCGGGCTTCGAAGCGAAGGACATTCTCTTGCTGAATCTGTATCTCGGCGGTGTCTTCGATTAAGACGAAGCGCTCATGGTTCGGAATGAACGCCGTCAAGGCATTTGCAAGGGTGGTCTTACCGCTCGACGTACCTCCGCAAATGAGAAAGTTCTTCCGTTGAAGAACAAATTCTCGCAACTGCTCTGCGAGCCCACTCGGGAGCGTCCCAACCTCGACCAGGTTTTCCATCTTGAATCTGTGCGAACTGAACTTTCGAATCGTTAGGGCCACACCGTGAATGCTGCAAGGTGGAAGCACGGCAGCAACGCGGCTCCCATCGGGGAGGCGTGAGTCAAGGATGGGCTTGGCCTCCGAAATGTCATCGCCTAGTCGCCTGGCAATGTTCTTGACCGCCACGATGAGCGATTCGGATGTGAGTTTCACTCCGGGGACCGCTTGGAGGTATCCGGCTTTCTCAATGAAGGTCCGCTCTGGGCCGTTGACCATGATTTCACTGATGTCGGGGTTCAGGATGAGATGCTGGATTGGCCGAAGGAACGGAAGGATAAGTTCGAATCCATTCATCAGAGTTGTCCGTCGGCGAGCTGGCGAAAGTAGGACTTGTTCACGTCGTTGAAATAGGGCTTCAAATAGCAAAACATCGGTGGCAACGGATCGAGCCCGTCATATGCCAAGGTGACAGATTGAGCGTTCTTTAACTCCGTGAATCGCTCCACGCTCCGAGGCTCCCAGGGTTTCCTACCCGCCCTGAACGGGCTCGCGAACACGCAATCCTCGGGATTCTTGAAGAGCGTTTTCCGCCGCCATTTACGCAATACCTCGGCCAACGCGGGATCAAGCGGCATCCCTGCATTGGAGTATTTGGTTTTCACATCGCTCACGACGCCGGTCACGATCGCTCTCCGCACGAGGAGCGTTCTTTCTTCCCAGAGCGCGTCACGCCATTGCAAGCGAACAGCTCGCTGCAGCGGAGACCCGTGGCGAGATCGAGGATGACCATCGTGCGGAAAGGATCGTCGAGTTCGTTGAGCAAGAAACGGAATTGAGCGACGCCGAGAACAACCGGTTCGGGGCGGCGTTTGCTCGTGCCCCGGACGCGCACGAGCTTCATGGGATTCTCGCCGATTTCGGTAAGTTCCCAGCGCATCGCGCAGCAAATTTCGCTCAACCGTACGACTCGACCAAATATAAGAATATACGTATAGTAGTATACAGATGAATGGCGAACTGAAGCCCATTCGCTGGATTGGAACATCACTGAGGGATTTACGTTCTTTTCCTCGTGCGGTCAGGGTCGACATTGGACACGCTCTATTCACCGCCCAAGAAGGCAAGACCGATCCCGCCTACAAACCACTTAAAGGCTTTGGCGGCGCCTGCGTGCTCGAAATTGTAGCTTCGCACCACGGCAATGCGTGGCGCGCCGTTTATACGGTGCGTTTTCGGGATGCCATCTATGTTTTGCACGTATTTCAGAAGAAGTCCACAAAAGGCATAGCTACACCGACGGGGGGAGATTAATCTGATTAAACAGCGGCTCGCAGAAGCCGAACGGGACCACAGAGAAAGGCAGAACTGAGATGAAATCCAAAGCGAGAAAAACAAACAAGCGCGTGGCTCACGTAACCGAAGGCAGCGGAAACGTCTT
>WNGJ01005432.1_pt1 | contig 18139 bp, 15 predicted proteins | sample 5400611 | NCBI WGS metagenome assembly WNGJ01 (sample SAMN13153375, study PRJNA577476) | soil metagenome | isolation source: 40 cm soil or saprolite under Garry oak tree replicate 1 | place: USA:California | collected 2016-06-15 | reverse complement strand
GTAGTACAATGCTTGCATGACGGGACACTCCTTTCACCGCAATCAAAACGGTTCCTAAAGAGAAGTGTACCGTCCTTTTTGTTCGCTTGTCTACGATGTCGGGAAGTCGCTTGGTTGACGATGTTGGTAAGCCATACACATTCGCTTCGCTCAGGGTAAACTCCGCGAAGGATCCCTCGCCGGACAAAGATCCTTCGCTGCGCTCAGGATGACAAAGCGCGATGGTCTCTTCTTTAAAATGTATTGGGGTTTGCCCCCGCCCTGCTGGGGTGGCTTAAGTCCGCTCGTTCGCCCTACAGATCCTCACCGCCTCCACAATCAACCGGTGCTCCACCATCTTCAACCGCTCGTGCAGCGTCTCCTCTGTATCCCCCTCCTCAATCGTCACCTCTTCCCTGCATATGACAGGCCCGGCATCCACCTCCGGTGTCACATAATGCACACAGCTTCCTGTGACTTTCACGCCAGCGTCGAGGGCTTGCTTGACTGCGTGCAGTCCGCGAAAGACTGGTATTTGTGTGCCGTCGCTTGTGATATAGGTGCTTCCCGTGCCATCACCGGGTAAAAGCGCGGGGTGGATGTTGATGATACGCTGCGGGAACTGTTCGAGGAAGGCAGCGCTCAGGATACGCATCCAGCCAGCCAGCACGATAAGGTCGATCTGAAATAGATGCAAGAGGGCAGTGAGCCGGGCTTCACTTTCTGCCATCCCGCTATTGGACGCAGTGTATTGCGTTCCTGCAATCCTCATCTCGCCGGGCGCAGTACCTTGTGTCCCTACGTTTCGTCGACTCCAGGGTAAAAATATGGCTGGGATGTTATGCTTGAGTGCACGTTGCAGTCCGTGAGCGCCGGCTTTGTTGCTGACAACCAGCGCGATTTCGACTCCTGGGAGCCGGTTGCTTTCGATGGCGTTGATGAGGGCTTGCAGATTGGTGCCTGAGCCTGAGATCAGGATACCGAGGCGTAGTGGTGAGTTTTGAGTGTCGTGTTCGCTACTGCTCACAGTTGCTGTACCTCTTCATCTGCCTGTTCCAGTTCGGTAGTAAAGCGTTGTCTGTAGTTGTCCAAACGCTGCGCCAGTTGTGGGTCTGAGAGTGCCAGCATTTTGGCTGTGAGTAGAGCAGCTCCCTCTGGTTCCAGAATGGTGGGCGAGGCGATACCAGAGGGCAATCTGAGCGATGAGAGGATATCCATGCCGCCAAAACGGTCGCTGTAGGGCGGGCAGGCGATGACGGGATAGCGCGTATTGGCATCGACGACTGCCGATAGGGCGTTTGAGCGACCCGCGATAGTAATGTATACCAATGGGCCGGTTTGCTCGTATTCTTGCAACAGCTGTAATAGACGCCGGGTTGCCTTGTGCGCTGAGCAGACACGCATCTGGCAGCTGATTTCCAGGGCTTTGAGTGTTTTGGCCACGGCTTGCGCGTGGGCCAGGTCGGCTTTGCTGCCCATGATGATGATGACTTGTGCTGGCATGATTCTATCCTCTTAACCCACGATGGGCAATATCACGACGGTAATGCATACCTGCGAATGAAATGCGCGACGCGGCGTCGTAGGCTCGCGCTACCGCATCTTGGAGTGTTGCTCCATGGGCTGCTACGCTGAGCACACGACCGCCTGCGGTTACCAGTTTTCCGTCTTGCAGAGCTGTGCCTGCGTGAAAGACCTGTACTTCATCTAGACGATTGGCTTCCTCAACTCCCTTAATGGGTACACCGGTTTGATATTTCCCGGGGTAGCCTCCTGATGCCAGGGTGATACTCACTGCGTAGCCGGGATGCCATAGGGTATCGAGTTTCACAGGGAGGGTATCTGCAAACGCGAGCACGTTAAGCAGGTCTTCTCGCATGAGCAACATCAAGGCCTGGGTTTCGGGATCGCCAAAGCGGGTATTGTGCTCGAGCACCATGGGACCACGCCCGGTAAGCATGATGTTTGAGTAGAGCACGCCGGAGAAGGCTATGCCGCGCACCTTGAGAGCCTGGAGCGTAGCGGCGACAATATTCCTGAATATTTCCTTTTCAGTGGATTTTTCAACAAAGGGCAAGGGAGTGAATACTCCCATACCGCCGGTATTCAAACCTTGATCGCCATCCAGTGCGCGTTTGTGATCCTGGGTCAGAGTTAAGGGCAGGTAGTGTGTTCCCTTGCAGATGGCGGTCGAGCCGATCTCGTCACCTTGCAGGTAGTCTTCGATTACCACGGTATCGCCCGCCTCACCGAATACACGCTCGACCATCATCTGCTGAACAGCGGCGTAAGCAGTTGGCATATCTAATGCTACAATCGCCCCTTTGCCTGCCGCATTACCGTCAGCTTTGACGACGACCGGGGCACCATGCTCCTCAAGATAGGCGAATGCTTCTCTTGCTTGAGTAAAGGTGCAATGTTGTGCAGTGGGGATGCCTGCCTCTGTCATGAGTTGCTTGGCAAAGGCTTTGCTGCCCTCTAATGCTGCGCCTGTCGCTCCCGGGCCAAAGATGTGCAGCCCGCGTTCGCGGAATACGTCGGCGATGCCTCCTACCAGGGGCACTTCTGGCCCGACGACCGTGAGATCAACCTGATTGCGCTCGGCAAAATCCGCCAGTTGCGCAAACTGGTCGACAGCGAGTGGTACACACTCAGCATATGCAAGCATGCCAGGATTGCCAGGCGCGGCGTAAATAGTTGTCACACGCTGGCTCTGTGTTAGCTTCCAGACCAGGGCATGTTCGCGCGCTCCTGAACCAATGACCAGCACCCGCATTAATCTACCTCCTGGGCATAACTCATAGTGTCCTCATCAGTGTGTCGCGTTTTTGGGGCATGATAAATTGCGCAGCTTGTGCAGTTTCTGTGCGAGGATCGAACGGCCAACCCTGTTTTTGCATGCACCCGTAGCAAAACTCGGCATGCAATTTTGCACCAGCAGCAACATCTTCGAGCAGCCCTTCTCCCTCTGCTGAGGCTATAGCTCTAGCAAGGCCGGTCGTACTGAGGTAGCCAAGACTATCCACGCCGATATATGCTGCGACTTCGGCTACGGTACGACCGGCAGCAATCAGCTCTTCTTCCTGCGGGATGTCGATGCCGAAATAGCAGGGATGGCGCAGGGGTGGTGAGCTAGAACGCAGGTGGATTTCGCTTGCCCCTTGATGCCGCAGAGCTGCTACCAGGCGTTTCGTGGTATTGCCACGCACAATTGAGTCATCCACTACCACCAGGCGCATGCCTTCAACCTTCGGTTTGACGATGTTGAATTTGAGGTCTACCTCTAACTGGCGCAAGCGCTGGTCAGGTTTGATAAACGTACGGTCGCTGTAGCGGTTTTTAATGATTGCTTGCCCATAAGGTATACCGGATGCAGCAGCGTAGCCTAATGCTGCTGGGATAGAAGAGTCAGGCACCGGTACCACGAGGTCGGCTTCTACAGGATGTTCCCTGGCCAGTTCGCGCCCTAATGCCTCGCGCACAGTGTAGACATACCTGCCATTTAACTGGCTGGTGGCGTCTGAGAAATAGATATATTCAAATACACAGAGCGCGTGGCGCGGCATGCGCACGAGTATCTCAGAATGCATGCCGTGTTCATCGATGGTGATTAACTCTCCCGGCTCAACTTCGCGTACGAAAGTCGCGCCGAGGCGATCCAGGGCGCACGATTCGGAGGCTACAATCCAGTTTTCGCCAATGCGGCCCAGGCACAGTGGACGCATGCCCCAGGGATCGCGCATGGCATACAGTTTGCCCTCTGCCAGGATCACAAGGCTGTATGCCCCGCGCAGCAGGGGAAAGGTCGCGATCATGCGCTCGCGCAGGGTAATGCCCTCTGCGTGCAAAAGGAGCAAGGCAATAGCTTCACTATCGGTAGTAGAGTGCAGGAACTGCTGTGGCAGTTGTTCACGCAAGGCTGCACCATTTACCAGGTTGCCATTGTGGGCGATGGCGATGGCGTCATATTGACCGCGCCACGGTCCGACGACAAACGGACCGGCATTCTCAACACAGCTCGAGCCGGTTGTGGAGTAGCGCACATGTCCGATGCCACAATGCGTTTCGGGTAAACCTGTGCCTGTATCAGGGAAGACTTCGCGCACTTTGCCCATGCTGACACGGCTGACTATCTTCCCTTCGTTATCGTACACCGCCATGCCTGCGCTCTCTTGCCCGCGATGTTGTAGGGCGGTCAGCGCAAGGGTCAGGTAACGGCGAACATCGATGTTCTCAGCGTTCTCTCTTGCGTATATCCCTACTATGCCACACGCATCGTGCAGTCGCTCCATGTTCCTGCTCCTAAGAACCCTGTTCTTCTGCAAGTTTCAATTTCCCTGTCAGATCTGCTACCAGGGCGTAGCGGTCGGCAACATCCTGGAGATCTTGCGGGGTTACTTCTTTCAGGTTGCGATAGACTTGCTTATCCAGCATGCGGTTTTTGTCGCCGCCGGGCCAGAGTCGCCAGCTATCATTATCGATTACGTCGGCCACCAGCAGGTGCTCCTGGGCGTCACGGCCAAATTCGATTTTAAGATCGACGAGCGTCACGTCTATAGTGGCCCAGGCGCGTTCCAACGTTTCGAAGACGCGGCGTCCCTGGGCTGCCATCCATTCGATCTCCTGTGGGCCTGCCAGGCCCATCTCGATGATATCATCTTCCCAGATTTGGGGGTCATGACGGGCATCGTCTTTGAGAAAGGTCTCTACCAGCACCGGGTCAAAGCGCGTGCCTTCGCTTACTTCAGGATGGCGTTTGAGGTAGGAACCTGTGGCAATGCGTCTCATCACCTGCTCGATGGGCAACATATAACACCGTCGCACGAGCAGGGTTACGTCGTTGAGCTGTTCGACGAAATGCGTGGCAATCTCTTCATTGTTCAGCAGGCGAAAGACATTAGCTGTTGTGATGGTGCTCCAACGCGACTTACCGGCGATTTCATTACGGCGCGCGCCATCGCCTGCAGTGATTTGATCTTTGCTGACCATGTAGGCCAGGTTTTCATTACCTGGATAGGCATATATCATTTTGGTTTTGCCTTCGGCCAGTAAAGGGCCGAAGGTGGGTTTGTCCACCATTTTGCTTCCTTTCAAATCACAGCCAGGACAGGGGCAAGCCCTGTCCCTACTATACGACGTCCCACCCACCATCCGAGCAGACACCTACAAGCCAAGCCAGGACAGGGGCAAGCCCTGTCCCTACTATACGACGGCTCGGCAGGCCCGCCCTTTAACAACTACTCCTTCGCCTTGTGTGATATACCCGACGGTGAGCAGTTCGGGGAGTACGCGCCGGGCATGCATTGCTGCTTCTGGTGAAACGATAAGCACCATGCCCACACCCATATTTAACGTGTGATACATCTCTTTGCGCGGCACCTGTCCCAGGCGGCCAATCAATTCGAAGATAGGCGGGATACCCCACGCATCAGTTTCGATTACAGCCTGCATACCAGCAGGCAAAACACGCGATATATTGCCTTCAAAGCCCCCGCCGGTAATATGAGCCATGCCCTTAATATGTATACCTGGATTTTCGAGCAATGCCTGGATCTCGCGCAGGTAGCAGCGATGGGGCCTCAATAAAGCATCGGCTAACGGCTCGCCTAGCTCTGGAAATACTGTATCCAATGAATACGGAGCAAAGACACGGCGAGCAAGTGAGTAACCGTTAGTATGCAGACCGCTCGAAGGCAGTCCTAGCAAGATATCGCCCATAGATATGCTCTGCCCACTGCCGGTGATTGCATCTTGTTCGATAACGCCAACGACGGTGCCTGCCAGGTCAAAGGCTCCCGGCAAGTAGACACCTGGCATTTCCGCTGTTTCGCCTCCCAGCAGAGCACATCCCACTTCCCGGCAGGCCGCGGCGACACTCGTGACAATCGTTGCAGCTACCACCGGATCGAGTTTTCCCATTGCCAGGTAGTCCATGAAGAAAAGCGGCCTGGCTCCCTGCGTCAGCAGGTCATTGACCGAGTGGTTGACAAGATCATAGCCGATGGTATCGAAGCGTCCTGCCTGGGCTGCAATCAGCGCCTTTGTGCCGACACCATCTGTCGAGGCCACAAGTGCGGGTTGGCGCATCTGCTGCAAGTTACCAGGATTAAAGATGCCTGCAAATGCGCCCATTCCGGCCAGAACCTCCGGCCCTTGCGTTGCTTGTACCGCCTCCTTCATTAGTTCTTTGGCGGAATCGGCTGCGGCGATGTCAACGCCGCTGGAGGCATAGGTGGTAGAGGCTCGATTTAGCGCGTCTATTTTCTTTGCATGTGCAAAAGCGTTCCTGAAGATTAGCAGCCCGTCGCCCTGTGCCCGGGTGCCCCGGCGTTGTGGATGTTGGAGAGCGTGGACGTAGCGTTCAGGATGAGGCATCAGGCCAAATACGTTGCCTTGTGCGTTGCATACACCTGCGATATTACCTATGGAGCCGTTAGGATTGCCAGGATAGGGAAAAAGGGACGCGGCAGACGAGGGTGATATCTGCCGCGCATTCATAGTATACACTAATGGTATCTGTCCGTTAGCTTGTAATGTAGACAACAACGCAGCATCAGCTAATACGAAGCGTCCTTCACCATGTGCAACCGGCAGTTCTATATACTGATCTATGCCCTTTGTGAAGATGCACGGGCCTGGCAGCGCAGATAACATGATCCAACGGCATTCGAATTGGGCCGAAGCGTTATCGGTGAGGCTCGTAACCGGAATGTGAGAGGCATCAAACGACCAGTTTTTCATAGCGGGTAAGAGTCCAGCGCGCACAAGTGTTTGAAAGCCATTACAAATACCCAGTATAAGGCGACCTTCATCGATAAACTGCTGTAATTGGCTGCCCAGGTGTATGACCAGGTTTTTTGCCAGCAGCGTTCCTGCACCGAGGTCGTCACCATAGGAAAATCCACCGGGAATAACCAGAAAATGGTAGTCAAGCAGGCGTTGCGGTGCCTTGAGCAACTGGTTTATGTGCAGCAGGTCAGTCTCAAAACCAACCAGGCGGCATGCATAGGCGGTCTCGCGATCGCAGTTGATGCCCGGGGCACGCAGCACAAGGGCACGTGGGTCACGCATGCTCACTCACCTCTCCTCTCCACGCCTCTTGCAGTTCGCTCACAGGGATATCGATGAGCACCTGCTGGCGGTTTCGCACTACCAGGCGTTCCGTCTCGCTGACTGTGCCAATAAAGGCAAAATCTTGCACTCCATGCGTGTGCAAGATTGACTCAAAAGCGTATTGATGCTCGGGTGCTATCTCTACCAGGAAGCGCGAGGCCGATTCGCTGAAAAGCAGGATGGTGTTGAGTTCGTCCTGGGTACCTGTGTCCCCAGGGGTTAGTTCGCCATCCCACTCCCGGGGCGCGCTAAATCGGGCCCCTACGAAAGGTACCAATCCTACATCAATGGTCATTCCGAGCAATCCGGCAAGCGCCATTTCGGCGGCAGCAACAGCCAACCCACCTTCAGAAAGATCATGACAGGCCTGCACCAGGCCCTTACGTATGGCTGAACCAAGGGCTTTCATAGTGGTACGCGCGGTTTCGATATCTACATGGGGCACAAACCTGGCACCCGCAAGGGGTGCCACTATCTCAGCACAATGTGATCCCGCCAATTCGTTGCGGGTAATGCCAATTTGATAGAGCAGATTGCCAGGATGTTTCAGCGACATTTCGACTGTCTGGGAGGCATCATCGATCACACCGACGGCAGAAATGAGCAAGGTCGGGATCACAGGCAGGCGTTCTCCAGCGGAGCGATATTCATTGTTGAGACTATCCTTGCCAGAGATGAAAGGCGTTCCAAAACCGGCGGCGGCATCATAGCAGCCTTTGACGGCTCTTACAAGCATGCCCAACTGCGTAGGGTCGGTTGGATTGCCCCAGCAAAAGTTATCGAGAATGGCGGCGCGTTCGATATCGCCACCAACGGCTGCCAGGTTGCGCAACGCTTCGTCAACGGCATTCACGGCCATATGATAGGGGTCGATTTCGCCGTAGAGCGGATTGAGGCCGTTAGATAAGACGATACCCGCGCCGGTTTGCTCTTCAAGGATGGGCTGGAGCACGGCTGCATCACCAGGCCCATTACCTGCTTTCCCTACCAGTGGTTTAAGGACGGTAGCCCCCTGTACCTCGTGGTCATAACGACGTATGACCGCTTCTTTGGAGGCGATAGTGGGATGGCGCAGGAGGGAAAGAAGCATAGAAGAGGCATCACACGTGGTATCTGCACGCGGTACAGGTACCACGTGTGATGCCTCTTCTCTACCAGGTAATGTATCACTCCTTACCCACAGCGCCTCTAGTTTTCTAGCAGGTCTTCCGTCGTGTAGGAAAGCCATATCCAGGTCGGCGACGATGCGGCCAAAGTGGCTTACGAGTAGGCGATGATCGCCGGTGAATGTGCCAATGACGCTGGCTTCGACCTCCTCGATAGCACAGATATCCAACAACGCATCAAGGTGTTCAGGCGGAACGGCCAGCACCATGCGTTCCTGCGCCTCGGAGAGCCAGATTTCCCAGGGGGCTAATCCCTGGTATTTGAGTGGGGCGTGCTCCAGTTCTACACGAGCGCCCGTATCTGCTGCCATCTCGCCAATCGCAGAGGAGAAACCACCGGCACCACAGTCGGTAATAGCGGAGTAGAGCTGGCGATCACGCGCCTGGATAATCACGTCGGCCACCTTCTTTTCGGTGATAGGTGCGCCGATCTGGACAGCGCTTCCGGCCCGCGCGTTGATCTCACTACTCATCTCGCCAGAGGAAAAGGTCGCTCCGTGTATGCCATCACGGCCGGTTCGACCGCCAAGCACGACGATCCTATCGCCAGGTTTCACCCGGCGTGGATGACTGCCGTGCGGCAGGATGCCCAGGCAGCCACAGAAGACGAGCGGATTATAAATATACCTTTCGTGGTAGAGGACAGCGCCATTGACGGTGGGAATACCCATTTTATTGCCGTAATCGCGCACGCCATTCACGACTCCGCTGGCAATACGGCGCGGTGCAAGCACGCCGGGAGGTAATTCTTCACTGGATGTATCACGAGGCCCAAAGCAGAGGATATCAGTGCAGGCGATAGGCTGTGCTGAAACACCCAGCACATCACGGATTACGCCACCCACTCCTGTATTCGCTCCTCCAAATGGTTCGATAGCAGAGGGATGATTATGCGTCTCGACTTTAAAGGCAATATCCTGTGATGCTGTAAAACGTACGATGCCGGCGTTATCGTTGAACGCTGATACCACCCAGGGACGTTTGGTTTGCTGAGTAGCCCGCATAATATATTGCTTGAGCAGGCTGTTAATGGTTTGTTCTTCAAGCAGGTTGCCGTCGCTATCCAGCTCTCTGTAGTGTATGGTGGCTTTAAATGTTTTGTGCGAACAGTGCTCTGACCAGGTTTGCGCCAGCGTCTCCAGTTCAACGTCGGTCGGCTCGCGACCCTGTTCACGGTAGTGCTGTTGAATGGCACACATCTCGTCAAGGTTCAAGGCAAGAAGACCCGTCCTGCTCAATTCCAGGAGTTGCTCACCGGTCAAGTCTGTTAGACGGATATAAGTAGGGATACGATTTGCCGGGTCTTCCTGGGCATGGTTTGTCGTTCCTGTGTGTTCGTTCACATCCAGCGAGGATGACACGCTGGATCGCGTTCCTCCATTGCCATTTTGCAAGACATAATGCTGGATGACGGGGTTGTATAGCAACGCGTTGGTGATGTTATGCACTTCGTCCATGCTCAGACGCTGGTCGAGTACATATCTCTTTCCTGTTTCCACCCGCTCTAGTCCTTTAATGCCCAGCATGGATGCGCCTGCCTGGACACTCTCTGCCAGGGTGTCCGTCACACCCGCGTGAAAGGATACATCAACGATATGTCCTGCAATGGCAGCTTTTGGCTTCTGAGACACTTCGGCTTCTTGTACGACGGGGTCGATGAGGAGTTGTTGGGTAAGCTGGTCGATTTGAGAGGGGGTAAGATCTCCTATGAGGTAGTAGAGTTGTGAGCTGCGGATGGAAAGAGGGGCGGCGCTGGCGCAAATAGCGGCAAGTGAGGGCAGCTGCCTGGTAGGTAATTGTAAAATTTCGCGAGCAACCAGGCGAGCCAGTACGTCGTACTGCTCTGAGATTGCTCGCACCTCGATTTGATAGATGGACACAGCGCCGTCCCCAATCCGTCTACTTAACTCGATCAGTGGTTCCGTTGAATGGAACGAATTCATTGTAACACTTTTATTGTGGGCATGGCAAGACAAGGAACAAAGGGATATCTTCGGTCTATACTCACTGCAACTCATGCGTTCAAAAATATGGCTCAACTAGCGCTCATTTTGAGCGGTAATTTTTTGTCCTGGTTGCTTAGCTTATCTGCCATTTTGCTTTGTTGCTTTTGGAATGCAAACCTAACACTACTCGTTTGCACTTGTCCTGTCAAGGTTAATACTCTGAGATCCACTCCTACTTCTTCTGGCGGGCCTGCGGCCCGCGAGGGGGGAGAGAAACGTGCGAGGACACCTCGCGCTCCGGCAGGGGACTTCGCCCCTGCACCCCCATTTATGAGTGGATGTCAGTAATACTAATACGCGGAACTTGTTACACTTCCATGCGATAGCGCGTTGGGTCGTAGGGGTCTATGAACACGGTGATTGGCTCTCCAGGGTGCTGTTTTGGAGGAAACTTGAGATGGTGACTGTGGAAAGTGACGATTTGCCCTGTCCGCGGGTCAGACCACTGCGCCGTGACTACCCACCAGGAACTCAAGCTGCCTGCTTCCACTTGTACCTTGGTGATTGAGGCTTGAATTTGTCTACTGAGCCTGCTGCGTCTCCTGGAGAGAATGATCAGGACGATCACAAACAACACTACAAGACCAACGATGACTGAGATCACCAGTGGAAGATTCATGTGCTTTTCCCTCCTGAACAGAACCTGCTCATCAGCCCGATGCCCGTACAAGCATACAGCGGGTTGGCTGGAAATGCTATGAAAAGCGCATAAGGGTTGCAGAGAGGGTATTAAAATTTCATAAAAACGGTTCTTCTCTCTTGACAAAAAGGAGTTTTCCTGTTAAATTAACAGCGTTATCTAAAAGTACGTTGTTATAAAAAATAAGCAACTGGTACACAGAAGGAGGATTATCACATGGATCCCATCCGCGTGTTCTCAATCATCTCGTGGATCGCTTTGCCGACAGTCATGTTCGGCGGCTATTCGCTGTTGCGTCTTCTGGCTGCCGGCAATATGTGGCTCACGCCCTTTCGAGAAAAGTACTTCCGGGCCGGTCACGCCCATGCTGGAGTGCTCCTGCTGCTTTCGTTGCTGTACTACATCTACCTGGCACAAACCACTTTCTCTGGAGGCCTGAAGCTGGTGGCCTGTATTGTGCTGGTGAGCGGGATACTTGCGCAATCGGGAGGGTTCTTCCTGCACATGCTTGTGGGAAAGCAGGGTCGTTTGTCTTCAGGAAACATGGTCACGATTCTTGGCGCGCTGCTGCTGGCTTTCGCAGCCTTGCTGCTGGCTGTTGGCCTCATTGTCGCCCATACTTAGTACTTGTTAAAAAATAACTTTCTCTTCTTCTGAGGTTTGAAGATCTCCAGAAAGGACAGCGAGCCTTGGGCGGATGGTATAGTTCCACCGCCTGAAGCTTCTTCCTGCTGCTCCCAGTCAGCCTTCAGCAGCCCATACTCGACATCGTCCCCATCCCACAGCTCCGTCGACAGGCTCTGGGAGGTGGTGTCATTGGCCACCAGCTCCGCCACCGTCATGCGGTAGGTCCGCACCAACCTCAGACCCGCCTTCTCCATGACGCGGCGGGAGGCGAGGTTGTCCTGGTAGGTCGTGGCAACCACGCGCTGCACGCCCAGCTCAGTGAACCCTTTGCGGATCAAGGCGCGTACCCCCTCGGTGGCATAACCCCGGCCCCAGACGGCTTGGCGCAGTCGATAGCCAAGCGTGACCTCGGTGGGGTCTCCCGCATCCTTTGGTCGGAAGCCGAACCACCCCAAGAACTCCCCACGGTCCTTCTCGATGGCCGCAAAGACTCCCAAGCCGGAGACAGGTTCGTAGGAGCGCAGGAACGCGGGCAGGATGTCGTGTTGGACCACCTCGCGGGGGGTGGGCCTGCCCCCGGTGAGGAAGCGCATGACCTCGGGATCGCTGTCGAGATCGACCAGGTGGTCCACATCGGCCGCTGTGAAGCGGCGCAGCACCATGCGCTCGGTTTCCAGAAAGACCTGCATTGCTTACTCCTTCAAAGACGCCTCTGTTCTTGGCATGCGACCGGACTGCTGCCGCCATTCCTCCTCGTCAGAGGGGCCCAGTTGACCTGGAAAACAGCAGCAAGGAAGCGGAGCATCTTTCGATGGGCAACGAGATGCTTCGCTGCGCTCAGCATGACAAGCGACCGGCTTTGGTTGTTACTCTTCATTATCGGCCAATGGCCTGTTGATGCGCTCCCCAGGCCGATGAATTGGCGGTGCGGGCATGAATGCGCCGCCTACACAATGGCCGGTTTTGGTCATGAAAGTTCAGTATCGGCCAATGGCCTGTCGATGCGCTCCCCAGGCCGATAAATCGGCGGTGCGCCAATAAATTGGGCGCCTACGAAAGGGCCAGTGTTGGTCGTTAAAGTTCATAATTGGTAGTGTGCACAATACATTGGCACCTATGGGTTTCCCAGGAATGAGCGAATGTACCACTTAGTCCTACTTCCTGGGAAGGGTTACTGTAAAGGTGGAGCCTTTGCCGACTTCGCTGTCCACCACGATCGTTCCCCCATGACGCTTGATGATCTCCGCCACAATGTACAATCCCATGCCCAGACCGGGGATGGCTCTCTGCTGGGGACCAGAGGCCCGATAGAACCGCTCAAAGATTTTCTCGCGCTGCTCTCGCGGGATACCCAGGCCATGATCACGGACACGGATGGTGACCGTCTCTGGGGAGGCGCTCAGGTCCATCTCGACGGTCTGGGCGTCAGGAGAATACTTGATGGCGTTGCTGAGCAGGTTGGTGAAGACCTGTCCCAGCCGGTCTCGATCCCCAAGCAGGCTGGCCTGCACCGCGCCATGCACCAGGATGCGATGACTGGGATGGGTTTGCTGCATGGTGTCGACGATCTCCCGCAGCAAGGCGTCGAGATCCACCGTCTCCTGCCGATACTCCAGTCTGCCCGCCTGGATCTTGGAGACATCCAGCAACTCTTCCACCAGCCGGGTGATGGCGTTGATCTGGGTCTCCATGCTGGAAAGAGCCGGAGCAGAATCCTGGAGGCCTTGCCTGGCCAGTTGCCTGTGCAGCGGAGGCCTTGCCTGGCCAGTTGCCTGTGCAGCAAGCTGGTCTGCAGTTTCAAGATCGTGAGCGGGTTCCTCAGTTCATGGCTGGCCATGTTGATAAAATCATCCTTGCGCTGCTCCAGTTCCTTGCGGGCCGAATTATCCAGCACAAAGCCGATCACCTGGAGCGGATCCAGGCGTAAAGCCACGGCTCCCACGACCACGGGAAGACGGCTGCCATCTTTACAGATATATTCTTTCTCGTAGCGCGTCACATGTTGTGACAGCGCGAGTTCCTGGCGCGCTCGCTACGTTTGAGGGATATACTCTGGAGGCGTCATGCGTAACCAGCTAATGCTTCCAGCACGCAGATCTTCCCGTGTATAGCCGGTCATGCGCAGATAGGTCTCGTTCGCCTCGACGATCTGGTCTTCTTCGGAGACAAAGATCCCGATAATGCTGGAGTTCATGAGAAAGTTGATGCGTGCCTGGCTTTGACGCAAGGCTTCCTCAATGCGCTTCTGGTCCTCAATATCGGTGTTGGTGCCAAACCACTTCACGATCTGGCCGGTTTCATCGCGCACCGGCACCCCGCGGGCTAAGAACCAGCGATACTCTCCCGTCTGGCCATTTCTGAGACGACATTCGCTCTCATAGGGTTCACCTGTTTGGAGTGTCTGATGCCGAAAAGCCAGAACCCCTTCAGCCTCCTCAGGATGCAAGAACTGACGCCATCCATGGCCTTGGAGTTGCTCAAAAGCGGCATGCGTATACTCACAATAGCGCTGATTACAGTAGTCAAGACGGTTATCTGGTCCAGTGGTCCACACCAGCTGCGGCACCGTTTCGGCCAGCACGCGCAGGTTCTCCTCGCTGGCTTTGAGCTGCTGCTCAGTCCGTTTCTGCTCCTCAATATCGGTGCAGGTGCCAATGTATTTCAGGATCGTGCCCTGCGCATCGGTGAACGGCACGGCTTTGACAAGGAACCAGCGATAGGCTCCGGTCGCGCCATCGCGCAGGCGCTGTTCCACTTCATACGGCCTGCCTGTCTGGACGGCGTTTTGCCACCTCACCTGGATGCGCGGCCGGTCATCTGGATGGATACTCTGCAACCATCCATCTCCCTGCGCCTGTTCGGTCGTCATGCCCGTATAGTCGCGCCAGCGTTGATTCGTACAGTCGACATACCCGTCTGGTTGCCCGGTCCAGACCAACTGGGGGATGGCATCGATCAGGGCATGGATTTCTCCTTCGGCTCGCTTGCGCGCGGTGATGTCGATGCCGGCAATGACGAGATACTCGGGGTGATCACTACCTCAAAGTGAAGGAACATCCCTTCCCGCGGGCGAACCAGGGTCTCGAAACGGACCGTTTCTCCCGTGCTGGCTTGCGCGATGGCGGCGCGGAGCTGCTCCTGGCTGGCAGGAGAAAAGGACCACCAGGGGGTTTGGGCCAGCGGTTTGCCGATCACCTCCTCGCGTCGCATGTGCGCGTCGTCTAACGGGGCCTCGTTGATCTCCAACACGATCCCCTCGGGCGTCAGAACCCCGATGCCGGCATGCAACCCCTCCAGAATAGCAACGGAGAGCGGCTGGCTTGTAGGAAACATCTCCTGGCGTCGGGCTGGTTCTTTCATCTCGTGGAACTGCAAGGTGAGCCCCCCAACCGTCGGAGCGAGCTGCACGTGCAGCCAGGTCCGGGTCATGGGAGAACGATACTCCACTTCAGTCGGTTCTCGGGTCTGTCTGGTCTTGAGCACGGCTTGATAGAGCGACGTGCTCACCAGTTGTGGAGCGCAGCGCCACAAGGAATTGTCACACACATCCTCTCGTGTGGCTCCGGTGATGACCTGCGCGCGCGCATTGGTATACACAATGGTATCGGCGTCATCGACGACAAACAAGGCATCAGGAAGCGTCTCAAGCATACGAATGAGCGTCTCTCTCGACGCAGGAGTGATACGGTTAGTCTGCTTTGTATGAGACATAGTGCGGTAGCTATCTCTTTCACGTACCCCCATATCTCGGAACGAAGAGGCATTTCTGCTCTTATCTCAAGAGTATAGTAAAATGATGTGATATATTCGCGAAAAAAGCAAGCTGTGCCATTGGAAGAGTGGAAAAACACTGCAAGGACCCGCTCTTTTCTGTTCATGCCGACCTCGCTGCAAGTAAGACTATGTTCTCACAGAAAGTATTGAGAAAGGCTGGCCTCTTTTGCTACTGATTCCTACCAAATATTACTATCTCTTGCAAAATGCTATCTTATAAAGTATATTGTATCTCTGAAGCTGTCGAGCTACGCCAAAAAGCTTGGAATCCACTACAATACGGCTTACCGGCTGTTTAAACGAGGCCAGATCGCTGGCTACCAACTGCCTACGGGCACGGTGATCATCGAGGAGCCTGTTGAAAAGGCCGTGGTGCATCATCGGCCTGGTCATCTCGTGGCTGTTTATGTGCGGGTGTCTTCCAGCGAGAACAAGAAGAACCTCGACACCCAAGCCGAACGGCTGATTAGCTGGTGCAACGCACAAGGCTGGTCAGTCGCCAAAGTCGTGAAAGAATGTGGCAGTGGTATCAATGACCAACGCCCCCAGTTTCTGGCGTTGTTAGCGAACCGAGAGATCCAGCGGATTGTTGTAGAGCATAAGGATCGAGCCTCCCGCTTCGGAGTGACTTACATTCACACGTTGCTAGCGATGCAAGACCGGGAGCTGGTGGTCGTCAACACCGCCGACACGGCCCAGGATGATCTGATGGGCGACTTTGTCGCGATTATCACGAGCTTCTGCGCCAGGTTATACGGCCGCAGACGTGCCAAACACAAGACGGACCAGGTGCTGGCTGCTTTGCAGCAGAATGGACCCGCGCGTGAGTCAGAAGCCAGAGAAAGCCACTGAAGAAGACAAAAAGAAACGCAGGCACAAACAGAGGACGAAGCGGACAATCACCCGCGCCGTGACGCATATTCGCCTCATCGAAGCCAATCCTGGCAAGCTTGCTGCCTTAGATCAGATGATGGCCGCCTATCTCCCGATCTGCCAGCGATACGTCATCCTGTTCTGTACTGCTGAGACGCCTCCCGACAAATATGGGGACCCCGTTTTTGAGAGCGAGCTGTCCGACCGTTTGCATCGGGTCGCCATGCAGCAGGCCGCAGGCATCGCCAAATCCTGGCAGACCAATCGAGAGAACGCCTACCAGGCTTACCTGGAAGACGTGGCTGATTACGTCCAGGCGAAGGCCAAAGCCGAGGCAGAAGACCGGATGTCAGCCTTCAAAAGAAAAGAACCGACCTGGAACGAATGGAATGTGCCCGTGCTGCGAGTGCCAGTCATTCAGGCCAATGCCAATGTGGTGGTGGTAGAGCAATCAAAAGATTCTACCTTCGACTACTGGCTCCGAGTATCCACCTTAGACAAAGGCACCCCGCTTCGGGTCCCGGTCAAACTCGCCTCCTATCACAAGCAAGTGCTCAAAGAGCGTACTATCAATACGTCCACGACGCTCCACAAGCGCAATGGGGTCTGGTGGCTGACGCTCTCGTGTGATGAGGACGTTCCTCTTCAAACTGAGCCCTCTGCCCCAGTGGTCGGCGTGGACGTGGGTATTGCCCATTTCATCACCACCTCCACGAACAAAGAATATGGCAGTTTTCATGGCAAGATGGCCCGGCAGCACAAGCGGGATCGCGAAAAAAGGCGGCGCAAGGCGAAACTGCGAGCTTGTTTGGAAAAGAAGGGCGCCTCTGCGGACAAGCTCCCTTCGACGAGTTCGGCCACCGGGCAACGCTTGAGCCGTCATGTCAAGCAAGAGATCAACCGGGCCGTCAACGAGCTGATCACCGATCACCCGGATGCCAGACTTATTTATGAGGACCTCAATGTGGCCTCGATGCGCTTCAAAGCAAGGTCGATGAACGCGTATCTGTATGCTTCCAATTTAGCGCACATCCCAGAGCAGCTGGCCTGGGCTGCTGCCCAACGGGGGATGGCGGCGCACACCGTCTGGGCCGCGTACTCCTCCCAGGAGTGCCCCCGCTGCCATTTTGTGGATCGCGCCAATCGGCCCAATCAGAAAACCTTCAAGTGTGTGGTCTGTGGGTATGAGGACCATGCGGACCACAAGGCCGCGGTGACGCTGGCAGGACGCTGGGGGGATAGGGAACTGGCGGCTTGCCGCGACAAAAGGGAGGTCAAGGCGCTCCTTTTGAAGCGACATGATGTGTGGAAGCAGCAGCATCAACAGAGGATCGAGCGTGCTGACCCTCCTGTCCAGTTGAGCTTCTGGGATCCATCTCAAGTCTGAACATCTCTCGCATGCGAGAGATGCATAGGGTGCCCGTAGTGCATCCTGCCGGCGAGTCCGCTGTTGGGTAAACCGCCGTAGCTGAACGCGTGAGCCGGAGCCAAATGTCATATTTGGTAACGGTCCAAGCAACTATATAATGCTAACGAATGAGTGACAAAGAGCTATGTCTCTCGTACGACCCAGAGGTGTCTAAACTCATTGAGACGCATGTCGTATTGAAAACGATGAGATGGAGACAGCAGCGTTCCACGGCAGTTGAGCCCGGTTCGTTGTGAGACTCATCAACGCAAAAGCAACAAGCAAGAAGGGGAAGAGACCATGATCAAAAGAGAAGACTATCAATTGCCTCCCAAAGAAGGCTTTGTCCTGACACACTTCTTGACCGTAGCGGATGTGAAACGCTCAGCAGAGTTTTATGTGCGCATTCTCGGCGGCACCGTTGTTCGCAGCGGCGAACCCACCATCATCCAAATTGCCAATAGTTGGCTGATTGTGAACGTCGGTGGCGGCCCAACGGACGATAAACCCAACGTGACGCTTCGTCCCCCTCAGAACCCGAATGAGGTTTCCA
>WNGJ01002674.1_pt1 | contig 18147 bp, 17 predicted proteins | sample 5400611 | NCBI WGS metagenome assembly WNGJ01 (sample SAMN13153375, study PRJNA577476) | soil metagenome | isolation source: 40 cm soil or saprolite under Garry oak tree replicate 1 | place: USA:California | collected 2016-06-15 | reverse complement strand
GCGAGGGCGCGGGCATCAGCCTGAGCCTTGGCCAGGCGCGCACGGGCCTGGACGTTGGCGTACAGCGGGATGGCGATCGCGGCGAGAATGCCGATGATCGCGACGACGATCATCAACTCGATGAGGGTAAAGCCGCGCTGGTTGCCCAGCATCTTGCGGTTCCAGAACCTGTTCATTTCTCTTCCTCCCTGGAAGCATCGTGGCCTTGCGGCCGAGTATGGAAGTTGAATTGCTTCTGGCGGGAGGTAAGTGCAGGTTCGGTGCCACATGCAGCCGCTGGAAATATGTCAGCCGCTTGACATCAAGCTTGGAATTATTCGCACTTAAGGGTTCATGCAACTATTTGTTTAGATTAGCTAATCCGGCTTCTAACCCGGTTCATCGTCCTGAGTACGCCCGCCCCTGACGGCGGATGGGAACCTGACAGCACCTGTTACTGTCAGGCCGAGGAATGTCATTCGTCTCCGGGCGCACCGCGCTTCGCCAGGCTGTGCTTCTGAAGTTTGTAGCGGAACTGGCGGAAGGTCATCCGCAGAAGCTCGGCGGCCTTGGTCTGGACGCCGCCGGTCCGATCCAGAGCGCGCTGTAGATAGCGCCGCTCGAGGTCGTCGAGGGTAGCCTCGAGGTCCAGGCCCTCCTCCGGGATGTCGACAAGCTCGGGCCCTCGTGTAGGGCGCTCGCGCCGTACGGACTCGGGCAGGGAGTCGGCGCCGAGCATGTCTCCGGCCCCGAGCACGATTGCCCGCTCGAGGACATTCTCGAGCTCCCGGATGTTGCCGGGCCAATGGTAGCGCTCCAGGATCGCCAGCGCTTCCGGCGTGACCCCACGGACGTCTTTCCCGAGGTCCTTGCTGAATTTCTGTAGGAAGTGTGCGATGAGGAGTGGGATGTCCTCGCGGCGCTCGCGCAGGGGTGGCAGATGGATGGGGAGCACATTCAGCCGGTAGAACAGGTCTTCGCGCATCACCCCGTCGCGCACTGCGGTCTCGAGGTCGCGGTTCGACGCCGCGATGAGGCGCACGTCGGTCTTGACGTCGCGCGTGTCTCCGACGCGACGAATCTCGCGCACCTGGATGGCCCTCAGGAGCTTGACCTGCAGCAGCGCGGGGATTTCGGTGATCTCGTCCAGAAAGAGGGTGCCGCCCTCGGCGGCGGTGAACAGACCGATCTTGTTGGCCACCGCGCCGGTGAACGCACCCTTCACGTGACCGAACAGCTCGGACTCCATCAAGCCTTCCGGGATGGCCCCGCAGTTCACCGACACGAAGGGTTTGTCCCGGCGATGGCTGTTGAAGTGAATCGCCCGCGCCACGAGCTCCTTGCCGGTGCCGCTCTCTCCGGTGATCATTACCGTCGAGGGGCTGTCCGCGATCTTTCGGATCGTGTCGAAGACCTCGACCATCCGGGAGCTCTTGCCGATGATGTTCTCGAAGCGATGCTGGGTCTCCAGCTGCTTGCGAAGGTACTGATTCTCGGCGCGGAGGTGCTTGCGCTCGAGGGCGTTCTTGATGATCAGGTTGACTTCGTCGAGCTTGAACGGCTTGGTGATGTAGTCGTAGGCGCCGAGCTTCATCGCCTCCACCGCGGTCTCGGTCGAGGCCATCGCGGTCACCATGATCACCGCGGTGTCGGGCGACTGTTCCTTAGCCGCGCGCAAGACCTGGAGCCCGTCGACCTTCGGCATGCGAAGGTCGGTGATGATCGCGTCGAACGGATCGCGGCGGATCGCCTCGATCGCGGCCGCTCCCCCCTCGGCGAGGGTGACGTCGTAGCCGGCCTTCTGGAGCGTGATGGCCAGCAGGTCGCGCATGCTCTTCTCGTCGTCCACCACCAGGACCCGTGCTTCGCTCATGTCTTCCTCGTCTCGCGGGGTCGGTTTTCGGCGTTCGCTGTCGGCCGACCGGCCCGTCGCGTCAGGGTGCTCATCTGCTCCAAAGTCTGAATACTCCGGCTCACCCTCGGATGGCTCCGTCGGGGGCCGGGAGGGTCAGGATGAACGTGGTGCCCTCGCCCACCCGGCTCCGCACCTCGATGGAGCCACCGTGCTCCTCGACGACCCGGTAGACGAGCGCAAGGCCGATGCCGCTGCCCTCCGGCTTGGTCGAGAAGAACGGCTCGAAGATATGGGGGAGGTCTCCGTCGGCGATGCCCTGGCCGGTGTCGGTGATGGAGATCTGGAGCCGACCGCCACGCTCCCGCAGCGGACGGGCACCCACCCGGAGCTCTCCTCCGTCCGGCATCGCCTGCACCGCGTTGAGACAGAGATTCCAGATCGCCTGGCGGAGCCGCTGTGGATCCGCGCGGGTCGCGAGGGTATCGCCGTATTCGCGGGCAACTTTCAGGTTGGCAGGCAGGGACCGATGCTCGATCAGCAACAGGACCTCGTCGAGGATCTCGGCCATGTTGATCTCGAGCGGCACCATCGGCGCCGGGCGCGCGTACTCCAGGAAATCTCCCACGATCTGATTGAGGCGGGCCGACTCTCGCAGCACGATCTCGACGAGCTGACCCCGGGTGTGATCGGGGGGCAGGTCCCGGGCCAGCGCTTCGACTGCTCCCGAGATGGAGGCCAGCGGGTTCCTGATCTCGTGCGCCATGTTCGCCGACAGGCGGCCGACCGCGGCCAGGCGGTCGGCTTGGCGCATGCGCTGCTCCATCTGCTTGATGCTGGAGAGGTCCTGGCAGACCCCGATGAGGCCGGCCACGTCACCGGATCCCGAGCGAAGGGACCAGAAGGAGATGCCGACCGGCACCTCCTGTCCATCGCGTCGTCTCAGGCGGAACTCGTAGCGCGGGGCGGGCTCGCTGCCTTCCGAGACGGCCTGTCGCACGTCGTCGAGATTCACTCCGTGCCCGAAGATCGCTTCCCACGGTTGATCGATTGCTTCGTCGGCGCGCACCCCGGTGATGGACTCGGCCGCGCGGTTGAACGCGGTGACCTGTCCGGCCGGGTCCACGCCGACGAGGCCAGAGCCGACCGACTCGAAGATGAGATCTCGGAACGCTTGGAGGTCCGAGAGGTGCTTTCGCTGATCCTCCATGTGCTGCTGGATCTCGTGATAGCGACCGGCCAGAGCGCCGGTCAGGACCGCGACGAGCAAGAGGACCCCTGCGTTCATGAAGACGGTCAGGATTTCGACCGCGGTGTTCTCGGAAGGTTTCCCGATCTCGAGCATCGGCAGGATGGTTCGACCCCAGACCGGGAGGACGTAGAGCAGGCTGCACAGTGCCGCGATGATGAATCCGCCCGCCCGTGAGAGAGCGAAGCACGACGCCACCACCAGCAGGACGTAGAGCGGGATGAATACGGATTGAGGACCGCCACTCTCGGTGACGATGGCGGTGATCAGGACTGCATCCAGCGCGAACTGGAACCACGCAATTCGCGCCGGCCGGATCTCCCACCGGTCGGCCACCGGCAGCACCAGGCAGGCCGCGATGCCTCCAAAGACCGTCAAGGTGAACGGCCCGAATGCATAGGGGAACGCCTCGGTGAACCGGAGCAGCGCCCCGACCGCGAGAACGATGGCGGCCGTGAGCAGCCGCGCCCGGTTCAGCCCCCAGAGAGACGACCGGAGCACCTGCGACTTGGGCAACCAGCGCTCGCGCTACTTGACCAGCGTGACCAGTTTGAAGATCGGAAGATACATGGCCACGACGAGTCCGCCGACCACGACGCCCAGGAAGACGATCATCATGGGCTCGAGCAGCGAGGTCAACGTGCTGACTGCGGTATCCACCTCGTCGTCGTAGAAGTCGGCGATCTTGCTCAGCATCGCGTCGAGGGCACCGGTCTGCTCCCCCACCGAGATCATCTGGGTGACCATCGGCGGGAAGACGCCCGATGTCCGTAGCGGATCGGCCAGGGTCTTGCCTTCGGTGACCGCGGCGCGGCACTGCAGCACCGCCTTCTCGACCACCTTGTTGCCCGCGGTGCGGGCGGTGATCCGCAGGCCGTCGAGGATGGGCACGCCGGACTGGACGAGGGTGCCGAGGGTGCGGGTGAATCGGGCCACCGCGACCTTGCGGACGAGGGTTCCGAAGACCGGGAGCTTGAGCATCAATGCGTCGATCGTGGCCCGCCCGTTCTCCGTTCGGTAGTAGGAGCGGAGCGCGATCACGCAACCGATGAGGCCCGCGATGATGAGCAGGATGTAGGCGCGCACGAAGTTCGATAGCCAGAGCACCACCTTGGTCGGCAGGGGCAGGTCGGCGCCGAGGTCCTTGAACATCTGAGCAAAGGTCGGGATCACGAACGTCAGCATGAAGATGACGACCATGAGGGCGACGCCGATGATGGCGGCGGGATAGACCATCGCCGCCTTGACCTTGCGCTTGAGGGCGGCCGCTTTCTCGATGTAGGCGGCGAGACGTTGCAGGACGACGTCGAGGATACCGCCCGCCTCTCCGACCTCGACGAGGTTCGTGAAGAGATCGTCGAATGTCCGCGGGTGTCGCCGGAGCGCGTCCGCGAGAGTGGAGCCTCCCTCCACGTTGCGCGCGACCTGACCGGTGACCGACCGCAGGGTCTTGGACTCGCTCTGCTCGGCGAGGATGTTGAGACACTGCACCAGCGGCAAACCGGCGTCGATCATGGTGGAGAACTGGCGCGTGAAGATCGCCATCTCCTTGTCGTTGACCTTGCCCCCGAACTTGAAGGAGACCCTGGGCGCAGTCTTCTCCGCAATCTTGGTGACGAGGATCGCGCGTCGCCGGAGCTCGCCTACCGCGGCCGAGCGGTCGGGCGCCTCGATCTCCCCGTTCTGCATCCCATTGGCGGAACGACCTTGATAGACGAAGACAGCCATCGCGTGAGCCTCCTCGGTAGTCTACCGTCGGCCAAACGGAGAGCCGCCAACTGCGGCGGCGGCCGGAGCGGCGGACGGGGCAGAGGCCGAGCCGAGCAGCCCGGCGAGCTCCTCGGGAAGGGAGCTCCGATTCAGCGCCTCTTCCCGGCTGATCCGGCGCTTCTGCACGAGCTCGGCCAGGGACTGGTTCATGGTCTGCATGCCGAATTTCTGGCCGGCCTGCATAGCGGAGTAGATCTGGTGGATCTTCTCCTCCCGGATGAGGTTCCGGATCGCGGGAGTCGCCACCATGATCTCGAGGGACATCGCCCGCCCTCGCCCGTCGGCGGTCGGGATCAGCTGCTGCGAGAGCACGCCCTCGAGCACGAGCGACAGCTGGGCCCGCACCTGGCCCTGCTGGCTGGTTGGGAACACGTCGATGATTCGGTTGATGGTCTGGGCGCAGGAGTTGGTGTGCAGGGTGCCGAGGGTCAGGTGGCCGGTCTCCGCGATGGTCAGCGCGGCCGAGATGGTCTCGAGGTCGCGCATTTCACCGACCAGCACCACGTCGGGGTCCTGCCGCAGGATGGACTTGAGCGCGTTCTTGAACGAATGCGTGTCGGAGAAGACCTCGCGCTGGTTCACCATGCACTTCTTGTGCTGGTGGACGAACTCGATCGGGTCCTCGATGGTGACGATGTGCTCGGCCCGCTCGGAGTTGACCTTGTCGACCATCGCGGCGAGCGTGGTCGACTTGCCGGAGCCGGTGGGGCCGGTGACCAGGATGAGCCCCTTGGGGCGATCCGCCATCTGCTCGACGATCGCGGGCAGGCCCAGCTCGTCGAACCCGCGGATCTTGACCGGGATGACGCGGATGGCGGCGGCGACCGCGCCGCGCTGACGATACACGTTGCAGCGGAAGCGGGCGAGGCCCTGGATGCCGAAGGACAGATCGAGCTCGTTTTCCTCCTCGAACTTCTGCTTCTGTCCCTCGTTCAGGACGCTATACGCCAGGCGCTGCGTGTCCTGGGGCATCTGCACCTCGAACTGCGTGAGGGGGGTCAGCTTGCCGTGCAGCCGAATCTGCGGGTGCGTCCCGGTGGTGATGTGCAGGTCGGAGGCCCCACGCTCGATCATCAGCGTCAACAGGTCGTGCATCGTCGCGGCCATTGGTTCCTTGAGCCTCCTTAGTCGGCTTGAAAGAGTATGACTCGGATACGCCCCTCAAGCCGCATGCAACCTGCGTTCCAGATTTTCCCGAGTTGCCCGGCACCACGCCGGGAAACCCGAAGACGAGCCTGGGTGGCAGGGCTGACCAGGAAGAGACCAAACCATTCTAGCCCAGGGGTGGGCCAGGAAATGCGTATTGGCTGGCCCCCGCCCCGGGGAGGGGGTCCTGGGGAACTAGCGAATGCCGCCCAGACGCTTCAGCACTTCGCTGAACGCCTTCTGGGCCTGGTCCTCGTAAAGGACGAAGAGCACCTTCTCGAGGCTCGAGTTCCCGCGCTTCACGTGGTCGATCACGGTCGACATCACCGCGTCGGCCGACTGCGCGGCTGGGACCCCGCCGATTCCGCTGCCGAGGGCCGGAAAGGCCAGGGAGGACAGCTTGTGCTTCTCCGCGATCGCCAGGGTGGCCCGGGTGGCGGCGGTGATTTTTTCGGGATCGGCCTTGAGGTCCTTGCCCATGGTGACCGCGTGGATGACGTGCGTCGCAGCCAGATTCCCTGCGACCGTGAGCACGGCCTCGCCAATCTCGATCGGTCCTTGCCGCAGTGCGTCTTCCTCGATGACGACCCCGCCCTTGCGCTTCAGAGCGCTGGCCACGCCCGTGCCCATCAAGAGCTCGTCGTTCGCAGGGTTGACCACCGCGTCGACTTCCGCCTCCGTGATGTCGCCTCGCTCGACCACCACCGTTGTCTTCCCGATCTTGCACTTCATGGCCGCGTCCCGGTCCCTGGAAGATCCGCGCCTTCCCGCGCTTTCACCACTTCCCACGCCCGATCTAGGTCTTCCGTCGATGCCTCGGTGACCGACCGTCCCCCGGCCCTCATCTCCGCCTCCACCTTCCCGAATCGTCGGGTGAACTTCTCGGAGGACCGGCGGAGGCACTCTTCGGCATCCATCCCTCGCAGCCGGGCCACGTTGACCATCGAGAACAGCAGATCCCCCAGTTCGTCCGCGGCGCGGTCGTCGTCTCCCGCCTCGAGCGCCTCGCCGGCTTCACCCATCTCCTCCTGGACCTTGCTCCAGGCATCCTGCCAACGCGTCCAGTCGAAGCCCACGCGGGCGGCCTTCGTCTGCAGGCGCTGAGCCCGGAGGAGCGCCGGCAGCGCGGCGGGGACGCCATCGAGGGCCGAGCCGGCGCGATCCTTGCCGGAGGCCTCCTCGTGCTTGATCTGCTCCCATTGCGCCAGCGCCTCGCGCGAGTCCGCGACGACGCGGTCGCCGAAGACGTGCGGATGGCGGCGGGTCATCTTGGCGCAGAGCTGCCCGATCACGTCGTCGATCGTGAACTCCTCGGTCTCCGCGCCCAGCTGGCAGTGGAACACCACCTGGAACAGGAGATCTCCGAGCTCCTCCACGAGATGGTCACGTGAGCCCTCGTCGATGGCCTCGAGGACCTCGTAGGCCTCCTCGACGAGATACGGTTTGAGCGAAGCCCGGGTCTGTTCGCGGTCCCACGGGCAGCCGCCGTCACCCCTGAGGCGAGCCATGAGTGAGAGGAGGGAGACGAAGCGATTGCCGGCGGCGTCAGCCATGGACGATCTAGAAGTGTACGCATCGGCATTATACACAACCGGTACATTCGCTTGAAGGGGCTCGGTCCGCGTGCTAGGCTCCCGGCCGAAAACAGGCGGGAACGCACGCCATGAGCGAGGAAGAGAGCTTCAAGGTCACCGATCGACGAGGCCGCGCCGAGGGGACACCCAGTGGGGGGCCTCCCCCGCACGACCCCGGTGAGTCCGGCGCTGCCTCCTCAGGTCCGAGCCAGCTCAGCTCGCTTTTCATGTTGTTCGCCAACTCCGCCCTGATCGGCCTCGGAGCCGTGGCGGAGCCCGGCTCGGGCGAGCGCGGGCCCGACCTCGAGCAGGCTCGCTCGGCCATCGACATCCTCCTCATGCTGCGGGAAAAGACGCACGGCAACCGCACCAAGCAGGAATCCCGGCTGCTGGAGGAGATCGTCTACGACCTGCAGATGCGCTTCGTCCGGACTGCTCGCGAAAGGTCCGTCTAGCGAGTCCTGATGGTAATTCGCCCCTCGCCGATCTCCAGCCGGTCGACGACACCGGGCACCTGCCATCGGAGTAGGGAGGCTCCCCGGGAGCCCAGCATCAGGCCCAGAAGCCAGTTGGGCGCCGGGATACGCCCGAGTCGCGCGCTGAGCAGGGTTGCCTCCGCGTGGCGCGACCTTCGTGGTCCCGACGGGGCCTTCAGTTCCACGTGGCCGATCAACGTGAGCCAGACCGGCGACGCCAGGATGTTACGCGGGAGAGCCGACGCGACCCAGGCCATCGGAGAGTCCTGGATGAGCGCGCCTAGTGACAGGCGCCCCTGCACCGAGGCCCGGTCAGGCCGGAGGTTGATCGCGACCGAGGTCAACCGCAAGCCAGCATCAGCTAGATGCCCGGAAACCATCGCCGTGACCTCGGCTTGGCTCAAGACCAGCGGCTCGGTCCGGGGCGATCGGCCGCTGCTCCGGAGGCCAATCTCGGCTAGCTTTCGTTCCACCGCCACGGGGTCTGCCCTGCCGGGGGTCGACGGCAGCAGGGACGGAACTCCGTAGAGCCCGTTCCACGCCCACAGGGCTCCGCCGGCCAGGCATAGCAGCAGGACCAACCCGATGGTCGTGCCCAGGCATCCGAGGCAGCCCAGCCGCATCGCGTGGACCCTATCATCCGCCCGCCCCCATTCAAAGCTTCTGATTTGATTGCTGTTTATAGGAAGTTCGTGCTTATATTGACAGGACAACGCTCAGCATATATAAGTCATGTAGACTTAGATTGGGCCCAGGACCGGACGGCCCATATACAGGAGGAGGAAGGACTCATGGCGCTGATTCGATTCCGCCCGTTCGCGCAGGATCTCTCCAGTGACTTGACCGACGCCCACGCGCAGGTAAACCGGCTCCTCGAGGGATTCCTGGGCCAGCCGCCCGGCTCGGGGAAGATCGAGCGGGTGTGGGCTCCCACCGCCGATATGTACGAGACCAAGAACCAGCTCGTGGTCACCACCGAGCTGCCGGGGCTCAGCGAGAAGGACATCCACCTGTCCCTCACCGACGACGTGCTCACCGTCAAGGGCGAGCGACAGTGGACCGGCGATGTCGAGGGAGGGAGCCACCACCGTCGCGAGCGCTGGTTCGGCAAGTTCGAGCGTGCGTTCTCGCTGCCCACGCCGGTCGATGCCGGACAGGTCAAGGCGACCTATCGAGACGGGGTACTGACGGTGACGCTGCCGAAGGCAGAGGAGACCAAGCCGAAGGAGATCAAGATCGAGGCGGCCTAGCGCCGCCCCGCCGCGGCGCCGGCGTGGGCCGGGCGGCGATCGCTCGGCCCGCCCGCGCGGCGACGTGATCCAGACACTCAGACAGGAGAGAACACGACATGGCGAAGGTGATCGGCATTGACCTGGGAACGACGAACTCGGTAGTGGCGGTGGTGGAAGGCGGGGATCCCGCCGTCATCGCCAATCAGGAAGGGAGCCGCCTGACGCCTTCCGTGGTGGCGTTCACCAAGGAGGGCGAGACCCTCGTCGGGCAGGTGGCCAAGCGTCAGGCCATCACCAACCCCGACAACACGATCTTCTCTATCAAGCGTTTCATGGGCCGGCGGTATGACGAGGTCCTCAGCGAGATCAAGCTGGTGCCTTACAAGGTGCTCAAGGCCAAGAACGGTGACGCCCGCGTCGAGATCCGCGGGAAGGAGTACTCGCCGCCGGAGATCTCCGCGCTCGTGCTGCGCAAGCTGAAGGAGGCGGCCGAGGCGTATCTGGGCGAGAAGGTCACCCAGGCGGTGATCACCGTCCCCGCCTACTTCAACGACAGCCAGCGGCAGGCCACCAAGGACGCGGGGGCCATCGCCGGCCTCGAAGTCCTGCGCATCGTCAACGAGCCGACCGCCGCCGCGCTCGCCTACGGGCTCGACAAGAAGAAGGACGAGACGGTGGCGGTGTACGACCTGGGCGGCGGTACCTTCGACATCTCGGTCCTGGAGATCGGCGAAGGCGTGGTGGAGGTCAAGGCCACCAACGGTGACACGCACCTCGGTGGTGACGACTTCGACCAGCGCGTGATGGACTGGATCGCGGACGAGTTCAAGCGAGAGAACGGCATCGACCTGCGGAAGGACCGCATGGCGCTCCAGCGGCTCAAGGAGGCGTCGGAGAAGGCCAAGTGCGAGCTGTCGACCACCGTGCAGACCGAGATCAACCTTCCGTTCGTCACGGCGGACGCCACCGGTCCCAAGCACCTGGTGCTGACGCTCACGCGGGCGAAGCTCGAATCCCTCGTGGCCGACCTGATCGAGCGCAGCCTCACTCCGTGCCGCGAGGCGATGCGCCAGGCCGGGGTGAACCCCGGCGACATCGATGAGGTCATCCTGGTGGGCGGCCAGACCCGGATGCCGAAGGTCCAGGAAGAGGTCAAGAAGCTCTTCGGCAAAGAGCCGAACCGGACCGTCAATCCGGACGAGGTAGTGGCGCTCGGGGCGGCGGTGCAGGCGGCGGTACTCACCGGCGAGGTCAAGGACCTGCTGCTGCTGGACGTGACGCCCCTGTCCCTCGGTATCGAGACCCTGGGCGGGGTCATGACCAAGCTGATCGAGGCCAACACCACGATCCCCACCAAGAAGGCGGAGACGTTCACGACCGCTTCGGACAGCCAGCCCTCGGTGGAAGTCCACGTGGTTCAGGGTGAGCGGCCGATGGCGCGCGACAACCGCACCCTCGGGCGCTTCCATCTGGACGGGATCCCGCCCGCGCCCCGGAACGTGCCGCAGATCGAGGTGACGTTCGACATCGACGCAAACGGCATCCTGAACGTCTCGGCGCGCGACAAGGCGACCGGCAAGCAGCAGAACATCACGATCACCGCCTCCTCCGGCCTCAGCAAGGAAGAGATCGACCGGATGAAGCGGGAGGCCGAGACGAACGCGGCCGACGATGCCCGTCAGCGCGAGAGCATCGAGGTCAAGAATCAGGGCGACTCGACGGTCTACAACACCGAGAAGATGCTCCGCGACTATGGGGACAAGGTCGACGCCGCCGACAAGCAGGCGGCCGAGGCCGCGCTGACCGAGCTGCGGGAAGCGCTCAAGACCGACGATCTGGATCGGATCAGGAAGTCGCAGGAGGCGGTGACCCAGGCGTCGCACAAGCTCGCGGAGGCGATGTACCGCGATGCCCAGTCCAAGAGCCAGCCGGGAGCCGCCGGCGCGCCGCAGTCCGGCGCGGCCGCCGAGGGTAATGCGCCGAAGGGCGACGTGGTGGATGCGGAGTTCGAGGACCTGGGAGAGAAGAAATAGTGCCGGGCCGATTCGGCCGGCGATGAGGAGCGCGGGGCCTGCGCGATCGCGCGGGTCCCGCGCGTGACCATGCGCGACTACTATGCGGTGCTCGAGGTGGCCGCCGACGCGACGGCGGTGCAGATCCGCCGCGCTTACCAGCGTCTGGCGCGCCGGTACTCCCCGGACGTCAATTTCTGGGAGCGCGAAGCGCGCGCGCTGTTCGAGGAGATCGCCGAGGCGTACCGCATCCTGAGCGATCCCACCACCCGGACCGTCTACGATCGCCAGGGTGCCCGGCCGGCCGGCAGCGGCCGGGCCGGCACGACCGAAGGCCGCCGGGGCGACGACGTCCACATTCCGGTCGAGCTGTCGTTCCAGCAGGCGGTGGCCGGAGTCGAGGTGGATGTGCCGGTCGACCGACTGTCCCCGTGCGCCGGCTGCGGCGCGACCGGGGCGGCTCCGGGAGCCGAGCCGAGCGTATGCTCGCACTGCGGTGGCCTCGGCACTGTCTGGCGCGAGGCCTCCGGCCAGGGTGTCCGGTGCCCCGCCTGCGACGGGGCCGGCACCCGGGTATCCGAGCCCTGCGTGGCCTGTCGGGGCCGGGGGGTCTCGCCGAGCCGCGCGTCGATCCACGTCCCGCTGCCCCCAGGTCTCGACACCGGCGCCCAGCTGCGGGTGGCGGGAGAAGGCCACGCCGGTCCGTTCGGCGGCGCGCGGGGGGATCTGATCGTTGTCGCCCGCGTCCACGAGGATCCGCGGTACACCCGCAAGGGCGACAACCTCTATTGCGAGGTGCCGCTGACGCTGGTGGAGGCGGTGCTGGGGTGCCGGGTGCGCGTCCGGGGCGTGGATGGCATCGTCGACCTGGTGATCCCTCCCGGGACCCAGAGCGGCCAGACGTTTCGGCTCCGCGGCAAGGCAGTCCGACGGCTGGCGAGCGACGGCCGGGGCGACCTCTACGTCACCACCCGGGTGGAGATCCCGCGCGATGTCGACACCCGGACCCAGGAGATGTTTCGAGAGCTGGGGCGCCTGCTTCCCGGGCGGCCCGCTGTCGCGGCCCCGGGGAGCGCGCGGGAATGACCGAGCGGAGCCGCCCTCTCTACATGATCGGGGTCGTCGCGGAGATGGTGAAGATCCATCCCCAGACCCTCCGGATGTACGAGAAGAAGGGGCTCATCCGTCCGAGCCGCACCGAAGGGAAGACCCGGATGTACTCGGCGGAGGACGTCGAGGAGATCGCCCGCGTCACCCGGCTCGCGCGCGATCTCGGGGTGAATCTCGCCGGCATCGAGATCATCCTAAAGATGAGGCGCCGGATGCTCGATATGCAGGCGCGGATCGAGGAATTGACCGATCACGTACGGGGTGACATGGCGGACGTGCGGGACGAAGCGCGGCGCGGCAAAGGCGAAGCGCTCGTCCGGGCAGCGTCGAGCCAGCTCTCCCCCGTCGATCTCTTTTGAGGGAAAGGAAGGCCATCACCATGGCAGACGATAAGGTGTCCACCGCGAGCGCCGATCCGCGGAACGCGGGCGCTCCCGTTCCTGACCAGGTCCCGATCCTGCCATTGCGCGACACGGTGCTGTTCCCGCAGTCCGCCCTGCCGCTCGGCGCGGGGCGTGAGTCCTCGGTCCGGCTGCTCGAGGACGTGGTTCGGGGAAACCGCTTGATCGGTGTCTTCACCCAGCGGGACGCCTCGACGGAGGATCCGCAGGAGGCGGATCTGCATCGGATCGGGACCCTTGCGACCGTGCACAAGATCCTCAAGCAGCCGGACGGGACGGTCCGCCTCGTCGTCCAGGGGTTGCATCGCATCCGCATCGTCGAGATGTCGCAGGTGCGGCCGTACCTGGTGGCCCGGATCGCGGAAGAGCCCGAGTTCTCTCCTCCGGCCGGCGACCTGGAGACGGAGGCGCTCGCGCGGAACGCGGTGAACCTCTTCCGTCAGGTGGTCGAGCTGTCGCCGATGCTGCCGGACGAGCTGGCGACCGTCGTGCAGAATGTCACGCAGCCCGACCGGCTCGGTGACCTCATCGCGGCGACCCTGCCCGCCCTCACGACCCAGGTCAAGCAGGAGCTCCTCGAGACGCCCGACGTCAAGGCGCGGCTGGCGCGCCTCGTCGCGGTGCTCACCAAGGAGGCCGAGGTGCTGGCGCTCGGGTCCAAGATTCAGTCGCAGGTCGAGTCCGAGGTCGGCAAGAGCCAGCGCGAATACTATCTGCGAGAGCAGCTCAAGGCGATCCAGAAGGAGCTCGGCGCGACCGACGACCGCACCCAGGAGCTCGACGAGCTCCGGGAGAAGGTCGAGGCGGCCGGCATGACCGAGGAAGCCAAGAAGGAGGCCCTCCGGGAGCTGGACCGTCTCGGCAAGATGCCGCCGGCGGCGGCCGAGTACACGGTGGCGCGGACGTACCTCGACTGGCTGCTCGCGCTGCCGTGGAGCAAGCAGACGACGGACAACCTCGACATCGCGGAAGCGCGGCGAGTGCTGGACGCCGATCATTCGGGTCTGGAAAAGGTGAAGGACCGGATTCTCGAGTACCTGGCCGTCAAGTCGATGCGCCCGGCCGGCAAGGACCCGATCCTGTGCTTCGTCGGCCCTCCCGGCGTGGGCAAGACCTCGCTCGGCCGGTCGATCGCGCGGGCCCTCGGGCGGAAGTTCCACCGTATCTCGCTCGGCGGCATGCGCGACGAGGCGGAGATCCGCGGTCACCGGCGGACGTATATCGGCGCCCTGCCAGGCCAGATCATCCAGGGCCTGCGGCGTGCCGAGTCGAAGAACGCGGTGCTGATGCTGGACGAGGTCGACAAGCTCGGCATGGACTTCCGGGGCGATCCCGCCTCCGCGCTGCTGGAGGTGCTCGATCCGGAGCAGAACGTCGCGTTCCGGGATCACTACGTCGACGTGGCGTTCGATCTGTCCAAGATCCTCTTCATCACCACCGCCAACGTGCTGGACACCGTGCCGGCGCCGCTGCGGGATCGGATGGAAATCATCGAGATCGCGGGCTACACCGAGGAAGAGAAGGTCGCCATCGCGCGGACCCACCTGGTGCCCAAGCAGATCGCCGATCACGGCATGATCGACGGCGAGCACATCCGGTGGACCGATGGCGCCCTGCGCCGCCTGGTGCGGAGCTACACGCGAGAGGCGGGCCTGCGCAACCTCGAGCGCGAGATCGCGGCCATCACCCGCAAGGTGGCCAAGCGACGGGTCGAGGGGCACGTCCCGTCGGTGGAGGTGACGGAGGCGCTCGTCGGCGAGCTGCTGGGCGCCCCGAAGTACGAGCACGAGGAGCTGGAGGAGCGGACGCGGATCCCCGGTGTGGCGGTCGGCATGTCGTGGACTCCGACCGGTGGCGAGATCCTGTTCATCGAGGCGACCCGGATGAAGGGCAGCAAGACCCTGACGCTGACCGGCCAGCTGGGCGATGTCATGAAGGAGTCTGCCCAGACCGCGCTGTCCTGGGCTCGATCTCACGTGTCGGAACTCGGCGTCCGGTCCGACTACTGGGACACGTCGGACATCCACATCCACGTGCCGGCGGGGGCAATTCCGAAGGATGGCCCCTCGGCGGGCGTCACCATGGTGACGGCACTCGTTTCCCTGATGACTCAGCGGCCCGTTCGCTCGGATCTCTCGATGACCGGCGAGGTGACGTTATCTGGCCGCGTCCTGCCCGTCGGGGGCATCAAGGAGAAGGTGCTCGGAGCGCGTCGTGCTGGCGTGAGAGTCGTTATCTTGCCGAAACGGAACGAGAAAAACCTCATCGAAGATGTCCCGAGCCAGGTGCGCGATGGGATGACCTTCCACCTCGTGGATACGGTCGACCAAGTGCTGAATCTGGCCTTGGAGGAGCCGATTCCCAAGGATAATCGAATCCGGGAGTCGTTGCTCCACGCGCGAAACTGAGCAGCAAGATACTGAAGTAAAAGGAGTCAGAGGCCGCCCATCCCGGGCGGCCTCTTGGCTTCTCGCTACCCCTTGGCACGTGTCTTGGACCTAATCGGGGCGTGCTCCCCAAGACCGCTCTCCTCGCGGGTGTAGCTCTGGCCGCCGCCACCATCTGGACGACAGGTGTGGCTGCCGGCGCCGACAGCTATCGCCTGACCGACGGAGACGGCGTCGTCCACCTGACGAATGCTCCCACCGATCCGCGATACCGAGGGCTTCCGGTCGTGTCCGGCACCGCGACCGGATGGCTCCGCATGACCGAGACCTCGCAGCACCAGTTCTCGGCCGATATCCGGGAGATCTCGTCTCGCCACGGTGTGGATCCCCTGCTCGTCGAGTCGGTGATCCGCGCGGAGTCGGCGTTCAATCCCACCGCGGTCTCACGCACCGGCGCGCGCGGGCTGATGCAGCTCATGCCCAAGACCGCCGTGATGCTGGGCGTGCGCGATTCCTTCAACCCACGCGAGAACATCGAGGGTGGCGTGCGCCACCTGCGCTATCTCCTGGATCGCTATCCGGGCAACGTCTCCCTCGCGGTCGCGGCCTACAACGCGGGGGAAGGGGCGGTGGATTCTCATCGCGGAATTCCGCCGTACGCGGAGACCCAGCAGTACGTGCAGCGCGTGCTCCAGACCGGCGCCGCGTGGTCCGGGCGCAGCGTGGGTCCGCTCCCCAAGTCGGTTTACCGTTACGCCGGCCCCAACGGCTCGGTGACGTACAGCAATCTGCCGCCGGGCAGTCGCCTCACCGTCTCCCGCTAACGAGCGGCCGCCCGGCCGACCGATCAGTCGGGTCCGGGCCAGATCAGATCGAGGAAGCGGTCGAGCAGACCCTCCTTCACGAAGAGCGCGGTGGCCTCTCCGGTGGCGTACCGATCCATTCCCCAGAGCGCGGCCCGCTTGCCCTGTTCCTGGTTCATCTGGATGAAGACCTGCTGGTCCCGCGTGAAGGCGAGGGGAAGGTCCTCGTAGACCTGGGCGGTGAATGCGTTGACCGCAGGCCCGCCGATCGCGATGGCCGGGAACATCTCCGCCATCTCCTGGTTGAGCATCCACATGTCGGTCACCACCACCGCGCTGCGGTCCGACGATCCCTGGCAGCGCGAACCGATCGCGCGCTTCAGCTCGTAGGCGATCGGACGGTCCTCCTCCTCGGGGAGGATGCCGTAGCCGACCACGAGGAGCACCGTGTTGCGGACGTCGAAGTATCGGGACATCAGCGAATCAGGCGCGCGAGCTCCCGGAAGTCGTCGGAATCGGCCTGCCGCAGCAGCTGGAACAGGACGGTCTCGGTGGTGGTGACGACCGCTCCGGCCTGACGCAGCTGATCCATGGCGAGGCGCCAGTTCGCCTGGGTCCGCGAGGTGACCGCGTCCGCCACGATGTGAACCTCGTAGCCGGCGGCCAGCAGGTCGAGCGCCGACATCAGCACGCACACATGCGCTTCGATGCCTCCCAGCAAGACGTGGCGGGCACCGCTCGCAGTCAGACGGCTCCGGAACGCCTCCACCCCCCAGCACGAGAACGCGACCTTCTCGATCGGCTCGAGCCCGGTGGGCAGGGCCGCCTTCATCTCCGGCAGGGTGTGCCCGAGACCCTTCGGATACTGCTCGGTCGCCAAGGTCGGCAGCTGGAGACGCTGGGCCGCGGCGGCCAGGACCTTGAGGTTCCGCATCACTTCCTCGCGATGATCCGAGTCCATGGCGGGAAACAGCCGCTCCTGCACGTCGATCACGATCAGGGCGGTGTGCTCGCGCCCGAGCGCCATGGGGTGGGACGCGGATGCCGTCGCGGATGGGCTGCCGGGCTGGGTCATCGGATCCTCCCGAAGTGAGGGTCTGAAACCGTCGCCATCCTCTCACATCTGCGGGCGGAGGCAAGCCGTCGGGCGGCTCTCAGCGGGCGCGGTCGAGTGTGCGGTACTGGATGGCCTCGGCGACATGCTCCGTGGCGATGGCGTCGGCGGCGGCCAGGTCGGCGATGGTACGGGCCACGCGGAGGAGGCGGTCGTGGGCGCGCGCGGAGAGGCCGAGGCGGGTGACGGCCAGGCCGAGGAGGCGCGCGGCGTCGGGCGGGAGCGTGCAGATCCGGCGGGTCTGGCGCCCCGACATGCGGGCGTTGGCGTGGGTGGCGGTGCCCGCGAACCGGGCGACCTGCCGGGCGCGTGCCGCGACGACGCGGGCCCGGATGGCGGCGGAGGGCTCGCCGACGGCGCTGGCGGTGAGCTCGGAGTGCGACAGGGCGGGGATCTCCAGGTGGAGATCGATGCGGTCGAGCAGTGGACGGGAGAGACGCCCCAGGTAGCGCACGCGCTCCGGCGGCGAGCAGGCGCAGCTCGGGAGTGACGCACAGCCCCGCCGGCAGGGGTTGGCGGCGGCGACCAACTGGAAGCGGGCCGGGAACGCCACGGTGCCGGCGGCCCGTGAGACGACGACGCGCGCATCCTCGAGCGGCTGACGGAGCGCCTCGAGCACTCGGGTCGAGAACTCGGGCAGCTCGTCCAGAAACAGGACGCCGTGGTGCGCCAGGCTGATCTCTCCGGGATGCGGGACGCCGCCGCCCCCGATGAGGCCGGCCTCCGAGGCCGTATGGTGCGGGCTGCGAAACGGACGCACCGCGAGCAGGCCCTCACCGGGAGACAGCAGCCCGGCCACGCTCCAGACGGTGGAGGCCTCGATCGCCTCCTCGAGCGACAGGGGCGGCAGGATGGACGCGACGCGGCGAGCCAGCATAGTCTTGCCGGTGCCGGGCGGCCCGATCATCAGGATGATCGGCTCGATTCCTACCGGCTCGTGGTGGATATGCCGTGAGGGAGCAGGCTCGGACCGAATGGGAGCAGGCTCGGACCGAATTCTCCACCCGCGAGGCCGGCCGGAAAGCCACGCCATAGCCCCGAG
>WNGJ01006230.1_pt1 | contig 18148 bp, 16 predicted proteins | sample 5400611 | NCBI WGS metagenome assembly WNGJ01 (sample SAMN13153375, study PRJNA577476) | soil metagenome | isolation source: 40 cm soil or saprolite under Garry oak tree replicate 1 | place: USA:California | collected 2016-06-15 | reverse complement strand
ACCGCTCGAACTCTTCGGAGATCACCGGCATGCGTACCGGCTCGCCACCAAGATGCGCGCGAAGGCGCTTCAGCAGTGGCCCCTCGGGCACCTCCGCGCGGTTGACGATGTCGTCGAGAAAGCGCTTGAAGAGGAGTCCGAACTCCTCCGGCGTCGTGCGCTCGTCCATGCGCGCGAGATTAGAAGCAGTCGTGCGACCGAGCGCCCGCGGTGGGTGCTAGACGCCCGCCGGCGCCAGGTTGAGCGACCCCGCCTCGTCGTTCGGAAGGCGTCGGATCGCGAACATCCGCCGGCCGTCCGGACCATCCTCGTGATGTACGACCACCTTCTCGCCGAAGCGCTCCTCGAACGCTGATCCGAAGAGCGTCTCGCTCCAACGTGTCGCGTTCCAGCCCGCGCCTGCCGCACCCATGAACCGCACCACGAATTCGCGGAGCTTGTCCGCCTCCACAGGGATACCGACGCACACGATCTCGGTCCCGTCGGGCATACGCCAACTCACCATCCCAGCCACCCCCGGCGAAAAAATATGTCGGATGACGCCATCCGGCATCCACCAAATCAACTAGACAAAACGGTGGAAATCGCTCGTCGGGCAAGCCCTCGGGTGGCTCGTTCAGACTGGGCCGGTGCGCACGAGTCGGCTCGAGGCCTTCAGCGACGGCGTCTTCGCGATCGCGGCGACGCTGCTCGTCCTGGAGCTCCGCGTGCCAGCTGACACGTCCGATCTACCCGCCGCGCTCCTGCGGCTCTGGCCGGCCTATGCCGCGTACCTCGTGAGCTTCCTCACGATCGGCATCATCTGGGTGAATCACCACACCCTCCTCGAGCACTGCACCCGCGTTGACCGGCGCTTCCTGTACTTGAACCTTCTGCTGCTGATCGCCGTCGGGATCGTCCCTTTCCCGACATCGCTGGTCGATCAGTACATCCTCTCCGAGCACGGCGCCACGGCCGCGCTCGTGGTCTATGGACTCGGGGCGATCCTCATCGCGCTCGCTTTCACCGGCATCTTTCTCTATGCGACATACGATCACCGACTGGTCGGCGATGCGGCGGCAGCTCGCCGCATCCGCCAGGAAGGCCGGCTCTTTCCGATCGGCCTTGCCACGTACGCGGTGGGCATTGCACTCGCGTTTGTCGCGCCGATCGCGAGCCTCGCGGTCTACGGCCTTACCGCGCTCTTCTATGCGCTGCCGCAGTTGCCCCTCCCAACTCGTGCGAGGAGTCGCTAGACGTCGAGTGACACGTCGGAGCCGCGACTGCGTCGAAGGCGTGCAATCGTGCTCACCGCCGCCGGGGTTCTCGGCGTGTTCGCGGTCCTCCCTCATCCACTGGAGCACCTGGCGCAGTTCTTCCTGACCGGCGTCTTTATCGCCATCGCCGCCGTCGCGGGCGCATGGTTCGCGCCGCGGGCCGGCCTGGTGACGCCGATCATCGACGCTGCGCTCACCGGTCAGGCGTTCATCGGTCGCGCGCGCTCGGTGGCCGCGCTCGCGATCGGCCTCGGCGTCATCGCGGCGCTCGCTGTCGTCGCGCTCGATGTCGTGGTTTTCGCGCCGCTCGTGCAAGAGACAAAGGCATTACCCGCACGGCCGCTCTGGACGGGTGCGCTCGCCGCCCTTTATGGCGGGCTCAGCGAGGAGATCCTCTGGCGCTACGGCGCGATGTCCTTCCTCGCCTGGGTGTTCGCGAGCCTGGTCCGCGGTCCCGCCGCGTATTGGGCGGCGATCGTCGTCGCGTCGGTGGTCTTCGGCCTCGCGCACCTTCCCGCGACCGACGCGCTCGTGCCGCTGACGCTGGTCGTCGTGGCCCGAACGATGATCCTCGTCGGCCTCGCCGGAGTCGCGTTCGGATGGCTCTATTGGCGCCGCGGGCTCGAGGCCGCGATGGTCGCGCACGGCATCGCCGCGCTGATCGTCCATGTGACGGTTCCCGCGGTCGGCGTTTGAGCAGGCTGATCGCGTACGCCCAAGCGAGGCTCAACCTGCTTGTGTGCGCGTGTGAATGAGAACTAATCCGCACACTCATCGAAACCGCTTCTGACGCCACGAGCCGGGATACGATGCACTAGCCAGGGAAACCCTCGTGGGACCCACTCCCAGGTCCGTGTCGATCGAGGACAACGCGCAGGCTCATTGTGGGCGGGCTGCCGTGCGCTGTTGATCCGTGGGGGAGGTCCTGTCTTGATTCGCAAGATCGCAAAAGGCCTTGGCATCTTTTTCGTAGCGCTGCTGACCATCATGGCGGTCGGCGTCGGCGCCAGCGGCGTCGCCCGCGTGCAGGCGCGTCAACTCGCGGAGCCGACCGGACCTTCCGCGGTCGGCCGTGTCGAGCTGGCTCTCACGGACGCCGCGCGGGTCGATCCCTTCGCGAGCGACGGTGGACCGCGTGAGATCGCGGTGTGGATCTGGTACCCGACTGCGAAGGGAAACTCGGCGGCGACCGCCCCATATCTGCCGAAGACGTGGGCGGACGCGGCCAACAACGTCAACGGTCCCGCGAGCGTCTTCTTCCAGGACAACAACGCAGTGCGTACCAACTCGATCGAAGGCGCGTCGCTCCAAGGCAAGAGCCCACCGGTCGTGGTGCTGTTGCCCGGCCTCGGCCCTTCGATCGCGGAGTACTCCGCACTCGCTGAGGATCTCGCGAGCCACGGCTACGCCGTCGTTGGTATCAACCCGAGCGGGTCATCCCAGGTCGTGGGCTTTCCGGATGGGCACCTCGTGTACGGCACCCCGGAGGGCAGCATTGCGGAAACCAACATTGACGCCTGGTACGCGACTGCGAGTCGGGTCGTCGGCGTTTGGGTCGACGACGCGTCGTTCGTCGTATCGACCCTCGCGAAGAATCCACCGGCCCTGGGCGCGTTGGACCTCAGTCACGTCGCGTACGTGGGTCACTCGCTCGGAGGCAATGCCTCGTTCGAGGTCTGCGCGCGTGACCCGCGATGTAGCGCCGCGATCGATCTGGACGGAACCATCTTCAGCCAGGTCCGCAGTAGCGGCTTGAAGGTCCCCGGGCTGATCTTGCAGGCCAACGACAAAGCGTCGTGCGACAGCTTCTGCCAGCGGAGATGGCGCGGAGCACCTCAACTTTACGGACAACAGCGTGCTGTTCATGCCTGTGCTCCACCCAGTCGGTCAGCTTGGATCGATCGACGGCGCACGGGGCGTCCTGATCACGCGCGATGTGGTGCGGGCGTTCCTCGACCAGGCGATTCGTGGCACCCCTGCATCGACCTTCGAAGCGACAGTCGGACGATACGGAGAAGTCCACGCACCCTAACGCTCGTACCTCAATGACAAGAAAGAAGGGCACATGACAGTCGTTCAAAACACCATCGCGACCGGCATATCTCTGGCACAGCCGAAACGAGAGGAAGCCACCGTGTCCTCACCAACGCGCCTCGCGCGGATCGCCGGCGTGTTCTACCTGCTCGTCGGCATCTTTGGCGGCTTCGCCGAAGGATTTGTCGATCCCAAGATGTACGTCGCCAGCGACGCGGCGGCCACAACGGCGAACGTCGTGGCCAACTCCGTACTAGTTCGAATGGGTGTCGTCGCCCACCTGGTGGATGGGGCATTCTTCGCCCTCACGGCCCTGACCCTCTACGTCCTGCTGAAGCACGCGGGTAAGGTCGTGGCGAGGGCGATGCTCGTCTTCGTCGTGATCGCGGTCGGAATGATCTCGCTCAACGCGGTCTTCCAGTTCGAGGGCTTGCAGGTCGCGACCGACGGCTCCTACGTGACCGCCTTCGGCGCCGCGGGAGCGAACGCCATCGTGCTGCTCCTGCTCGACATTCAGCATTACGGGACACTCGCCGCGCAGGTCTTCTTCGGTCTCTGGCTGGCGCCACTCGGGTATCTCGCCTACAAGTCAGGTCTCTTCCCCAGGGCGCTGGGCGTCATCCTCGTCGTGGCCACCGCCAGTTACTTGGTGGACCTCCTCACGGCGTTCTCGTTCCCCGAGCTCGCCAAGCAGATTCACCCGTTCCTCATCATCGCGCCCGCCATCGCGGAGGTCTGGATGGTCGTGTACCTGCTCGTGTGGGGCGTGAGGACCCCTCGCGCCCCCGCTGCGCCCCTAGGTCACTCCACCATCGCGCAGTAACGCGGCTCGAATCTCACGATCCGGCGGCGGCAGTGGCCGCCGCCCGGGTCAGCCGCGCGAAGGGTTACCGCTCGATACGGGCGACGACGTACACGAAAGTGCCCGCCGGCATTGCGAGCATGAGGATCAGAGCAACGCGGTAGAGCGGCAGCGCGCCAGTGATCGCAGTGCCGAGAAACAAGAGCAGTCCGAGGATTGTGATCGCTGTGAACGTCGCGCGCACGCGGGTCGGGAGGGTCGTGCCGTGGCCGCCCCTGATGTCGCTGAGCATGTTGCCGAACCCTAGGCCGGCGGACGCGATCAGCATCACTCCGCCCAGCCACTGCACTCCTTGCGGCTGCCCGAACAGCTCCACGAACGGAATTGTCGAGAGCGACCCGAAGAGCGTGGTGATCGCATACGCGACGATGATGCGCAGCTGATAGAGCTCGATCGGTGCCCACGATTCACCACGACGACGAAGCGCGTTCATGAGCCCGGCGAAGCCCGCGAAGCTCATCGCGATCCCGGCAACCGTGAGGAAGAACGCCTCGTCGCTCACGGCGGGGAGGGTAAGCGGTCTCTACATCCGTCGCGCACCGCGGCCTCTGGAAGTGGCGGCCGCCCGCGAAGGGACGCTGACCTAGCCGGGATCCCCGCGATGATCCGGATCTCGACGAGGAAACCTTCGCGCGGCACCGCGGCCTGCACCGTGGTGCGCGGCGGCCCGTCCTTCGGGAAATAGGCACGGTACGCGTCGTTGAACTTGTCGAAGTCGGACGCCGAGCGCAGGAAGACGAGCGAGTCGAGTGCGTACGCGAGCGACGTGCCGGCCTGCTCGAGTATCGCGCTGATGTTGTCGAGGACGCGGCTCGTCTGCGCCGCGACGTCGCCACCGCTCGGCTGGTTGGTCTTCGGATCGAGCGCGACCTGCCCCGCGACGAACACGAGGTCGCCGTAGCGGAGCGCGTGCGCGTACGGCAGACCGGTGTGCGGCGCTCGCGCGGGCTCGCCAACATCCTCCTGCGGGCTGCCTCACTCCCGCGACAGGTAAGCGTGAGACTCTTATGACGACGACGGTCAGGCGGGTGACATGAGCACAAGACTCGACACGTACACACGGTCGGGGCCTTCCGGGCAGCTCCGCCTCGCCGCAGCCTTGCGCGACTTCGGGCCCGACCCCCTGACACTCCTTGGGTTCCTCGCATTCTTCGGCCTCGTCTTTGTCGCTCTGTTCGGCGAGCGACTGGCGCCACACGAATCGATCTACTTCGTCGTCGAGCATGGGAGTGATCCCCGCCCATACGACCCCGGTCTTGTGTTTCCGTTAGGTTCGGACGTGCTCGGGCGCGACATTGTCAGCCTCGTCCTCGCGGGCGCCAGGCAATCGCTGACCATCATCCTGCTCGCCGGTACCGCTCGCGTTCTGGTCGGTGTTCTTGTCGCGGCGGTTAGCAGTTGGTGGCGACCGACGCGCATCGCTACTGAGACGATCGCTGCGCTCGTCTCCGCGATCCCCGCCACGCTCGTGGCGCTCGTCATCGTCAGGGTCTTCGTCAAGACCGCCGACGCCAGCACCGGGGTTTTCATCGGAGCACTGCTGCTGATCGGATGGGCCGGACCGTATCGCGTCATCCGCGCCGAGGTGGACCGACTTGCGCGGGCACCGTTCACCCAGGGCGCGGTTGCCCTGGGTGTGGGCAAGTGGCGACTCTTCTGGCGTCACCAGCTTCCGCACCTGGTGCCCGTGATCGCTCTGAATCTCAGTCAGCAGGTGGTCGCGTCGCTGGTGCTGCTCGCCGAGCTCGGCGTCGTGGGCGCCTTCGTTGGCGCGACGCGTCTCATCAACATCGAGGAGTCGCTGCACGTCGTGCAATTCGGCGTCGTTAACAGTGCGCTCATCGCCGACCCACCCGAGTGGGGCGGTCTCCTCGCGGGCGCTCGCACCGTCGAGAGTCTTTGGACGACTCGCTGGCTGATCCTGGTTCCCGGCCTCGCGTTCGCTTTGACGGCCCTCGCGGTCGCCGCCATCGGCTTTACGCTCGCGCGCCGCTACGCCCGACGCGACGCCGTCGAGGATGTGCGGCGCCCCGCGACGGCCGCACTTGGCCTCGCCGTCCTGATGATCGTTGTGGCCTCGAGCCTGGTCCCTGAGCGCTACGCGGCTGCGCGGGAGTGGGCCAGCGCGGCGCGCGCGGAGATCGGTCCAACCCTCGACACGGAGCTTGCGTTCGCCAGCGCGAACCTCAGGCCGCTGGGCTCGACCTTTGCCGTGGAACGGACGTACGACACTGTCGTGCAGTCCGCTCCTGCGTCCGTGGCCGCTGGCGGTGTGACCGTCGCGGAGGCTTGGCCCAGACCGACCGGTCCCCGTGCCCAGGCTGTCCTCAAGATGGAGCCGTTTGTGACCGTGAATACCGGCGGTGGCCGCGTGGAGGCTCCTCTCGTTTTCGTCGGCCGCGGCCTCTCGCCAGCCGAATACCCGCCGCAGCCGCGCAATCCGTTCCAACTCGGATCGCGTGATCTCGGAACTTCCATTCAGGACTACGCCGACGAATACGCGGGCATCGATGTTCGGGGAAAGATCGTCCTCATGGTGCGTTTCTTGGGCGTCGCGGGGGGGATTCCCACGGGCGAACGCCAGCGGAGGATCTTTTCGAGCGGCAGCGTCCCCGGCATCCCGGCGGCCGACAGCATCGCGGGGGCGATCAAACGCGGCGCTGCTGCAGTGCTCTTCGTCGACCGCGACCTAAACGCCTACGACGACGGCGGCGACTTCACCACCACGGGGACGGGCGGCCTAGATCCGTACCGGCGCGTGGCGCGCGATGCGCCGGCGACGAACACGTCGGGCGTGCCGGTGATCGTCCTGAACGAGGCGACCGGTAAGGCCCTGGCCGCGGCCGCCGGTCTTGACCTGACTCCGTTCGTCGATTGTTCCAATCCCGGTATCTGCCCCGCGCTCGATCTGATGGGGAGCACCTTCTACACGCAGTCCCATTCACGCGCGCTCGTGCTGACGGCCCGGGTCGACGTGCCGCTTACGCGGACGACCGCGACGACCAGAAGCTACGTGGGAGAGGTTCCCGGCTTGGCGATCGATTCTCCACGGGTCGTGGTCTGGGCGACGCGGAAGCCCGCAGCCGCGCACCCTTCGTCGGATGCCCTCGCAACCCTCGCGCGAACCCTGGGATCACGCGGCGCCCCTTTCATCTTCGTGGACTTCGATCCTGCCGTGGATCCACGCGCGAACGCCCAGGCCATCTCCGAGGTCCTGGGGCCGCGCCGCATTGATCTTGTGGTCGTAATCGATGACCTCGACGGCCAAGCACTGCGCTTCACGACCGCCAACGGCGACCTGATTCCGGCCTTCGATCTGTACGCCGATAAGGCGCAAGCGCGCCACGTGACGACCACAGCGACGGCGCCGATCGGTGAGTTGACGGACACTGTCCCGTTCATCGACCAACGGACGGTCGTGATGAGCGGCAGTGGCGGTGCGAGTGATCTGCGCCCCGATGCCGTCGCGGTCATTGGCTATCTGGCGGGGCGCATCGCGCTTGGAGCCGAGGAGCTACGTCGTTGAACGCCGCCCTTGCGATTATCCTCCGCGTCCCGCTGACGATTGCCGCAGTCGGGGCATTCCTCGCGGTCGCGGTGCCCGGGGCGATGACCCAGTACGCGCCGTACCTCGTGCGTCCTGGAATCCGGTGCATCAGGGTCGGTCCGCCGATCGACTTCCGGGGACCGCTGCCTCCGGGGATGTGTCAGGGCTTGGCCGATCTGTATCACCTCTCGCCGGTCGAACTCTTCGTCGAGTCGATGTTCCGGAGCCTCGCGCTGCTTGTTGGCGCCGCGATCCTGGCGCTCGTCCTCGGCACGCTCCTTGGGGTTGCAGCTGCGCTCCTGCGCCGGCGGGCCTGGGCATCGGGCGGCATCGTTGGCCTGACGACGCTCCTCAGCGCGATTCCAGCGTTCTTCGCCGCCTACTTCCTACAGATATTGGTGATCATCGTCGGCGCGACGCCGGAGGGCGGCAATCTCTTGCCGGTCTTCGGCTTCGGGTACGACCGCCACCTGGTCCTGCCGCTCCTATCGATCTCGCTTCCAGCAATCGCATACACCGCTCAGCTCACCGCGACCCGCATGCAAGACGTCCTCGATTCCGACTTCATCACGACGGCGAACGCGAAGGGCCTTGGCACCAGCTGGATCCTGGCCGTTCACGTCCTGCCGCACGTGCGTCCGGTGGTGCTCGAAGCTCTCGGGAGCGGTCTGCGCGTCTCGGTGGCGAGCCTCCCGATCATCGAATACCTCTTCCAGTGGCGTGGCATCGGTCAGCTCGCGCTCGAGGCCGTGGGCGTTCATGACGCAGCCGCGCTGATTTTCAGCGCCATCGTGCTCGTCGCCCTTTTCGCGACGCTCTCGGCTCTCGCGGATCTTTCCAGGCCACGCCCGTTGTACCAGCCGACCTGATTCCCTCGCGCGCAGCGGTCGTTCCTCCGCCCTGACTTTGTAGGTCCTCTGACTCCCTGACTTTCTGAGACGCAACATCTGAGTTTCTTCGGAAAATCCCGAATCGTCCGCGGCGATTCGCCCATCACGGGCGTCTATCTCCCGATCAGACGCTATGCCGCGGTGGCCAAGAGCACCGCGGCGAATGTGCCAAGCGCGATACCGGCGAGCTGTCGTCTGGTGACGGCCTCGCGGAGCGCGAGGATGCCGAGAAGTCCGCCGAGCGCCGGACTCGTCGCGACAAGCGGCACGATCACGCTCGCGGGGCCGACGGACAGCGCGGAGAGGTAACCGATCGTCGCCACCGCTGCGGCGACGAGAGTGACTGCAGTCGCCAGCCCGCGGCCCTGAAGTAGCTCACGCCCTCCGAGAGCCTCTCCACGCGCGATGATCAGACCAACGATCAACTGAACAGTCGCGCTTGTCACGAGAAGGTCTGTCGGTCCGCTTGCGGTGACCAGGACCTTGGCGATGAATGCGCCGATACCCTGCAGGACGAGCGACGCGAGGGCCAGGGGTAGCCAGCCGGCGAGAGCCTGCGGAGCCCTCGGCCGAAACGATAGGAGCACGCTCCCCGCGAGGGCAGCACTGATGCCGAAGCCCTGCTCGAATGAGATCCGCTCAGCCAGGATCGCCACCGCGAGAATGACGGTCAGCGCCGGGCTCATCGCCGTGAGCGGCGCGACCACGCCGACCGGCCCGCGGCGGGTCGCCTCGGTCGTGACCCAGAAGGTCATCGCCATGAGCAGCGACAAGCCAACCGCGCCGAGCACGCCGCGGGGATCGGGCGGCACGGCGATCGCAAAGACGGCGTACACGCCAAGCGAAAGGACCGCGTTGAGACGGTAGAAGCGCGCGGTCGACCAGCGGATCAGCGCGACTTTGGTGACCACGCGCTGGATCGACCAGACGACAAGGGCGAAGAGGGCGAGTGGCAGCCACGACGCGAGCATCGATCGTGATTCTCGGGGCTCGCAACGGGGTGCGGCGGACGACCGACCGTGGTCATGCGCCGATCTCGGTCTTTACCATCGGGTCATGGATCGGCGCCGGTTCCTTCGATGAGAAGTGGGGCGATCATGGTCCCAGCACACGCACGCCACTTCCGCCGGAATAGGAGGACAACGATGAATTCTCAGGCGGCTCGCGATCCCTGGACAACCTCGGCGAAGGTGATTCTCATCGGCATCGGGGTACTCGCCATCTTCGTCGCAGTGCCGTGGATCTTTATGTGGACGACGATGGCAGCCTGGTGCGCCCCGATGATGGGCGCCATGCGCGACATGATGGGTCCGGGGATGATGCGGTAGCCGGCGCCCGCGGTACCTTCGACGGTCAATGGCTACCGCTAGCGGAGTAGGACTGCCCCCTCGAGGAAGCCGTTAATGCTCACCGCAGCAGTGCGACTAGTCGCGATCTCGAACAGCGTGAGCTCGGTCCGCACCGATCCCGAGGCGGCGATGATCGCCGCGCTGCCATCGATACGGAATGCTTCGAGCAGCGAGCCGAATCGACCCTGGCGCACCACGCGCGCGCCCGTCGCGACGTCGAACGACGTGAGCTGTGTGCCGGCGCATAGCCCTTCCACACACCCCGCGGGCTCGCGCGCACCCACCCACCAGATCTCGCTCGTACTTGGACGCCACTCGGCGCTCATGCCGTCGAACTCGACAGTGGAACGCTTCTCGGGCTCCGCGATCGGCCACCACGCGAGCGAGCTGGCTCCGCCCTCAACGGCCGCACTGAGCAGCACGTAGTGCGCGTCGCTAGAGGCTTTGAGACGCCCGGGAACGGTGGGCCGGAACGCCGTCGAGCGCACGGTATACGGCTGCTGCCTCAAGTCCACGAGGTCATAGGACGTCAGATAGCCGCCTGGACCGGTGACCCCAGCGGCCACGACTTTCGCGGTCCGATCCCAGGCGACGGGGACCCAGATGCTGCCGGTCGCGACCTTCTCAGCTGCGCCGCTCCCAAGATCGACCGTCCAGAGCTCGGCCACGAGCGTGCCGCCACAACCCTCGAAGCAGTCGTTGTCCATGGCCACGACGAGGCCGGCGCTATCGGACGACCACGTGAACGCGTTGCCTTTGATCTCCGCTCGGCCTGTCAGGACAGATCGGTCGGCGCCGCCGGCGACCGAGCGGACGTGCAGGACGGGGCCGCGATCGGCCGGATCCCAGTAAGCGACGAAACGTCCGTCCGGCGAGACGACACGGGAGAGGAAGGTGAACGACCTCTCCTGGGGTGCGAACGAGCCGACGACCACGTCGCTCGTCTCGCTCCGCACTCTGGCCTCTCTGTTGCGCACGACGAAGCCGAAGCGGTCGCTCAAGACGACTTGCGAGGGCGTGGGTGACCCAGCTGCCACCGAAGCCGTCGCAGTCGCGGATGGCGAAGCACCCGGCGAGGGCGGTGTGCTCGCCGCGTCGCGGTCACGAAGTGCTGTGACAGCGATGGCCACGCCAAGAACCAAGATGACGGCCGCGGCCGCATACACGACCCTGCGGCTCATCCGTGAATCATGCGCTTGGCGATACGGAGCGAAGTGCCCTCCGGACGACGTGAGATGATCGGAGCGCGAGCGCATCGAGCAGGAGCCTCGACGCGGAGAAAGTGACGCCGACCGGGCCGTAGGCGCGTCAGGCCGAGGCCGTAGCACGCAGCAACACGCTTCGCACGCACAACACAGCCAGGAGGACGCGGGAGAGCCCTTCAAGCACGCCGGGCATTCGGTCGCAATGTTCCGGGATCGCTTTTACGTGTCCCTCGCTCTCACGATCCCGGTGGTCCTCTACTCAGGAATTCTGAGGACGCTATTCGGATTCGAGCCGCCGGCGTTCCCCGGATCTGACCTCGTCCCACTCGTCATCTCGACGTTCGTCTTCTTCTACGGCGGGCTTGTCTTCCTACGCGGTGCCGTGAGCGAGCTCGCGGCGCGGCTGCCCGGGATGATGACGCTCATTTCGCTCGCGATCACGGTTGCCTTTGTCTACAGCGTCGTGTCCCGAGTCCTGTTCAGCGGAGACACACTCTTTTGGGAGCTCACGACGCTCATCACGGTGATGCTCCTCGGGCACTGGCTCGAGATGCGTTCGATCGATCGCGCCCAGGGCGCGCTGCAGGAGCTCGCGAAGCTCCTTCCCGACGACGCAGAGCGGATCAGGGACGGCGGAACCGAACGCGTGTTGCTCTCCGACCTCCGCGAGGGCGATCTCGTCCTCGTGCGCCCGGGTGCGAGGGTCCCGGCCGATGGCGAGGTCATGGAGGGAGCCTCCGCGGTCAACGAATCGATGATCACAGGCGAGTCGCGCCCGGTCGAGAAGGTGAGCGGCGCGAAGGTGATCGCCGGCACCGTCAACGGCGATGGATCGCTCAGGGTCAAGGTGACCGCGATCGGCGAAAGCACCGCGCTCGCCGGGATCATGCGGCTGGTCGCCGAAGCGCAGGCGAGCCGCTCGCGTGCCCAGGTGCTCGCGGACCGCGCGGCGTCTCTTCTGACGTTCGTGGCGATCACCGCGGGTGTCGTCACGTTCATCGCGTGGATCGCCGTTGGCCGAGGTCTGGGTTTCAGCATCGAGCGCACCGTCGCCGTGCTCGTCATCGCCTGCCCACACGCGCTGGGGCTCGCGATCCCGCTGGTCGTTGCCATATCGACGTCGATCTCGGCGCGCAACGGCCTGCTCGTTCGCGACCGGAGGGCGCTCGAGGCGGCGCGAGCGATCGACGTCGTCCTCTTCGACAAGACCGGGACTCTGACGCGAGGCGAACCCGCGGTCCGCGAGATGATCTCCCTCAATGGCGTGAGCGAACGCGACCTCCTGACGCTTGCCGCCTCGGTCGAAGCCGAATCCGAGCACGCGTTGAGCCGCGCCATCGTCGCCAGAGCGAACGAGGCGGGCCTCGCACGACGTGAGGTCGACCACTTCTCCGCGGTCCCCGGCAAGGGGGTTCGCGGCGAGATCGAGGGAGAACTGATCGAGGTAGGCAATCGCAGCTACTTCGCCGGAAAGATCGATGGAAAGGTCTCCGAGAAGGTCAGTCGAGCTGAAGAGGCTGAGACCGTTGTCTTCGTTGCGAGGCGTGGCGAGATCGTCGGTGCGATCTCGCTAGCCGACGAGATCCGTCCCGAATCAAAGGAGGCGGTTGCCGAGCTGCTGCGGGTCGGAGTGAGAGTGGCGATGGTGACGGGCGACAACCGCGCCGTGGCCGATGCCGTTGCCAAAGAGCTCGGCATCGAGGAGGTGTTCGCCGAGGTCTTGCCCGAGGACAAGGCCGAGATTGTCAAGAAGCTACAGCGGGACGGTAGCCGCGTAGCGATGGTCGGCGACGGCGTGAACGACGCTCCGGCGCTGACCCAGGCGGACGTGGGGATCGCGATCGGCGCGGGCACCGACGTCGCGATCCAGTCGGCCGGAATCATCTTGGTGCGGAACGATCCGCGGGACGTCGTCAAGATCATCCGTCTCTCGCGAGCAACGTACTCGAAGATGATCCAGAACCTCTTCTGGGCCGCGGGGTACAACGTCGTCGCCATCCCGCTCGCGGCCGGCGTGCTCGCCTCGCAGGGGATCCTTCTCGCGCCGGCCGTCGGCGCGATCTTCATGTCGGCGAGCACGATCATCGTCGCCGCGAACGCGCAGCTGCTGCGCGGGCTTAGGCTCTAGAGCCTAGGTCCGCGACGCTTCGGATAGAGCCTTTGTCGCGCCGATCGAGTCGCGCGAGGGCGCCATTTCGGACTCGTGACACTAAGGGTGGTCACGTAGTCGACTGAGTTAGACGCGTCGCTAGCGAGCCGAGCAGTGCGGGTAACTGGAGTCGCGATGCCGGCGACGGCCGCGACGACCGCGACGAGGATAGGCAACCACCTCAGCACGGATTCGGACAGGGTGCGCATTGCGGTGTGCGAGAACTACGGCCCGGCAATGAGATGGCGAGTGCAGCTTGTTGCGGGGTTCGCGGCCCTGCTTGTACGAGCCGTCGCGAATGTCTCGCTATTCCGGCGCCTATCTTTTGCGGCGGTTTCGTCGCACGGGCAGCCGAACGTCAGCGCACCAATGCCCGGAACGCGACAGGTACCTGCACGGTGAGCTCGTCGTCGGGTGCGACTACGGTCAGGGTGCCAGCGCCTTCTTCGTATGCGAAAGATACGTAGCGGTCGGAAAATTCGAAGATTACGACCACGTACGGGCTGGATGGCCGCGTGCCACGGGATGCCGGAAGTTCGGTGTCGAGGACCGATAGAAATGAAGAAAGAGCCGGTGACGGGCGCGCAGTTCCACTGGACGTCAGATCTTTGAGAGTTACCCGCGTCGCCCGGGCGAGGTCATACCGGCGGGCGAGGTTGAGAGTGGCTGGAACCGGACTCGGTGTTGGCGCGAGGCGAACCAATTCATCGACGGCAACCGTGAAGGCAGGTCCGACCTCGATGCCGCGCCACAGGATGCCGTTGATGCGATCGTAGCTGCGGATCGATGCGGTTCCGTCGATGAGCTCGAAGGCAATCCGAACGCAGTCACGGGGATGCGCGCAGCCGGGTGAAATATTCTGGTCAACACGCGCGCCCCTGACCAGGCGCACGAGTTCGGCAACGCGCGAGCTCTCATCCAGGCGTGAGACCGGTATGCGGCCAGTTTTCTGATCAAAGAGCGCGATGCTTCTTACCTTGCCGTCGATATCCATCAGATCGGCTCCGCGGCTCGCGGCGGGATTGGAGTCAGCTTCATAAAGCACGAGCCGCCCGTCATGGCGCGCCGCGACTCGGAAGGTTTGCGCATAACCCTTAACCGCGAAGACAGGCTCGCCGGTCGGCACGAAGGCTGAGTCACCGTCGACAACCTGGTGCCACGGGTCACACGTGGTCACGGAGACGGTGTTCTTCACGCGAAAGACCTCAGATCCGAGCGCGGCGTCGCTGATCGGGCGACCGACGCTCGGATATTCGGGCACAGCGGCGTAGAAGATCCCGGCGTGCTGAACGAAGTCGATGTAGTCGACTATCGCCGTGCAGGTGGGTGGGGTGGCGCCGCCGCTCGCAGGCCCGCCGGTCAGGGCTCCGCAGGATGCGCCGATGAGAATCAAGATCGAGAACAGCGACAAGCGCATTCGGCGAAAACGGTAGTCCCAAGCCGAATGTTCCCAACATCGATGAGGCCGGCCATCAGAGCGGACTGGACTTGATCGCAACGGCCAGCCAGCTCCTGCCTTGGCGAGTTCTATCGAGCGCAACGCAAGAGTCTGCGCTGGAGGAGTTGGTCAGTCAGAGGGGCACGTATCGTCAAATGTCCCAGGTTTTTTCGAGTCGTGGCTCTCGAAATTGGAGGGGTCTGCAAAAACCTTCAACCGGGCTCGAGGCCCGCCGACGCCTGAGCGGTTTTCTACCGGTCCCAATGTGCCATCACAGAACAGGACGAAAGAGCCTACTCGCCGTCCTTTCGGTGAACCATTTGTCGTTGGTCATAACCATTTGTCGTCGTGCTCGCGCCTGAGGAGCGAATTCGCGCGTTGCCAGGAACATTGACCTGAAGAACTACGTTTCCCGGTTGAAGGCGCGCGACTAGCAGCGCCCGCCAATGCTGACCCATGGACTGCGATACGGAATACACGGCGGGTTACCGAGGTCTGCCCGACTGTAGTAGTGACGCGCTTCGGTCCACCGCCATTGGCCATCCTGGGGTCGCAGTACCAGGTCGATGCGAACCGTGCGATCCGGCTCCTTCCATTCGGAGCGCACGAAGTACGCCCTGTTCGCATCGAGCTCGACGTTGGATGCCACCGTGACGCTGAGGTCGCCGGCACCGACTGTGCCGTCGATCACCGGACTGACGCTGACGCTGATCCGGCACTCCTCCATCAGACGCGCGACGGCAGTTGCGTCGCGCGCGGTGAACGCCGCGCCGAGTGATGCTGCGAGCGCGTTCGCAGCGGCGCGAGCCACGTCAGGTGCCGGTGCGGGCGAGGGGGTTGGCGCGGGTTGGCGTGCGATCGTCGCGAAGGTGCCGGCGATGTCCTCGAGCCGGTGAGGCGATGGCCACATCGTTGGGCTGATCACGTGCGTCCAGTCGCCCGCGTGGATGACAACGACCTGCGTATCGGCGCTCGCGTCGTCCGCGACGAGCTTGATCGCGTCGAACCCCGGAACGGCGAGCGGCTGGACCCTGCGGTGCATAGCGAGCGGCTGCGCGCCCGACACACGCGGCGTGCTCGCCCAGTCGATCGCCGTGACCGTAGGGTCGACCCGGTACGCCTCGACGAAGAGCCCCAGGTTCGCGCTTGGGGGTGGCAGATCGCCTTGGTCCTGGAGGCACTCCTCGCGCTCCTGTTGTTCGGTGAGGAGCGTGTAGGCGTCGGTCCCGAGCAACCCGCCGGGGCCGCTGCCAGCCGCGAAGTACCGCGCCGTGAGACGCCGATATGTCTGGGGGAGCGCAATCCGGTACCCGAGGAACGGGTTCTCGTACGTCACAAGCGAATCCGTCGGGCGAAGCGTGGCTGATGCGCTCGCGCTGACCGTCGATGTCGGGGAGACCGCAGGTGTTGTCGCAGTCGGCTCTGAGTTGGTGGTTGGAGTGCACGCCGACAGCACGAAGGCCACGATCACTAGCACCTGGATGCCGGTCCGCATGTTGCGATTATCGGCTTCACCGGTGCCCGCGGTGTCGCCTGACCTCTGTACCGAAGCGCGTAGCGCGACCCAGATCGACCTGCCTTTGTTCCAGTTAGTTGTCGAGCTCGAATTGCAGCGCGGCTAGCCCTCCCCGGAGCTCGTACTCGCGGAACCCGGAACAACTAGCGGCGGGAAGGGCCTGCGGTGTCTGCGTGAACTCGACAGACGCGATGGTCGTCAAGGTCATCGACGCCGGCAGCCAGACTGCAGTCGAGCACCTGGCGTGGGTCACACGATCCGCTCGGATGCCCGCGACGTGCTGGGCGCGATCAAGTTGTCGAAGGCCACCAAGGCATCGAGGAGCCGAACGACGTCGAGGACAGCGACTACGAAGACGAGGACGTGCACTAGGTTTGTAGGGCAAGGGGAGCGGTCGTTCCTCCAACCCTGACTTTTTACATCGTCTGACTCCCTGACTTTTCGGAGAGCGGGTTTGAGAGTTTCATCGGAGCTGGGCTGGTCGGAACCTAAGCCGCACCCTCGGCGATCGGCTGGCTCTCCTGAGTTAGACGCCACGTCGCGAGGCGCACGCCCGCGAGGATGACGACACCTCCGACGAGCTGCAGCGGCTCCGGCCGATCCCCGAGGAAAACCACCGCCATCGCCAGCGTTATGACCGGCACGAGGTAGGACGTCATCGCGGCGACACCAGCGCCAACACGACGCACGACCCAGTAGAAGACGATGAAGCTGGCAACGGAACCGGCGAGGGCGAGGTACAAGACGTTCAGCCACACCGCAGCACTCCAGCCGGCGACGTCCGAATAGCCCTTCTCCAAGAAACCGAGCGGGACGAGGAGCGCGGCCCCGACCGGCGCGGCGATCGTCACGATCGCGAGCGGCGAACGGGTTCGGAGCGCGATCGTCCCGAGCACCGTGTAGACCGCCCAGCAGCACGCGCCGAGCAGCATCAGCAGATCGCCGACGAGCCGGCGGTTCGACACCTCGTCGCCGGTCTGTCCCGCGAGGATCACGAGCGCCGCACCGATCGAGGCGAGCGCGAAGCCGGCGAGCTTCGTCGCGGTGAGGCGTTCGCCGACGAACGAAGCGGCGAGGGCAGTGAGGACCGGGATGGTCGTCGGGACGATGAGCGCGCCGTCCGATGCGGGAGCCATCGTGAGGCCGACAAAGACGAACGCGTTGTACGCGAAGTAGCCGAAAACGCCCGCAAGCACGACGGGCCAGAGACTGCCTCGGCCAAGATCGGTTCGCGTGGCGATTGCGATCGCGGCAAGAACGACCGCCGCGATGATGAAACGCACGGCCGAGATCTCGAGCGGCGGCGCGCTCGCGAGAGCGAGCTTTCCCGTGATCCAGGAACCACTCCAAGCCAGCGCGACACAAAACGCGGCGACCGGAGTGAGAAGTGATCGGGGCATCCGCGAACCATACGTGGCACGATGCCGCCGTGCTCCGTGTGCTCATCACCGGCATCACCGGTTTCGCTGGGAGTCATCTCGCTGAGCACCTCGTGTCGAGAGGCGACGAGGTGCACGGCCTCGCGCACGAGCCGCCGCCCTTCAGAAATCTCGCGGCCGTCGAGGATCGCGTGCGTATCCATGAAGGTGACATCACACGGCTCGAGGACGTTCAGGGCGCGCTCGCGGGGTCGCGAGCGGACGCCGTCGTGCACCTCGCGGGTATGGCCGTCCCAACGCTCGCATCCTCGGATCCCGTCGCCGCCGTCCGTGTGAACGTGCTCGGCACTGCCGCCGTGCTCACCGCGCTCGAGCAGCATCCGAAGACTCGACTCGTGCTCGCATCGAGCGCCGACGTCTACGGCGCTCCCGACCGCGTTCCCGTCGACGAGAACGCGCCGGTCCGGCCGGGCAACGTGTACTCCGCCACGAAGGTCGCGGCCGAGGCGCTCGCACGCGAGCT
>WNGJ01002673.1_pt1 | contig 18150 bp, 20 predicted proteins | sample 5400611 | NCBI WGS metagenome assembly WNGJ01 (sample SAMN13153375, study PRJNA577476) | soil metagenome | isolation source: 40 cm soil or saprolite under Garry oak tree replicate 1 | place: USA:California | collected 2016-06-15 | reverse complement strand
CAACCGCGCCCTCGGTGAAGTGATTGCCGAGGCCAATCGGATGGCGCCCAATGCGCGACTGGCCACGGGCACCCAGCTCAAGATCCCCGAGGTGCCGGGCGTGGCCCTGATCCGGCCGGGGGCGCGAAAAGACCCGCCGCGCGCGCCGCTCCCGGGTCCGGGCGCCCCGCCAGCCCCCCCGGCCACGCCGGCGTCCGTGCAGCGCGAGGAGGCCCCTGAGGTCAACCCGCTCCTCGCCGAGGCCCGCGAGTCGCTCGAGCGGCGCGACTATGCCACCGCGCTCGGCGACGCCGACCGCCTCCTCGCCTCCACGCCCAACAACGCCGAGGCCCAGGGCCTCAAGCGATCCGCGCTGTACGGGCTCGGCAAAACGCAGTACGATCAGAAGCAGTACAAGGATTCCTACGCGACCCTGGGCCAGCTCGTGAAGCTCGCGCCCAATCACGAGGATGCGGCCAAGCTCCTGCGGCAGAGCCGGAGCCGGCTCATCGACGACCACTTCGGCCGCGGAATCCGCTATTATCGGGAGGAGAAGCTGCCCGAGGCCATCGCGGAGTGGAAGGCGGTGCTCGGGATCGACCCGCAGCACATCGCGGCGCGCAAGAACCTGGAGCAGTCGGAGCGACTCCTCAAGAGTCTCGAGGAACGTAAGCAATAATCGACGAAGTCGGCAGCCCCTCTCGGAGAGCTAGACCAGCATGAACGGCATACCCGACCAACGCCGGCGGGTCATCATCGGCGCCGCCTCCCTCATCGCCCTCGCGGGGCTCCTCTACGGTGGCTGGGCCTGGTGGCATTCCCGCAGCCACGTCTCGACCGACGATGCCTATGTCGAGGGCGCCGTGGCCGTGGTCAGCTCGAAGGTCATGGGCAATATCGCCGAGCTCCTCGTCCAGGACAACCAGCACGTCAAGGCGGGCGATCTCCTCTTGCGCGTGGATTCGCGCGACTTCCGCGCCAAGCGCGACCAGGCGGCGGCCGCCGTCGCGGTAGCGGAAGCGGCGGCGGTGAGCCTGCGCGCGGAGCTGCCCATGACGCGCGGGGTGACGGCGGCGCAGGGTGACGAAGCGCGCGGGGCGCTCGAGGGCGCGCGCGCGGGCGAGTCGGCGAGCCTGGCCGCCGTGGAGGAAGCCAAGGCCAAGGTGGAGTCGATGCGCGCGGCCGCGGCCGCCGCGGCAGCGGACGCGGCCGGGGCCAAGGCCACCGCCGTCCAGGCCGCCCGCGAGATGGACCGGCAGAAGAAGCTGGTCCAGGGCGGTCTCGTGGCGCTGCGCGACTACGAGCAGGCCGAGGCCGCCGAGGCGTCGGCGCGCGCGGCCATGGAGTCGACCGACCGCCGGAAGGTCCAGGCCGAGCGCGCGGTGCAGCAGACGGAGGCCGAGCTCTCCTCCAAGGTGCTCGGTATCCAGCAGGCGAAGCAGCGGGTGGCCGAGCTCAAGGGCTCGCTCGCCAGGGCGGAGAGCCAGCGACATCAGGTGCCGATGAAGGAGGCCGACATCATCCGCGCGGAGGCGGCGCTGGCCCAGGCGCGCGCGGACCTGGCCTTCGCCGAGCTCCAGCTGCAGTACACCGAGGTCCGCGCGCCCGTGGAGGGCATCGTCTCGAGGCGCACGGTCGAGCTGGGGCAGGTCGCGCAGATGGGGCAGCCCCTCCTGGCCATCGTGCCGCTGCACGAGGTCTGGGTCCTCGCGAACTTCAAGGAGACGCAGCTCGCCCGCATCCGGCCCGGCATGCGCGCCGAGATCAGCGTGGACACCTTCCCCGACCGCGTCTTCCGCGGCACGGTGGACTCGCTCTCCGCGGGCACGGGGGCGCGCTTCTCGCTGCTGCCCCCCGAGAACGCCACGGGCAACTGGGTGAAGGTGGTCCAGCGCCTCCCCGTGAAGATCCGCCTCGACGCCGGCCAGTTCGGCAATCCCCACACGCTGCGCGCGGGCATGTCCGCGGTCGTCACCGTCAAGCTCCGCTAGTGCCCCCCGGCCCAGGACGCCGGTGGCACTTCCAACGAGTTGTCAACACGCGGTGCCGGGCGGGGCAGGGGGCCTTCCCCGTGGACCCATATCTTCTGCGCGTTGACGAAGGCGAAGCCCGTGCTCTCGTGGCCCCTTCCGAGATTCCACTGCGGGCTGCGAGTCAGTGTGGTCCGCGGGGAAGGCTCCCTGCCTCGCCCGGCACACTGTCGGCACGTCTCCGCGGACGGGCCACGGCATGACGGCGGCGGCCGTCGGGGAATTCTCGGGAGCGCAGAAGTGGCTCATCACGCTCTCCGCCATGCTGGTCACGGTGATGCAGGTCATCGACACCAGCGTCACCAACGTGGTCCTCCCGCACATGCAGGGCTCGCTGTCGGCCGGCGTGGAGGAAGTGACCTGGGTCATCACCTCCTATCTGGCCGCCAACGCCATCATCATCCCCGCCACGGGATGGCTCGCGGGCTACATCGGGCGCCGCCGGTTCTTTCTGATCTGCACCACGATCTTCACGGTCAGCTCCTTCTTCTCGGGGCTGGCCCCCAACCTGACCTTTCTCATCATTGCACGGGTGTTCCAGGGTATTGGGGGCGGGCCCTTGATCCCGCTGTCCCAGGCCATCCTGTGGGAGATCTTCCCGATGGGCCAGCGCGGCCTCGCCATGGCCGTCTGGGGCATCGGCATCATGATGGGGCCCATCTTCGGGCCGACGCTGGGCGGGTGGATCGCGGACAACTGGTCCTGGCGCTGGATCTTCTACGTCAACCTGCCCATCGGCTTCCTCGGCTTCGTCATGGTCAGCGCCTTCCTCTTCGACCCGCCCTATCTCAAGAAGCCGGGGCGCATCGACGCGCTCGGGCTCGTGCTCATGGTGGTGGGGTTCGGCTGTCTCCAGCTCGTCCTCGACCGCGGTGAGCACGAGGACTGGTTCGACTCCTCCCTGATCGTGGCCCTCTCGGTGGTGGCCGTGGTCGCCGTGCTCGGCTTCGTCGTCCGCGAGCTGACGGCGCGCGAGCCCATCCTCGATCTGCGCGTCTTCACCGACCGGAACTTCGCCACGGGCTCGACGCTCGTCATGATGGTGGGGCTCGGGCTCTACTCGAGCATGCTCCTTGTCGCCCTCTACACGCAGAAGCTCATGGCCTACGACGCCTGGAACTCCGGCGCCGTCCTGGGGCCGGGCGGAGTGGGGAACCTGATCTCGCTGATCATCGCGGGCCGCCTGGTGACGCGGATGGACCAGCGTATCCTCGTCGCCGGCGGCTGCCTGATCAACGCGGTCAGCCTCTTCATGATGACGCACCTGACGCTGACCATGGACTACTGGTCGCTCACCGTGCCCCGCTTCGTCCAGGGCCTGGGGCTCGGCTTCATCTTCGTGCCCCTCGTGACGCTGACCCTGGCCACCATCGCCCGCGACAAGCTCGGCAACGCCACCTCCGCTTTCAACGTGCTGCGCAACCTGGGCGGCAGCGTGGGAGTGGCCCTGGCCACCACGTTCCTCGTGCGCCGCAGCCAGCAGCACCAGTCGACTCTGGGGGCCAACGTCAACCTCTGGGATCCGGAGACGGCGGCCCGCCTCAAGCAGTGGACCCTGCACTTCGCCGCCCGCGGATCCGACAGCTTCACCGCGGAGAAGCAGGCCACGGCCATGCTCTACAACGACATCGTGGGCCAGGCGCAGGTGCTGGCCTACTCCGACGACTTCTGGCTGCTCGCCGTGCTCTTCGCCGTGCTCCCGCTCGCCGTCCCCCTCATGCGCCGCGTGCGCCCGCCCGCTGCCGCGCCCCAAGAAGACGAGGATGCTTCCGGGCGCGTGGAGCCTCTTCCCGCCGCCGAGTAGAATTTCCCTTCATTCCTCTCCCCCATCGGGGGAGAGGGCAGGGTGAGGGGGCGCAGGAAAAGCAACGCGAGGGCCGCGTATCACTCTTGGGGCATTGTGAATCATCGCCTCGCCGTTCATGCTGCATTCGAGGTGGGGCGATGGCGCTACGGCTGATAATTCTGCTGATGTCTCTCGCTCTGTTCGCAAGCTCCTCGGCCACGGCGGAGGAGTGGTCGAGAGCCCGGATCTCGAGACTCCCTGATTCGGCCTTTGCCGGGGTCGAGATCTCGGCTGACGGGCGGAAAGTGCGCCATCTACCCCATCACGACGAGAGCGGCGCGGTCGACCCTGCACATCTCAGAGCCGCCCGCGCCCGCCTCGCGCAGGTGAAGTGGCTGGACCCCGCGAATGAATCCCTCGCCCGCCGTCATCTCCAAAGCCATTTACTCGAGAGCGGCGGGGGCCGCGCCCGTCGATGAAAGTGGCGATGATCGCGACCATGAGGCCGACGAAGCCCACGAGCTCGGGAGTCGGATTCGGTCGCATGGCGAGGTGAGAACAAGCGTGCCACGCTTCGCCGATCGCCTGCACGATAGCTCCCGCCGCCGCGAGGAAAGGTGCGCGGCCGATCCCTGATCGCCTCGCGTGGGCGAGAGCGGCCCAGGCCGTGGAGACGAGCAGCCCGGCCACCCCGAGGTAGAGGGGGAGATGGACCGTGCCGAGATGTCTCACCATCTCGTCGAAGGTCTGGGGCTCGAAGTCGGGATGAAGAAGCCCGTGCCACACGACATCGATGCCCAGACCGACGAGCTGGACGATCACGGAGGCCCATACCCAGAACCTCGGTGTCTCGGGCTTCATCGTCTTCGCTTCTTTCCGCGCCGATCCATCTCGAATTGCGCGCGCTAGAGACGGTGGTACGCGCCTTCGACCGGCCGACGAGACCGTTGTGTCAGGCCCGCGATGGCGGCTGGTCCCGACCATGCACCTGGGCGGGCGGGCTCGTGGCCTCCACGGCAAGAAATTCGTCGATGATCCGGTAGCGATGCCTCGCCCCCCGCGGGACCACCCAGGAATCGCCCTGACCGAGCGTGATGAGCTGCCCTTCGCTCTCGAACTCGGCCGTGCCCTCGATGACATAGCCGACCGTCTCGTAGTCGCGGATGGTCTGCTCGGTTGTCTGACCGGGACGCTCCTGCCAGAGCCGCATCGACACCGACTTGCCGGAGGCGAGGTAGACCTGACCCATGTCGCCATGGGGGGAATGCCTGGATTCGACTTTGGTGATGCTGGAGTCACCCATTCGATGCCTCCCTCTCGGCCCAGAGCGGAGCTTGGCAGCTCGGCCGGCCACTGGTCTCGGCGAATCGAGGGTCCTCGGACCCCTCGGGCGCTGCTGATCTGCCGACCCGAACGGCCTCGCGATCCGCGAGCTGTTCGGTCGCCGCACGGGACAGCGCGAGGCCGCCGATCGCCTTCATGGCCCTGGCAGCCATGGAGGCTCGACGGGGGGCGGCCATGAGCAGCATCGCGCCCGCGGTGCCGACCAGGGCGCGGGAGCTCGGTGACGCCGTCGCGCGGTTGAGCCGTCGCCTCGCCGAGGCGAGGCGCTCCCGCACCAGGGCCCGCCGGCGCGGACCCGAGACGGGGTCGAGCACGTACATGAGGCCAGCGCCCACGGCCACGCCGGCGATCGAGACAAGCTTCGCCATCGGGTCTCCTGCTGGGTGTCGCTAGCTGGCCTTGCGTCGTGAGGCCGATCTCGATTCACGCCTCGGGGCAGCGGGACGGGCCGCGGCCCGCCGCTCGTCGAGCACGACCTCGTGCCATTCGTGCTGCTCGGGCTCCATCACCAGTCCCTCGAGTTCCTCGCGCGTCTCGGCAAACTCGGGATCTTCGTGCCACTTCTCCCAGTCGTCCCGCGTCTGCCACGTGCCTATGATCACCCGCCGCATGGGATCGTCCTCAGGTTCGAGCATCTGACCGCCGACCCAACCCAGCTGCTTCTTGGCCGCGGCCATGCGTTCGCGCATCGCGGCGTCCCAGTCCTGCTCGCTGCCTTCCTTGAGGTGAACGTCCGTCACGATGGTCACCATTGTTCCGTCCTCCTGCTGGTGGTCGTCCGAGAGTGGAGTCATCGGTCGTCATGACCGGTTCGATCAAGGCGCTGAGGTCAGCAAGGGCTATGCCAGAGAAGGAGATGGCGACTCTTCGGCCGGAATCCTTCCGATGCTCCTCTTCCGACCGCGCAAAATTGCGCGGGGGCCGTCCCGTTTACCGAGTGAATCTTACAAGGCGCAGCCCGAGCGTCACGATAGGGCCCGAGCGTCACGATAGGGTAGGATGCGCGACATGGATCGCCTGCGGACACTGATCAGATTGTGCTCGGGGCTGGGGCTCCTCGTGGCGGGCTGGATGGGTTGCGCGCGCGCGCCCGGCGTAGAGGTGCCCTACGTCCAGACGCCCTCCGAGGTGGTCATGGAGATGCTGAGGCTCGCCCGCGTCACTCCGGACGACGTCGTGTATGACCTGGGCTCTGGTGACGGCCGCCTCGTCATTGCGGCCGCGCGCTACTTCGGGGCGCGCGGCGTGGGTATCGAGCTGGACCCCGCCCTCGTCGCCGAGTCGAAGAAGATCGCGCGACGCGCCGGCGTGGCCGAGCGCGCGCGGTTCTTGGAGCAGGACATCTTCGAGGCCGACATCAGCGAGGCCACCGTGGTGACGATGTATCTCTCGCCCAGCGTCAACGCGCGCTTGCGGCCGAAGCTGCAGAGCCAGCTCAGGCCCGGCGCCCGCATCGTCTCCCACGACTTCCCCATCGGCGACTGGGCGCCCGGGCGCGTGGTCCAGTTCAAGGGTCCCGAGCGCACCCACGCGCTCTCCCTCTGGACCATCCCTTCGCGCTAGCGGACGAGCTTCGGGACGGGCCGGCCCGCGATCCAGTCGGCGATGACCTGGATGACCTGGCGCTCGCGGCCGAGAAAGCCGTGCGCGGCGAGCGGCTCGCAGGAGTCCGAGATCGCCGGATCGCCTCCCGACACCTCGACGAAATCCACCCGTGGCGCCTTCTTGAGCCAGCGGGGAAGGGACAGCGCGGCGCCGATGGGGGTGGCCCGGCAGTCGTCCTCGCGATGGTGCACGATCAGCACGGGCGCCCGGATCTTGCCGAGCGGCGTCTCGTACACCGTCGACCAGCGGCCACGCCCGTGCTCGACCATCGAGGAGGTCAGGACGACACCGGTGACCCGCGGATCGTCGAGGCGGGCCGCCACGGCGGCTGCCGAGAGCGTGCCGCGACTCGTGCCGATCAGCACGACGCGGCCCGGGGCTCGCGCCTGGAGCGCGTCGATGACCTTGCGGGTATCGGTGACGTGCTGGGGGCCGAGCCTCCAGTCGTCGGTCATGCCGCCAGGCTGATCGGATGGTGTGTCGATGGAGGCCGCGAGCAGCCCCTGCTCGGCGAAGAGGGGCGCGCTGCGCACGAGGAAATTGTCCCCGAGCTTCACGCCGTCGTCTTTCATGCCGAAGTGGCGAGCGCCCCAGCCGCCCGGGAAGAGCAGGACGGTGGCCGTCGGCGCCTCGGCGGGCGCGACGAGGAGGACGCGCAGGGTGACGCCGTCCCGGGTGGGGACCTCGATGATCTCGGGCGCCGCCCCGGCCGCCGTCGGCGCCGCTCCCATCGCCGTCGCGAGGAAAACGGCTCGGATCAGCCGAATCCACATGCAAGCAGTATAAGGCGGCCAGTCGCGCCGATATTCGCGATTCGGTGAGTATAATGCAGTGGATGGCTATGCTATACTCCGCGCGGTTTTCTACGATCTCTGGAGGCTCGTCGTGAGCGGGTATCTGCCGGTCGTCATCTTTCTGGGGCTCATCGTGGCCTTCGCCGTCGGCTCGCTGGCCGCGGCCTTCGTGCTGCGTCCGTCCCGCCCGTACGCCTCCAAGCTCGAGAACTACGAATGCGGGGCCGAGCCCATCGGCGAGGCCTGGGTGCAGTTTCCCGTCGGCTTCTACCTGGTCGCGCTGATCTTCATCGTCTTCGACGCCCTCGCCGTCTTTCTCTTCCCGTGGGCCCTCGTGCTCCGCGGGCTGGGACCGGAGGGTGTGGGGATCATGGCCCTGTTCATCGGGATTCTCGGGCTGGGCTGGCTCTATGCGCTCCGCGAAGGGATCCTCGAGTGGAAATAAAGGCGCCGACACCGCAGATCCCCCCCGCCGTCTGGACGGAGTTCAAGGACCTCCAGGAGTGGGAGAAGCTCCACCAGGAGCGCCAGCAGGGCGACAAGCACTCGGCGCTCTTCGAGAGCGTCACCGAGGGCATCTTCAACTTCCCCGGCGGCTTCGTGGTCACCACCCTCGCCGACGGCTTCCTCAACTGGGCGCGAAAGTCCTCCGTGTGGCCCGTCACCTTCGGCCTCGCCTGCTGCGCCATCGAGATGATGGCAACCTTTGCCTCGCGCTTCGACGTCGAGCGACTGGGCATGGTGCCGTGGGCCTCGCCGCGCCACTCCGATCTCATGATCGTCTCGGGCACCGTCACCATCAAGATGGCGCCCATGCTCAAGCGGATCTACGACCAGATGCCCGATCCGAAGTGGGCCGTGTCCATGGGCTCGTGCGCCAACTCGGGCGGCCCGTTCCGTCACGGCTACCACGTGGTCAAGGGCGTGGACCGCGTCATCCCGGTGGACGTGTACGTGCCGGGCTGCCCGCCCCCGCCCGACGCGCTCCTCTACGGCCTCCTCAAGCTCCAGGAGCAGATCTCCCACTTCCGCAAGACGGGCCAGCGCGCCGCGCCCACCGAGAAGACCGACTAGGGTGCTGACCCACACGCAAGCGCGCCCCCTCATCCAGGAGCGGTTGGGCCTCGCCGCCTCTGGCGAGGGCCCGCTGCTCGTCGTCGAGGCGCCGCCGGACCAGTGGCTGGCTCTCGGCCGCTTCGCCAAGGCCGAGCTCGGCTGCGGCTACCTGAGCTTCGTCTCGGCGGTGGACTGGAAGGAGCAGGGGCTCGAGGTCGTCGCGCGGGTCGAGAACCTCGAGGCCGGCTTCGCCCTCATGATGAAGTGCAAGCTGGGCGCGGGGGAGACGCGGTGCGTTTCGCTCGTGCCCGTGTGGCGCGGGGCGGACTGGATGGAGCGCGAGTGCTACGACATGTTCGGCGTGCGCTTCGAGGGCCACCCCGACCTCCGGCGCATCCTCCTGCCTCACGACTGGGAAGGCCACCCGCTCCTGAAGTCCTACGCCGTCGACACGCCGCACCCGCCATATCGGTAGACGGCCAACGTCATGGATATCGAAGGTCGGCAAGTTCTCGAGATGGGCTACGCAGGCGCAGAACGTCTCACCATGAACATGGGGCCCCAGCACCCGTCCTCCCATGGGGTCTTCCGCGCCATCCTGACCCTCGAGGGCGAGACGGTGGTGGCGGTGGACGCCGTCATCGGCTATCTCCACCGCTGTCACGAGAAGCTCGCGGAGACACTGACCTACACCCAGTACCCGTCCATCGCCTCCAAGACCGACTACGTGGCGGCCATGACGAGCGAGCTCGCCTACGTGCGCGCGGCCGAGATGGTGGGCAAGATCGACGTGCCCAAGCGCGCCCAGTACCTGCGAGTGATCGCCGCCGAGCTCCAGCGGGTCGCCTCGCATTGTCTCTGGCTCGGCACGTGGTGCCTGGACATGGGCGGGGCCCTGGGCGGCGGGGCCACGGTGTTCCTCTACTGCATCCGTGAGCGCGAGGACGTGCTCGATCTGTTCGAGTCGCTGACGGGCGCGCGCCTGCTCTACGGCTTCCACCAGGTCGGGGGCACGCGCTACGACATCCCGGCGGGCTGGGCCCAGAAGTGCCGCGCCACCGTCGACAAGATCGACGGGCGCATCAACGAGTTCGAGGCGATGCTGGAGTCCAACGCGTTCTTCATGGCCCGCACCCAGGGCGTGGGCACCGTATCGCGCGAGCTCGCCCAGGAGGTCGGCATCTCGGGCCCGCTCATCCGCGGCTCCGGCGTCAACTACGACATCCGCCGCGCCGAGCCCTATTCCTCCTACGAGGATTTCGACTTCAAGGTGCCCGTGGAGACGGCGGGCGACTGCTTCGCGCGCTATCGGGTGCGGATGATCGAGTTCCGCGAGTCCATCAAGATCGTGCGCCAGGCCCTGGACGGGCTGCCCGAGGGACCCATCTCCTCGCGCCCAGGCGTCAAGTCGGTGGGGCAGGTGCGCATACCCAAGGGCGAGGCCTACGCGCGCGTCGAGGGCGCCCGCGGCGAGGTCGGCTGCTATCTCATCGCCGACGGCAGCGCCAAGCCCTACCGGATGAAGTGGCGCGGAGCCTCGTTCTCCAACCTGGCCGTCCTCCCGCACATCATTCCCGGCCACAAGGTGGCCGATGTCGTCGCCATCATGGGCTCCGTCGATCCCGTCTTCGGCGAGGTCGACCGCTAGCTCCATGCCGAGCGCGCTCTACGCCTTCGTGGTGGGGTTCATCGTGCTGAACGCGGTGGTGGGCATGGTCACCTACGTGACGCTGCTCGAGCGCAAGTTCGCCGCGCGCATGCAGTCGCGCATCGGGCCCTACCGGGTAGGGCCGCATGGCCTGCTCCAGCCCATCGCCGACGCGCTCAAGCTCATGATGAAGGAAGACGTCGTGCCCCGCCTGGCCGACCGCGCCGTCTACAACCTGGCTCCCATCGTCTTCCTCGTCCCGTGCATGCTGATCTTCGCCACCCTGCCCTTCGCGCCCGGGCTGGGGGTGGCGGATCTCAACATCGGCATCCTGTTCTTCCTCGCCGTCTCCGCCATGGAGATCGTGGGCCTCTTCATGGGCGGGTGGGGCTCGAACAACAAGTACGCCCTCCTCTCGGCCATGCGGGCCGTCAACCAGATCATCTCGTACGACTTGCCCTTCCTTTTCATCGCGCTCGTTCCCGTGCTGCTGACGGGCTCGCTCAAGCTGTCCGACATCGCGGCCGCCCAGCCGGATGTGCTGCACTGGTTCATCTTCTATCCCGTCATCGGCCAGCTCGCCTTCATCGCGTACATCGTGGCCACGCTCGCCGCCGAGAACCGTGTGCCCTTCGACATCCTCGAGGCCGAGTCCGAGCTCGTGGCGGGCTTCCGCGTCGAGTACTCCGGGATGAAGTTCGCCTTGATCCAGCTCGGCGAGTACGCGCACATGATCGCCACCTCGTTCCTGGGCGCGCTGCTCTTCCTGGGCGCCTGGGACGGGCCGGGGGCGGCGGGATCGCCGTGGCTCGGCGCGTTCTACTTCCTCCTCAAGGCCATGTTCGTCTTCCTGCTCGTGACGTGGATCCGGTGGAGCTTCGTCCGGATCCGGGTGGACCAGATCCTCGCCATCTCCTGGAAGCTCCTGATGCCGGTCGCCCTGTTGCTGCTCATGGCCACGGCGGTCGTCGTCACCTGGAGTGGGCCCGTCGGTGGATAGGCAGCTCGGGCAGAGCTTCTGGCCCGACCTGGGCAATCTCGTGAGCGCGGTTGGGCGAGCGATGTGGATCACCCTCATCAACCTGTTCCGCAAGCCCGTGACCGTGCACTATCCCGAGGTGAAGCGGGTCTACCCCGATCGCTTCCGTGGGATCCTCGCCCTGACGTACGACAAGGAGACGGGCGAGGAGAACTGCATCGGGTGCCGGCTCTGCGAGTACATCTGCCCGCCCCAGGTGATCAAGGTGGAGATGCTGAAGGCGGAGAAGCGCAACTTCGCCAAGACCTTCACCCTCGAGCTCTACGCCTGCGAGTTCTGCGAGCTCTGTGTCCAGGTCTGCCCCACTGACGCCATCATCATGATGAAGTCCTTCGATCTCGCAACCTCGGACCGGCGCGAGCTCCTCATGGACAAGGATCGCCTCCACAACATCGGGCTGGACTTCGAGCCGTCGTGGGCCACGGGCAACGGGCTGCGCGACATGCAGACGCCGCCCAAGGCGCCCGCCGCCCACGCCCCCGAGGCCGGCCCGGCCAAGGCGGAGGGCAAGCCCGAGTGACCCTGGAAGCCATAACCTTCTGGGCGCTCGGGGCCCTGCTCCTGGCCTCGGCCCTCATGGTGGTCCTGACCAAGAACCTGTTCCACTCGGTGCTGTATCTGGCCCTGTCGCTCACGGTGACGGCGGGCATCTTCCTGGCCCTCGACGCGGAGTTCCTCGCGGCCGTGCAGCTCCTCCTCTACGCGGGGGGCGTCGTCACCATCGTGGTCTTCGCCATCGTGGTGACGGAGCGCCTGGTGGGCGCCCGCATCACCCAGACGAGCCGGCACATCGTGACGGGCCTCGTCGTCTCCGGCGCGCTCCTCGTCGCCGTGCTCGGCTTCCTGCGTGGCGTCCCGCTGCCCGTGGAGCGCCCACCCCTGGGCGTCGACGTCACGAGAGCGATCGGGCAGGTGCTGCTGACCGAGTTCGTGCTGCCCTTCGAGCTCCTCGCCGTGCTACTCCTCGTGGGGCTGCTCGGCGCCCTCTACTTCGCGAGGCCTGAAGAGTAGGCATGGGCCTCGGCGCCTATCTCACCCTCGCCGCCGTCCTCTTCGCCCTCGGCCTCTTCGGCGTCATCACCCGCCGGAACACCATCGGCATCCTCCTCGGCATCGAGCTGATGCTCAATGCCGTCAACATCAACCTGGTCGCCTTCGCGCGCTTCAACGCGGACGTGGTGGGGATGATCTTCACGCTCTTCACCATCAGCATCACGGTGGCGGAGGTCGCCCTCGGCCTCGCCATCACCATCCTGGTCTTCCGCATCCGACGCACCGTGATCGCCGATCACCTGGACCTGCTCAAGGGATGAGCCCGCGCGCATGAGCGATCCCGCCCTCCTCGCCCTGACCGCGCTCCTCCTCCCCGCCGTCTCCTTTCTCGTGCTCGCCATCGTGGCGCCCCTTCGCCGCCACGGGCACGCCGCCGCCTATCTGTCGGTCGTCCTCTCGGCGGCGTCGCTGGTGGCCGCCGTGGCCGCCTGGCGGGTGAGCGCCGCGGGCGGGTTCACGGAGCGGCTGTTCACCTGGATCCCGGCCGACGCCGGACCGCTCGCGGTGGTGGGCGTGCTCGCCGACGGCGACTCGACGCTGATGCTCATCCTGGTCGCCCTTGTCTCCTTCCTCGTCCAGGTCTATTCGCTGGGCTATCTCTCCGATGAAGCGCTGCCGTCGCTCGGCCGGTACTACACGTACCAGTCGCTCTTCGCGTTCTCGATGATGGGGCTGGTGCTCGCGCCGAACTTCGTCCAGCTCTTCATCTGCTGGGAGCTGGTGGGGCTCTGCTCCTATCTCCTCATCGGCTACTGGTACACGCGGCCCGAGGCCGCCCGCGCCGCCGTCAAGGCCTTCTGGATCACCAAGGCGGGCGACACGGGGATGGTCGTGGGCATCGTGCTCCTCTGGTACCAGACGGGCACCTTCGATTTCCTCCAGCTCCTCCAGCTCGCGGACACGGGGCTGATCCCGCTCGAGGGCCTCGGCGTCATCACCTTCTGCATCTATCTGGGCGCGGCAGGCAAGTCGGCCCAGTTTCCGTTCCACGTCTGGCTGCCCGATGCCATGGAAGGCCCCACGCCCGTCTCGGCCCTCATCCACGCCGCCACCATGGTCACGGCGGGCGTCTACCTGCTCACGCGCCTGGTGTGGCTCTTCCGGCTCACGCCCGACGTCATGGAGATCGTGGCCTGGAACGGCGCGTTCACCGCGCTCCTGGCCGCCGTGCTCGCGTGCGTGCAGACGGACATCAAGCGGGTGCTGGCCTATTCCACCGTCTCCCAGCTCGGCTACATGATGGCGGCCATCGGCGCGGGCTTCGCCTCCGCGGGATTCCTCCACCTCCTGACCCACGGCATCTTCAAGGCCCTCCTCTTCCTCGGCGCGGGCGCGGTCATCCACGCGGTGGCCACCAACGAGATCTTCCAGATGGGCGGGCTGTGGCGGAAGATGCCGCAGACCACCATCGTGTTCGTCGTGGGCGCGCTCTCCCTCGCCGGTATTCCGTTCTTCGGCGGCTTCTTCTCCAAGGAGGAGATCCTGGGCGCCACCATGGCCGGCGGCTTCCGCGTCGCCTTCGCCATGCTCCTCTTCGCGGCCTTCCTCACCGCCTTTTATATGTTCCGCGTGATCTTCATCGCCTTCGGGGGGACGCCGGCGCCGGCGCACGGCTCTGCCGAGAGCCACGTGCACGACGCCCCGCCGTTCATGGCCCTGCCTCTCTGGATCCTCGCCGCGCTGGCGGTGGGCGTGGGCATCTTCCTCCCCTTCGTGCACTGGGAGGCCGAGTTCGAGGCCCTTCACTGGATCACCTACGCGGCCATCACGGTCGCCGTGCTGGGCATCGCGCTCGCGTATCTCGTCTACCAGCGGCGCGCCATCAGCGCCGGCACCCTCGCGGCGGTGTTCGCTCCCGTCCGCATCGCCGCCGAGCGCCGCTTCTGGCTGGATGACCTCTTCGCGGGCATCTATCGGGCGATCATCCTCCGCTTCTCTCTGATAGTCGGATGGGTGGATCGCTACCTCGTGGACGGCGTGCTCAATGTGCTCTCGGCCTGGACCCTCATGGCGGGCGACCGTCTCCGGTGCATCCAGACCGGCCAGCCCCAGGACTACGTCTACGGCATCGCGCTCGGGGTCATCGCCCTCCTCGTCTGGATACGCTGGCCGCGCTGATGCGGGTCCCCGTGCTCTCGATCATCACCTGGGCGCCCTTTCTCGGCGCCGTGCTCATCATGTTCTTCGCGCGCCACCGTCCCCTCCTCGTCCGCTGGCTCGCCCTCCTCTCCACCGGCACCTCGTTCGTGCTCTCGCTCGGCATCTACTGGGCCTTCGATCGCACGCAGGCCGACGTGCCGTTCTTCCAGTTCTACGAGGAGCTGCCCCTGGTGCCGCCGCTGGGCATCAACTACCAGGTGGGCGTGGACGGCATGAGCCTCCTCATGGTGCTGCTCACCAGCATCATCATCTTCGCGGGCGTCTTCGCCTCCTGGACGGTCAAGGAGCGCAGCCAGGAGTTCTACGCGCTCCTCCTCGTGCTCGTCACGGGTGTCTACGGCGTCTTCGTCTCCCTCGACCTCTTCGTGCTCTTCCTCTTCTACGAGATCGCCGTGCTCCCCATGTACCTCCTGATCGGGATCTGGGGGTCGTCGGGAGAGATCCGGCCTCAAGGAATCTTTGGATGGGCGTTGCGGAGGACCGGCGTGGGCACCAAGGAGTACGCGGCCATGAAGCTGACCCTGTACCTGCTCTTCGGGTCGGCCTTCATCCTCGTAGGCATCCTCGCCCTCTACGTCGCCGCGGGCTCGTCGACCTTTTCCTTCCTCGAGATGGAGGGAATCCAGTTCGACCGCGGCCTGCAGTCCTGGGTCTTCCTCGCCTTCTACGTGGGCTTCGGCATCCTGGCGGGCATCTGGCCGCTCCACACGTGGTCCCCCGACGGCCATGCCTCCGCGCCCACCGCGGTCTCGATGCTCCACGCGGGCGTGCTCATGAAGCTGGGCGCCTACGGCGTGGTTCGCCTGGGCCTGGGGCTCCTGCCCGACGGCACGCAGGAGTGGGTGTGGCTCGTGGGCGCCATCGCCTGCGTCAACATCGTGTACGGCGCGCTCTCCGCCATGGCCCAGACCGACCTCAAGTACGTCATCGCCTATTCCTCGGTCTCCCACATGGGCGTGGTCATGCTGGGGCTGGCCACCCTGACGGAGACCGGCCTCAACGGCTCCGTCTTCCAGATGTTCGCCCACGGCATCATGACCGGGCTCTTCTTCGCCCTCGTCGGCCTCGTCTACGAGAAGGCCCACTCGCGGGCGATCTTCGCCATGGGCGGCTTCGGCCAGATGATGCCGGGCATCGCCACGGCCTTCACGGTGGCGGGCCTCTCCTCGCTCGGGCTGCCTGCCACCGCCGGCTTCGTGGCCGAGTTCATGACCTTCCTCGGCGCGTGGCAATCGACGCATCCGTGGTGGCTCTTCCCCGCGGTGATCGGGGCCTTCCTGACCGCCGTCTACGTCCTCCGCGTGACCAAGCAGATCTTCTGGGGACCCAAGGCCGCCGACCCGCACTTCCAGCACCTGCCCGACGCGCAGGGGCCGGAGTGGGTGGCCCTCGTCCTCCTCGTCGGGACCCTCGTCCTCTTCGGGGTCGCGCCGGGCATCGCCATCGGGCCCGTGGACACGGCCACCCTGCCGCTGCTCCTCCGCCTGGGAGGGGCGCCGTGACGGCCGTCCCGCTGATTCCCGGCATGGCCCTCGAAGTCGGTCTCGCCATCGTCATCCTGGTGGTGCTGCTCGGTGGCCTCGCCTTGCGCGGGCCCGACAAGCGTCGGATCGGCGTGGTCGCCGCCGTCGGGCTCGTGATCCTGCTGGGCCTGGCCTTCCGCGTGGAGCCCGGCTCCGTGCTCTTCCGCGGCACTTTCGTCCAGGACGAGCTGGCCATCTTCGCCAAGCGCCTCTTCCTCGTGGCCACGATCCTGGGCGTGCTCGCTTCCCTCAATCTCCGAGCCGAGACCTTCGCGCGCCGGGCCACCGAGTACTACGTGGCCATGCTCGCCTCCCTCCTCGGCATGTTCATCCTCGCCTCGGCGCGCGAGTTGATCCTGCTCTTCGTCGCCTTCGAGCTCATGTCCATTCCCCTCTACGTCCTGTCGGGCTTCCGCAAGCGGGAAGGGGAGGCGGTGGAGGCCGCGCTCAAGTTCTTCCTCATCGGCACGGTCTCCTCGGCCCTGATCGCGTACGGGTTGTCCTTCATCTACGGCATCGCCTTGACCACGGACCTGGCCGGCGTGGTCGGCGCGCTCCAGGACGGCCACCCGCTGCTGATCCTGGGCATGGTCCTCGCGCTGGGCGGGCTGGGCTTCAAGATCGCGGCCTTTCCCTTTCACATGTGGGTGCCCGATACGTACGAAGCCGCGAACACCCCGTTCGTGGCCTGGCTCTCCGTGGCGCCCAAGGCCGCGGGTTTCGTCGTCATGTTCCGCCTCTACCTCGAGGGCGTGGGCAATCCCGTGCTGCTCTGGGTGCCGCTCATGACGGGGCTGGCCGCCGTCACCATCGTGGCGGGCAACCTGATGGCCATCCCACAGCAGAACATCAAGCGGCTCTTGGCCTACTCGGGCATCGCGCATATCGGCTACATGCTGGTGGGCTTCGCCGCCGTGTCCGTCAACGGCGTGGCCATGATGCTCTTCTACCTGGTCGCCTACCTCTTCGGAAACATGGGCGCCTTCTTCGTGGTGGAGGCGGTGGCGCAGGCCGACGGCTCCGAGGCGATCTCCGCCTACAAGGGGCTGGCCCAGCGCTCGCCCGTCCTCGCGCTGTGCATGCTCCTCTTCCTCCTGTCCCTGGGCGGCATCCCCTTCGTCGCGGGCTTCTGGGCCAAGCTCTACGTCTTCTGGGCGGCCGCGGAGCAGGGGCTGTACTGGCTGGTGCTGCTGGGCGCCATCCTGACCGTGGTGGCGCTCTTCTACTATCTGCTCGTGGCCAAGCGCATGTACATCGACGCCCCGGAGCAGATGCAGCCCGTGCCCGTGCCGCGGCTCCTGGGACTCTGCATCTTCGTCTGCGCGGTCGGCGTCGTCGTCATGGGCCTGTACCCCAGGCCCGTCGTCATGGCCGCTCTCCGCGCGGCCACAGGTCTCTTCTAGCGACCCCCAGCGGGTCCCACGCAAAGCTTACCGGCATCGGGAAAGAGCGACCCTGGCGTCCCGTTGGGGGGACCGGGCCGTGAGAGCCAAAGACCCTTCGGTGTGCTTCTTCGCGCCTCCCTCTCGTGGCATGGGCGATGCACCCGTTCGATGAAAAGCCATGAGGTATGATCATGCGTAAACGCGTAGTCGATCCAGTTCCCAAGGATTCCCCGCTTCCGCTTCCCGACGGAGATTGGCTGGACCTGGAGCACGTTGCCCAGGTCGAGGTCACCTCTGAGGATGCGGCGTATCCCGTCGAGTCAGCCCTGGCGCCCGGAGCAGCATCCGGTTGGCGAGCCGCCCAACCGGGACAGCAAACCATCAGGCTGGTCTTCGATAGGCCGCAGTGGCTGAGGCGCATCTGGTTGCTCTTCATCGAACCCGACGTCGCGCGGACGCAAGAGTTCGTCTTGTCCTGGTCGTCTGACGGTGGGCGCTCGTTCAGGGAAATCCTCCGCCAGCAGTGGAATTTCAGTCGCCCTGGCGCGATTCGAGAAGTCGAAGACTACCATGTCGAGCTCTCCGGGGTGACCCACCTCGATCTGACCATCGTCCCGGATCAGCGTGGTGGGGACGCGCGGGCGTCGCTCGCGCAGTGGCGCCTGGCCTGATCCGCTATCTCGACAACAGATGAAGATCCCACGCCGGTCTCGCTGGATGGTTCCTGTCGCGATCCTCGGGATTCTCG
>WNGJ01006598.1_pt1 | contig 18154 bp, 22 predicted proteins | sample 5400611 | NCBI WGS metagenome assembly WNGJ01 (sample SAMN13153375, study PRJNA577476) | soil metagenome | isolation source: 40 cm soil or saprolite under Garry oak tree replicate 1 | place: USA:California | collected 2016-06-15 | reverse complement strand
GGCCGACAGCCGCAGGCTCTTGCGTCTGTCCCAGGTGTCGTCGTTCGTCGCGAACCCGGGCCTGGTTCTCGTCATCGTCACCGGCGTCTGGATGGCGTTCGCCGGCAGCTTGTGGGGAAGGGGGTGGGTGTGGGCGACTGTCGTCGTGCTGGTGGCGGTAGTCGCGGTGATGGGGTATGTGTCCCGTCCTTACTACATGGCTCGCGATGCGGCCGCGGGCCCGGACGATGTGCTCGCCGAGAGGCTCGGCCGGACCCAACCGATGCTGGCTTTGTCGGCGGGACTGGCCGGCCTCCTGGTCCTCCTTGCCCTTATGGTTTTCAAGCCTTTTTGAGCCTCGATCGAGTTCGTCCGCGCCAGCCCTACTTCAAATGAACGATGACACGCCGAGTCAGGCCGGTCTAGGGTTCCGCCGTGGCGCTGAAGGTCCGGGTCATGGCGTCGCAGGAGCCCGTTCGAGCCGGCGTGATGCCGGGTCTCTTGTACCGCGCCGAGGCTTACGAAGAGGCAGACAGGTTCCGAGAGCGGAAGTGGGATTGCTCGCACAACCACCGCTCAGTCGAGGATGCGTTCAACTGCGGCGTGACCTGGCTCAACGAGCGATCGGACGGCCCCGTCGAAGAATCCGCCTAGTCACCTCGTCCGAAAGCCGCCGGTAAAATCGGGTTGATGCAAAGCGCGACCATATCGCCGGAGCATGCCTTCGGCGATCTCGAGACTTATCGCCGCGAGCTGACCGCGTACTGCTACCGCATGCTCGGCTCCCCGTTCGACGCGGAGGATGCCGTGCAGGACGCCTTCGTGCGGGCGTGGCGCAGCCGAGACCGCTTCGAGGGGCGCGCGGCGATGCGGTCCTGGCTCTATCGCATAGCGACGAACGTGTGCCTCGACGTGCTCAAAGGAAAGGAGAGGCGAGCGAGGCCAATGGACCTCGGCCCGTCGGTTGAGCCGGTCGAGGCGAACCTCAATGTGCCGGCCGAGGTGACATGGCTCGAGCCGATCCCGCTTCATCTCATCGCGCCAGAGCCAGACCCTGCGGAGGCCGCGGTTCAAAACGAATCCATCCGCCTCGCCTTCGTCGCCGCGTTGCAGCACCTTCCGGCGCGGCAGCGCGCGGTGCTCATCCTGCGCGAGGTGCTGGACTGGCAGGCGTCCGAGGTCGCCGAGCTGCTCGGAAGCTCGGTCGCGTCTGTCAACAGCGCGCTGCAGCGGGCAAGGGCAACGCTGGCGAACAACAGCGCCGGCGGAACCGGCAGCGCAAAGCCCCTCAGCCAGCAGGATCGCGCGCTCCTCGAGCGATATGTCTCCGCATTCGAGCGCTATGACATCACCGCACTGACTTCCCTGATCCGCGAAGACGCCACGCAGTCCATGCCGCCGTACGACATGTGGCTGAGCGGCCGGGAGGACATCTTCAAGTGGTGGTTTGGGCCCGGCATCGGATGCCAGGGTTCGCGCGTTCGGATGATCGAAAGCGCGAACGGAATGCCGACCTTTGCCCAGTGGAAGCCCAGCCCGAACGGCGGCTACGACGCGTGGGCCATCCAGGTGCTCGAGCTGTCAGATGGGCGCATCGGGGAGTTCACGTTCTTCCTCGACACGGCCAGGCTCTTTCCGCTGTTCGGGCTTCCGCTGCACCTCGACGCGTAGGACGTCGCCAAGGCCGGCGAACTCGATCAGGGCCGTGAGCTCGTCGCCGGCCGACCTCAGCTGGAGGTTGCACCCCGAGCGCCGCACCCCGAGGTGAATTCGCGCAATGTCATCTATCGCACCGAGATCCGGTCTTTTGATCCGCGCGCAATTCAGGTTGACCGTTCCGGTCGCCATCGCAATGCAGACGGAATAGCCCCCTCAAACTCATCGGTTTGCAACCGATGAGTTTTGCTGATGGTTGGTGTCTCAACAGGCATGAAGAATTCACGCTGGATCTCGCTTCTTGTCCTCTGCACGGGTTTTCTGCTGATCGTCGTCGACATGACGATCGTCAACGTCGCGCTTCCGTCCATCCAGCGAGATCTCGGCTTCTCGCAGTCCGGCCTGGCGTGGGTCATCAATGCGTACCTGATCGCGTTTGGCGGTCTGCTTCTGCTTGCGGGCCGCCTCGGCGACCTGGTGGGACGCAAGCGCGTGTTCCTCGCGGGGCTCGCGCTGTTCACCGCCGCATCGCTTTTATGCGGCCTGTCGTTCAGCCAGCCCGTGCTGGTCGCCGCCCGCTTCATCCAGGGCATCGGCGGCGCAGTCAGCTCCGCGGTCATCCTTGCCATGATCGTGACTTCTTTTCCGGAGCCGCTCGAGCGCTCAAAGGCCTTTGGCATCTTCAGCTTTGTGGCCTCATCCGGCGCGGTGGTCGGCCTGATCGCCGGTGGGCTGATCACCCAGTCTGTGAGCTGGCACTGGATCTTCTTCGTCAACCTTCCGATCGGCATCGGGACGGCCCTCCTGGCCATCCGGCTGCTCGAGAACGACAAAGGAATCGGCCTCGGCCAGGGCGCCGACATCCTCGGCGCGCTCATGGTCACGGCCGCGCTGATGCTGGGTGTATACGCGATCGTCCAGACGTCCGACTACGGGCTCGTCTCCCTCCGAACGGCGATCCTCGGCACCGTTGCGATCGCTTTGCTCGCCGCCTTCGTCGTTCGCCAGGCGCGTGGTCGCAACCCGATCCTGCCGCTCCGCCTGTTCCGCTCCCGCCAGGTCAGCGGCTCGAACCTGGTGCAGGCGCTGATGTCGACTTCCTTCCTTGGGTTCTTCTTTGTCTGCTCGCTCGACTTCCAGCGCGTGCAGGGCTACGGCCCCATGGAGATCGGCCTCGCCTTCCTCCCGGTGGCCGTCGTGATGGCGCTGTTCTCGATCCGGTTCTCGGCCCCGCTCATCGGCCGGTTCGGCGCGGGCCGGATGCTCGTGGCGGGCCAGACCGTGGCGCTGCTCGCGCTGGCGCTGATGGCGGTCGCGCCGACCCACGCCAACTACCTCGTCCATCTGCTCGTCCCGATGGCGCTGCTGGGGCTGGGTGGCGGCCTGACCTTTCCTGCACTGACGATGATCGCGATGGCGGACGTCGCGCCCAGCGATGCCGGCCTCGCGTCAGGCTTGCTCAACACAACCGGGCAGGTGGGCGGTGCCTTCGGCCTTGCGGTGCTGGCCACGCTGGCCGGCGCACGCACGGCCGATATGGTCCATGGCGGCGCAGACACGGTTGCCGCGCTGGCGGGCGGCTACCACTTCGCGTGGTTGGTTGCCGCGGGCGTGGTCGTGGTCACGCTCGCCGTGGCCGCCTGGCTCCTGCGCGCGAAAACCGTCGACCAGGCCGACGTGGCCGGTGCCGAGTGCGAGGCGGCGGCGTAACGATGCGGAAGATGTCGTCCTTCTTGATGGTGACCCTCGATGGCTACTTCGAGGGCGAGAAGCCATGGGAGATCGACTGGCACAACGTCGACGACGAGTTCAACGACTTCGCGATCAAGCAGCTCGACGCCAGCGACTGCCTCATCTTCGGGCGCGCGACCTACACCGGCATGGCCCAGTACTGGCCATCCGAGGAGGCCATCACGACGGACCCGATGGTGGCCGGGAGGATGAACAGCGCGCCGAAGTACGTGGTTTCGCGGACCCTCGATGAGCCTGAGCCTGAATGGTCGAACACCCGGTTGTTGAGGGATGTCGACGAGCTGGCCGCGCTGAAGCGGCAGCCTGGCAAAGAGCTCCTCGTTCTCGGTAGCTCGGGGCTGACGACCAGCCTCATGGAGCGTGGTCTTCTGGACGAGCTGAGGATCATCATCAACCCGGTGCTAATCGGCGCGGGCAACTCGCTGTCCGGGACTGCGGGGCACCGGATTCCGTTGAGGCTGCTTTCCACCCGCGAGTTTCGGTCGGGTAACGTCCTGTTGACGTACGAACCGCGATCGCCCATGAAAAATTGACCATCACGCCGCGAAATCCTCGCGTCTATTGAATCGGACGGCGGCCATCTACACTGAACCCGGCGGGCCTTTATGGACAGGACGGCGTCTTTCTTGGGAGCGCTTTCCCCGCGTGTGCGCCGCGCGGTCGGAATGATGCTCCTGGCGGTGATCGTGGTCGGCGCGACGTCTCTCTACTTCCTTCACCCCTGGCAGACGTCTCAACGAGCGATTGCGACCACGCAGGTCAAGCGCTCGTCTGCGGTCCCCGCGGGCAACTTTGCGCGCTACGAATTCCTGAATGCCTCCATCGGATGGGCGGTTGAAATAGCGCCCGATTCGAAGAACGCGGGACCGTACTGGATCTTCAAGACGGTCGACGGTGCCAGGCATTGGCAGAAAGTCCTGTCCGGGCAGAGCACCTGGATAGGGACGACGGTCGAGTCCCTTCACTTTGTCGACGCGAGGAACGGATTCGTCGCCGGCGGCGATCCGCTCGCCCTGCATCGGTCTACGGACGGAGGTGCGCGGTGGGCGCGGCTGGAGCTGCCGATGCCGGACGCGCTGATCCTCAACTTCGTCGACTCCTCGCACGGCTGGCTTCTGGCGGGACCCAACGAGCCCAACCCCCGGATGAGGACGTATTCAACCGCGGATGGAGGCTCGACCTGGAACCGCCTGCCAGACGGACCGTCGGATGCTGTGTCCGCAGCAACATTTCGTGGCCTGTCCGAGGGATGGAGCGGGGCTTCGGGCACCGATAGGCCGCATGTGTATCTGAGCCTCGATGGTGGTGGGACGTGGGCGCGGCGCGACTTGCCTCTAGAGCCGGACCTGCCAGAAGCGGGGGTGGTGACGACGGTGCAGCTCCTGCCCGGCTCTGGCGTGGTGGCGTATGTCCTCGCGCAGGCGCAGGGTCCCCTCCACACCTACACCTCGTTTGACGAGGGAGCGACGTGGAGGCTCGTCACCACTCCCAACGCAAGCGGAGCCAGCGGGGAGTATGTCTTCGAGGACGCGAGGCACTGGTGGATGTTCCAGGGCCTGGATTTCTTCAAGACAGCAGACAGCGGTCTCTCCTGGACCCTCGCCTCTCGCGGCGCGAGCACGGGCCCCAACCAGGTACAGGTGCTCGACGCGATGCATGCATGGGGGCAGCTGGACGATGGCAATGGCGCGCAGCTCCTGTTCACATCGGATGGCGGGTTTCACTGGCAACAGATGAACGTCCCGGTCGCGCAATAGGCAAAGAGCAGCCGCACCCATGCGGTGCCACCCCGCATAGACTGGACCGGGCCAGGGGTCTGGCGTATGGAGAAGACGAGCTCGGTGTTGGCGGCGCTCTCTCCCCGGGCTCGGCGAGCCGTCGCCCTGATCGCGCTGGCCACGGTTGCGATTGCCGGAGCGTCCACCTATTACTTGCGACCCTGGGTGGTGCTGCGAGCGGCATCGAACACGGCCTCGATCCCGAGTCCATCACCGCGCGAGCAGGGAGGCTGGGTCCAGTACACGTTCCTCAACGCGGCTCTCGGCTGGGCCATGGTTGTCTCGCCAGGGCCGGACCGAGACGTCGGAGCGTACGCAGTTCTCAAGACGGTTGACGGCGCAAAACATTGGGAAAAGCGATTCGAAGGTCGGAAGTCACTCCTCTCGGGCGCGAACCTGCAGTTCGTCGATCGAAACACCGGTTTCGTCGCGGTGGGCGATCCACTCGAGCTGCGCAGGACCACGGACGGTGGTGAGCATTGGACCGCAATGGCGGTGCCCGAGCAGGGCCTCATTGGCTTTGGCTTCCGTTTCGTCGATCCGTCGAACGGCTGGCTGTTCACCGGTCCCGGGAACCAGGGCCCGCACCTTTTTGCAAGCCACGATGGAGGTGTGACATGGGCTGAGCTGAACAGCCTCCCGGCGGACATTGGCTGGCCGGAATTCCGCAGCTTGCTGGAGGGCTGGGCCGGTTCCTCCGGCAGCGGTCCTCCGCACGTTTACAAGACCAGCGACGGCGGCACGACCTGGGAGCGCCGCGACTTGCCCGACGCGCCGGAACTCGCTCAGGCGGATCAGGTGGAGACGTGGGTCACCTTGATCCCTCACGTCGGCGTGATCGTCGGCGCTTTGCCGCAAGGTTCTGGTTCAGCGAGCCCATACGGTTACAGGTCCCTCGACGAAAGGACCTGGACCCCGCTCGTTGGGCCGGCCGTCTCCGACGGACGGACGGAGGACGCTCTAGGCAGCGTGTTCCAGGATGCCACCCACTGGTGGGTGGTGGAGGGTCCCTACCTCTACAAGACGGCCGACCGTGGTGACACCTGGTTCCGCATCGACGCGCACCTGCCCGAGAACCTGTACGTGATGCAGGTCCTGGATTCGAGGCATGCCTGGGGCCAGACATTCAGCGGCCCGAATTCCAGCGGCCTGGTCTTTACGGCTGACGGAGGCCTGCACTGGACGATGGCAAACCCGCCCAGCCGCCAATAATGGCCGTGGGTGAGCTCGGCTAGGAAACAGGCATCGCTTTTCGACCTCAATGTCGAGAAGATCCTCGACCACTGGGGCGTGGCCGAGGCGATCCGCGAGGTCATCGCGAACGCGCTCGACGAGCAGGCGCTCAGCGGCACTGCCGAACCGCGGATCGTCAAGCGCCGCGACGGCTGGCACGTCACGGACTTCGGCCGCGGGCTTCACTACCAGCACCTGACCCAGAACGAGAATCCCGAGAAGCGGCGCAAGTCCGCGCTTGTGGTCGGCAAATTCGGAGTCGGATTGAAGGATGCGCTTGCCACTTTCTATCGCCGGGGCATCGAGGTGAAGGTCCGCACCGCTCGGGCAGACATCACGCTGCAGCGGGCGGCGAAGAGCAACTTCGCCGATGTGAAGACGTTGCACGCGGCCATCTCACCGCCGTCCGAACCAAACCGGCGCGGGACCGATTTCATCCTCAGCGGTCTACCCGACGCGGACATGGCCGCGGCGCGGGATTACTTCCTGCGTTTCGCCGGCGATGAGGAGCTCGAGCGCACCGAATTCGGCACCATCCTGCAGCGGCGCCCAAACGAACCCGCGCGGATTTACGTCAAGGGCGTGCGCGTGGCGGTTGAGGAGCAGTTTCTCTTCTCTTACAACATCACCTCGACCACAGCTCAGCTGCAGCGCGCGCTAAATCGGGAGCGCGCCAACGTCGGCCGCAGCGCCTATCAGGACCGGGTGAAAGCCATCCTGCTGAAGGCCACGTCCGACGTCATCGCGGAGCAGCTCGCGCAAGACCTGACCCGCATTCCCGCCGGCACGAACCACGACGAGATCCTGTGGCTCGATGTGCAGGAGCAAGCCGTCCGGATCCTGGCGACCAGGGGCAAAACTGTCTTCGTCACCTCGCAGCAGATGTTCACCATGGGGGCGACCATCATCGAAGCAAGGGCCGACGGCTACAAGGTGATCATGATTCCCGACCGCTTGCTGGCGCGTCTCGCGAGCCTGCGCGACCTCAACGGCGACCCCATCCTCGACATCAGAGGTTTCATCCAGGTATGGAACGCGTCGTTCACGTACGACTTCATCGATGCCTCCAAGCTCAAGAAGGCGGAGCGGGAGACCTGGCGGATCCTGCCCGAGCTGCTGCGCCTGGCCGGCGACCACGCGAAGCGCGTGAGGGAGATCCGGATCTCGAACACGATGCGGCTCGATGAGGGCGCTTACGAGACGGAGGGTGTCTGGGACTCGCCCAACATAGTGATCAAGCGGTCGGTGCTGGATTCACCGCGTCACTTCGCGCGTGTCGTCCTGCACGAGATCGCTCACGCGAGCTCGGGCGGCAATCACGGCAGCATCCCCTTCATGGCCGCCATCGACGACCTGGCCGCAATTGGCGCGGTAGAAGCGGCTAACGCCGCTCCAGGTCGCGCTGGCGCTTCACCCAGTAGTCCAGGCGGTGCCTGAACCGTTCGACTTGGGTTGCCAGCACCGGCAGGTTGGTCTGCTCGGCTTCTCTCTGCGCCTCGTTCGGCATTGTCGGGATCATTCGTGCGAGCACGTCGAAGAGCTGCTGCTCGAGGTTAACCAGATGCCGGTAGACCCCAGCCCAGTGCCGCGCGTCATCGAGCGACTGCGATTGCGGATCCTCTCCGACTATCGGTCGCTCGAGATCGGCGCCTTCCCATGCCGCCCCAGCAGCCTCCTCTTGATTGGAGGCCATATCTCTATTGTGTTCCTTATCCCCCAACAAGTCACTCCTTGCCTCGGGCGTCATCCTTTTCGGGCTTCATCGGGGTGGCCTGTATTACCAAACGCGATCCGGTCTCGCACCACCCGGGCCCTGCCGAGGAGGCGCGAGCGCTGGAGAGCCTCCTCGCCGAACCGATCGCGGATCGCGTCCATGGCAGCTTCGAGCCGCTCGCCGCGCGGTCGGGCCGCGGGAGCAAACAGGTCGAGCTGACCGGCATCGCCGTCACTAAGCCCGGACAGGCCCACACCTAGCGTGCCCACCGTCCGCCGCGGATCGCGCGCCGCGAGCAGCGTGAGCGCCGCCTTGTAGATCTCGTCGCCGGTCGAGATCGGGCTCGGCTGCTTCGACTGCTTCGAGAAGCGGCCGGCGTCCGGACGGTAGACGACCCCGACGGACACCACGCTGCCGAGGCGGTTGGCCGACCGGAGCCGCCTGCCGACCATGTCGGACAGGCGCATCAGCAGCTCTTCCAGCTCGCGCTGGGAAGCGGTCGCCCTGGCAAGCACATGCGAGTGGCTGTAGCTCTTGCGGCGGGCGGTCTCGAACGCGCCGACCTCGAACCCGCGCAATCGCATGCTCCATCCACGCGCCACCTCGACATGCATCCCAGCGAGCCCGAGCCGGGGAGGCGTTGCCTTAAGGAACTGCAGCGGCGTCACGATGCCCGCCCGCGCAAGCCGGCGCGCTGTGGCTTCCGCGATGCCCGACAGGTCGGTGAGCTGAATGCTCGCGAACACCGACAACAGGTTGGAGTGGTCGATCCGTCGCAGCCCATCGCGTTTGTCGAGGTTCGACGCTTGCTTGGCCATCCAGATCGAGGTCGACACGCCGACCGACGCGGTCACGCACTCGCCGATCTCCTCGCGGATGGCCTGCTTGACGGCGCGTCCCACCCCTTCCGGTCCGAGCTTCTTCAAGCCAGGCGTGCCGGCCAGGTTCATCGACGCCTCGTCGATCGACATGCGGAGCACCTCGGGGCTGTGGCGCAGCATGATCTGGATGAGCTTGTCTGACACCGTTCGGTAGAGCGGTGGGTCTGGCTCGCGGATCACGATCGCGGGAAAGATGGCTTTTGCCTCGAAGACGCGCATCCCGGTCTTGATGCCGAGGTCGCGCGCCTCGCGCGATGAGGAGACGATGGTCGCTGCGTCGGTGGCATAGGCGGCGATCGCCAGGGGGCGGCCGCGCAGCTCCGTGGCCTGCTGCTGCTCGATCGAGGCGAAGGCGCAGTTCAGGTCGATGACAAGGGTGGCCGGATCGGCGGTGTTGAGGCCGAGGCCGACGGCTTCCGGCGAGGGCGAACCCACAACGAGCAAATGTTCGCATGCTTCCCGGCACACCGGGAAGCTTCTTCGGCCGTCCTAGGCGGGAGCGGCCGGAAGCGTGAGCGTGAACTCGGACCCGTCTCCAGGAGCCGAGATAACGCTGATGTCGCCGTCGTGTTGGGTCGCGATCTCACGGCACAGGAACAGCCCGAGGCCGATGCCCGGAATCGTCACGTTCTGTTCGGTCGGCAGCCGGCCGAAACGGGTGAAGAGCTTCGGGATGTGCTCGGCTGCGATCCCCAACCCTGAGTCACGCACGCTGACGAAGCCTTGCGAACCGCGCCTGCCCGTGGAGCAGCGGATCTCGCCACCGTCAGGTGAGTACTTCAGGGCGTTGTCCATGAAGTTCGCGATGATCGTCGCGATCCGCGACCGGTCACCCTCGACCAGAAGCGGAGCCTCGTGCACATGCATCACGAAATGATGGCCGCGGCTCAACGGCCGGAAGATGTCGAGCTGCTCCTGGGCCACGGCCCGCAGGTCAAAAGTGGTTATCGAGCTCGAGCGTGTCGTGCTCCAGGCGAGCGGTCTCCAGCATCTGCTCCACCAGCAGGTCCATCTGGGCCAGCTTCCCCTCCAGGATCCGAGCTACTGCTGGGATCTGCTCAGGGGTATCGACCCGTCCTGCATCATCGAGTTGTATCCGCGGACCACGGTCAGCGGTCCTCGCAGCTCATGCGACGCGAGGTTCAAGAAATGCGCCTTCGTGCGCTCGAGCTCGGCCATACGATCGGCGTGCGCGCGGAGACGGGCGGCCTCTCGCTCGCGTTCAGCGTCGCGGGCGTTCTCCTGCCGGCGTCGCTCCGTAAGATCGCGCGTCACCTTTCCGAAGCCGCGAAGCTTGCCGGACTCGTCTCTCAGCGCGGTGATGACAACGTTCGCCCAGAAACGGGTGCCGTCCTTGCGCAGACGCCAGCCTTCCTCCTCGTACCGGCCTTCGCGCTTGGCGATCTCGAGCTCCCAGTCAGGTTTGCGGCTCCTGGCGTCTTCGGGCGGGTAGAAGATCGAGAAGTGCCGGCCGATGATCTCGTCGGCGGTGTAGCCCTTGATCCGCTCGGCGCCCTCGTTCCAAGTGACGATCTTGCCCGTCGCGTCCAGCATGAGGATCGCGTAATCGACCACGCTTGACACGAGCAGCGCGAGCTGATCGCCGAGGACTTTCGGCTCGAGCGTATTCGCCTTCCGCAGCACCTAGTCGATCTTAAGCAGGGAGGCGGGCGCGGTGCAAAGGACCTATCCCCTTCCGCACGGATCGGGAGCATGATGGCAGGTACAAATTCGGACGGTCCGGTTAACGGGGTATGGGACGAGTGGACACAGATGCAGCGGCGTGAGGCGGCGACGGCGTTTCAACAGCGGATCGGCGACCCTGGCTACCGGCTTCACGGTGAAAATCCGGCAACAGCCACCCGCGACCAGGCACTTCACTGGGCGACCACCTACGACGACCTGATCAAGTTCAAGCACGAGCTCCTCGAACTATGCCGGCGGTACGCGGACCAGTCGGCACCGGAGGTGGCGAGGGCGATTCGCGAGACCGACGTCATCCTCCTGGAGCTGCAGGCATCGCGGTTCGAGCTTAAGCGTGACTACTGGAAGATCCGGGCGGCAGAAATGCAAGGCGGTCGAGGCCGCGCCCCGGACTGAACCACCCGGTTCGATCGGAAGCCGCCTTTGACATAGTCGCGATTGCCGCCTCGGCCGGCGGCGTCACCGCCCTGACCCAGCTCCTCGGACGCCTACCGGCTCAGCTTGGAGCGATCATCGTCATCGTGCAGCACCTCGACCCCCGTCACCGCAGCCTGATGCCGCAAGTCATCGGGCGGCAGGCCCGGCTTCCGGTCATGCACGCTGAAGAAGGCTTGAAGCTGGCGGCGGACCACATCTACCTCGCGCCTCCGAATCAGCACATGCTCATCAACCGCAAGGGGACCCTCACCCTGACCGATACGGAGCTGGTCAACTTCGTGAGACCTTCGGCGGACCTGATGTTCGAATCGGTGGCGGCGGCCTACGGCGATCGCGCGATCGCAGTCGTCCTGACCGGCTCCGGCCACGATGGCGCGATGGGCGTAACCGCGATCAAACAGCGAGGCGGGACCGTCATCGCGCAGGACGAGGCTTCTTCGGAATTCTTCGGCATGCCGTCCGCGGCGATTGCGACCGGCGCGGTCGACTTCGTTTTGCCGCTCGGCGAGATTGCTCCCGGCCTCATGGCGCTGCTGGCTGGTGAGGCGGTCGATTGACGCTGCAAGCCGGAGCCGATTTCGAGGCCTTGATCGAATACCTTCGCGACACGCGTGGGTTTGACTTCACCGGCTACAAGCGCGCGAGCCTGATTCGGCGGGTGGCGCTGCGATGCTCGGAGCTCGGGATCGACAGCTTCCGCGCCTACCTCGACTACCTCCAGGTCCATACCGAAGAGTTCGCCACGCTCTTCAACAAGATCCTGATCAATGTCACGGAGTTCTTCCGCGACAAGGACAGCTGGGACTATCTGGCCAAGAACATCGTTCCTCGCGTCGTTGCCAAGAGCGGAGACATCCGCGTCTGGAGCACGGGGACATCATCGGGCGAAGAGGCGTATTCGGCGGCCGTCCTTCTGTGCGAGGCGCTGGGCGAGGAGAGCTTCGTCGACAGGGTCAAGATCTACGCCACAGATGTCGACGAGGAGGCGCTGAGCAAAGCTCGCGCCGGCTACGCCTCGAGAGACCTCGAGTCGCTGGACGAGGACCTGAGGTCGCGCTACTTCGAGCGCCAGGGCGACCGTTTCATGTTTCGGGCCGCGCTGCGCCGAGCGATCAGCAATACGCTCATCTACTTCACGGCGGAGGCCCAGGGCCGGATCCTGGCCAGGTTCCACTACGCGCTGAACGACGACGGCTATCTGTTTTTGGGCCGGGCCGAGATGCTGCTCACACATACGGCGCTTTTCACGCCGGTCGACCTGAAGGAACGCATTTTCAGCAAGGTGGCGACGCTGCATCTTCAGGAGCGCCTCGTCCTGCTGGCGCAGTCCGGCAGCGCCGAGGCCACGAATCATGTCGCCCGCCAGCTGCGGGTGCGTGAGCTGACAACCGAAGGCACTCCATACCCCCAGGTCGTAGTGGACGCGACCGGCGTGGTGATCAGCGCCAACCAGTCCGCGCGCAAGCTGTTTGAGATCGCGCCCGCCGATCTGGGGCGCTCGCTGAAGGATCTCGAGCTTTCCTACAAGCCGATCGATCTTCGGACGCCGATCGACCGCGTCACCCGCGAACGCCGCCCGACGTCGACCTCCAGCGTCGAGATCAAAAGACCCGACGGCACGCCCGGGCTGTTTGACATTCACGTCGCCCCCCTGATCGACGACGACAGCTCGCTCGTGGGGGTCGCGATCAACTTCGTCGACGTCACGGGCGCGATGCGGCTGCGTTCAGAGCTCGAGCGGTTGGGCCAGGAGCTGCAGTCGCACAGGGAGGAGCTCGAGACGACGAACGAAGAGCTTCAATCGACGGTTGAAGAGCTGGAAACGACCAACGAGGAGCTTCAGTCGACCAACGAGGAGCTGGAGACGTTGAACGAGGAGCTCGAATCGACCAACGCCGAGCTGAACAGCATCAACACTGATCTGCAGCTTCGCACCAGCGAGGTGGAACGGCTGAACAAGCTCCTCGTCGCAATCACCGGCAACATCGAAGTCGGCGCCGCTGTGCTGGACAAGAGCATGAGGGTCCAGGTATGGAACGAGCGGGCGGCCGATCTCTGGGGCGTGCGGTCGGATGAGGCGCTAGGAAAGTCGTTCTTCGACCTCGAGATCGGACTCCCCGCTGAGAAGCTCAGGGAGCTGATCAATGCGGGCTCGGGAGGGCATCCCCGCCACGACGAGCTGGTGGTCACCGCGCTCACGCGCAAGGGCAGGGAAATCCGCTGCCGGGTGATTGCGCACACGGTCGGTGACGGAAGCGGGCCGGCCGGGCTTGTGCTGGTGATGGAAGAGCTGAAGCCCTAAGCGACCGCCACGATCGATTTCCGCATCGACTCGCGCCACTCTTCGGCCAGCGTTTCGAGGATCTCCACCTCAGCCGCCACCTGATAACGCTCCTCGGGTGGGAGGCCCGTCGCGGCTCCTCGCAGTTTGGCCGACAGCTTCGCCGCCGTTTCGACAAGGCGCCCGTACGCCACGGGCCAGTAGTCCGGCGTTGCCGGAGATCCCCATGTCAGGACGTACGAGCAATACTGCTCGTGCGCCGTTTTGGTCTCCTCGCGAAGCCGATCCGTCTCAACGCGTAGCGAGTCGCGTCCCTTTTGTTTCGAGCGCCGTTCCACGCTGGCGAGCAGCAGTCTCTTGGACTGCAGCGTGAGCAGTTTTGCGGAGATGAGCAGTTCGGCGACGGACTCCGGGGCCACCTTGATCTCGTCCATCACGCCTCGACTTTACCGAGTGTCGCCGTGACGCCGTATCCCCGGTTCCTGACGACAGTGATCACATGTTCCAGGCCAACCTCTCGCAGGCGGTTCCTGAGCCGCATGATGTAGGTGCGGACCTGGGCGTCGGAGAGCCTCGAATTCTGCCACGCCAGCGTCGCGAGCTGGCTGCTGGTGAACGGGTGTTTGGGGTGCCGAAGGAGAAAGTCCAGCAGGTCCGCTTCCCGCCTTGTCAGGCGAAGGGATTTCCCCCCGTACGTGAGGGTATGGTCACTCCGGTCGATCACCACCCCGGCCAGCTCCGCGTGGCGCACGCGCCATGCGGCGAGCCTAAGTTCGATCCATTCCAGGTGATTTCGCAGGTCGGCGCTCTCGGCGGACCCGTTGGCGCGCGACAGGACGGAGCCGAGGACTGACGCCAGCTCCTCGTAAATCGAGATCCAACCCGCCACCTCTGGCAGGACGGAAGTGGTCAGATCCTCGCCCGGAAGCTCGTAGAAATCTAGCCGCGCCTCGCGCATGAGCCTTGCCTCCGCCCTGAGGGTACAACGCATTGGCGGATTCGACCAGGTAATTTTGACCCCGAATGTTGCGGTACGCGGGGTAAGGTGTGGCCGTCATGGCTGCTGGGAGCAGCAAGTTCCAATCGTCCAACCGGGGGGCAACGCGAGGGCAGGGGGCCAAGGCCCAGAGGGAGGGCCTGGCCCCTTCGCCTTCCTTTGACCTCTACGTGCCCGCGATCGACAGCCTGGAAGAGATCTGCGGATGGCTCGGCACGTTCCGAGAGCGGCTTCACGCCGCCCGTCATGACGAGCGCGCGGACGTCGCGGCCGTCGTCCAGCAGCTGGAGACCCGCTACCAGACCAGGCGGGCCGAGCTGTCCTAGGCCCGCCGGTGAGCCAGCTGAAATCAAGACAGCGGTTGCCCGTCGCGAGGACCAACGGCGGCCCGCGGCCGATCCGGGTCATCATCGTCGAGAACCATCAGCTCGTCTCGGAAAGCCTCGGCCTGCTGCTCGACGGGCAGCAAGACATGGTCGTGGTCGGGAAGGCCAGCTCCGTGAGTGAGGCCGCCGCCCTGCCGCGCCAGCTGGCTCCCGATATCGTCGTGATGGACTTCCACCTTGGCGACGGGACCGGCCGCGACGCGGCGATTGCCATGCGTGAGGCGTTTCCGACTGTCAGGTTCGTGTTCCTGAGCCGCGACGGCGGTGACAATGCCCGCCTCGCCGCCGTCGAAGCGGGCGCCAGCGCTTACGTGCTGAAGTCGAGCCCGGCGTCCGAGGTGATCGCGGCTATCCGCAAGGCCGCTGAGGGCGCGAGCCTGATCTCGCCGGCGATGATCGCGCGCCTTGTCAGCCGGGGTGCGGACAGGGTCCACATGCAGGAGAGCCTGAGCCCACGAGAGCGTGAAGTGCTTCAGCTGCTCGCGGATGGGATCGCCACCCGGCAGATCGCGCGCCAGCTGGGCATCAGCTACTCCACGGTGCGGACCCATATGCGGTCGATCAGCGCCAAGCTGGGCACGAAGTCGATGGTCAGCACGGTGGTCACGGCGCGCGAGCTGGAGCTTGTCAACTAAAGCGCGGAAATTGCGACTTCGACCCGCCTTGTCCGTGGCCCGTCCCACTCGCACAGGAAGATCGCCTGCCAGGTCCCCAGGCCGAGCTTGCCACCGCGCACCGGAGCGACGCAGGACGGGCCGACCAGCACGGTCTTGATGTGGGCGTCGGAGTTGCCCTCCGCGTGCTCGAACACCGCTTCCTTCGGAACGAGCTCTGCCAGTAGCGACGCGATATCGCTCGCGACGTTGGGGTCAGCGCCCTCGTTGATCGTCACGCCCGCGGTCGTGTGAGGCACGAACACGTTGCATGTGCCGTCTGCGACGCCTGACCGCGCGACCGCTTCGGCCACGCGTTCGGTGATGTCGACGAGCTCGGCGCGCCGTTTGGTGCGCACCTCGAAGTTGACCCAGCCCATCAGGCCCAGGCCATTTCATAGCCGGCCGCCTTCGTCAGCGCGTCCGGATCAAGGATCGTTATGCCGCCTCCGCCTGTCGTGATGATGCCTTGGCGGCTCAACTCGCCGAGAGTGCGAGCCACCACCTCGCGGACAGACCCTGTCGCGTCCGCGAGCGCCTGATGCGTCACGCCGAGGTGGACGCCCGCGCGAGGCGGACCCGACAGGGTGGCTCGCTCGACGATGTCACGCGCCACGCGAGCGCGCACCGTTGTGAACGCGCTGGCCGCGAGGACTCGAAATGAGCGACTACCGCCTGGCGGGGACCTGCTCCAGGGCCTTCAGCGATTCGCGAATGAAGGCGGGAATTCTTCAAGTCGTCCTGGATCGTCTTCCACGCCGTCATCCTGTGGTTCTTGTACTCGTCGGCCGCGAGCAGCAGCTGCGGACCATGGCAGATCGCCAACACCGGCTTGCTCGCCTTCATGAACTCCTTGACGAAGCTCACCGCCTCCGGGTGGGCGCGGAGCTTGTCCGGGCTGCCCCCGCCCGGGATCAAGAGGGCGTCGAAATCGTCCGCCTTTACATCCTTGAACGACTTGTCGACTCGGGCTTTTACCTTGCCTTTGTCGCCCTCGATCTCGGCCCCGGCCTCGAGTCCGACGATCGTTACCTCGTGGCCGGCCTTGCGGAAGGCGTCATAGGGCTCATTGAACTCGGAATCTTCGAACTTAGGCCCGAGCACGCAAGCAATCTTCATCCCATACCTCCACCTTCAAATTGGTCTGGCAAAAACCACCTTACGCGCATCTCCTCGCGGGTTTGTCCAGACGGCCCGGTGGGTAAGTTCTTCGGTGCATGCAACTCCAGTCCAACGTCTCAACCTGGTTCGACGACACCGAGGATGAGGGCCGCGCCGGCAGGCAGGAAGCAACGCCGGATCTCGCCGATGTCCTTTCCGAGATCGAAGCGCGTCCCCAGACTGAGCCCGAGCCCGGCCAGGCCGAGGTCGACGACGCGCTCGGCGCGTACCTGCGGGAGATCGGACGCGGCAGGCTGCTGACCAAGGAGCAGGAGATCGAGCTGGCGAAACAGATCGAGGCCGGCTCAGATGCTGCACGGCGCCACATGACCGAAGCCAACCTCAGACTCGTCGTTTCGATTGCCAAGAAGTACCAGGGTCGCGGCATGCCGCTGCTGGACCTCATCCAGGAGGGCAACGTCGGCCTCATGCGGGCTGTGGCGAAGTTCGACCACCGACGCGGGTTCAAGTTCTCGACTTACGCGACGTGGTGGATCCGGCAGGCGGTGCTGCGCGCGATCGGCGACCAGGCGCGCACCATCCGGCTTCCGATCCACATCGGCGACCAGACCAACAAGCTGGTCCGCGTTTCCGACAGGCTGCGCGACTCGCTCGGCCGGCAGCCGACCGATGAGGAGATCGGCGAAGAGCTTGGCCTCACCACGGATGAAGTCGAGGCGCTGCGCCAGACCTCGCGCGACACGGTCTCGCTCGAGACGCCTATCGGCGAGGAGGGTGACACCGAGCTCGGCCACCTGATCGAGGACCCGACGGCCGAATCTCCGGCCACGGCCGCGCTGGAGTCGGACCTGAAGGACCAGGTCGACGATGTGCTCAGCACGCTGGAGCCGCGGGAGCGGCGCGTGATCCAGCTCAGGTTCGGGTTGACCGACGGACACCAGCGCGCGCTCGACGAGGTCGCCCGCCGGCTCGGCACGAGCCGGGAAACCGTGCGTCAGCTCGAGCGGCATGCGCTCGACAAGCTGCGCCGGACAGGCCGCGCCGACGCGCTCCGGGCCTACTCCTCGAACTAACCTCAGCCCGTGATCGGGCTCAGAACCCGCCGCCATCGTCAGTGCGCGGTCCGGTGCAGGCACACGAAGGCGGCGTTCGTGCAGCTGTGCGCGTAAGCTCCGAGGCCCTCGCGTCTTCTTAATAGTGTCAGCTGAGAGAGGGCCGCGGCGCGCGGCCCTCCCCACGCCTGGCTTACTTCTTCTCGGAGTTGGCTCCGACGAGCTGCTTCTCCGGCTTGCCGACGACCGGGATCTTCACCGGCTGCGGGGCCGGGACCTTCGGGATTTCGATGCTCAGCATCCCGTTCTCGAAGCCGGCCCTGATGTCCGCCTCCCCGACATCGCCCGGCAGCTGAACCCGCCGTTCATAGTCGCCGTACGTCAGCTCGCGGCGCAGGTAGCCGCCGTCCTTCGACTCGGTTTCCTGCTTCCGCTGTGCCTTGATGTCCAGCACCCCGTCCGCGACGGTCACCTCGACCTCCTCGGGTTTGAAGCCGGGGAGGTCAGCCTTGACCTGATAGGCGTTGC
>WNGJ01006074.1_pt1 | contig 18162 bp, 20 predicted proteins | sample 5400611 | NCBI WGS metagenome assembly WNGJ01 (sample SAMN13153375, study PRJNA577476) | soil metagenome | isolation source: 40 cm soil or saprolite under Garry oak tree replicate 1 | place: USA:California | collected 2016-06-15 | reverse complement strand
AGTAGCACCAAAGCGGGATCCATGTTTGGCTGCTAACTCGCTACTGTCCAGCCGTTGGCCGGTTCCCGAGCTCGCGAGAAAGACGATATGCCATCCACGCAAGCAGCATGACGCCGAGACCGAGGACAGCCCAAAGTACAGTCATCTTCCAGGGGACCGTGCGCGGGGCGGGTCGCAGACGCGCCGTGCCACCTAGGGATTGAGGAGCTCCTAGTTCTGCACGCAGTACGGTGACTCCACCCAGGGGCGAAGCAAGCGGGGCATTTGCTACGCTCGCTGAACCGTTGCCGTACGCGAGGAGATAAGGGCCGCTTCCGCGCGCAAGGAATACGATGTCCTGCGCATTCCACGTTGCCTCCAGTTTCGGTAGACCGTTGCCGATTGCGCCGTTCGGCTGATCCAAGCGAGCGAGCCAGTAGCGGTCGGAATTCGTCGGTATCGTAATTGGGTCGTTGCGCCGCTCTGCGCCCGTGTTTCGTACGCGGTAAAACTCGCCGCGCGTGATCGGACGCCAAGCGTCTGTTGGATGCGCCCGGGAGAACAATTGGAACTTCGCTACGCTGTTGGACTCGGGTAGCTCGATGTTCACGTGATTGACCGGTAGTCGCGCTCCGAGATCGAAAGAATACTCGTGGCGTTTCTCGTTCACCGCAGCACCAATAGCGATCACGCTAGAGCGTTCTGCATCGCGTCGATCTGGTGTGGTATCGGCGCTTACAGAGGTCAGCTCGAATGGCGCGGTCTTCCCAATCCAGGTTAAGCGCCAGAACTTTGCGGTCGTCGAGGGTATTTCAAGACGACTCTGGACGAGGTGGGCGGTGGTGGTACGAAGGTTAATCACGGGAGCGTCGGCTCTCACAGTGCGCCAGGAGCCGAGGTCGTCACTCGATTCGACTCGAATGTCTCCCGAGAACTCCGCCGCATCGTCTTGCCAGTGAAGCTGCAGCGCATATAGCGGGAGAGTGACCGCTCGGGCATCAATAACGTAGCTCCCGATGGCCTGCCGGTCTGCCGTTGCGGGACCGGCCTGCACATTGACGGCGGTGCCCTGTGACTGGATGGTCACACGCAGGCCATCGAGCGTGGCCCGAGAGTCGCCCTGCAAAGGGAACAGGGGCAGCGAGGGTCCCTCTGACCGAGCGACTGGCTTGGGCTGCGGCTGCTGCAGCTCGTAAGGCACTACTTCGCCCCGTGCGTTAAAGATGCGCAGATCGCTCAGATCTTCATGCACGACCCTTCTGTAGACCTCAAGCGGAACGGCCACGCGGTACGCAGCGGCCGGAGCCGGCGTAGTGATTAGCATTCCGTACGCGAAGTCCTGAGGCGACAGATCCGCGGCCTCCGCCCACGCGGTTGCGCTTGCCGACGTGAGCGCCAGAACCAAGTATGCCGATCGCCTCATGGTGATTCCTCGGCGGCAGGAGGGAGTGGCGAGAAATAGCCCAGGACGAGCATCAGGAGTCCCACTCCGACGAAGGAAACGATCCGCTCGATCGTGCCGATGCTAGACAGGTCCACAAGAAACAACTTAAAAACCACGGCGACCAGTAGTACCGCGCCTGTCAGCCATACAACCCGCGCTCTGATGCGTGTGGCGGTGAGCATCGTCGTGAGCGCCAGGAGCGCCCAGAATATCGAGAGCGCGGACTGCACGAGTGTCGAGTCCAGCATGGCCTTCAGCTCGTAGGGGACGCCAGCCCACTGGTGCAGCGTTCTGAGCAGCACGGCGTTGAGCCAGATGAATCCGAGGAGCGCCAGGGCAGCAACCATAGGTCGCTGGTCCACGTTCGATACGCTCGGATGGCCCTCGGATCGCAGGCGCAGACAGAACCGTATGAGGACGAACAGCACGAGACCCTGGACCACGTCCAGGGGATTGGCCAATGGAAGGTAAGGCAGCGGCGCCGAAGGGCTGGACACCAGCCAATTGGTGGTGATGCTCCACAGCCCCAGATACAGGGCAAGCCCCGCACTGGCCAAGACCAAGTACGCGTCGCGGTGAGCCCGAAGCGGCCAGGCGATGCGCGGGGCCGCATACGGGAGCGCTGCCAGTGCGGCAGCTGGAACAATCGCCCAGGCAATCGCTGACCAGGACCCGGAACTGCCAACTTCCTGTGTGATCGTCCAGGCCAGTTCCCAGCTCACCAGGGCTGCCAGCAACCACACGGCCACGGCGTGCAGAGTGTTTGTCATGGGTGTGACGAGCGCGTCGTCGTGCCGCCACGCAATGAGATAGAAGCCGACGAAGGCAAATGGCCACGCAATCCAACCGCCCTGCGAGAGAGGGTGGTGGAGCGAGGCTGCCGCCCAGATTCCGAAAAGCAGCATTGCTGGCAAGAGGGCGAACGTCGGCAGCAGAGCAATTACCATTCGGTAGCGGCGGGCTAGCTCGCTGCACAGCAGTGCCGTGACAGTGGCAAACACAAGTCCTGCAGAGAGCTCATACGCCTTGTCGATGTGCTGCTCGAGCTCGCTCCACCCACCGATACACCACCACAGCAGCCCCCAGAGGAACAGCAAGCCGGAGATAGGTCCTTCGTAATCGGCAAGCTGCGCCTTGTTCGCATGCATGACTTGCGCGGCGTACGCGGACGCCATGCCGACCATCAGACCCGCGAGATATGTGCCCGCTGGAACTGCGCCGCCAGAACTTAGAGTCAGCACCAGAGCGCCGCCTGCTGCGAGCTGCAGCAAAGCGCCGAACGCCCGCGGGAGCCGCCGACTTTGCCGACAACCGACCCAGACGAGCGCCGCGCCTTCGAGCGCCCAGCTTGCGGCGCTCCAGCGGCCGTTGAGGGCCAGCGGAACGGCAAGCGTCAGGAATGCGACGCCCAGTGCCATGAACGCCTCAACGAGTAGGCGTTGGAGGTCACCGCGCCGCCGGTGCAGGAGCCAGGCTAGAGCAACGTATAGGGCGCTCACCGTGAGTGCGCTGTACGCCAACCCTAGCCGGTGATCGTGCAACATGGCCGCCTGCAAACCGAACGCCGCGATCGGGGTTCCGAAGATGATCGTTCCATCGATGTAGCCGTGAAGTGTCGGGGGCTGACGGGTGCTGTAGAGGATCGCGATGGCCACGTAAAGAAGGAAGAACACCACCAGGAATGGTTCAGTGGTAGCGAAGTCTTGCGGTCGATAACTCAGGACGCCCCAGACCGTGCTCAGCACGAAGGTGAAGGCGAAGCCGGCCAGGTTCAGCAATCGCCATGACCTGAACCACGCGATACCGAGGATCGCCGCGTTCAGTACGGCAAAGTAGCTAAACAAGATGACGTGGTTTCCTTCGCCCGTGGAGGCGAGGAACGGCGCGAGGAATCCGCCTGTTACAGCGAGCAGGGCAACCGCGAGCGAACCCTGCAGCACTGCGAGGGTGGCGGTAAGTGCCGATAATGCGGCTAGCGATGCGAAGGCCGCGGTAGGGGAGAGGAGCGAATACAGGCGTAAAGCGGAGAATACGGTCAGGTACAGGATCCCGATCGCACCGCCCTGGAGTGCGAGGGCATAGCCAGGGCGCCTGGTCCTGAGACGCCAACCGATAACGAGCAGGACGATAGCGCCGCACGCTACTGCCGCCAAACGAAATTCGATTGGCACGTGTGTGTGTTCGGCGAGGTAGCGCAGCAGGAACGCCACGCCAAAAAAGAGCACGACCACTCCGGCGCGAACCAGGGTGTTTCCGCCAGTGAAGTACTCGCGCAGAAACTGGATGATCGGATTTTCCTCTGGGATGGGCAGGCGCGTGTCCAGCGGCGTCCGGTCCGCCGGTGTGAACGGGCGCGGTGCCGTTTCACTGCTGGGTCGAGGCTCGGCTGCCGGGCGCACCGGCGGCGGCTGCGGAGGTGCGCTCGGCGGAGCGTAGCGAGCTGGTTCCGGGGGCCTCTGGGGAGTCTCGATGCGCTCGCTTGGCTCCGTACGACGGCGGCCCAAAGAGTTCCGCACATCTGACAATTCGGCGCGCAGTCTGGTCAGCGAGTCGCGGACGTACAGAACCTCCGAAACCGCAAGACCCGCTAGGGCCCCCATGATTGCCGCAAAGAGCTGAGTGTTTCCGCCCGCGAGACTTGTGGCCACAAGCGCTCCCAAAACTGCCAGTACGACGCGAAGTGCTGGATGCATGGTTGGTCCCGGTGTTGAGCCGTCGATAACAAGGCGCTGAGGGTGGGAACACTGAGCGGTTACGCCCGCGTACACAAGACGCTGGGTTCAAGGTGACACCCTAGTACTCCGGCGGTATCATAATCTTATACCAGAGGAGAAACGACCAACATGTCGGCGACCGCGGCACTGCTGGGCGGGATCAAGGCAATGCTGCGCGTCCGCGGGCTCAGCTACCGCGACTTGGCGGATCTGATCGGGGTCAGTCATGCGACCGTCAAACGAGATTTGAGCAGAGGCAACTTCTCCCTCCGCCGGCTTGATCAGATCTGCGCGTCTCTCGGCGTTACATTGGATGCCTTGATGCAGCGGCCTGAAGGCCTCGACTTGGTCACTCAGCTGAGTGAACCGCAAGAGCTCGCTCTAATCGCGCAACCGAAGCTCTTCGTTGTGACCTACCTGATCGTGAACGATTGGAAGTTCCGTGACATTCTTGCGGCGTTCCGCATGGATGAAAACGAGCTCATCGACATCCTGTTACGCCTCGATCGCCTGAAGATCATCGAGTATCGGCCGCCACACCGGGTACGCAAGCTCACCGCCAGAAATTTCTCATGGCGTAAGGATGGGCCGATACACAGCTTCTTTGTGACACGCTTTGCGCCGGAGTTCTTTCAATCGGCTTTTGATGGACCCGGTGATGCGTTCCGCTTCGTCGGCGGCACGCTGTCATCCGGGTCGCTTTCCCAATTCAAAGCGTCTCTCGAACGCCTGGCCGTCGAATTCGAAGAGCTGGCCCGCGGCGATGCCAGATTGCCGCTCCCTGAGCGAGATGGGTGCAGCGCCATTCTCGCCGTTCGATCTTGGGAATTTTCCGAATTCACTCGCTTACGTCGAATCGGCAGCACGCGGAGCGCGTCGCGCTCGGAAGCTACCAGTAAGCGTGCACCTCGTTAGAGTGCTGCGACGCCCAGCGCAATAGCACGGCCGATTGTCACCGTACCCGCTTCCGGCCATCTCTGGACATAGCCGCGATGGCCCGCAACACGGAGTACAAACGTGTAGCGAATCGAGAACCGACCGTCGTTGTGCGTTGCCACATGGAGCGCTCGATTGGTCCGGGGACTTCTCTGTCGTTGTGCAGATATTGACTTTTCGAGTCCCCGCGCGCATACGCGGCAGTTGCGAGTTTCGTGCAGTTGATGGCGACACGCTGGATTAGAGGGGTAGGTGCCGCCTCGATTTGCCCGATCATCGCCAGATCCGCTCTGCGCTTCCTGAGTTCTAATAACGAAGCGTCCTGCTTAGGAGGAGATCAGTATGCGTTTCGTCAACGTGGTTCTCACTGCAGTCTCGTTCATCTGTGTTGGACCTAGCGCTTTCGGCGCGTGTGTTCATGTGGGAGGTGGGGTTATCACAAACGTCGGGGTCATTACGGCTGATCGGACCTTGGGTGTTTCGACGGGAGACATCAGAGGCGCAGTGGGTGTACAAATCGTAGGACAATCTCCAGGGATTAATGGAACCACCGTTTTTACTGTCCACCATTACTGGGTTACCGATGCGGGTGACACAATTTTTTTGGCGCCGGCTCAATTGACTGCGGTTCCGGTGGCCCCCGGACTGTTCGCTATCGTTACCTACCCCGTATCGCTAAATGGGGGGACAGGAAAATTCCAAGGCGCTACCGGCAACTTCAACCTCATTGGGGAAGCGGACTTCAACGCCGGGCAGATCGGGCTCCGGTACAGCGGACAAATTTGCTTCGCCTCAGAGGACTGAATCGGGGTCGACTGAGCGCTCGCCGTATCTTCTCGATGCTCGATGAGTCGGGGCCAGAGGCGGAGCCTTCGAGGACTGGGGCTTGGGACTGAGCTGACAGACGAACCAGTCCCAGGCCGAGGGGGCTCCGCCGTTTGCGCAATTGTCGAATCGGCGCACGTCGTCCTGCAACGATCAAAGGCCACGGGTGGCTCTACCGCTTGACAGCGCAGTACTTGGGTGGATCATTGTTTCAGCACCGGTCGGCAGATAGAGACAGAAAGAACGGCAGTGCTGACTGTGTGCGGGCAATGAGCCTTACCAGCTCCGCGGCAATGAGATTGCGGTGGTTAGGTCTTTAGATGGCCGTAGCTTTGGGTTGAGTTGAACGGAGGAGTCCATCATGAAAGCTACTGTGAGGTATTCATTACTTCGCATTCTTATAGGCTGCGCGGCAGTCGGATTGAGTCATAGCGCGTTTGCTCAACTACATATCACAGGGACGGTCCCCGTCGGTGCGGCAGGCGGCAACGGCGGCATAGTTGTCGTGATCCCGAGTACGCAACTGGCCAACCACACAAACTACACTGTAAGCGGCCTATTGAAATTCAAGTTCCGTGCGCCCACTCCAGCATCTGCGACCGGCGTTGCGTATACCATGGGTTTTTGCGTTGGCCCGGCGATCAATCCCTGTGGATTAGCCACCTCGATTGTCGTCACCGTTAACGGGGGAGGACCGGGCACGTTCGCGTTGATCGATGCGAGTGCGTTTGCTGGTGGGAACGTGTTGGGAGTTGTCAACCCGACTTCCACACCGGTTAAGTTTGAAGTAGACCTTGAGTAGGCTCGCTCTTTGACTGACGGCGCCGACGAATAGCTTGAACCCTACGGACCGAAATAGGACGGGGGCGGAAGCTCGCGCCTGCCGCAGTCGTCGCTCCCTCGGCAGGCCCTGTCCTGCTTCCCGGCGCTGTGCGTCTCTGCCACTTTGAGAACCTTTCGTTCGCGGCCAGGTCGCAGAGTTCTCACTAAGTCGTCTGTGCCGGGAAGCCAGCGGTAATCTACGCACCGCGGCAGCTTGCGGGTAGGAACTTACCATCGACGTCCGTGCGATTCGTGCCAACCGCCTGCATGCCCTTCGGGATTTCCCTTAAACCACACCGCCACGACATGGGGCTCATCGGACTGCCCGGAACAACGAGCGGCTGAAGCGTCAAAATCTTTCCGGCGATGCTCTTGTTGACAAGATTTCCAAACGTTACGCTCAAAGCCCCGTCCGCGACGTCGATGCGCGAAACGTAATTGCCAATCAACATCGTTGGGTTTGGCAATCCTGCGGCAGCATTGTCGCGGGGGAGGTCGCCGCGCACCTTGCGGTATTCTTGGATCGACCCCTTCAGCTCACTGGCGAGCGAGAACGCTTCCACGACCTGAGCACGAATGGTGTAGTCCTGATAGGCGGGAATTGCGATCGACGCAAGTATCCCAATGATTGCGACCACGATCATGAGCTCGATCAGGGTAAAACCTCGGGCGCGCATACAACCTCCTATACGACTGACCCCAGAGTGAAGATGGGCAAATACATCGCTATCACAAAGCCAGCGATTGCCAGATAGACCGCTAGCCTCAGCACGAAATCGACCCTACGGCCAAATCGATCGGCGGCTTCGGCAAGGTCCCGCGCTTGCAGTTTCAGTTGGCTTTGGACCTCGTCGGGTAAAAGGCCTAGCCGCTGCGCCAGATCAAGATAGCGGCCCAGCTGCGGCGGCAGTTGCCGTGGTAGGACCGGGTCGAGCAAAGTGTCGGCCCTGGTGCGCGCAGCCTCAGGTGGCACACCTCCGGCCAGCAACGTTGAGGTATAGAGCAGGTAGACGAGCGCATCGAGGCTGCGAGCGACTTTTCCGACGAGTGGGAGTGTACGGAGCACGCGTGGTAGCGGTAGCAGCTGACGTGCGGCACGGCCGAACCGCCAGGCAAACCACGCCACGGCAATACCGAGTAACAGTCCGATTAGAACGACCAGTACCAAGGGCGAGGAGTGTGCAAGCAGAACACGGGTCAGCGCGGGCAAGCGCGTCCCATATCCGTCATAGAGAGTCAAGAGATTGGGCAGTACTAAGTTCTCAATCGTTGTACCGACGACGCACAGCACCAGCAGCAGCATGAGGGCGTATGAGACCGACGCGCGCAGCGCCCGCACCACATCCGTGGTGGCGTCGTAACCGACGGTAGCATTCGCGATAAATGCCACCACTGATGTTTCGATACGCCCGCCGAGCTCCCGAACGGCCTGCAGTAGCCTAGTGAGGGCGGCGATCGAGCGCTTGTCAGAGGGAACCTGGCCGCCAGCGACGCCGCGAAACTCGGCAATTGAGCCCTGCAGCTCAGGCGGTGCGTCCGCAGCGAGTCTGTCCAGAGCTGCCGCAAAATCGAGCCCGTCCCGCGCGATCAATCCCCCAATTTGCCGCGAGATGAACTCAAGGGCCGCTGGGTCGTCAGCGCGACGCGACATCGGGCCCGGGTCCACGACAGGAAGAAGGCCGGGCTCGCCAGGGCAGCGTGGAATGATCCTGCGCCCAGGACGTCATGTGCGATGCGATTGGTGCGGAGCCACAGCGCCAGGCCAAGGTTGCAGGTGGAGTTCCCGGGCCGGTGGCCAATGTCACAGAAATCCGGGGCCCGACCGCCGGTGCAGCTTCGGTTCCGAACACATAGTCGAACTGGGGCTGGTTCGACGGGGCCGTAACAGCAGTTACGTGTGTGCCTACGCGATCGCGTGATCGGCCGGCGTACACGCATGAAGACGCGACAGGTAACTCTCCCGTCACGGCCCAGGCCTCCTGCATACAGATTTCCTGCCCAGCCGCGAATGCCAGAGCCTCAGTCGCGACCGCGCGCATTTTCACAGTCGGATAATCGTATGCCCAAAGAGCTATAGGAAATAACGCCACCAACAGCAGTGCGGCGAAGAGACTCTCAGTGGCGTCCATCGGACGCACGCGCCATGTGGGCGCTCGGCGGGCACGTCCTTCAACAGCTGCCCAGAGCACAATGACGAAAAGGACAAGGATCAGAAGGCTGATGGAATGTGTCCTCGGTACGAGCCGCTACAGGCTGGCCGACATGCTGCCTGTGCAACCCGATGATTTTGGTTCGCAGGTGCTGAAGTCGAAGCATCTTACGCTGCGATAGGCCAGTGGGGAATGCTAGATAAGGGGCTCGCCGCGATTGCGGCACGAGCGGATGGGCGAACTAGCGCTGGTGCGGCACGGCGACGGTAGGCCGGCTCAGTTGAGCGATTGGGCGCGAGTCGACCCACTGCGAAATGTCCGCCTCCAACCACGCCACGGAGTTTTCGCTGAGCCGCCTGCGTTTCGGGAACTTGCCGGCCAGCTCCAGACGATAGATTGTCATGCGATAAGCGTCACTCCGTTGCCAAGCGGGGTGCCGAGCATCAGGACAAACGGAAAGTGCGGCGCCCTGATCAACTTGAAAAGGAACGCTGCTAGGACGCCGAGCAATGTGAGCGCGCCCAATATGAAGCACACAACACGCTCTAGGATCGCGAGTAACACGAATACCGGAAGACTAAGGCCGCGCCCGCGGGCGGGCGGCGCGCAAAGACGTGTCGGCACCCTAAAACCCAAAGACTGCGCTCCTCGATGGCCATCCGCCGAATATCGCGGTGTGCTCACGATGTAGATGGCCCAGACGAGACACCCTACCTGCGCCAGTGTCAGTGCCGCTTGAACCTGCAACAGGCAGAACAAGAACCTCGGGGACCCATGAAGCTTCCCGCCAATGCCTTCCTAAGCATCCTTCGGACAATAAAGCGCGCAGGCTGCGGCAATCCGCTCAGCATCTGGGCTGTGAAAACCTGCAGGTTGAGCTCGCGGGGCTCTCGAATGTGGGAAACAAATGGAAAACAACTGGCTCCGTAGAACCTGAGGAAGTGGGGCTAAGTGATTGTTCTAATGGCTCCCCGGGTTGGAATCGAACCAACGACCAACGGATTAACAGTCCGATGCTCTACCGCTGAGCTACCGGGGAACGGGCGGGACTCGCGAAGGGCGCGAATTCTCCGGCAACGGTGTCGGCGGAGTCAAGGAAACCGCTCTCACCGCGATCGGCTCGGCAGCAGCAGCCGGCCGTAGGCGAGGGCGTTGATCGCTACCAGCAGGCCGGCGAGGACCCACTGTAGGCGCCAGGTCAATGCGGGCGGATAGAGCACCGCGACCAGGTAGTGGGCCAGGAATCCGCCACTGTAACCGGCCTCGCCGCCGAGGTAGAGCAGGTGATTTTCCAGCGGGGTGAGTGGACAGATCGTGCCCGAGACCTCCACCCAGCATCCCCACGCGAGCGCGGGCAGGTGTACGAGCGCCATCCAGCGCCAGCGCCAGGTGAGAAAGCCGCCGAAAATGACGAACGTCGTGAACGTGAAGTGGACGATGACCAGAGCATCGGCGAGCAGCGACCAGATCATTGGCCGCGTTGTGTGCCTGCATCAGGCAGCGTCGACGCGCGCAATGAGGAGGCGCGCGATCCGGTCGAGCGCCTGCTCCAGCGTCGGCATGCTGCAGGCGAACGACAGGCGTACATGGCCGGGCGCGCCGAAGCCCGAGCCGGGAACGACCGCGACGCCCGCCTCGTTCAGGAGCAGCTCCGCGAACTCGCCGTCGTCGCGGCAGCCCAGCGCGGCGATGGCGCGCGACACGTCCGCAAACGCGTAGAAGGTGCCCGAGCCGGGCAGGCAGCTCACGCCCGGCAGTGAATTCAGGGCCCGCACCACGTAATCACGGCGCTTCTTGAACTCCCCGGTCATCCGGGTGACGCAGGTCTGATCCGCGCTGAGCGCGACGGTGGCGGCCTTCTGGGAAATGCTGGAGGCATTCGAGGTCGACTGTCCCTGGATGGTGCACATCGCGGCGATGATTTCCTTCGGGCCGCCGCAGTAACCGAGCCGCCAGCCGGTCATGGCGTAGGCCTTGGAGACGCCGTTGATCGTCACCGTGCGGGGGTAGAGCTCTGGAACCGCCGTCACCAGGCTGCAGAACGGGTCCGGCTCCCAGTAGATCTTTTCGTACATGTCGTCGGTGCCGATGAGAATGCGCGGATTCTCGAGCAGCACCTCCCCGAGCCCGCGCAACTCGGCGTGCGTGTAGGCCGCGCCGGTGGGATTGCAGGGACTGTTGAGCAGCAGCAGCCGTGTCTGCGGGGTGATGGCCGCGGCCAGCTGCCGCGGCGTGATCTTGTACCCCTGTGCCATCCCGGCAAACGGCATGACCGGCTGTCCGTCCGCCAGCAGCACCATGTCCGGATACGACACCCAGTAGGGAGCCGGAATGATGGCCTCATCGCCCGGATCGATCACCGCCATCGCGAGGTTGTAGAGGATCTGCTTGGCGCCCGCGGAGACCAGGATCTGCGAGCGCTCGTAGGTGAGAGCGTTGTCGCGCTCGAATTTCGCGATGATCGCGTCCTTGAGCTCATCGGTCCCCTCGACGTTGGTATAACGGGTGAAGCCGCCCTGGATCGCATCCTTGCCCGCCTGCGCGATGTGCGCGGGGGTGTCGAAGTCCGGCTCGCCCGCGCCGAGGCTGATCACGTCCTTGCCCTGCTGCCGCAGACGTGCGGCTCGGGCGCTCACGGCGAGCGTCGGCGAGGGTTTGACGCGCTGGACGCGTCGGGCGACGGGTAAGGTCACTGAATTTCCTGCATTTCGCTTGAGATCGGGCCGCCCCGCTATATTAAGAGATTGTGTCCGGCCCGGCCATCGGGAATCCATCCGCGTGGAACAGCAACCCTTCAAGCTCGAAGCCGATTACGCCCCCGCGGGCGATCAGCCCCAGGCGATCGAGAAGCTCGTCGAAGGGCTCGCCGAGGGGCTCGCGCACCAGACGCTGCTCGGAGTGACGGGGTCTGGGAAAACCTACAGCGCGGCCGCGGTAATCCAGCGCGTGCAGCGCCCCACCATGGTGCTGGCACATAACAAGACGCTCGCCGCGCAGCTGTACGGGGAGTTCCGGGAGTTCTTTCCCCATAACGCGGTGGAGTACTTCGTCTCGTACTACGACTACTATCAGCCCGAGGCCTACGTACCGTCCTCGGACACGTACATCGAGAAGGACGCCTCGGTCAACGAGCACATCGAGCAGATGCGGCTCTCGGCGACCAAGGCGCTGCTGGAGCGTTCGGATTCGATCATTGTCGCGACCGTGTCCGCGATCTACGGCCTGGGCGATCCGCAGGCTTACCTCGCCATGGTGCTGCACCTAAAGCGCGGCGACCGCCTCGAGCAGCGAGCGCTCCTGCGGCGCCTCGCCGACATGCAGTACACGCGCAACGAGCTGGATCTCACCCAGGGCACCTACCGGGTGCGCGGGGATGTCATCGACATCTTTCCCGCCGAGTCCGAGCGCGAGGCGGTGCGGGTCGAGCTGTTCGATGACACCATCGACTCGATCACCCTGTTCGATCCGCTCACCGGGGCGATCGCCCGCAAGGTGCCGCGCTTCACCGTCTATCCCGGCACTCATTACGTGACGCCACGCGAGCGGCTGGTGGGCGCCGTGGACCAGATTCGCGAGGATCTGCGGCTGCGCCTGAAGGAGCTGCGAGATGCGGGGCGGCTGCTGGAAGCGCAGCGGCTCGAGCGGGGGAGCCACCGCCGTGCCTGTTCGACTACCTGCCGCGCAATGCGCTGCTGTTCGTCGATGAGAGCCACCAGACCGTACCGCAGCTCGGGGCGATGTACCGAGGGGATCGTTCACGCAAGGAAGTGCTGGTCGAGTACGGTTTCCGGCTGCCCTCGGCGCTCGACAACCGGCCGCTGAAGTTCGAGGAGTGGGAGCAGCTCGCGCCGCAGATGATTTTCGTGTCCGCGACGCCCGGCGGCTACGAGGCCAAGCGTTCCTCGCAGGTCGTCGAGCAGCTGGTGCGCCCCACGGGGCTCGTCGATCCTCAAGTCGAAGTGCGCCCGGTCGGCACGCAGGTGGACGACGTGCTGTCGGAGATCAGGCGCTGCGCCTCGCGCGGTGAGCGCGTGCTCATCACTACGCTCACCAAGCGCATGGCGGAGGATCTGACCGATTACCTGCACGAGCACGAGGTGCGCGTGCGCTATCTGCACGCTGACATCGAAACCGTCGAGCGCACCGAGATCATCCGCGATCTGCGCCTGGGCAAGTTCGACGTGCTCGTGGGCATCAACCTGCTGCGCGAGGGACTGGACATGCCGGAGGTGGCGCTGGTGGCGATCCTGGATGCGGACAAGGAGGGCTTCCTGCGCTCGGACAACTCACTCATCCAGACGATCGGGCGCGCCGCCCGCCACATCAACGGGCGCGCCATCCTGTACGCCGGCCGCACCACCGGCTCGATGCAGCGCGCGATCGATGAGACCAACCGCCGCCGCCGCACGCAGCTCGCGTACAACGCCACCCATGGCATTACCCCACGGGGCATTCAGAAGGGCGTCACCGACATCATGGAAGGGGCGCGTTCGGAAGCCCCGGCGCCGGGGCGCAAGCGCGGCGCCAGGCCCGTCCCCGCGGACCTGCGCCCCGAGGTGCTGGTGAAGGAGATCAAGAAGCTCGAGGCCGAGATGTTCAGGAAGGCGCGCAACTTGGAGTTCGAGGACGCCGCGCAGCTGCGCGATGAGATCGAGCGCCTCAAGCAGCTCGAGCTCGGATTGCCGGTGCCCTTGATGCGGGCGTAAGTGCTTGGAATGTCACGTATTAGCTTGCTTCGATCCGCTCTCTCTTGTATCGTTCGCGCCCCTCCACGCAGGAAGGCCCTTCAGGCGCGTAGCTCAGTGGTAGAGCATCACCTTGACATGGTGGTGGTCGGTGGTTCGATCCCACTCGCGCCTACCAGACCGTGAAGCGGGCGCTCCCGATCGACAGGAAGGGGAGCGCCCTCTTTTTATGGCGCCCGCTCCGTGCGGCTTGAGTTCCGAGTACGACTGAAATTCCCACTATGCCCGTTGTCACCTTGCCCGATGGCAGTCAGCGCCGCTTCGACCACCCGGTGACCGTGGACGAGGTCGCGGGCGGCATTGGCCCGGGGTTGCGCAAGGCGGCGCTCGCCGCGCGCGTGAATGGCAGGCTGGTCGACACCTCCTATGTCATTGCCGAGGACGCCAGTCTCGCCATCGTGACCGACAAGGATCCCGATGGGCTCGAGGTCATCCGCCACTCCACGGCGCACCTGCTGGCGCAGGCGGTGAAGGAGCTGTTCCCGGAGGCGCAGGTGACCATCGGCCCGGTCATCGAGGACGGCTTTTATTACGACTTTGCCTACGAGCGTCCCTTTACCCCGGAGGATCTCGAGGCCATCGAAGCGAAGATGACCGAACTCGCCCGGGCGGACCAGAAAGTCACCCGCCGCGTCATGGCGCGAGATGAGGCGGTGAAGTTCTTCAAAGGCCTGGGTGAACTCTACAAGGCCGAGATCATCGCTGGCATTCCGGACAAGGACGAGATCAGCCTCTACGGGCAGGGCAACTGGGTCGACCTGTGCCGCGGACCGCACGTGCCCTCCACGGGGAAGCTCAAGGCGTTCAAGCTCACCAAGGTCGCGGGGGCTTACTGGCGCGGCGATTCGCGCAACGAGATGCTGCAACGCATTTACGGCACCGCCTGGCCCGACAAATCTCGACCTGTTCCACCTCCAGGAGGAGGCGCCGGGGGCGGTTTTCTGGCACCCGCGGGGCTGGACCGTGTTCCAGTCACTCATCAGCTACATGCGCGAGCGCCAGAACGCCGCCGGCTACCAGGAGGTGAGCGCGCCGGAGCTCATGGATGTAACCCTGTGGCAGCAGTCCGGGCACCTGGAGAAGTTCGGCGAGAACATGTTTCTCACCCAGACCCCCGATCAGAGACTGTACGCGATCAAGCCCATGAACTGCCCCGGGCACGTGCAGATCTTCAAGCACGGTCTGCGCAGCTACCGTGAGCTGCCGGTGCGGCTCGCGGAGTTCGGCAAGGTGCACCGCTACGAGCCCTCGGGGGCCCTCCACGGTCTGATGCGGGTGAGGGCTTTCACCCAGGACGACGGCCACGTGTTCGTCACCGAGGATCAGATCACGTCCGAATCGGTGGCGATCACGCGACTGATCCTCGATATCTACCGCGACTTCGGTTTCGAGGACGTACGCATCAAGTACGCCGACCGCCCCCCCAAGCGGGTCGGGAGCGACGCCATCTGGGATCGCGCGGAAGCGGCGCTGCAGGCGGCCTCCAGTGCCGCGGGCATCGAGTACACCCTGAACAAGGGGGAGGGCGCCTTCTACGGGCCGAAGCTTGAGTTCGTGCTCCGGGATGCCATCGGGCGCGACTGGCAGTGCGGCACGCTGCAGGTGGACCTGAACATGCCCGAGCGGCTCGGGGCGTACTACATCGATGAGCACAGCGCCAAGCGCACGCCGGTGATGCTGCACCGGGCGATTTTCGGCTCGCTGGAGCGCTTCTTCGCGATCCTGCTCGAGCATCACGCCGGAAAACTCCCCGCGTGGCTGTCGCCGGTGCAGGCGGTCGTGCTCAGCATTACCGAGCGCCAGGAAGAATATGTCCGTCGCGTCACGGAAACCCTGAAAAATCAGGGCTTTCGGGTCGAGTCCGACTTGCGCAACGAGAAGGTCGGCTTTAAGATTCGCGAGCACACGCTGAGGCGTGTTCCGTATCTTTTGGTTGCGGGCGACAAGGAAGTGGCCGCTAAACTGTTGTCAGTGCGCACACGAAGCGGCAAGGACCTGGGCACGATGGTCCCGGAGACGTTCGCCGAACGGCTCCGTGTCGAGCTCACAAGCCGCGGGCGCGAAGTGTTGGAGGGCTAACGAATCGCTAGTGCAACAAAGCGGGTGCGGCGCAACGAAGACATCAGCGCGCCGCAACTGCGTGTGATCGCGGCCGACGGGTCGCAGGCCGGGGTGATGTCCCGCTACGACGCCCTGCAAATGGCGGCCGCCGCTGAGCTTGATCTGGTCGAAGTGTCGCCGACCGCCGAGCCTCCGGTGGTGCGCATCATGGATTACGGGAAGTTCCTGTTCGAGCAGAACAAGAAGGCCCATTCCGCGAAGCGCAAGCAGAAGCAGATCCAGGTCAAGGAAGTGAAGTTTCGGCCCGGCACGGGCGAGTCGGATTACCAGATCAAGCTGCGTAATCTGACGCGTTTCCTGACCGAGGGCGACAAGGCCAAGGTGACCCTGAGGTTCCGCGGCCGTGAGATGGTGCACCAGGACATCGGGCGCAAGCTCCTCGATCGGGTCTCGGGCGACTTGGCCCCGCACGCGGTGGTCGAGCAGAACCCGCTCCTGGAAGGCAAGCAGATGGTCATGGTGTTTGCACCGAAAAAGAAGTAACGCCCCGGCAGGCCGCAGGGCCTGTGGAGCGTTCGCCCGCAGCGGCTGCGCAAGCATCCGGCGAACGGGCTACACAACCAGGAGTGATACGATGCCCAAGTTGAAAACCAACCGGGCCGCGGCCAAGCGCTTTCGCAAGACGGCGAAGGGCTTCAAGGGTTACGCGGCGAACCGGCGCCACAATCTCGGCCACAAGGACCGCAAGGTCAAACGCCAGGCGCGCTCCGGCGGCTCGAGTCTCGTGCACGACAGCGATGTCGGCCGTCTCGAGCAGCTCCTCCCCAACCACAAGTAAGCGGGCACTACCATGGCACGAGTGAAGCGTGGCGTGACGGCCGGACGCCGTCACAAGAAAGTTCTCGGTAAGGCGAAGGGCTACTACAACGCGCGGCGTAAGGTCTATCGCGCAGCCAAGCAGGCCGTCATCAAGGCAGGCCAGTACGCCTACCGCGACCGGCGGCAGAACAAGCGTGAGTTCCGCGCACTGTGGATCACGCGCATCAACGCCGCGGCGCGCCTGTACGGACTTTCCTACAGCCGCATCATCAACGGCCTGAACAAGGCCGGTGTCGAAATCGACCGCAAGGTGCTCGCAGACATCGCGGTGCACGACACCGCGGCATTCGGCGCGATCGCGCAGCAGGCAAAGACCGCTCTCGGCATCAGCTGACCGGAGGGGGCGGTCTTGGCAGACCTGACGGTCATTACCCGGCAGGCGCTCGACGAGGTGGCCGCGTGCGCCGATCTCGCGGCGCTCGAGGACGCGCGCGTGCGCTGGCTGGGCAAGAAGGGCTCGCTCACCGCGCAGTTGAAGTCCCTCGGCGACGTTGATGCCGCCGAGCGGCCCGCGGCCGGCGCACGCATCAATGACGCGAAGGAGCAGGTGCGGGCGGCCCTCGATGCGCGCCGCGAGGAACTGCGGAGTGCCGACATCGAGCGGCGGCTCGACGCCGGGCGCATCGATGTCACCCTGCCGGGCCGGGGCGAGGAGCAGGGCGGGCTGCATCCGGTGACCAAGACGCGCCTGCGCATCGAAACCCTGTTCCGCCGCGCCGGCTTCGAGGTCGCCTCGGGACCAGAAATCGAAGACGACTTCCACAACTTCGGCGCGCTCAACATCCCGCCCGATCATCCGGCGCGGGCGATGCACGACACCTTCTATTTTCCCGACGGGCGGCTGCTGCGTACCCACACCTCGCCGGTGCAGATCCGCGCGCTGCTAGAGCACGGGGCGCCGCTCGCGATCATCGCGCCGGGCCGCGTTTATCGGTGCGACTCGGACATGACCCACTCGCCGATGTTCCATCAGCTCGAGGGTCTTGCGGTCGGCGAGAACGTCAGCTTCGCCAACATGAAGGCGGTGCTGCACGGTTTCCTGCAGGCATTTTTCGAGCGCGACCTGGCCATGCGGCTGCGCCCGTCGTACTTCCCGTTCACCGAGCCGTCCGCCGAAGTCGACATGTCGTGCGTGTTCTGTGACGGCAAGGGCTGTCGCACCTGCAAGCACAGCGGCTGGCTGGAGATCTCCGGCTGCGGCATGGTGCATCCGAACGTGCTGCGCGCGAGCGGTGTCGACCCTGAGCGCTACATCGGCTACGCCTTCGGCGCCGGCATCGATCGGCTGGCGATGTTGCGCTATGGCGTGAACGACCTGCGCCCGTTTTTCGAGAACGATGTACGGTTCCTGAGGCAGTTCCGGACGTTCGGCGCATGAGGGTCCCGTACTCCTGGCTCGCCGAGTGGGTGAAGGTGCCGTGGCAGGCGCCCGAGCTCGGCTCGCGGCTCACCATGGCCGGGATCGAGCTCGAGGCGCTCGCCAGCGCGGCGCCGCCCTTCTCGGGCGTGGTGGTCGCGCAGATCGTGAGCGCCGAGCCTCACCCGCAGGCCGACAAGTTGCAGGTGTGCCGCGTGTCGACCGGGAGCGGCGCGACGTTGCAGATCGT
>WNGJ01007361.1_pt1 | contig 18171 bp, 17 predicted proteins | sample 5400611 | NCBI WGS metagenome assembly WNGJ01 (sample SAMN13153375, study PRJNA577476) | soil metagenome | isolation source: 40 cm soil or saprolite under Garry oak tree replicate 1 | place: USA:California | collected 2016-06-15 | reverse complement strand
AGGCGTGCCGTCTTTATTGATACTCTTGAGCGAGCGCACCGGGACGAAAGCCTCCAGGCGGGCCTCGGTTTTGCCCGGCTTGACCTCCTGCCCCGGTTGGACCGGGAAGTCCGGCCCGACCTCGAGGTGGCCGGCGATGATGGTGCCCTCGACCTGCCAGTCATGAATCGAAGAGGTTCCTTCGATGCGGACTTTGTGCAGGCCGGGCTTGGCATCCAGGCGGGTCAACTGCTCGGCGGCCTGAAGCGGGGTAACCCCGACGTCCTCGCCGGGCAATTCGAACCCGCGCATGGCCGAAGGCGCGCCGCGATGCACGTAATTGTAACACCAGACCCCGAGCAGCAAGACCGCAACGCTTCCTGTGATTGATAGCAGACGTGTCTTCATGGTTTGTTTACGTTGTTTGTCAAAACCGTTCTTTGACTTTCGTTGGCGCGGCAGTTGTCATCCTAATTCATACCATTCCGGCTTGAGCTCAATGCGCTGGCCGGTGATAATTGCCTCGTTGGCCTTCACGGCAGTGACGGCAGCCTGGAAGCCTTCTACATGGGTCGCCGCCGGAGGCAGGTGGCTCTTGGCCAGGTGATCTTGCAATTCCGTCGCATCAACCGAGCCGTAACTGGCAATGAAATCGTCCACAGAGGCGCATTTCTCCAGGAACGCACCCAGGGCGTGAGAGAGCGGCGTGTTGGTGTAGGGGACTTCCTCGACGGCTTTGTCGGTCTGGGCCGCCAGCTTGGTGGCATTGGCCACCAGCATAATGCCTGTCTCCTTGTAAAAAGCATCTTTGCGCGCATACACTTCCCACCCCAACAATGGCGAGTCCGCTTCCTTGAACATCCAGGCTTTATTGTCGCGCAGCATCACCGCGGCGTCGCTGCCGTAATATATCTCGTAATCGGCATCGAACGAGTTGGCCAGCGTGCAGTCGCAGGTCAGATACACGCCGCCTGGGAACTCGAATATCGCCTGAACGGTGTCGGCGACCTCGCGGCCATCCTTCCAAAACGCCACCGACCCGAAGCCGGTGATGGAACGCGGGTGGGCAGTCAGGAACCAACTGGCTTGATCGATCTGGTGGCTGGCGATTTCGCCGATGAGTCCGAGTGAAACGGCCTTGTCCAGACGCCAGTTGAGGGCTTTCTCGCGCTCCGGGTTGGGAGCAGGGGCGCGCCAGCTTTGTTTCTTATGCCACTGGGCGCGCGCCATGGCAGTTTTGCCGAGCGCGCCCGAACGGATGAACGGCAACATGAAATGCCGCTGCGGGTCCGAGCGCATCTGCAACCCCGGCTGGAAGACCTGCTGCTTGGCGGCCCTGGCCGCCAAGGCAATTGCGCGCGAGTCTTCGATGCTGTTGGCCAGGGGGGCTTCGCAATAAACGTGCTTGCCGGCTTTGAGCGCAGCCAGGGCGATGTCCTTGTGCTGGTGTGTCGGCGTGGCGATGACTATGGCGGTAATGTCCTTGTTGTCGAGAATGGTTTTGTAGTCCTCGGCCTGGCTGGCGCCGGGGGCGGCGCCGGCGCTGCGGCGCAACGAGGCCGCGTAGGTATCGCAGATTGTGGACACGTCGGCCTGGGTCAGACGCGCCAACGTGTTGAGGATTTCCCGGCCCCACGAGCCGAGGCCAATCACGGCGATTTTCACTTTGGCTGCTGCGGGTTTGTCTTCGCCGCCACGCGCAAAGGTGGTCTGGGGCAAAAGCTGCACCCCGCCCAGCATGGTCATCAGCGCAGCCAAAGAGCCGCCCTTTAGAAAATCGCGCCGGTTGACTTCCAGCAACTCAGTTTGCTTCTGGCTCATATCAATCGAAAACTGGTGCCTCTCCCCCTGGCCCCCTCTCCATCGGATGGAGAGGGGGAACGGGGGAGAGACTTGAGGTTTGCATTTTGACGTTTCTCTATCGCTGGGAGCTCTTACTTTTTTTCTATCGTCTGCGGCCTGGCATCACCCTGCTCCAAGCCCAGCGCCCACTTGATTCCACCCAGAATATGTTGCTGGTAAGCCTGGCTGACTTCTTTGGGATTCTCGCGTTTGAACTTGGCAGGCGTGTTCGGGTCCCACACATCTTCCCGGTGGCCCAGCGACGTATAAAACACGCGCCCTTTGCCGTATTCTTTACACCAGGCAATCGGATAATCGCCCGGCGTTTGATCGTTCGGATGTTTTTCCAGCGCGAGCAGGCCGTGGACCTTGTCGCGTTCAAAGCCGTTGAGCAGATAAATCTCATCTGTTAAATGGAAAGTCGGCCCCAATTGCCGGCAGGCAGGATGCTTTGGGTCCTGGTTGATGCAATCCACTTCCGCCTGGGCGCCGTGATGAACGAATTCCCCGCCAATCATTTCGACATAAGCATCCAGCGGCTTGTGTCCGCGAAAGGTATCGGTCGCCGAGTGCATGCCGATAAAGGTCTTGCCCGATTTGATCCAATCCAGGAAGGCCTGCTTGTCGGGCAGCGGCAAATCGCCGGTGGTGTTGGCGAAGATGACCCCATCGTAGTCCTTGAGGGCGGCAGCGGTCATCTTTTGCGCCATCTCCTCGTCCGTGCGCACATAATCTACCGTGAAGACACCGCTCTTTTGGCCGAGCTCAGCCAGAATTTTTTCAGCGGTGGGGATGGAGCTGTGACGAAAGCCTTTGGTGACCGTGACGACCAGCAGTTTCTTTGGCGCGGCCTGTCCCAAGCACGCCGAGCCAAACATGCAGCAAGCGAGAACCGCCAGGCCGAACAGACGACCTATCGGGGAACCGGATATCGTTTTCATAAAGTCAAACGGGCAACGAAACCATGGTTTGCGAATCGTGAGACTCTTTCACCGGCGCCGGAGGTCAAGGGCTTCTGCTACTTATGTTACTTATTAAGTTGTTGCGCACTTTTCTTACAAAGTTTTTACGAGTTTTTGACAACTGGCAATTCAATCCGAACATAATGGCGCCCGTAAGAAGTCAGTGGCGCTATGGAGAATCTTCCTCGCGGTGCGGCTTGCCCCTCCGGGTCGGACCCTGGAGTCACAGTCGGTGGTGCTTGGGGTTTGGCATAGGCCATTGCCCTGGGCCGACGCAAGAGCGCGAGGAGCTGGACGAACGACACAAATGACTGGTTATGAGTCAGTTAGACGTTTGCGAGGCGTGGATACGGCCCGGTGCCGAACGATCCATTTAGAGACTGAATAGGCTTTCCATAGCCGCTGAAGTCTGCGATAGTAACCTATAAAAAAATCACTTATGAAGATACGAACCATGATAAAGAGTATGAGTTTAACGTTGTGCCTCGCGGCGCTTGGAACGGCAGTTCGTGGGGCCGAGCAAACCCCGGCGGCGCCAGCCGCTGCGGATGCTGCCACGAATAGTGCTGTACCCAAAATTGTTTTCGAAACGCCGGTGTACGATTTCGGCAAGGTCAGCGCCGGCGACCCGGTCAAACACGAGTTTATCTTCACCAACACAGGGGAGGCGGTGCTGGTGTTGACCGCGGTGCAGCCCTCCTGCGGTTGCACGACGGCTGGCGAGTGGTCGCACAAAGTGGAGCCGGGCAAGACCGGCGTCATTCCCGTGCAGTTCAACAGCGCCAACTACAACGGCCCGGTGACAAAAACCGTGACGGTAAGTTCCAACGACAAGAGCCAGCCCAGCGTCGTGCTCCAAATCAAGGGCACTATTTGGCGCCCTATCGAGGTGAATCCCCAGTTCGCCGTCCTCAACGTACCTGCTGAGTCATCGTCGAACGTGACAACCGTGGTGCACATCGTCAACAACATGGAGGAGCCGCTGACGCTGTCGCCGCCGGAGAGCAACAATAAGGCCTTCGCCGCCGACCTGACCACCAATCAACCGGGCAAAGATTTCTCGGTGACCATCCGGACCGTGCCGCCGGTGACTGGGAATGTCCAGGGACAGATCTCCTTAAAGACTTCCTCGGTCAAGACGCCCGTTCTCAACCTGACGGCGTGGGCCAATGTCCAAGCGGCCGTTGTGGTCAATCCGGCCGTCCTTTCTCTGCCTCCGGCCCCATTGACCAGCAAGCTGACCAATTCCGTCACCATCGTGAACAATGGAACGAACACGCTCAAATTATCCGAACCCACGGTGAATGTGAAGGACGTGGATGTTCAAGTGAACGAGTCGCAGCCGGGCCGCTCTTTTACGGCAACGCTCACGTTTCCTGAGGGATTCCAGATCGCCCAAGGGCAGCAGGTCGAGTTGACCATCAAATCCAGCCATCCCCAGTACCCGCTGCTGAAAGTGCCGGTGGTTCATTCGCAGCGTCCAGGCGCGACCCCAGTCCCGACAATCGTGCCGTTGCCGGCCGCGGCGCCAGCAGGGACCGCCGCACCGCCCAAAGTTGCAGGCCATTAGGGTTGAAAACGAGCGCCGACCTCGACCTGGGATCGGCGCTGCGGCTCAGAACTGAGGGCGGTGAAAAAGGTACTATTGGAAGGCCTGGTTGTGGCGGTGATCGGCGCGGCTTTGTCCTTCGCCGCTAATGAGATTTCGCCTCTCGGCTTGAAGCTGTCGCGAAATTATTTTCCGGGAAATGCCCGCGGTTCGTCACCGTTGACCGCCTCGGGCAACCTGTCGCAGGGCAGTGCGGGCGCCAGCGCGGGCGCGCCTTCCTCCGTTGAACTGCTGGCCGCGCGGCTCAAAGAGCAGGGTCTGGGCCTGGTTGGCAGCAATCAGGTGGCACAACTTCTGAAGGACCCGCGCGCTGAACAAGACTTGATCGTATTCGTAGATGCGCGCAACGACGACCATTACCAATCGGGGCACATCCCGGGCGCTTACCAATTCGATCATTACCATCCAGAGAAGTACCTGACCGCCATCATGCCGGCTTGCCAGCGAGCGCAACAAATCGTGGTGTATTGCGCCGGCGGCGAGTGCGAGGACAGCGAATCGGCCGCGATTTTCCTGGCCCAAGCGGGAATCCCCAAGGAAAGGTTGTTCGTTTATGGGGGCGGTTGGACCGAGTGGACAAACGCCATGCCTTACGAAGTCGGCTCGCGCAAAAGCGGTGAGCTTCGCAGCGTCAGAAAATGAATACCCAACCGACAGTCGGCAGCCGGAGCGTAATGGACTACGCCGCCGTGATGGCAAGATGGTTGTTGGGAATCCTGTTTGTCTATATGGGCCTGAACAAGGCGCTGCACCCGGTCGAGTTCCTGAAGTTGGTGCGCCAATACGAGATGGTGAGCAGTCCGTTGTTGTTGAACTCGATTGCGGCGGCGCTGCCCTGGTTTGAGGTGTTCTGCGGACTTTTGCTGCTGGCAGGAGTGGCGGTGCGAGGTTCGGCCCTGATGCTGGTGATCATGCTGGTGCCCTTTACGGCGCTGGTGCTCAAACGCGCCCTGGCCATTCAAGCTGCAAAGGCCATTTTATTCTGCGCGGTGAAGTTCGATTGCGGTTGCGGCGCCGGCGAAGTGTTCATTTGCCCTAAACTGGCTGAGAACTGCGCGTTGACCTTGCTCTCGCTCTGGCTGGTGTTGCGGGGGCAGGGCCGCAGACTTTGCGCGCGCTACGACCTGGTCAAATCGGAGACCGCTCCAGCCGACCTGGTTTCAACCCGTGTTTGAGCGCGTCAATACTTCGGCACGCTGTGATCGATTTCATCGGCCCAGGCGGTGATGCCGCCTTTGACGCTCTTGAGGTACTTGAAGCCTTGCTCGCGCAGAAATTGCAGCGCCCGCATCGAGCGCGCGCCGCTCTTGCAATGAATGTAATACTGCCGGTTGGGGTCCAGTTCGGTGAACTGTTGCGGTAGCGCGCTCAGGGGGAAGAGCGGCACGCCATTGATCCGCGCGATTTGGTATTCGTCAGGCTCGCGCACGTCAATGACCTTGATGCCCAGTTGCGGCTGATCCAAAGCGCGTTTCATGTCTTCCACCGTCACTTCATCGGGATTGGACGCGAGCGTCGCCGGCTCCGGTGCGATGCCGCAGAACGTCTCGTAATCAATGAGCTCGGTGATAGACGGGTCCTCGCCGCACAGCGGGCATTGCGGGTCGCGGCGGAGTTTGACTTCCCGGAACTTCATGTCGAGGGCGTTGAACAGCAACAAGCGGCCAATGAGAGAACTGCCTTTGCCCAGCGCGAGTTTGAGGATTTCGGTCGCCTGGATGGTCCCGACGATGCCAGGCAAAACACCCAGCACGCCGCCCTCTGCGCAACTGGGCACCATGCCGGGCGGCGGCGGTTCGGGGTAAAGACAGCGATAACACGGTCCGCCCAGGTGCGGCGCGAACACGCTGGCCTGGCCTTCGAAGCGGAAAATCGAGCCATAGACGTTCGGCTTCTTGAGCAGCACACAGGCGTCGTTGGTCAGGTAGCGCGTCGGGAAATTGTCCGTGCCATCCACAACGATGTCATAGGGGCCGATGACCTCGAGGGCGTTTTGGCTGGTAATGCGCGTGTTGTGGATGACCACTTCGACGTTCGGATTGATGCGCGCGATGCTTTCCTTCGCCGATTGGGTCTTTGGCCGGCCCACGTCTTGAGTGCCATGAATGATCTGCCGTTGGAGATTGGAGAAATCAACGGTGTCGAAATCCAGAATGCCGAGTTTGCCGATGCCGGCGGCGGCCAGATACATAGCGATGGGCGAGCCGAGGCCGCCCGCGCCGATGCACAGCACGCTGGTCGAGCAAATTTTCTTTTGGCCGCCCAGCCCCACTTCAGGCAGGATTAAGTGGCGCGAGTAACGGCGGATTTCGTCGTTGTTCAGTTCCATAATCAAATCGAAATGGACTCTAGCGTCTCAGAATAGATGGAACACGGAATAAATCAAGCGAGCCATTTGAAGGCTTGAAGGCGCATTCCCCAAGAACGACTTGACCGAGTGTTACAGCCAGCGGAACCTAACTGAAATGTTCCGTATGATTTCGATCATCCGCGCAACGGCCTTCAACGCTGCGTCTGGGCGCAGGCTCTTCAGCGCGCTCCTCCTGGCCAGCATCGCGCTGCGACCCTGCCTGATTGACGGATATGCGCAAGGCACAATTTACAATGACCGTTCGACCTTTACCGCGGCGCTGCAATCCGGCACGACGATCACCTTTGATGGACTTCCCGACCCGCCTCCAGGCCTCGGCAGATCGCCAATCACCGTTTCCGGCGTCACGTTCACCAACGCCGAGAGCCGATTGTTTACGGGTTCCGGTTACCTCTGGAATTTCGATTCGAGCTATCCAGTGGGAATTTTCCTGCCAGTCGGAAAGAATGCTTTCGGTGCGGATTTTTCAGGAGGCATCGTCCCCCAAAATAACCCCTTCAATGCGACGATTACTGTGAATCTTGTCGGGGGCCAGACCCACGCCTACAACTTTACTGGGCAGGTCGGTTCATGGACTTTCCTGGGCTTCGTGTTTTCTGATCCTATCGCCAGTTTGGTTTACGATGACGGCGGCCCATTTCTGCCTGGCGCGCACGAGGAGATGTTGGACAACGTTACCTTCGGCGCCGCCGTACCCGAGCCGTGCTCTCTTCTGCTGGCCCCATGCGCCTTCGTTGTCTGGCTTTGTTCCCGGCGTCGCAACGCCAACCGGCAGCCAAACCAATGAGTGCGGGCCAGGCAAAATTAAATTCCGGCCCAATTCTTTGGCATTGCGAACTTCATTCTCCATTCAGCCTTTCAAAGTTCACATTCCCTTCGCGGTAAAACGGATACGAGTTGGAGCTTGGCTCTCGACGACCGAAGCTTAAGCTCGAACCGAAATGGCCTCGCCAAATCCCGGCACCGCCTCCGCCAGAATCAAAAAGCTTTCGCGCCTGCGCCCGACCCTGGCGCTGGTGCTGGGCAGCGGGTTCAATCACGTCCTGCGCGAACTGGACGTGGACGCCGCGATTCCTTACGCGAAGCTGCCGGGGTTTCCGAAGCCGGGCGTGGCGGGACACGAGGGAAAACTTTTCATCGGCAAGCTTGGCGGCACGCCGGTGATTGTGCTGAGTGGACGGGCGCATTATTATGAAGGTCATCCCATGAGCCGCGTGACGTTCCCGGTGCGCGTGTTGGCGGCCCGCGGCATTCGCGATTTGCTGCTGACCAACGCCGCCGGTGGGGTGAATCGAAAGTTTCGGCCTGGAGACTTCGTGGTTGTGGCCGACCATATCAATCTGATGGGTACGAACCCGCTCCGAGGCGCGGCGGTGGCCGGTCTGCCCCGCTTCGTCGATCTGAGTCGGGCTTACGATGCGCGGTTGCGCGGCCTGCTGCGTCGAGCTGGCAGGAGTTGCGGCGTGAGGCTCCATTCAGGGGTTTATCTTGCCTTGTGCGGGCCGACTTATGAGACCCCGGCCGAAGTTCGCGCCTTCGCCCGGCTGGGAGCAGATGCGGTCGGGATGAGCACGGTGCCGGAAGTCATCGTGGCCCGGCAATGCGGAATGAATGTGGCAGCCGTCTCGTGCATCACCAACCTGGCGGCGGGTCTCAGCCGGCACAGTCTCTCCCACGCCGATGTGCTCGAGACGGGCGAGCGGGTCAAAACTGTGGCAGCGTCTTTGCTCAAGAACTTCGCCCAACTCTACTGCCTCCGATAGATTCAGATTGAGAAAGCGACCCGGCGTGCTATAGGCTGCAGGTGGGAAGTTTGTGGCGATGAATTCTGATGCGGTTTTTGCCTTGGAGAATGCAGCCTGGCCGGCGTTGCTAATGGACGGCGCCACCACCATCCGCCGCGCCAATCGAATGGCCATCGCCCTTTTCGGTGGGGCCCTGGAAAGCTGCTCCACTCGGCTTTCCACGATTTGGTCGCCGGACAGTGGAACCACTCCCGAACAGTTCCTGACGCAGTGGGAGCGGTCGCCTTCGGCGACGATTTCGCTCAGGTTCATCGGCCAAGGGGGCAGCGCGCTTGCTTATGAGGCGTCAATTTGTTCCTTTGCCGACCAGGGCCAGAAATATTTCCTGCTTCAGTTGTGGCCTGAGGCCGCCCCGGCCACCCTGCAGGCAAAAAACCAAGCCACCGATGCGACTCTGGCGCACAAACAAAAACTGGATTGCGCGCTGCAACTGGCGCGGACCGTTTCATTGGATTTCAACAACGCCCTGACGAGCATCCTGGGCCACACCTCGTTGTTCTTGAGCAAGATGGAGCCGAACCACCCGTGGCGCAGTTCGCTGCTCGAAGTCGAAAAATCCGCGGCCAAAGCGGCGGAAATCGCCAGTGACCTGGGCGCGTTCAGCCGCCAGGAAAAACCGGCCTCTGCGCAAGCCGCCGGAAATGTGAACCTGGTCCTGGAGCGATGCGTGGAAACTTTCCGGAAAAATCCCGGAGCCGAGGCGGTGCGCTGGACGCTGCAATTGGAGCGCAAACTCTTCTCCGCCAAGTTTGATGAAGCCAAGATGCAGCAGGCCTTCATGAAAATCCTGGAGAACGCCCTGGAAGCCCTCCGCGCCGATGGCCGCGTCGGCGTCCAGACGCGGAACCTGGAGTTGGGCGAACCGGCGCAGGACCGCGAGGTGCGATTGGCCGCCGGCGCTTATGTGTGTGTCGAGATCACTGACGACGGCTGCGGCATCGCGCCGGAGGTCTTGCCGCGAATTTTTGAGCCGTTCTTCACGACCAAGCGAGACGCCAGCCATCGCGGGTTGGGCCTGGCTTGGGTGTACGGCATCGTTACCAACCATGGCGGCGGCGTTGCCGTGTCGAGCCAGCCCGGCAGCGGCACCTCCGTGCGTGTTTACTTGCCGGCGGAAAATCGGATTGTCAAAGCCAGCAGCCCCGCAACCGGCGAGCTTGGCGGGACCGAGACTATCCTGATGGTGGACGACGAAGAGTTGCTGCTGCGGATGGGCCAGACGATTCTTTCGTCCTTTGGCTACACCGTGTTGACTGCCACCGGCGGCCAAAAGGCCCTCGAGATTCTTTCTCAAAATGGAAAGTCTGTTGATCTGGTCCTCACCGACCTGGTCATGCCGGCGATGAGCGGGCGGGAACTGGTTGAGCAGATTCGAGAGCGTTGGCCCGCCACGCGAATCCTCTGCACCAGCGGGTATGTACGCCCAGCCAGCCAGCAGGAGGAGGGCGCTTTTCTACAAAAGCCGTTCACGACTCAGGAACTCTTGCTCAAGGTCAAACAAGCGTTAAGCAAAAAGGAAAATCCGGCTTAGAGCTAATGCCTTTGAGGAATTCCGGAGCGGCCTGTCCTTAGCGCGAGGCCAGGCGCGCGATCCCGCCAGAATTGCACCGCAACAGGAATTGCCTATGTCTCTTAAACACGCTGAACAGCGCCATAGACAGATCATTTTGGATCGTTTGAAGTTCGCGATAGGTTTCCGTAGCCGTCCGGTCTGGATGTGCGGTCTCGCCGGTATTCAATTCCACAAACTGGTCGGTGAGTTCCGCGATGGAGATTTTATCGCCCTCTTGCAATCGCCAGCACCAGAGCGCCTGCAACGCCGCACCGTAGGCGGCGCCCTCGGTGACTTTCAACGTCACGACTTCGGTATCGAAAATGTCCGCCATGATCTGCCGCCAAACTTTGGATTTGGCGCCGCCGCCGGTCGCGCGAATTTGGACCGGCTTAACGCCAAGCTCAACCAGCCGTCGCAAACCGTAATTCATTCCCAACGTCACGCCCTCGGTTGCCGCGCGCGCGAAGTGGCCGGCTTCGAAGGTTTTCTTGTTGATGCCGAACCAAACGCCCGTTCCATCCGGCACATTGGGCGTGCGCTCGCCTTCGAAGTAGGGCAAAAGCAACAGGCCATCCGACCCCGCCGGAATCCGCGCCACCTCAGCGGCAAACTTTTCGTGCGACCAGCCAAAATCTTCGCGCACCATTTCCGTGGCCACTGTGACATTCATCGTGCAGAGCAATGGCAGCCAGCGGTTGGTCGAGTCGCAGAACCCGGCGATTTCGCCCCGTGGATCGACCACCGGTTTTTCCGAACAGGCGTAAATGGTGCCGCTGGTGCCGAAGCTGGCGGTGATGACGCCGGCGCGAGTGTTGCCGGTGCCGATGGCGCCCATCATATTGTCGCCGCCGCCGGCGCTGACGAGGATGCCGGAATTCAAATCGAGCAATTTGGCGGTGGAAGCTTGCAGCGTGCCCGCGGGCTTATCGCTGCGAATCAGCGGTGGCAGGCAGCCGGCGAGTTCCGGATCGATGGCTTCAATGACGGCGCTGGACCATTTGCGTTTGCGCACGTCCAGCAATGCGGTGCCGCTGGCGTCGCCGTACTCCATGATTTTCTCGCCTGTGAGCCAGAAGTTCAGGTAGTCGTGCGGCAACAGCACTGTGGCCAGCCGCTGATAATTCTTCGGCTCATGCTTTTTGAGCCAGAGAATTTTCGAGGCGGTGAAGCCGGGCAGGACGGCGTTGCCGAGGGCGCGGATGGTTTTGCTCAACCCGCCGAGTTTTTCCGTGATTTCATCGCACTCAGCGGCAGTTGATGTATCACACCAGAGTTTGGCTGGACGGATGACCTCCCCCTGTTTATCGAGCGGCACAAAGCCGTGCTGCTGTCCGCTAACGCCAATCGCCTTGACCTCGCCGGTCACCGCCCTGGCCTGGCGCAGCGCGATGCGAATGGCCCGGGCGGTCGCCTCGTGCCACGTATGCGGGTGCTGCTCCTTGGCCCCCGGCGGCAGGTTCGCAATCAAATCGTATGCCTGCGCTGCCGACGCGAGGACTCTGCCGTCCTTTGCGTCCACGACCAGGACTTTGGTTGATTGCGTGCCGCTGTCGATGCCAATTAAGAGGTCTCTCATTTCTCTGGTCAAAAATGACTCGGCTCGCGTTGGAGGAACTGGCCGCGCCCGGCCTTGCCGACAAATGTCCCGTCACGGGCGGCGATCTGGCCGCGCACAGTCACCACATGTGGACGGCCTTCGATGGCCAATCCTTCGAAGGCGTTGTAGTCAACGTTCATGTGGTGAGTCTTGGCGGAGATGGTTCCCCGGTAGTTCGGGTCGTAAACGACCAGGTCAGCGTCGCTGCCGAGTTGGATGGTGCCCTTGCGCGGGAACAGGCCGAAAAGTTTGGCCGCTTGCGTGCTGGCGGCGTCCACGAACCGGTGGAGATCGAGCCGGCCCCGGTTTACGCCATAGGTGTAGAACGCGTTGATGCGGTCTTCGAGCGAGGGAATGCCATTGGGAATTTTCGTGAAATCTTTTTCCCCCATCCGCTTTTGCGTGGCGAAATCGAACGGTGCATGGTCCGTGGCCAAAGTGCTGACTAGGCCGCCGCGCAGTCCGTTCCAAAGCACCTCCTGGTTTTTCTTGTCTCGCAGCGGCGGTGACATGACAAACTTCGCGCCTTCGAAATCCGGGCGCTCCGCGCAGGTCTTGTCCATGAGCAGGTATTGAATGAGGGTCTCTATCCAGACTTTCACGCCGCGATATTTTCCGGCCTGGGCTTCGCGCAGCGCTTCGTCGCAGCTCAGGTGCACGATATAGACGTGCGCGTCGTGAATTTCCGCGAAAGTCACCAGGTGGTGAACGCCTTCACCTTCAACCAGCGGCGGACGGCTGGCGTGGTGCCACTCCGGCCCGGTCTTGCCTTCCGCCAGCAGGCGCTTCTGTAATTCCAAAACCAAATCCGCATTTTCACAATGCGCGGTCGTGATCACCCCGAGTTTTTTGGCCAGGCGAAGTGTCTGGTAGAGTTCCTCGTCCGTGATTCCCAGCGCGCCTTTGTAAGCCAGGAAAATTTTGAAACTGCTGACGCCGCGTTTGACGATTTCCATGAACTGTTTTTCCGAGGCGTCGTCATAGCGCGTCACGCCCATGTGAAAGGTGAAGTCGCAGGCGCTGTTGCCTTGCGCCTTGCCCAGCCACAGCTCGAACGCTGCGAGCGGCTCCTCCGAGCGGCCCGGGCAGATCATTTCAATAAACGTGGTCGTGCCGCCGGCCAGCGCGGCTTGGCTGGCCGTCTCGTGGGTGTCTTTGGCAAACGTGCCCATGAACGGCAGGTAAATGTGCACGTGCGGATCGATGAACCCGGGGAAAACGTACTTCCCGGTGGCGTCGATGACCTCCGCGCCAGCCGGGGCAGCCAGGTTGCGGGCGATGCGTGTGACCGTTTCGTTTTCGCAAAAGATGTCGGCGACGTACCGTTGGCTGGCCGTGATGATCTCGCCATTCTGGATCAGCAGAGGCATGAGCGAGGATTAAGCCAAAGCGGCGAGGTTTGCACCAGAAAACTGTGGATGCGCCCCCTTCGTGCTACTGCTCCAAATTTACCCATCGCTGTGCAGGGAATTGCGAGTTGCGCAGTGTTCCGGATCCAGCCCTTCAATTCGTTCAACATTTTTGACGTTCGGTGTGTGATCAAGGGCGTCGGTCACACCAGCCCCTGCCGCCTTCAGGCGGCAGCAGCGCTGTGTGACCCATACTTTTAATCGCACCCTTCGTGTTCCCTTGGCCTGACCCGCAAGCCGAACTTCTCCGGCGCGGCGGCAAAGGAAAGCTGTCCGTTCTCAGTCTTCACGCCGAGATACGGATCGTTGGTGATCAGAATGTTGCCATCAAGGTCCAGATAATCGCAGAGTTCTGCCAAATGCGCCGCGGCGCTAATCAGGATGCTGGTTTCTATCATGCAGCCGATCATCGTTTTCAACCCCGCCTGGCGCGCGGCCTGCAGAGCTTCGAAGCCGGCGCTGATTCCGCCCGTCTTGACCAACTTCACGTTGATGCCGTGAAAACATTCGGCGGCTAGCGCGGCGTCTTTCGCCGAATGATAGGATTCATCTCCGAAGATTGGCAGCGGCGAGCGTTGCTTGAGCCAGACCCAGTCTTTCGTCGGCCTGCCTGCCGGCATCGGTTGTTCGACATATTGGATGTGGCCGTCCCCGGCCAGCCACTCAATCATTTCCAGCGCGTGCTCCTTGGTTTTCCAGCCCTCATTGGCGTCCACTCGCACGGTCCTTGCCGGCGCCACTTCCCGCAATGCCTTGAGCGTCGCCTTGTCACCGGCCACGCCGACTTTGACCTTCAAGATCGGGTATGTCTCGGCCTGCAAAACTTTCTTGCGAATCACCTCTGGCTTGTCAATGCCGATGGTAAAGGAAGTAAGGTGATGCTTTTCACGGAAGCCGAGGCCGAGAAAATCGTAAATCGGTTTTCTGACGCGCTTGGCTGCGCCGTCCAGCAAGGCAAGGTTCAGCGCGCACTTGGCGGACATGTTCTGGCCTGAGAGCGAATCAAGGTATTTCATGCTGCCGGCGACATCGTCAAAAGACAGCTTGCGCGGGTCCACCTCCTTGCAAAAGGCTACCACGCCAGCCACTGACTCCTCATAGCGCGGGGTTGGCGCCGCTTCGCCCAATCCGACGGTCCCGTTTTCACGCCGCAAACAGAAACCTAAACCCGCAACGGAAGCAACCCGTATCGGGTCAGTGAAGGCGGGCGCAAATCGCGGAGCGCGGACTTTCGAGTCCGCAGCATCGTTCGAACACCGACGATGCACCCGATTCGCAGCCCGGTTTGGCGAGAGGAGCTTGCTGCAGACTGGAAAGTCCGCGCTCCCTTGGCCGTCACTGACCGGTTACAGCAACGCGCAAAAACCCTGTTGACTTGAAAGGTTTGTCTGTTAGTTTCAGCCCTCCTTGGATCGGGAATTGAGATGAAAACGTATTTGCCGAAAGTCAATTTGGACCAGCGCAAGTGGCACGTGATTGACGCCAATGGCGCCGTGCTGGGCCGGCTGGCAGCGCAGGTCGCTGATATTCTGCGGGGGAAAAACAAGCCGGTCTATACGCCGCACCTCGACGCCGGAGATTTTGTGATTGTCATCAACGCCAGGAAAGTCCTGGTCACCGGCAAGAAAGAGACCCAAAAGAAGTTCATGACCTATTCCGGCTGGAGAGGCGGGGAGAAATACACCTCCGTCGCCCAGGTCCGCGCCCGGCATCCGGAGAAACTCATCACTCATGCGGTGCGCGGCATGGTGCCCAAGAACCGGCTGGGGAGGGTCCTGATGACCAAGTTAAAGGTCTATAAAGACGATCAGCATCCCCACGCCGCCCAAAAACCCGAACCCCTTGCCCCCGCCAATTAACACGCTGAGGCATCACAGCGCTCAACTCTCAACTATCAACCTTCTTTAGGCATGGCTGACATCAAACCTCCCGAAACTAAAATGCCTCAATATCTGGGCACTGGCCGCCGCAAGACGGCCGTGGCTTGCGTGCAATTGGCATCCGGCACCGGCAAAATTCTGGTCAACAGCAGGCCCTTTGAGAACTACTTCCCCACCGAAACGCTGCGGGTCGTTGCCATCCAACCATTGACCGTAACCGGCACCGCTGGCAAGTACGACGCCCGGATCAGGGTCCGAGGCGGTGGCCCGACCGGTCAAGCCGGCGCCGTGCGGCACGGTATCGCGCGGGCACTGCTGTCGGTGGACGCCAACCTGCGGCCGACGTTGAAAGCCGAAGGGCTGCTGACGCGCGATTCGCGCATGAAAGAGCGCAAGAAATACGGCCAGCCTGGCGCGCGCAAACGGTTCCAGTACAGCAAGCGGTGAAAGATGGAAGTTGGAAGTTGGGGACCAATAGATGGTAGATGGTAGATAGAAGGCAGAAGTGTTTAGAACGCTTCGGACAAATCGTTCCATCTTCCATCTACCAGCTACCATCTACGACCGGAATGAGCACCAAGACAGTCGCCATCGTCGGCGCGTCGGGCTACTCAGGCGAAGAGTTGGTGCGTTTGCTCTTGTCACATCCACAGGCGGAACTGACGGCAGTGACCTCGCGCCAATTCGCCGGGCGGATGCTGGCGCAAGTCTTCCCACGGTTCGCCCATCATCCGCGCGCGCGGACGTTGCGCTTCAGCGAACCCAAAGCTGACCTGCTCGCCAAGCAGGCGGAAGTGATTTTTCTGGCGTTGCCACACGGAGTTGCCGCAGAATTCGCCGCGCCGTTGTTGAAACTGGGTTGCCGGATCATTGACCTAAGCGCGGATTTCCGCCTGAAGAGCCCCGCGGTTTACCAGGAGTTTTATGTGCATGAACATCCGGCGCCGGAGTTGTTGGCCCGAGCGGTTTATGGTTTGCCCGAGGTCTATCGGGCGGAAATCCAGAGGGCCTCGCTGGTGGCCAGTCCAGGCTGTTACCCAACCAGCATTCTATTGCCGGCTGTGCCGTTGTTGAAAGCCGGTTTGGTCAAAGGGACTGGCATCATCGCCAACTCGCTCAGCGGAGTTAGCGGCGCCGGGCGCAAAGCCGAACGGGATTACCTCTTCGTCGAGTGCAACGAAAGTGTGCGGCCCTACGGTGTCCCCAAGCACCGGCATCTGTCGGAAATCGAGCAGGAACTCTCGCTCGCTGCCGGCGAACAGGTGACCATTCAATTCACCCCACACCTCATCCCGGTCAATCGCGGTATCCTCACCACGCTCTATTTAGCGCCGGCGAAGCATTTCGCCGATTCCACAGCGATGAACGAACTGGCCGAAAAAATTTCCGCCTGCTACCGGAACGCCTACGGCAACGAGCCGTTCGTGCGCCTGATTGAGGATGAGGCATTGCCAGACACGAAGAACGTGATCGGCACCAACGTCATTGAAATGGCCTGGCGCCTTGACCCGCGCACTGGCCGGCTGATGGTGATGAGCGCCGAGGACAACCTCCTCAAAGGCGCCAGTGGCCAAGCCGTCCAAAGCCTGAATATTATGTGCGGGTTCCCGGAGACAGCGGGATTGCTCTAATGCAGCGACTGCAGACCGGAGGTCGGAGGTCGGAGGGCAGAGGTCCGAGCGGAGCGCCTGCCCTCCGACCTCTACCCTCCGACCTCCGACCGGCAACGGGGCATTTGCTGGTTTTGATGGCCGCATTTCTGGGCTGGTTGTTCGATGGATTTGAGATCGGCCTGTTTCCAGTGGTTGCGCGGCCAGCGTTGCTCAATTTGCTGGGCAACGCAAACGACGCGCAGGTGGGCCCATGGATGGCTAAGATCACGGCTTGCTTCCTTGTCGGCGCCGCCGGTGGAGGGCTTGTGTTCGGCTGGTTGGGTGACCGCATTGGCCGCGTGCGAGCGCTTGCGGTCAGCATCCTGACATATTCGCTCTTTAGCGGTCTGAGTTACTTCGCACAATCGCCCTGGCAACTCGGCGGCTTGCGCTTTGTTGGGGCCTTAGGCATGGGGGGCGAATGGGCTTTGGGCGTCGCCCTGGTGATGGAATGTTGGGCGGAGCGGTGGCGTCCTTTATTGGCCGGCGCAATTGGGTCGGCGGCAAATTTTGGCTTCCTTTTGACGGGTGTCACCGCCCGGTTGCACCCTGTCACCCAGAACTCCTGGCGCTGGATGTTCCTCGTTGGAGCAGCACCGGCGCTGCTGGCGTTTTTTGTCCTCGGGTTTGTTCCCGAATCGGAGCGCTGGCGAGAATCTGTCAAGGAGCGTGCGGCGCAACCGATTCACGAAATTTTCTCCCCTCAGTTGCTCAAGAACACACTGCTGGCCATCGCACTGGCCTCAATTGCGCTCATCGGGACTTGGGGTTCAGTAACCTGGCTGCCGCTCTGGGCCGACCAACTGGTGGCCGGGGTCAATCCCGGGGCCAAAGCCGATACCCAAATGATCCAGGGTTTAGGCGCGATTGTGGGTTGCGTGGCCGCTCCGCTCTTTGCCGCGCGGTTCGGCAGGCGGCCAGCTTTTTTCGGGCTCTGCCTTTGTTCTCTTCTTCTCTGTGGTTTCATGTTTCGCGGGATCTCGGAATTTGGCCGCGCCTTCTTGGTCACCGCGTTTTTCGCGAGCGCGGCGACGGCTTCGTTTTACGGCTGGTTTCCGCTTTATTTTCCGGAGCTGTTCCCCACGCGCGTCCGCGCGACTGGCCAGGGCCTGTGCTACAATTTTGGCCGCATTTTCGCTGCGGGTGGCGCGTTGCTGCAAGGCCAGTTGGTTGCGGCTTTTGCGGGCAGTTACGCCCGGGCCGGCGCCGTCGTCACGCTGGTTTATTTGCTGGGGATGGCTTTAATCTGGCTGGCGCCCGAGACAAAGGGCAAACCGCTCCCGGATTGACCCATGACTATCATGCTGTCGCGAAGCATCCATTTCCAGGAGCCCTATAAATTGCTGCTCCGCGGTGCACCGCCGCACCGCCTTCACCGCTTGCCTGAGGTGTTAATTTCTGCCATGTTGGCTGTGTATGAGTACGGCGACATTGGCAGCACCCATGGACGTGCCGCTTGATTCTGATTCGTTGTTCCAGATGCTCGTGGATCGGCTGCAGTTCGCCAAGG
>WNGJ01008529.1_pt1 | contig 18172 bp, 20 predicted proteins | sample 5400611 | NCBI WGS metagenome assembly WNGJ01 (sample SAMN13153375, study PRJNA577476) | soil metagenome | isolation source: 40 cm soil or saprolite under Garry oak tree replicate 1 | place: USA:California | collected 2016-06-15 | reverse complement strand
TCTGGCCACCGACTCCCAGCAGTCGGTGTCCAGGAAACCTGCTAAACAGCCGCAAGGCGACGCGAACGTTCGGGCGGCTGAAACCAAGCTGCGAAGGCACTTTGGTACGCAAGTGCGAATTACGGTCCCAAGGGGAACCGCATCAGGAAAAATAGAACTAGAGTTCTACGACGCCAACGATCTAAATCGCCTCTATGAACTCTTAATAGGGAGGACCTAAAGGCGACTGTACTTTGGAAAGCCGCCCGGCCTAGTGCCGCTGTATCTAGTACAGTAGACGAAGGCCGTCGGAGCGGGCTAGAAACTGGTCGTTCAGGGATCGAAACTCCTTCAGCCAGTTAAGTTTGTTGGGTGCGATGCACCTTGACCGCCTTTTTAGCGGATGGTAGACTCCCACACTTTTGTGGCTCGAGACGCTGCGAACGGAGGAGCTGGTGGTCGTATTGGGACTGGCGGGAAGCGCCATACAGTTAGTTCCTGACGGGACGCTGATTATTCATTTCGCGATCATCGTGCTCATGGTGGCCGTGCTAAACGCCACTTTATTGAAGCCAATTAACCGTATTCTCCTGGCACGGGAGAGACGGACAAAAGGGCGCTTGACCGAGGCCCAGGAGGCATTGGCAAGCGTCAGCGCGAAAATGACCCAATATGAGGTCCGCTTGCGGGCGGCACGTGCTGAGGGTTATGCCCTTCTGGAAGAGCAGCGAGCTGGCGCGTCGCGGGAGAGGGAACGAAAAGTTGCAGAGATCAAGGTCGAGGTCGATGCTTGGATTAGTGAGGAAAAGGAAAGGCTTACGATAAATACGGATGGAATAAAGGTGAGACTCGAGCAGGATGCCAAAGCGACGGCATTAGAAATCGGGCGCCGGATTCTCCAGCGCGAGGTAGGCAGTCGAATCGCGTAACGAAGGATTAGGATACAAACTTCTTGTTGTTCTGCATTTTCTCTTTAGCTGAAATTGTGGCTCTCGATGTCGACGGTTCTACTCCCTGGTGGAATTATCCGGGCTTGGAATTGTGGAAGTTCGTCAACCTCCTCATATTTATCGTTTGCGCGTTGTATCTTCACAGTAGGTTTGGGAGGCCAATTCGCGAAGCTTTGCGGTCACGAGGTGAGGGGATCAAGCGTGACCTGTTGAGAGCCCAGGAAGAGAGAGATCGGGCGCTTGCAAAGTTGGCCGAAGTTGAAGCCCGATTTGCGAACCTGGACGCCGAGATTGCCAGAATTAGAGAAAAGGCTGGGCTCGAAGCGGAAGCAGAAAAGCAACGCATCGCAGCCGCTACCGAGGCGGAGATCGCTAAAGCCCGAGAGCTGGCTAAACGGGAAATCGAGAGCGCGGGTAAGACAGCAAGGCATGAACTGCGAAAGTTTGCAGCCGCGGAGAGCGTGCGTTTAGCGGAGGAGCTTTTGAAAAGGGAGATCAGACCGGAAGATGACGTGCGCTTGACGACGCTGAATGTCCAGGAATTGGGGAGGACTCATCATTGAGTTCACAGACAGTTGCCAGACGTTATGCCTCAGCGCTGGCAGACGTAATTATCGAGCGCCGCGAAGAGGAGCAGGTCAAGGAGGAGTTGGCTGCATGGGAAAGAATGATTCTGGCAAATGGGCCATTACTCGAAGCCTTCAGAAATCCAACCGTACCTTACGAACAAAAAGAAAAAGTTCTTAGGGAACTAATTATGCGCACCAAGGTGCGACCGACCACGGAGAATTTCCTCCGCCTGCTGTTGAAGAACCAGAGACTGCCGGAGCTGCCTGAAGTTAATGCCAAGTTGGCCCAGGTATTAGATGAGCGTGCTGGTGTTGTCAGCGCGGCGATACTATCGGCGCGGCCAGTGTCTGACCGCATCAAAGCTTCTTTGGACGAGAAACTTGGGCAGGTGACTGGGAAGAGAATACGTTTGAGCTTTGATATTGATGAGATGCTTCTGGGCGGGATCGTCACACGGATCGGCTCAACTATCTACGACGGTTCGGTACGTAATCAACTTGAGAGATTAGCTGAGGAACTCGCGGGCTAGTCAGAGGGAAAAGATGGAACCAATTAGAGCTGACGAAATCAACGAAATTATTCGGAGGCAGATTGAGAGTTTTGACGCCGGCGTAACAGTAATGGAGGTTGGCACGGTCATCAAGGTTGGTGACGGAATTGCTGAAATCCACGGACTGGAAAAAGTTATGGCGGGCGAACTATTGGAGTTTCCGCACGAAGTTCGGGGACTGGCCTTAAATCTCGAGGAAGACAAGGTTGGGGCAGTACTTTTTGGGGAGTATCAGGCAATCAAGGAAGGTGACCTTGTTAAGCGTACGAGCCGCATCATGCAGGTTCCAGTCGGGGACGCGATGGTCGGCCGAGTAGTGGATGCGTTGGGAAATCCGATTGACGACCGGGGAGCGATCGCAACTGACGAATATTATGCAATAGAACGTATAGCTCCAGGTGTGGTAGATCGACAGCCGGTTAAGGAACCCTTGCAAACCGGACTAAAGGCGATCGATGCCATGGTACCCATTGGCCGGGGTCAGCGCGAGCTGATTATTGGTGACAGACAGACGGGAAAAACTGCGGTCGCTGTGGACACGATAATCAACCAGAAAGGCAAAGACGTAATTTGCATTTACGTCGCAATAGGACAGAAGGCCTCGACAGTCGCGCAGGTAGTGAAAACACTCGAAGACTTCGGCGCCCTTGAGTACACCATTGTCGTCAAGGCGACTGCCTCAGATCCGGCAGCAATGCAATTCCTGGCTCCCTACTCAGGCGCCGCAATGGGTGAATACTTCCGCGACAATGGCCGTCATGCTTTGACAATCTACGACGATCTTTCAAAGCAGGCAGCCGCTTATCGTGAGATTTCCCTGCTGCTTCGTCGTCCGCCTGGCCGTGAGGCCTATCCCGGTGATGTGTTTTATCTCCACTCCCGTTTGCTTGAACGGGCCGCAAAAATGTCCGACTTAAAAGGTGGCGGGTCATTAACCAGCCTTCCGATCATCGAAACGCAGGCGGGCGATATCTCCGCATATATTCCGACCAACGTCATCTCGATTACTGACGGCCAGATATTCCTCGAGGCCGATCTTTTTAATAGCGGCATCCGCCCGGCCATCAACGTCGGTAACAGTGTGTCTCGTGTCGGCGGCTCCGCTCAGATCAAGGCCATGAAGCAGGTTGCAGGAACGCTCCGCATTGATCTCGCGCAGTTCAGAGAATTGCAGGCTTTCGCACAATTCGGTTCCGATTTGGACAAGGCGACGCAAGCACAGCTGGCGCGCGGCCAGCGTTTGGTTGAGGTACTAAAGCAGCCTCAGTATCAACCCATGAACGTGGAGAATCAGGTCCTGGTCATCTGGGCCGCCAGCAATGGTTATGCTGATGACATTGCGGTTGAGGACGTTAGGAATTTTGAAGCTGAGTTACTAAAGTTCGTCGAGAACTCCCAACCTGGTCTGCTGCAAAGTATTCGCGAGAAGAAGAGTTTGACTGACGAAATCGTTTCGGATCTCAAGCAAGTGTTAACTGATTTCAAATATATGTGGGCCGAGAAAACTGCCGCCTCCCGAGCGGAAGCAACGCCACAGATTGGGTCGAGCGTTGCGACACAGCCTGCTACCGCCGGAGTCTAACTTTCGTCACCGATGCCTAACCTGTTAGACATTCGCCGACGCATCAAGTCGGTCAAGAATACGCAGCAGATCACTAAGGCCATGAAAATGGTCTCTGCTGCAAAGCTCAAACGCGCACAGGATCGCGTGGTCACTGCTCGCCCGTTTGCTAACAAGATGATGGAAGTTCTAAGCGGACTGGCCGACAAAACTGACGAAAACTTTCATCATCCGTTGCTTGACGCCCGCGGCGACGAACGCTATCTGCTGGTGCTCATTACTGCCGACAAAGGTCTTTGCGGGGCGTTTAATACGAATCTCATCAAGGCGGGCCAGGCTTTCATCCGCGATAATTCAGGCAAGCAGGTCGAGATTTTGGCAGTTGGCCGCAAGGGCCGGGATTACTTTCGCCGCAGAGCCGCTAATCTGGTTGGCGAATACATAGGGCTGACCGGCAAAGGGCGAGTGGAATTCTCCGAAGCGCTCGAGGTTGCCCGCGATGTCATTAGACGATTCACTGAAGACCAGAAAATTGATAAGGCATTCATTATTTATAATGAGTTTAAGTCGGTATTGCAGCAGCGCGTGGTTACTGAGCAGCTTTTGCCCGTCTCTCGTGCTTCTGAGGTTGACGAGGCGGCAGCGGCGAATCAAACTTTGAACCTCGTCGACTATATCTACGAACAACCTCCAGGTGAGATCTTCGCGAAACTCCTTCCGCGCTTAGTCGAAACCCAGATCTTCCGCGCTTTGCTGGAATCAATAGCTTCCGAACAGGGCGCACGAATGACGGCGATGGATTCCGCATCGAAGAACGCGCGCGAACTGATCGATTCGCTGACACTCAACATGAACCGCGTGCGGCAGGCAGCGATCACGAACGAAATTATCGAAGTTGTTTCCGGCGCCGCGGCACAATAGTTTGCGCAATCAGTGCAACATCCGAAGAGGGAAGCAGCAAGCGCGGCTTCCCTTTGTTACTTTTCGGCCATGATCAAGAAAACTCTGCGACGGCGATTATGGCGGTATGGCCCACTGGCCTTATGGATACTTTTCATTTCCCTTGCCTCGACAAGTGAGTTCTCCGCAGCGAATACTTCGCAACTGATTCGCCCCATACTGCTCTGGCTTTTTCCAAATCTTAGCGAGACTCGATTAGCAGCCATACATTTTCTAACGCGAAAGGCCGGGCATTTTAGTGAGTTTGCCATACTGGCATTTCTCGCCCGACGGGCCTTCATCACTTCCTCTCGCGCCTTCGTTCAAACGCATTGGTTTCAACTGACTTTGCTCCTGGTTGCGATTTACGCGTTGCTCGATGAATTCCACCAAAGTTTCGTCCCGACGCGCACGCCGTCGATTTATGATAGTGCCATTGACGTCGCCGGGGGGTTGACGGTCCTGCTCATCTTCAAACTTTTTGGCAAAAGCACTCGCGGACGTGAAGCGCACTCCTGGCCGAGGACAACAAGTTGATGCTTCCAAATCTTCTTCCCCTTGAAGCGCCCTTTATGCAATTATTTCTTTTGGTTCAGCCTGCCGATTTAGTTTTCCGGCGAACATAGCTGATCAATCCGCCGTATTAATCGAGTGGCGGCCAGTTAGCCGCACAAAGGAGAAATAGAATGGGAATATTTGACGCCGTCCGCTCCCAGTTCATTGAAGTCATTGAGTGGCTCGATGATTCAGGCAACACCTTACTTTATCGTTTTCCAGTTCAAGGTCAGGAGATTAAGAATGGAGCACGGCTAACGGTACGCGAATCCCAAGCCGCCGTTTTTGTGCTTCAGGGACAGATTGCCGATGTGTTTGGACCGGGCCTCCACACCATTGATGGCGGCAACACGCCGATTCTTACCAAGCTTGGCGCCTGGATGCATGGCTTCAACTCGCCGTTTAAGGCTGAAGTTTATTTTGTCAATACGAAGCAGTTCACTGATCTAAAGTGGGGAACATCGAACCCGGTGATGATGCGCGATACGGATTTTGGAATGGTCCGCCTGCGCGCTTTTGGTATCTACTCGATTCGCGTCAGTGATCCACAGGCTTTCATCAAGGAGATCGCCGGTACCAACGCCCACTTCGTAACCGAGGATATTGAAGGGCAGCTCAAACGGACACTGGTCAGCGGTTTTAGCGATGCGCTTGCCGAATCGAAAATTGCAGCTCTCGACCTCGCCTCCAACTACGACGAACTTGGCAAGTTTACGCGAACCAAGCTCAGCGATGACTTCAGGGCGTTCGGTCTGGATCTGACAAAGTTTGTGATCGAAAACATTTCGTTGCCTGCTGAAGTCGAAGCAGCAATGGACAAGCGAACTTCGATGGGAGTGATCGGCGATGTGGGGCGTTATGCTCAATTTCAAGCTGCCGACGCGATGCGCGACGCGGCCCAAAATACGGGCGGCGGGGGTGCTGCTACCGGCGCCGGGCTGGGTGCAGGTTTTGCCATTGGCAATGCGATGGCCGGCGCTATGTCTAACGCAATGAATCAATCGCGAGATGAAATACGGAACGAAGGCGCTGGGGCCGCGAAGATCGCCTGTCCGAAGTGTGGCGCAGCAAATCTTGCAAACGCGAAATTCTGTAATGAGTGTGGCGCCAAAATGGAAGTCGCGGGACAGACTGTGCCGTGCGCGAAATGCGGCGCACAACTGGCAGTCGGCTCCAAGTTCTGCAATGAGTGCGGCACCAAAGTCGAGTCTGGCGGTTAATTGATCAGGAGGCCGAATTACTCAGTTAAGGACCCGGCGTTAAGCGACGCCGGGTCTTTGACTGTCCAGACCCTTGGGCGACTTAGCAAATTCTTCAAACACGATGTTATTCTGACTTCGAATCAGTCCCCCCGGTTAGCTCAATGAATCGGATCAACTTGTATGCTTAATGAGTTCAAGCAACCGCGTCGAGTAGTCATTACTGGTATGGGCTGCGTCACCCCAATCGGCATTGGACGGCTGGCGTTTTGGGAAGCTCTGACGAAGGGTAAAAGCGGCGTGCGTAGGATCGAGTCATTCGACGTGTCGGAGTCGCCGGTAAAGATCGCAGCTGAGGTCCGTGATTTCGACTGGGAAGCACAGCTCAATCCCAAAGATCGCAAGCATGTACCGAGAACTGTGCCGCTCGCCCTGGCCGCAGCCAGAGAAGCACTTGAAGATGCCAGCCTTAAACCAGACGATTTTTCTTTAGACGAGCGACGAGCAATCGGAGTGGTCCTGGGAACCGGTGGCGGAGGACTGGCGTTTACGGAACAGCAGTATTCCTATTGGTTTGTTGGTCCGGTTACTAAAGCCAGTGTCTATACGATTCCTGCTTCAACACATGGCGGCTTGTCGAGTGAATTGTCGATGGCGTTTGGGCTGCGTGGCCTTTCCCACATCGTCTCTACCGGTTGTACCAGTTCCACCGATGCAATCGCTTACGCCGCACAACATATCGCATTGGGCCGTCAGGACCTGATGTTAAGTGGCGGCGTTGACGCGCCCATCGCTCCCGGAATTCTCGCGGGCTTCAATCTCATGACTGTATTGACCAACGATTGGAATGATGAGCCCCAACGAGCCTCCCGGCCATTTTCACTCGACCGCTCCGGAATCGTGTTAGGCGAAGGCGCCTGGATTTATGTCATCGAGGAGCTGGAGCATGTGAGGAGTCAGGCGATGAACCGGCGCGGGCCATGAAGCTTGCGCTGCAAGATGCGGGTCGCAGGCCGGAGGAAGTCGATTATGTGAACCTGCACGGAACGTCGACCGTTCTTAACGATCGCATCGAGACCAGTGCGCTCAAACTCGCGTTGAACGGTCAAGCCATCGCCACTCCAATGTCGGCAACAAAATCACAGATTGGGCATCCGCAGGGCGCCAGTGGCGCCGCGGGTTTAGCCGCCGCCTTATGTGCCATGCACACGGGAATCATTCCTCCAACTATCAATCTCGATGAACCTGATCCACAGTGTGATCTCGATTACGTGGCTAATGAGGGCCGGAAAGCCGAAGTCAAAGTTGCGCTTTGCAACTGCATTGGTTTTGGCTCGAAAAACAGCGCTTTGGTTGTCGAGAAGATCTCAACTTCGTAACGCAAACCAGCTTTCTTTAGAGACACCGACCTCAACTCAAACTGCACAGTTTGCGTTACCCGGATCGATCAGCTACGCTTTGAATGAATCGTTCAAAAACTGATTCAAAAACCCTTATGTCACAACCAACAGAAGCAGTGGTATTAGACGCCCTGCGCCAGATCAAAGACCCGGATCTTCACAAAGATATCGTAACGCTGGGCTTTATTAAAGACCTCAAGATTGACGGTGGAATAGTTTCATTCCGCATTGTTCTGACCACCCCTGCTTGTCCAGTGAAAGCTGAGATGGAGAGTGCGGCTCGCGAATTGGTTGGAGCTCTTCATGGAGTTACATCGGTAGCTGTCACGATGGATGCGGAGGTCCCGAAAGGTAGAGGCCTTGGCGACAAGATCGCAATCGAGGGAGTGCGCAACATCATTGCTGTTTCCTCCGGCAAGGGAGGTGTTGGCAAGTCGACCGTTGCTGTTAATCTCGCAGTTTCACTGGCGCTTGACGGCGCCCGAGTTGGGATTATGGACATCGACGTTTATGGTCCTAATATTCCTATCATGCTTGGCGCCAGCGATGCGCGTCCGGAAGTCGACGTTAACAAGCTGGTTCCTATCGAAGCTTACGGCGTCAAATTAATGTCGATGGCGCTACTGCAACCAGGCGACAAACCGATGATCGTGCGTGGGCCGATTCTGCACGGTCTGGTGAAACAGTTTCTGTCAGACGTAAAGTGGGGCGAGTTGGATTACCTGATAGTAGACATGCCACCGGGAACGGGCGACGTGCAGTTGTCGCTCGCACAGTTGGTTCCCGTTCAGGGCGCAGTGCTGGTGACGACTCCCCAGGACGTGGCAGTCGCAGATGTGCGCCGAGCGTTGCGCATGTTTGAGACTGTTGCCATTCCAATCCTGGGAATCATCGAGAACATGAGCTACTTCATTGCGCCGGATACAGGTATTCGCTACAACATTTTTGGCGAAGGAGGCGGCGCAAAACTCGCCGGCATGTATCATGTGCCGCTGCTCGGCACTGTTCCGCTGGGCCTCGAGGTGCGTGAGGGCGGCGACCGGGGCGTACCCGTAGTAGTCAGCCATCCGGAGTCTGCCCAGGCACTGGCGTTTCGGCGAGTTGCCGAAGAGGTTGCAAGGCAGGTTTCAATCGAGGCCATGAAACCTGGACTTGTCGTTTTGGGCAAAGGTCAATAAAATGGTCTTTGGACTTGAGACTTCGGTCTTGATATTATTTATCCAGACGCGAGAACGAAGAGTGAGTTTTCCAGCGCGATAATTGATAAGAAGGAGTTAGTTTAAGATATGTCTACACAAACGGTCTCAACCGGAACACCTGATGTTTCGACTGCTGCCCCGGCAATGACACTTGACGTTACCGAAAGCGCAGTCACTGAAATCAAGAAATTTATGGCCGGTGAAGAGGGTCTTCCGGAGACTGCCGGACTGCGGGTCCGCGTTGTACCGGGCGGCTGTTCAGGTTTCCAGTACAGCCTGAACATTGAAGAAGAATCGCGCCAGGGAGATTTTGTTCTGGATCAAAGCGGAGTGAAACTTTTTGTCGATATGTTTAGCGCGCAATATCTGAACGGCGTTAAGATCGACTACGTCACTGGAGTTATGGGGTCAGGCTTTACGTTTACGAATCCAAACGCGACGGGCAGCTGCGGCTGCGGCACCTCTTTTACGGCATAACTGGCAGGACAGACATCCTGTCTGTCCGGAACATATTAGCTGACAGACAAGAACGTCTGTCCCACTAGAATGCAAAGCGCGGTGCGCGATTCGGCTCGGTGATCTTCTTAGAAGAACATCGAGCCACTTTCGCGTAACGCGTTGTTTTTTGTAAAGTGTGCGTTCTCGATCAGATGAAGTTGACAACAGCAACATCAGAAGAAGAGATCCAGCAAGCCCGTGAGTTGTTTGAAGAGTATTCGGCATCACTGGGATTGGATCTCTGTTTCCAAAACTTCGCCAAAGAACTGGCTGAACTTCCCGGAGATTACGCGCCACCCAACGGACGTTTATGGCTCGTCGACGAAAATGACGAGATCGCTGGCTGCATCGCTTTGCGAAAAATCGGCCCCGGCATTGGCGAGATGAAACGACTCTATGTGAGACCGAAGTTTCGGAAGCGGAGACTTGGACGCGCTCTGACAGAAACTCTCCTGGCGGAGGCCCGAGCGATTGGCTATCAACGCGTAAGACTCGACACCTTACCCGGCAAGATGGATCAAGCGATTGCGATGTATCGTTCATTGGGATTCAAAAACATCGAACCTTACTACAACAATCCGGTAAAGGGCGCGGCTTTTATGGAGCTGGAACTGTAGGAATCGAGATTAGCCGCGGCTGAACGCGGATAGCGCAGATCAAACGGCGTAGAAGCGGGGAAACTTTAATGCTGGTTTCTTAGTCTGAGTGAATTCACGTTCATGCGCGGCTGGTTTAGTTCATGTTGTTTTATTCGACGCTTGCTCGTTCGCGGCTCTTGTGCCAAATTCATTCCGCAATCAAATCCTAAATCCGGAGTTATAACGTATGCCTAACATTGAAGCGGTAACTGCGACTGGCACACAGACAATTGATGCCCCACAAGGAAAGAAACTAGTCCTCGTCCTCGAGGATGCCGGTATCGATATCCTGCATCGCTGCGGCGGCAACGCTCGCTGCACCACTTGCCGTGTGGAAATTCTAGAAGGCCAACCCGGGGAAATGGCCGACCTTGAACGAAATCGTCTGGCGATGGAGGCTGAACTGGCAGACAACGTGCGACTCTCTTGTCAGATCCGCGTTAACAGCGATCTGAAAGTCCACGTAATCAATCAAGTCAGTGTGCGCGGAATGGACGCCGGACCGCGACCGTTCGATGAATAGTTCGATCACATATTCCAAACGATTTTAGGCATCGTCATTTTACTTGTCGGCTTGGCCGGACTGGTATTCAGTGAGCGCTTGGCAAGTTTTCACAGAGACTTCACCCGGTGGGCATTCGGTTTGGAGACTTCTTTCGTTCCGGGTGACGGCCGCGCAAGCGTTATTTTCGGCAACCTTGCCTTCTTGATCATTGGTCTATTCATCGCGTTGCACCTGGTGCCTTCGAATTGAACGAAAGAAACGATGAAGCGTGGATTACTGGTTCAGTTGGGGCCAACAGCAAAACGGAAATCATGTAGGCCACCGAAGCGCCGGCGATATCAGAACCGAGAGCGGTAGCGACCGGCCAAACATTCAACGTAACGCGTGAGCAATAGTACGCAGTAGTGATCGGCAGTCTAAAGATTTGTGTTTGGCCGGTCGTTACCGCTTTCCGTTCTGATATACGGGTGACGCTCGCCAGACCAAACTGCACCAGTGCCGAAGCGTGGTGGTTGTTGCATCGTCACTGAATCTGGGTGTAATCTTCGCTCGTAATTCCAAACAACTAGGACAGACATTCCTGTCTGTTCGTTCATCGGTTGGCGAATCTTGGACCGGCAGGAATACCGGTCCTACAGCACCACGGAGGTTTCTGAATGTTTATTGAGTCAACTGTTCATCTCCCCGTCAGTCTGGCTATGTTTCAGGATTTGTTTCATTCGCCCAACCCAGTCGAGGTTTTGAGAACAGTGTTGCGCGTGCTCCATCTGGTGGGGGGCATCACGTGGATTGGTTTGCTTTACTTCTTTAATCTCGTAAACGTTCCCTTCCAAAAGGGGCTCGATCCGGAGACTAAGAAGAAGGTCAATCCGGATCTCCTGTCACGCGCTCTCTGGTATTTCCGCTGGGGTGCTGTCTTGACGGTTCTGGCCGGCCTCACCTATTTTGCGATGTACATTCTGGTACCGGCCGTAAATAACGCGAATACACTTGGCGGCGCCAATCTTAACGTTTGGCTCGTACTTTTGTTCTGGCTAACCTATCCCATTGTTTTGTTCATAGTCGAATACGTGATCATTAAAAAGGTTCCAGCGCTTACGAAGGATGGACGAGTCTTTGCTGTGGTGATGATAATCCTGGTCGTCGTTGTCTCGTATGGGATTATTCGGTTCTTCGCTGCGAAGTTAAGCGTGGGCGGCTACACTACACCCAACAATGTCTACTCCATTGGCCTGGGCGGTGCTTACGGCGTGGTCATGCTGTTGAACGTCTGGGGAATCATTTGGCCGAATAACAAGCGGATTATTGCTGCTACCGCGGGCACTGGCCCAGCGGCGCCACCGGAACTCGCGCGTCAAGCCTTTATTGCTTCGCGCACTAATGCCTGGCTGTCGTTACCGATGGTGCTTTTCATGGCAACCTCCGAGCACGATTGGGTAATCTTCGGCAAGTAATCAGTGACTACACAGCAGGGAGGGCTGGAAAATGTCCTTCTTCTTCCGGCCTCCCTGCTTCCTGCCGCTTCCGAAACACTAATTCCTTAGCCTCTCAACTCATTTGCCACACTCGCGAGCAATAGTCTGAGCATTTCTCGGGAACAACGGTCAGTGCAAACCGCCCATGCGGTTCCCGAAGGCCCTAATAGCAATGGAGGTGAAGGATGAGTTCATTAGGTTCCTACAAAGCGAGAGAGTTCAACTTGAGCGGTCTTAACGGTATTTCGGATGAAACCCTGGAGATGCACTTCAAGCTCTACGAAGGTTACGTCAAGGAGACCAACAAGCTGACCGAAGCAATTACCAAATTCATTCAGGACGGCAATGTGGATCAGGAGGAGATGCCCGCTTACTCCGAATTGACACGCCGGCTCGGTTTTGAATTCAACGGCATGGTATTGCATGAATACTACTTCGACAATCTCGAGAGCGGAGGTGGCACGGGCGATCCAAGTAGCACGGCCAAGTTTGTTAAAGCAGCCGAAGCAAGCTTTGGCAGTTATGAAATCTGGAAAGCGGATTTTGTCGGCATCGGCAAGATGCGCGGAGTAGGGTGGGCCATTTGTTATCAAAATCCGTCGAACGGCAGGTTATCAAACCATTGGATCACGCTTCATGAAACAGGCAATGTCGCCGGCTTTGATCCGGTGCTGGTCATGGATGTGTGGGAACACGCATATCTACTGGACTACAAACCGGCCGAGCGCCCGAAATACATTGAGGCCTTTTTCTCCAACATCGACTGGTCCACTGTCGAGAAGCGTTTGAAGAAAGATGTCGCGCGCACCGCTGGTGCTTAGGAAACAAGAAGCAGAGGGCAGACGCAGGAGGCAGGCAGAAGGATAGTTCCGCCGCTTCCTGCTTTGTGTTATCCGCCTCTGCTGCCCCATATCGCGCTTAGCCCTTTACGGTCCGCTCCTGCCACTTGCTCATGCTGTTATTGGCTTACCATCCCACTCGCGGTAAACTGGCCAAAATATTTTTAGTTTCATCCCGACCGTCTAACCATCGGAGGAGAACATGCCCGTAAACAGAAACCCACTGACGCTATTATTCCTTCTGGTTTTCACGCTTCTATTTGCCTCGTGTTCCGCCGCGAATTCCGACAACGCAAGCACAACGGCGACCAGCTCGGTGACGCCTCCGGCAACGCAAACGCTGACGGTCATACCTCGGCCACAAAAGATTTTGGACTTGATGAAGGCGCGCGGCGAACAGGACGAAGCCAAGCCGGTTTTGAAAATCGTGTCGCCCGCAAAAGATGCTGTCATCAACGGCTCGACAGTTGAAGTGAAACTGGATCTGAGTGGCGATCTTAAAGGTTACATGCCTCACAAGGATCCCACGACGGGCAAGGGCAATCACATTCACGTCATTTTGGACAATCAACCTTATGAAGCCTATTACGAGTTGGGCCAACCGTTTGAATTGCGCAATGTAGTGGCCGGGAAGCACACGTTGCGAGTGTTTCCATCGCGTCCCTGGCACGAGAGCTACAAGAACGAAGGCGCGTTTCAGATGGTGGAGTTTACCGTCAAGAGTGGCGGAGATGCTTCCAAGCCGACGACAACCAACAGCGGCAGACCATGGCGAATAACAATTCCGGCTCTGCTCAGCCGGCAGCTCGTGAGGGGAAGGATTTCGCCGCCAGCGCCGCTGGAAACGCGGATCCTGCAAAGGCTTTGTTAACCTACAGCCGTCCCAAAGGTGAATACAAAGGTGAGGAGGCAGATCCGATCATGATCGACTTTTGGCTCAGCGGCGCCAAGCTAAAAGGGGACGGCGGCGAGTATCGCGTTCGGTATGTCATCGATGACGACGATGCGAAGTATATCGATAAGTGGGAACCCATCTGGTTGTCCGGTTGGATCAGCGGCAAGCATAAGGTCCGTCTTGAATTATTGGACAAAGAAGGGAAGCCGTTGGAGAACGGTGGCTATAACACCACTAGTAGAGAAATCACTGTCGTAAAGTAAAAGTAAGAGTTTAGAGTACAAGCTTTAGCTTGCGTCTTTCCGATCAGCAACCTGAAGGTTGGACTCTGAACTTACACCTCCGGAGCCGAACTAGTGCGACGACGCGAAATTGATGGGTGCCCGGTGGCGGGTGCGCTGCAAATGATTGGCGACAAGTGGACGTTGCTAATTGCCCGCGACCTCGCCGCTGGTCCAAAGCGCACCATGGAATTACATACCGGACTCTTTCCGATCAGCAGCCGGACTTTGGTAGCGCGCTTGCGCGACATGGTCAGGGACAAGCTTCTCGAGCGCACCGACTTTGGTGGTAATCCGCCACATATCGAGTACGCACTTACTGAACGTGGACGCGTGCTCCTGCCGCTCGTTGATGCCTTACGCCTGGTAGGCCAATCGTTGGATTGTAATCAGTGTGAGGATCGGAAGAAGCAGCTCGGGTTTTACTGCGAAGCCTGCCCCAAAAACTCTCAAACGCCTGAAGCCGGGCCGCTGTCCCGATCAGTGCCCGCTCCGACTCCGCGCCGGCAGCGAGACGATTCAATTGTGCTGTTATAGGAACTCCGTGGTCATTTTTTCTGCGCTGCCAGCGTCTCGGGATGATTGGAAACCATGCTCCCGTCAGGTTCAATGATGGCCTGATGATCTGCGGTTATGTGTTCACCTTCGATTGTCACCTCGTCTCCCGCCGGCATTGAGACCGGTAGATGATCCAGGAATCTTTCCGCGTCGAGCGCCGCCATGCAGCCCGTACCCGCCGCTGTTACAGCCTGCCGGTAGGTGGCGTCCTGTACATCGCCGCATGCAAAAACTCCCGGCACATTCGTAGCAGTTGAACGATGCGACGTCTTGATGTAACCAACTTCATCCATATCCAACTGTCCCCTGAAAAGATTAGTGTTGGGTTTGTGTCCAATGGCGATGAAGACGCCAGACGTGGGAAGGATCCGTTCTTTGTTGGTATGCAAATGGAGCAAACGCACGCCGGTGACGCCACTCTCTGGTTCTCCAAGAATCTCCTGAACACCGGTATTCCAGATAAACTCAATCTTCGGATTTTGAAAGGCTTTGTCCTGCATAATCTTCGACGCGCGAAGTTTGTCGCGACGATGAACCAGATTAACTTTCGACGCGTAGCGAGTCAGGAAAGTCGCTTCTTCCATGGCGGTGTCGCCGCCGCCAACAACCACCAACTCCTTGTTGCGAAATCCTGGCAACGGTCCGTCGCAGGTCGCGCAAGCCGAGACGCCATTACCACCAAAACCGTCAGGAACTTTTGCCTCACCCGGAATTCCCAACCACTTGGCCGAGGCTCCCGTAGCAATGATGAGCGTTTGCGCATTGATTAAGTAATCGGCCGTCTGAAGTTGAAATGGCCGCTCGCTCAAATCAACTTCAGTGATCCACTCTTCGAGAAACTCCGTACCGAAACGTTCCGCCTGTTTCCGAAACGCGGCCATCAAATCCGGGCCCTCAATACCTTCGGGAAAACCAGGATAATTTTCTACGTCGGTGGTGATCATCAATTGTCCACCGGGGGTCGTCTGTCTTGCGGCATCTGGAGGCGCATCAATCAAAAGCGGCGACAAGTTGGCGCGGGCCGAATAAATCGCCGCTGTCAGTCCGGCTGGCCCAGACCCTATGATTACAACCTCTCTATCGAGTGTTCGCATGGCTATCCCTGTCTCTTTCGTTGCCTTAGCGCAGTTGAAAAATGTGTCTAAATACCCGAAAGTATAGCGTTTTCGGTTAGGCGTATAGTATAACTAGGCGTATTAGAGTAGTCGAATCCGAGAACTAGCAGCCCCAGACGGAGAATCTCAGATAGAGACTAAGGCAAACGATTGAACGCAGGCATCGCTCCGCAAACAATTGAAACCATCGGCGTCATAGGCGCAGGCACCATGGGCCACGGAATTGCCCAGGTGGCTGCGGCCGCAGACTATAAAGTTCTGCTGCGCGATATTGATCGAGATTCTCTCGCCCGGGGCATTCAGGCGATTGAGCGGAATCTTGCTAAAGGAATACAACTCGGAAAACTTACTGAAGATGATCGCGATTCGACTCTGCAACATATTCGCGGAACCATTCATTTGGCTGAGTGCGCGAATGCTGACCTAATTATTGAAGCCGCGCCTGAACAGCTGGAACTGAAACAGGAAATACTTCGCGAAATTGAAACGCATTCCCACAAGGCTTTCATTTTCGCCAGCAATACATCATCCCTATCGATAACTGAAATCGCCAAGGCTTCTGAACATCCTCAGAACATAGTGGGCATGCATTTCTTCAATCCGGTGCACCTCATGCGCCTGGTTGAAATTGTAGTCGGTAAAGCGACCAGCGATGATACAGTGGCGATTGTTCGCGAAGTGAGTCGCCGGTTGCGGAAGGAACCAATTATTGTGCGGGATGTGCCCGGTTTTGCTTCGAGCCGACTTGGCGTTGCGTTGGGACTCGAAGCCATGCGTATGCTCGAGCAAGGCGTGGCCAGCGCGAAGGATATCGATATGGCGATGGAGCTGGGTTATAACCATCCCATGGGCCCCCTGAAGCTTACGGATCACGTTGGCCTGGATATCCGACTTAACATTGCCGAGTATCTCTATCGCGAGCTTGGTTCGGAGACATTTCGTCCGCCGGAAGTTCTGCGGCGCCTGGTGAACGAAGGCAAGCTGGGCAAGAAGACAGGCGAGGGTTTTTACAACTGGAATGAAGAAAAACAGCGATTAGCCAGCAGTGGTGTGTAGGTTTTTACTGCTTACTGCCTACTGCTTACTGATTTGATGAACACGCCCTACAACAACGAAGAACGACGCTTTGCCTTGCGAATGGCCTTGCGCCTGCCAATTGTCATTTCCGGTCGTGCGGAAGACGGCTCAGCCTGGAGCGAGCCTACTGAGACCGATGACATCTCAACTACCGGTGCACTTTTTCATCTAAACCAAAAAGTCAGCCGCGGTGAGCGTTTGTACCTGCGTGCACATCGACCTGACGGCGCCCCCATTGAAGTTACCGCCGTAGTCATTCGGATTGCGCCCGCAATTTATGGAACGGCCCGCATCGGCGTGCAGATAGCCGAGTCCGCCGAAAACTGGCTGCGACTTTTCGTTTCATGGGTCGCGGACGAACAGCCCCCAATTGATTCCGCCGCCGATTCCGAAGGTTCAACTCCGGAATAGCCCCAGTCCTCCCTAAGTCTTTGCCCGGCACCACTTTCTTTTGGTGACTTCAGCGGTCAGGTCGCCGAACGATTGCGATCGCCATCACTAAGCGCGTGGGTGTTCATTTTCCAGGTACCCTCGGTTTAACGCGCAAATGGCCATATCCAACAAAACTGATTGTCTGTTCAGGGCGATTTGTGTCATCCTATTGGCTGCGGAATCTCACCAAGGCGTCTGACGCCACCGCTTGCATCCGCGCCCCAGATAACATTTGGATTTCCGGAGGGACGCGATGAAATTGTGCCCACAGTGTGAGTTTATTTATGAGGACGATCAGAGCTTTTGTGACATGGACGGAAAAGAACTCGTCTACGGGCTCAACACACTCGCCTGCGACGATAAAACCGTCTCCAGCCGTTCCCAGTCGTACGAACAAGCCGCGACCGTGTCGAGCCTAACGGCGACCCTGCCCGAAAATCAACCAACCAGATCGCAATTTCAGTTGGCAGCGCTTGCAGCGTTGGCTGGAATTATTTTAGTGGCGCTTCTCTTCGTGGTTTATTACGCGCGCACCCATCAGCCACGATCAGTCAACGCGAATCAAGCTTCCAGGGAAACAGCGAGCGAGTCGTCGAATCAACCAGCTCCGCTTACTACCAGCGCGCAAGATCCAGCGCCTGATTCGTCCGCAGCGGCGTCGGAGTCTGTCGAGCCAGCGACCGCAGAGCAGCCATCGGAGTCGACGGACATAACGGCGTCTACGCCACCTTACCTCTCGTCTACCACGCCAGGATCGCTCAACCGCGATCGTTTAGCTAATCCTGTTTCCGCAGGAGGTTCGGCCAATCGTGCTCCAGTTGTCATCTGGCTTAGGAATGGCGCCTCCATTAAGGCTGATGAGGCCTGGGAACGAAAAGAAGGGATCTGGTATCGGCAAGCTGGCATGGTCACTTTTCTCAAACGCAGCCAGGTGAGGTCGATTCAACGGCTGGCGCC
>WNGJ01002662.1_pt1 | contig 18173 bp, 16 predicted proteins | sample 5400611 | NCBI WGS metagenome assembly WNGJ01 (sample SAMN13153375, study PRJNA577476) | soil metagenome | isolation source: 40 cm soil or saprolite under Garry oak tree replicate 1 | place: USA:California | collected 2016-06-15 | reverse complement strand
GGGACCGGCTGCCGTACCTGCGCGACCTCGGAGTCGACGCCCTCTGGTTCAACCCGTGGTACCCGTCTCCGCTGGCGGACTGGGGCTACGACATCGCGGACTACCGCTCGATCGATCCGGCCTTCGGGACCCTCGAGGACGCGGAGCAGCTGATCGCCGAGGCCCGGGCCCTCGGGATCCGCACGATCGTCGACATCGTTCCCAACCACGTTTCCGACCAGCACCCGTGGTTTCGCTCAGCCTTGACCTCGCCCCCCGGCTCGGCCGAGCGGGAACGCTTCTGGTTCCGGCCCGGCGCAGGGTCCGACGGGGAGCTACCGCCTAACGGGTGGCAGTCGATCTTCGGCGGCCCCGCTTGGACGCGCACCGACGACGGGGGCGTGCCCGGCGAGTGGTACCTCCACCTGTTCGCGCCCGAGCAGCCGGACCTCAACTGGACGCACGCCGATGTCTGGGCAGAGCACGAGGACGTCCTCCGGTTCTGGTTCGATCGCGGCGCGGCCGGTGTGCGGATCGATTCGGCAGCCTTGCTCGTCAAGGACCCGCACCTCGCCGAAGAGGCACCGCAGCACGAAGCCGGTGAGCACCCGTTCACGGACCGGGACGAGCTCCACGACATCTACCGCCGGTGGCGCGGGATCGCCGACGGCTACCGCGAGCCGCGCATCCTCGTCGGTGAGGTCTGGCTGCCCGACCCGGACCGGTTCGCACGCTATCTCCGCCCGGACGAGCTGCACACGGCCTTCAACTTCGACTTCCTGGCGTGCCCCTGGGAGCCGGGACCAATGCGCGCCTCGATCGAGTCCGCTCTCGCGGCGCACGCTCCCGTAGACGCGCCGACGACCTGGGTGCTGTCGAACCACGATGTGACCAGGCCTGTCACGCGCTACGGCCGGACCGACACGTCGTTCTCGTTCGAGTCCAGGCGAGCCGGTACCCCAACCGATCTGGAGCGCGGCACGCGGGCAGCACGAGCTGCAGCGCTGCTCGCGATGGCACTGCCGGGCTCGATGTACATCTACCAGGGCGAGGAGCTCGGCTTGCCGGAGGTCGAGGACATCCCGGCCGAGCGCCGCCAGGACCCGATGTGGCACCGTTCAGGTGGGGTCGATCCCGGTCGCGACGGCTGTCGAATTCCGCTGCCCTGGGGAGGCGACCGGCCTCCGTACGGGTTCAGTCCCGAAGGAGCCGAGCCGCCATGGCTGGACCAGCCGGACGACTGGGAGCGACTCACGGTCGCAGCGCAGTCCGAGAGCGCGACCTCGATGCTCGCCCTCTACCGCACCGGGCTTCGCCTCCGTCGCGCCGCCCCGTGGTCGGGTGACGGGGGTCTTCGGTGGATTCCTTCGAGCGACTCGGTCCTCGCGTTCGCGCGCGGCGAACGCTTCGCCTGCATCGTCAACTTCGGCCCCGACCCGGTCGCGCTGCCGGCAGGCGCCGACGTCCTCATCGCCAGCAACGAGCTCGAAGGAGGTGAGCTCCCGCAGGACACTACGGTCTGGCTGCGCCAGGCGAACGGACAAGAACAGGGCATCGGATAGGTCAATCAATACGGACCCGCACCGGCTCAGCGACATGGTGCGCAGGAAAGGAGTAGGACCATGAAGTTCACCCGTAGAGCCACGACCGCCGCCGTCGCCGTGGCGAGCCTGCTCGCTGTGTGCGCCGGCTCGGTCTCGAGCGCGGCTGCGAAGAGCGGGTCCGCCGGTGCGACGGTCACGATCAACGTGGCGGCGCTGCGTCCCGGCAGCTCGGATGACGCACAGAAGCAGTTCAACGACAACGTGGCGTTGTTCGAGAAGCAGCATCCGAACATCGATGTCAAACCGGTCGAGTACGCGTGGAACGGAGCCACCTTCGCGGCGCAGCTGGCCGCGGGGCGTCTGCCGACGGTTTTCACCGTCCCGTTCACAGACGCGCGCACGCTCGGTGAACACCGTCAGGTCGCCGACATCACCACCGGTGTGAAGAAGTGGCCGTACTTCAAAAAGTTCCAGCGGACGATCATCGCGGAGGCGACAACGTCCAAGGGCCGCATCATCGGCGTTCCCTACGCTGCGTATGCGCAGGCGCTCCACTACAACCGTGCGCTCTTCAGGCAGGCGGGCCTCGATCCGAACAAGCCGCCGACGACGTGGGCGCAGCTCCGGAAATATGCGAAGCAGATCTCCGACCGGACCGGGGCGGCCGGGTACGCGCAGATGGGTCTCAACGACAACACGGCCGGCTGGATCGCGACCACTGTGACCTACACGCTCGGCGGTCGGATGGAACAGGGCCGCGGGACGAGCGCGACCGCAACGCTCAACAACCCGTACACCGTCCAGGGCCTGAACCTACTCCGGCAGATGCGCTGGACTGACAAATCGATGGGCTCGACGTTCGATTACACCTGGCCGACGATCAATCAGGCATTCGCGGCGGGCAAGATCGGGATGTTCATCAACGGCTCGGACATCTACACGTTCCTCGTCCAGGCCGCGAACCTCGATCCGAAGATCTACGGAATAGCGCCGCTGCCGCTGGCCAAGCACAAGAACGCCGGCGTGCTGGGCGGCGGATCGATCGCGGTCGTCCGGCCTGACACGAAGGGTGCGAAGCTGGATGCCGCCCTGAAGTGGATCGACTTCTTCTACATGGAGAAGCTCATCAAGAAACCGGCTGCGCTTCGAGACGCGAATATTCTCGTCGCGAACAAGCAGCCTGTCGGCGTTCCGGCATTTCCGATCTTCAACAAGAAGCAGTACGACGTCGCCAACTCCTGGATCAAGCCGTACGTCAACGTTCCGATCAACCAGATGGCGCCGTTCCTGAAGGGCATCTTCAAGCAGAACCTCTACCCGGAGCCTGCTGCCTCGACGCAGAGCGTGTACCACGCGCTCGATCCGGTCGTTCAGGCGGTGTTTGCCGACAGGAACGCCAACATCGCGGACCTGCTCGCGCAGGCGAACCAAGTCGCCCAGAAGGCCATCAGGGAAGGGAACTAGCTTCTTGACGGGCTGGCTCGACGGGGAGCCCTTGTGGCTCCCCGTCGGCTGGTCCGGTGACGCGGCTGCCCGGGCGGCATAAGGTGAGCGCGGCGAGGGTGACAGCTCGGGACCGTGCCGTGGACAATCTTGACGTGATCTCAGGCGAGCCGGTCGCAAAGCCGCGTCGCCGCGACCGCCGCTCACCTCTCGAGTGGGTACGCGGCGGAGACCTCAGCGCTCTTGCTTTCGCCCTGCCCATGCTCGTGATCTTCACAGCATTCTCGTGGTATCCGATCACGCGGCTCGTCGTCCTCTCGGTCCAGCACACGAACCTCGTCGATCCGCCGACGTGGGTGGGTCTGCAGAACTTCCGGGAGGTCATCAGCGACCCACTCTTCGCCACGGCCGTCAAGAACACGGCGTACTTCGCAGCCCTCGCCCTTCTTTTCGGTTACCCGATCCCTCTCATCGCGGCAGTGCTGATCAGCGAGTCGCGCCGCTTCCGCGGGGTCTACAGCGCGCTTGCCTACCTCCCCGTCGTCATTCCGCCCGTCGTCGGCGTGATGCTCTGGAAGTACGTGTTCTACGAGCCGAGCAGCGTCGGCCTCTTCAACACCGTCCTCGGCTGGTTCCATCTCGGACCGTACGGCTGGCTGCAATCTCCCGGCACCGCGATGCCGGCGCTCGTCGTCGAGTCCACTTGGGCGAACGCCGGCGCGACAGTGATCATCTACCTCGCCGCACTGACGGCCGTGGATACCGATCTGTACGACGCGGCGTCTGTGGACGGCGCGGGCCTCTGGCACAAGATCTGGCACATCACGCTGCCTCAGTTGCGTGGCGTCCTGCTCGTGACGCTGATTCTCCAGATCATCGGAACGGCCCAGGTCTTCCTCGAGCCCTTCCTTTTCACCTCGGGTGGGCCGGCGAACGCGACGCTCACGGTCTTGCTGCTCGTCTACCAGTACGCATTCGGGAACTCCATCGGTGTCGGTTTTGGTGACGCGGCTGCGCTGAGCCTGATGCTTGCCGCCTTCCTGGCCGTTTTCTCCCTCGTGTTCATGCGAGCGACCCGATCCTGGAGCACGAGGTGATCAGTCTCCGTCTCCGTCGGAGCGATGCAACCGAAGACCCGACCGGCGGCCTCCTCTCGTACACCGACTGGGGGCGCCGCGACATCAAGTGGCTCTTCGGCTCCGCGCAGGTGCTCCTGCTCGTCCTGCTCGTCCTGATCGGGCTCGGGCCGGTGGTCTGGCTCGCGAAGGGCGCCGTCACGCCGACCATCGACACGCTCAGGAATCCACTTGCCCTCTTCCCGCACGGAGTGGCCTGGAGCAACCTCAGCGATGCGTGGTCGAAGGTGAACGTCGGTCGCTATTTCTGGAACACAATCGTTCTCGCGCTCGGGTCATGGTTCTGTCAGATAGTCGTCGCGACGACGGGCGCGTTCGTGCTCTCGGTGCTCCGGCCCGCATGGGGGCGATTCGTCAACGCACTCCTTCTTGGGACGCTCTTCGTGCCCGTCGTCGTCTTGATCGTTCCGCTCTATATCGAGGTCGTCCATCCGCCGCTCATCCACCATTCGTTCGCGGAGAGCTACTGGGCGATCTGGCTTCCAGCGGGCGCGAGCGCATTCAACGTTGTGCTGATGAAGCGCTTCTTCGACAACCTGCCGCAGGAACTCTTCGAGGCCGCGCGCATCGACGGCGCCGGGCCGGTACGTCTTTTCTTCTCGATCGTGCTACCCCTCTCGAAGCCGATCCTCGGAGTCGTGTCGATCTTCGCGATCCTCGCGGAGTGGAGGAACTTCCTCTGGCCGTTCCTGGTCCTCACGAACAGCCCGGATCGCCAGCCGCTGTCAGTGCGGCTGCCGGCCATCCAGGCGCAAACGCAACTCGGCGTCCTCCTCGCATCGATGCTGATCGCCGCCCTCGTTCCCATCCTGGGTTTTCTGATCTTCCAGCGATCCTTCCTGCGTGGTTCTGGATTCGGTGGCGCACTCAAGGGCTGACTTGCGCGGCTGGGACGATGATCTTACGGTTGGCGAGCACATGACCGGCGTGCGCATCACGCACATCGGCGGGCCGACGGCTCTGATCGAGGTGGACGGCTGGCGGCTTCTGACCGACCCGACTTTCGACCCGCCGGGCGGGAAGTACAACTTCGGCTGGGGCACAGGCTCGGTCAAGCTGGCCGGACCCGCGGTTGCCGCCTCAGAACTTGGACCGCTAGACGCGGTTCTCCTCACTCACGACCACCATGACGACAACCTAGACCCCGCCGGCCGCGCCCTGCTCCCTTCCGCCGGGGTCGTCGTCACCACCATCCCGGGAGCGAAGCGGCTGAGCGGTGGCGCCCGCGGGCTCGAAGCGTGGGGAACGACGCGGCTCGAGGCACCGGGGAGGGCGCCGATCGAGATCACCGCGACGCCGTGCCGCCACGGGCCGCCGCTGAGCCGCGCGCTCGTCGGCGACGTGATCGGCTTCGCGCTCGGCTGGGAAGGCCAGGAACACGGCGTGCTCTGGATCTCCGGCGACACGGTGCTGTACGACGGCGTGCGCCACGTGGCCGACCGCCTGGAGGTCGACACTGCCATCCTCCACCTGGGGGGCGTGCAGTTCCCGGTAACGGGGCCGGTTCGCTACACGATGACTGCGAAGGACGCCGTCGAGCTGTGCCGTCTGATCCGCCCGCGCACCGCCATCCCACTGCACTACGAGGGCTGGAAGCACTTCAAAGAGGGCCGAGAAGCAATCGAGCGCGAGTTTGCGCTCGCGCCGGAGGACATCCGCCGGCGCATCCGCTGGCTCCCGATCGGAGCCGCAGTCGAGCTTGCAGCTTTCATCGAGTGACTACCGGACGCATGAGAGGGCCGCTTGGCCACGGCCCTCTCCCTCCGTCAGTGGGCTAGGGGCCGTAGCCGCCGCCCGTTCCCGTGCCGGCTGCGCTCTTCACGACCTTCGCTCCGGCCGGCGAAACCGCATCCCACACACCGCCGAAGGCGTTGAGGCCCTCGCCGTTCGTCTGGCCCTTCGCCGTGTCCTTCGTGAAGGTGTAAAGCGGGTGCCGCTTGTACGTCACCTGCAGTCGTCCGTCCGTCCGCTTCGTCGTTCCGAGCAGGGACGCCTTGGCGCCTGCTGCCGCTTGTAGCTTCCCGGACGCGATCAACGGCGGCCAGAACGTCGCGCACTGGCCGGTGCAGGAGCTCTTGCCGTTCTTGTCCTTGCCGAACATGTAAAGCGTGTGTCCATGCGAATTGACGAGGACTCGGCCGAGGCTTGTCGACGCTGTTGAGACGACGGTCGCCTTTGCCGGTGCGGCGTTACTCGCCATCGGGTTGAAGAGGAACGTGAGCAACGCGAAGATTCCGAGCGCTGCGGCCGTCAAGACCATCCGTGAGCCCGGCACTAGCGCGCGGGCAGCATGGGAACGGTCGTTCATTCGCATATCCGACTCCTTATCTAGTGGGTTGCCGTCCATCCCAGACAAGATGTCGGTGGCAGCATGGCCGGGCATCGGTGCCAACACGAAAGCGGGACTCCTGCTAGCAGGCAAGTGCGCGTTCCGGTCTGCGGGAGCGACCGTGATTTGGCCCAGGTTGCCATGGCTCGCGTGCCGCGGCACGATTGGTCGATGAGCCTTCCTCAAGGCGGGATCTTCGCCCTCGGCACCGCTTCCCACGCTTATCTGGAGTTCGATGTCTCGAGCGGCCGGAAGGGACGAGACCTGGTGGCGGCGATCTCTTCGCTCCGTGAGCCGAGGACGACGATGGGTGGCGTGAACCTGGTCTCAGGGTTCAGGCCGGAGCTCTGGAGAGAGGCCGCGCCCGATGACGCGCCCGCCGAGCTCGAGGGGTTCAACGAAGACCTGATCGGGATCGACGGCTTCGTGATGCCGGCAACGCAGCACGACGCCGTCCTGTGGCTCTCGGGAAGCGCGTACGACGTGATCTTCGACGTGGCACGAACCGCCATTGCCGAGCTCAGCGGGCTGGGCTCGATCGTCGAAGAGACCTCGAGCTGGCCCTACCGGCACGATCGCGATCTGACCGGCTTCATCGACGGAACCGAGAATCCCACTCTGGTCGAGGCCCCCGAGCTGGTCCTCGTGCCCGAGGGGAGCCCTGGAGCGGGAGGGACGATCCTGCTGCTACAGAAGTGGGCTCACGACGCCGCCGCGTGGGAATCGCTCCCAGTAACAGAACAGGAGCGCGTGATCGGCCGGACGAAGCTCGACAGCGTCGAGCTCGAGGACAAGGCACCGGACTCCCATGTGGCGAGCACCGACCAGGACAGCTTCGGCAAGATCTTTCGGCGGAACATGCCCTACGGCACGGTCACCGAGCACGGCACCATGTTCGTAGGCTTCAGCTCGGAACAGCGCCCGCTCTTAACGATGCTGGAAAGCATGGCGGGACTGACCACCGGCGTCCGCGACGCGCTCACGCTCTACACACGGGCAGTCACCGGGGCGTATTACTTCGTCCCCTCGACCGACTGGCTTGGCCGTTTTGCGTAGCCCGGCCGATGTGAGCAAGATGGACGTGTGAGTCCGCCCAGATCGACGCCGTCCCGCGAGGGCCAGAGTAAGAATGCGAGCGCGCCGCCGTCGCCGCGCGGATCTTCGCCGACGCCGCCGCAGCCGCCCCGCTTTGTCTTCAGCAGGCGCTGGATCATCTTCGCGCTCGGGCTCCTGCTCCTGAACTTCTACCTGGGCTCGCGGGCGACGCAGCCGACGTCTCGCGTCCGCGTTCCGTACAGCCCGTTCTTCCTGGAGCAGGTGACAGCAGGCCACGTCAAGGAGATCACGTCCAAGGGCACGGCGATTCAAGGCACGTTCACGAAGAAGGAGCAGTACGCCGGAAGCAAACCGACCACGAAGTTCCAAACGGAGATCCCTGCGTTCGCCAACAACGACTCCTTGTCGGCGCTGCTCCAGCAGAAGCGCGTAGTCGTGAACGCCGAACCGCTCGACACCGGAGCACCGTGGTGGCAGAACCTGCTGCTCGGTTTCGGGCCGACGGTTCTGTTCATCTTTCTGCTGTTCTGGTTGATGCGTCGCGCGGGAAACGTCCAGAACGTCCTGGGATCGTTCGGCCGCTCCAGGGCTCGGCGGTACCAACCCCCCGGTGACCGTGTGACGTTCGAGGACGTGGCGGGCATCGACGAAGCGAAGGCGGAGCTGACAGAGGTGGTCGATTTCCTGCGTCATCCGGAGAAGTACCGAAAGCTCGGAGGCCGGATACCGCACGGCGTGCTCCTCTCGGGCCCTCCCGGAACCGGCAAGACGCTGCTCGCGCGGGCGGTCGCCGGTGAGGCGGACGTTCCGTTCTTCTCGATAGCCGCGTCCGAGTTCGTCGAAGCCATCGTCGGCGTGGGCGCGTCACGCGTGCGTGACCTGTTCGTACAAGCGAAGCAGGAGGCGCCCGCGATCGTCTTCATCGACGAGCTCGACGCGATCGGCCGGTCGCGCACGTCTGGAGTCGCGGGCTTCAGCGGCGGCAACGACGAACGCGAGCAGACGCTGAATCAGATCCTGACTGAGATGGACGGCTTCGACTCGTCCACGAACGTGATCGTCATCGGTGCGACCAACCGCCCCGACGTTCTCGACCAGGCCCTGCTGCGACCGGGTCGTTTCGACCGTAGGGTCGCGGTGCAGCCTCCCGATCGCGCCGGCCGAGAGGCGATCCTCAAAGTGCACACGCGCGGCGTTCCTCTCGGGCCCGACGTCGACCTCGGGAGGATCGCCTCGACGACGCCGGGCATGGTCGGGGCGGATCTCGCGAATCTCGTCAACGAAGCTGCGCTGCTCGCGGCGCGACGGAGCCACGAAGTCGTCGATGAGTCAGACTTCACCGACGCGCTCGAGCGGATCATCTTGGGCGCGGAGCGGCAGGTGATGATGAGCCTTGAGGATCGCCGCCGCACCGCCTATCACGAGGGTGGTCACGCGATCGTCGGCATGCTCACTGAGGGCGCCGACCCGGTGCGCAAGGTCTCGATCATCCCACGCGGCCTTGCGCTCGGCGTGACGTTCGCGGCGCCCGAGAGCGACCGCTTCAACTACCGGCAGCCGGAGATCCAGGCGAAGATCAACGTCGCTCTCGGCGGCCGTGCCGCGGAAGAAATCGTGTACGGCGAGACGAGCACAGGTGCCGAGTCGGACATCCAGCAGCTCACGGAGATCGCCCGCCAGATGGTCGGCCGCTGGGGCATGAGCTCAGCGATCGGTCCGATTGCGGTGATACCTCGCGACGGCCAGGGCCCGTTCCTCCCGGGTGCCGCCGAGGTCTCGCCGGATACACAGAAGCTCGTCGACACCGAAGTGCGCCGCATCGTCGGGGAATCGCACCAGGAGGTCACTGCTCTGCTGCAGCAGAACCGGAGCAAGCTCGATGCACTGGCGGCCGCGCTCCTGGAGCACGAGACCCTTGACGAGGAAGATGCGTACGCGGCTGCGGGTGTTCCGCGAACGCCCTCGACCGCTGCGGATTCGTATTCGGCAGCGGCTCGGTCTCGAGTCGCTCGCTGACCCCGCGACCCTCCCGTCAGCGGCCTTCCTCTTCCGTCGTCCGCTCCGCCGTCGGCTGCGCCTCGAGACGCTCGTCCGGAATCGGCTTGCCGCTCTCGATCGAAAGCCCGTAGGTCCCGGCGGCGAGACGGGCCTCGGCCCGCTCGACCGCAGCGAGATCCTCGCGTAGGTCGGCGGCCAGACCCTGGTCGAGCTCGTCCTGATACAGATCCGAGCCGAGGTTGGCGGGATTGTCCTCGGCCGGCTCGCCAGTGTCCGTGTGCGCGCGCTTTACGAGCGACCGCTCGATTCGCTCGCGCTCTCGGGCCAGGAGCTCGCGTGCCCGCTCAGGATCCACGAGTGCCACGTTACCTCGATGTTGCGCCGCGACGTACCCTGACCCTCGATGGGCATGTTCTTCCACTCTTCCGATGCGCCGCCGGAGCGCCCCGCCGACCCGGAGGTGCGGCGCGCGAACCTGAACCGCATCGGCCGGCTCTTTGCCGCCTACAGGATGCGGCTCGGCGGAGTCCTGCTGCTGATCGTCGTCTCGGCCGGGCTCGGCGTCGTCCCGGCCTTCCTGCTCAAAAACGTGCTGGAGGCCATCGGGCGGAACGACACGACTTCGCTCTCGTACAACGCGGGCGGGATCATCGCAATTGCGATCGCGACCGGCGTGCTCGGCGTCATCCAGACGCTCCTCTCCAACCAGATCGGCCAGCGTGTGATGCACGACCTGCGCGCCGCGGTCTTCCGCCATCTGCAGCGCCTCTCGCTTGCGTTCTTCACCCGTACGCGCACGGGCGAGGTGCAGTCGAGGATCTCGAACGACATCGGCGGCGTGCAGAACGTCGTCACGAACACGGCGACGTCGATCGCGTCGAACGTGACGACCGTCGCCGCGACGATGGTGGGCATGCTGGTGCTGAACTGGAAATTGGCGTTGTTCGCGTTCGCGCTGATCCCCCTGTTCGTGCTACTCACGCGTCGCGTCGGCAACGAGCGGCGGCGGATCGCGAAGACGACTCAGGAGACGCTCGCCGACATTTCGAGCCTCGTGCAGGAGTCGCTCTCGGTCTCGGGGATCCTGCTCGGGAAGACGATGGGGCGCGGAGACGAGCTCGCCGATCGTTTCGAGGCGGACTCGTTGCGCCTCGCTTCGCTGGAGGTGCGTCAGCGGATGGCAGGCCGCTGGGTGATGGCGTCGATCCAGACGAGCTTTGCGATCATGCCCGCCGCGGTCTACTGGTTCGGTGGGCTTGCGCTCGCGCACGGATCGTCTGCGGTCTCGATTCCGATGCTCGTCGCGTTCACGACGCTGCAGACGCGGCTCTTCTTTCCGGTTGGGTCCCTGCTCGGCGTCGGCCTCGATGTTCAGACCTCCCTTGCGTTGTTCGACCGCATCTTCGAATACCTCGACCAGCCGATCGACATCGAGGAGAAGCCCGACGCGCTCGCCGTCGGGCAGGCGGGCGACGTCGTCTTCGATCGGGTTTGGTTCCGCTACGGCGACGACTGGACGCTTCAAGACGTCTCGTTCACGGTGGCCGCAGGGACTACGACCGCGCTCGTCGGGGAGACCGGCTCGGGCAAGACCACACTCGGCTACCTCACTGCGCGTCTCTACGACGCCACCCGTGGGCGCATCACGATTGACGGCGTCGACATTCGCGATCTGAGCTTCCAGGCGCTGTCCGACCTCGTCGGGGTCGTGTCGCAGGAGACGTACCTCTTCCACGAGTCGGTGCGCGAGAACCTGCGCTTTGCCAAGCCGGACGCGACCGATGAGGAAATCGAGACGGCCGCGCAGGCTGCGCGCATCCACCACGTGATCGCTGCGCTGCCCGAGGGATATGACACCGTCGTCGGCGAGCGCGGCTATCGGTTCTCGGGCGGCGAGAAACAGCGGATCGCAATCGCGCGCACGATCCTGCGCAACCCGCCGATTCTCGTGCTCGACGAGGCGACCAGCTCACTCGACACCGAGACCGAGCGGCTGGTCCAGGAGGCGCTCGACCGTCTCTCGGAGGGACGGACGACGATCGCGATCGCGCACCGGCTCTCGACCGTGCGCGACGCCGACCAGATCATCGTGCTCGACCACGGACGCGTCGTCGAGTCGGGTACGCACGAAGACCTGATCCTCGCCGGCGGCCGTTACACGACGCTCGCGACGCGCGATGCCGAGCTGGGGACTGCGGCACCCGCTCTTCGCTAGTCGACCAAGGAGGACGGATGATCGCTCGAGTTTGGAAGGGCGCTGTTCGCAAAGAGGACAGCGACGCCTATTCGGAGTACATGCAGGAAACCGGTGTGGTCGGCTACGCGAAGACCCCCGGTAACCGGGGCGTCTGGATGCTCCGCCGCGATGTCGGTGAGCGGACCGAGTTCATGATGTTCACCCTCTGGGACTCGCTTGTCGCCGTCAAACTCTTCGCCGGCGAGGAGTACGAGCGCGCCGTCTTCTATCCCGAGGACGAGCGGTTCCTCGTCGAACGCGACCTCAGTTCGACCCACTATGAGGTCGACATCCACGTCCAGCCCCCCGGCCCCTGATCACCGAACGTGCGTCGCGGTGACCTGCCAAACGCCGCCCTATGATCGGAAACCGTGGCGCGCCTCCCTTGGCGGGCAGGATCGACGTGGCCGCCGCTACGGCGGGTCGCGCCGAGCATCCGCGGGTCGATTCCGCAATTTCCGCTTACAGATCCCGGCCTGGCCTCGCTGAAGAGCGCCGCACGCGCGGCGGTGGTCATGCCTTCCGTCTTCGCGTTCGCCGACAAGGTGATCGGGAACCCGCAGACGGCGATCTTCGCTGCCTTCGGATCGTTCGCCATGCTGGTGCTGGTCGATTTCACGGGGCCGATGCGCAGCCGGTTCGTCGCCTACCTGGCCCTGGCGTGCGTGGGTGCCGTCAACATCGTCCTTGGAACCTTCTGTTCGCGAAACGCCTGGCTGGCCGCCGCCGCGATGGCCGTGGTCGGTTTCGCGATTCTCTTTTCCGGGGTGATCAACGGCTACTTCGCCGCCGCCGCCACCTCCGCGCTGCTCACGTTCATCCTGCCGGTGACGATCCCGGTCTCCTTCTCCGAAGTACCTGCACGGCTCGGAGGCTGGGTGCTGGCGGCGGCAGCGGCGATTTGCGCGCACATGCTCCTGTGGCCGGCGCGGCCCGGGGGCACGCTGCGGAATGACGCGGCTAGGGCCTGTGGCGCGCTCGCCGAGCTCGCGGAAACCGAACTTACGGGCGATCCGTGGGCGATCCCGTCCTGCACGGCTGCCGCCCGAGAGGCGGTCGAGAGTCTTCGCCGCAGCTTCCTCGCCGCGCCGCATCGACCGAACGGGCCCACGGGGCCGATGGCCGCCCTCGCGTCCCTGGTGGACGAGCTCGACTGGCTGCTGTCGTTTCTGGCCCCGCCGGCCGACTTGCCGTCACTTGAACTCTGCAGAGAAGAGAACGCCGAGGCTGTGGCGGCAACCGTTGCAGCTCTGCGGGCAAGCGCCTGGACACTGGCCGGTGTTGACGAGCGACCGGACTTCCAGCGGATCGAAGTGGCGCGTGACGCCGTGGCGCGAGCACTCGTTCAGCAAATCCCGGAGTTGCCGCCTGCTCTCGGCGACGGCGGATTCGGGTCTGCGCTCGAGGCGCCCTTCCGAGTCCGGGTGATCTCGTATTCCGGCCGGCAGGTTGCCGGCTACGCGCTTCTGGCCAGCGGGAGGGCTGCGCCCGAGCTCGACGAGTTGGACGTCGCCGGCGGGGACTTTGTCGCCCGCCCGACACGAGACACGCTCCTGGCCACAGAGCGGTACGCCGTCGAGCACGCCGGCAGCAGGTCGGTCTGGTTTCGCAACAGCGTCCGCGGCGCCGCCGGCCTCGCCGTTGCCGTCTACATCGCCCAGCGAAGCGGCCTTCAGCACTCCTTCTGGGTCGTTCTCGGAGCCCTTTCGGTCCTGCGCTCGAACGCTTTGAGCACCGGCTGGTCCGTGCTCTCCGCGCTCGCCGGGACGGCCGTGGGGATCGTCCTGGGTGCGGCGCTCGTGATCGCGATCGGCACCCACGAGCACGTTCTCTGGGCAGTGCTGCCCGTTGCGGTCCTGCTCGCGGCCTACGCGCCTCGGGCAATCTCGTTCGCGGCGGGCCAGGCCGGTTTCACAGTCGTCCTGTTCGTGCTCTTCAACATCATCCAGCCCACCGGCTGGACGGTCGGGGTGGTGCGGATCGAGGACGTCGCGATCGGCTTTGCGATCAGCCTAGGTGTCGGCCTGCTCTTCTGGCCGCGCGGCGCCGCCACCGTTTTGCGAGAGAGCCTGGCCTCGGCGTACGGACGGAGCGCGGACTACGTCGTAGCGACCGCCGGTCAGATCATCGCAGGTGGCCAAAGCAGGTCAGCGGAACCCGCGGACGCCGCAGCCGCTGCCGTCCACCAGCTCGACGACGCCTTTCGACAGACTCTCGCCGAGCGATCTGCAGGGGGCGTGAACGTCGAAAGTGTCGGGGCGCTCGTTGCCGGCGCGGCACGCGTGCGGCGCGCGGCGCAGTCCCTTGCGGCGCTCGGTGGCATGACGGATGGCGACGCCGGGCTCACGAAATGCGGACAAAATCTGGACGGCGAGATTCACGCGCTGCGGTCGTGGTACATCACACTCGGCGATTCCTTCATTCATTCCACGGCGATTCCGCCGCCCCACATCCGCGACACCGAAGGTCGCAGACGACTGCTCGATTGTGTGCGCACCGCAGTGTCGGGCGGTGACAAGGCGAAGGTTCGGTCCGCGCTCGTGCTGTTGTGGGCGAACCAGCACTTGGACAATCTCTGGCGGCTCGAATCGCACCTGGGAAGATCAGCCGCCGAGGCTTCGAGCGAGACGCCGACTCACTGATTGATCGGCGCTGACGCCGGGCCGCGGTCGGGTCGGGCGAGCAGGATTGCGCCGAGCGTGACGGCCGCGAAGGCAAGGATGCGGACGCCGCCGAGCGCGCCCGACGGGACGGGCTCTCCGAGGACGACGGTGCCGGCGGCAATCGGCAGTGCGTTGGTCAGAAGCGTCGCGAGGCCGGCGACCGTGAGCGCTCCGCCTTTCTGGTAGCCGAGCTGCAGGAACGCGGTCCCGAGCGCGTAGCCGACGATCACACCGATCGCAAACGCGGTCCGAACGCCTCCCTGGGTAGCGACCTTGACCGAGATGTCCCCGATCGAGAAGAACAGTCCTCCTGCGACGCCTTCCGCGACTGCGAATGCGCCGAATCTCCGCCCGAGCGCGAGCGCGACGACTGCCGCTCCGCCCGTCGCTCCGAGCCAGAGGAGGATCTCGGCGGTCGAGCCACCCGCACCCTCCCCGCTCCCGCCCGCCAGCGACACCGCCAGCGCGAGCAGCCCGAGCATCGACACGAGCACGCCTGCAAGCTCGTGCCGACCGAGGCGGCGCCGCTTCATCCGAGCTGAGGCGAAGGCAAGGATGCCGATCCCGCCGGCGGAGACACTCTGTACGAGAGTGAGCGGCGCGAGCGCAAGCGCAGCGACGTAGAGCGCGAAGCCGCCGCTCTCGAGTGCGAAGCCGACCAGCCAGCTGCGATCTGTCAGAAGCACTTGGACCGAGTGCAGCGGCCGTCGCAGCGAAAGAGCGGGAAGAGCGGCGGCGGCATCGTGCTCGCGCAGGTATGCGACGTTCGTGAGCGTCGTGGCTGCGAGCGCCAGGAGGAGCGCGATCGCGGTTTGGGCACTCATAGGCGTGGCAGGCTATTGCCTCGCGCGCCGGCTCGACACGCCTTCTTGCCGGCGCTCACTTGCGATCGGCGGCGCGCGTCCGGCGGAGCGCGCCGCGAGTCGGTCGCTAGGGACCGCCCCCGCCGCCTCTCTCGACATCACCGCGCGAACTAGAGTCCTAGCCAGGGCACTGGGAGGAGATCTTCGAAGTGACGAACACGAGTGTCGATCGGGCAACGCCGCTACCCGCCGGGACCAATGCGCCTGAGTTCGAGCTTCGCTCGACCCCCGACCAGACTGTGTCGCTTGCGGACTTCCGGGGCCGTCCCGTGATCCTCGCGTTCTACCCGGAGGACTGGAGCCCGGTCTGCTCCGATCAGATGGCCCTCTACCAGGAGCTGCTCCCCGAGTTCCAGAAGTTCAACGCAGAGCTCCTGGGCATCTCGGTGGACGGAATCTGGTGTCATCTCGCCTTCGCCAAGGCTCGGAACCTGCATTTCCCGCTGCTCGCCGACTTCGAGCCCAAGGGCGAGGTTGCCCGGGCGTATCACGTCTACCGGGACAAAGACGGTACGAGCGAGCGGGCCCTGTACGTGATGGATGCGAACGGCATCGTGCAGTGGAGCTACGTCTCTCCCGTGGGCGTGAACCCAGGCGCCGACGGGATCCTGCGCGCTCTCGAGAACCTGGGGAAGGAGGGGGCCGCCTGAGCACGACCCAGTGGGGGGCCGCACTCACGATGCCGGTCACCGAGGACCGGGACCACATCCAGGGGCCGACGGAGGCTGCGGTGACGCTCGTCGAGTACGGCGACTACGAGTGTCCGTACTGCGGCGCCGCGTATCCAATCATCAAGGAGGTTCAGTCCCGGATGGGTGAGAGGCTCCGGTTCGTGTTTCGGAACTTCCCGATCACCACGTCACACCCGCATGCCGAGCAGGCCGCGGAGACCGCCGAAGCTGCAGCGACGCAGGGCAGGTTCTGGCAGATGCACGACCTTCTCTACGAGAACCAGAAGCGCCTGCGCGACCCCGACCTCCGCGACTACGCCGAGAGGCTCTCGCTCGACGTCGAGCGCTTCGACAAAGAACTGGCGGAGCATGTTCACGCCGCGCGTGTCCGGGAGGACTTCATGAGCGGCGTGCGGAGCGGCGTGAATGGTACGCCGACCTTCTACATCAACGGTACGAGGCACGACGACTCGTACGACGTAGAGACCATGGTCGCCGCTCTCGAGCGAGCTGCCGCGTCCTAACAGGGGACGGGCTAAGAGCCGTCGTTGGCCATTGCGATCAGGCCCGGACCGGCCGCTGCGAGCGTCGCACCTCGAGCGCACGCGTGAGATCCGTGATGGACAAGAGGCCGGCCAGGTGCCCGTCCTCGACGACTAAGCCTCGGTTCGACGTCGGCGACGACAGGGCGGTCAGCGCGTCGACCGCCGTCTCGTCCTCGGTGAGAAGCGGGACGCCGTCGAGCGGGATCATGGCGTCACGCACTCGCCGCGAGTCCCACTCCGACCGCGGGACGGCGGCGACAGAGCTGAAGGCAAGAAGTCCGATCGGCCGATCTGCATCGACCACGGGATAGGTCGTAAAGCGACGCGACTGTGCCACCTCGTCCATGAACTGCCCGATGGTTAGACCGCCGTCGACCGTCACCGGCTTTCGCACCATCAGGTCGCGCACGCGCAGCCCAGCGAGCGCTGCCTCTGTCGCAATGTACCGCGCCTCAGCCGTCGCCGCCTGGAGCAGGAACCAGCCGATAAACGCGAGCCACGCTCCGCTGAACGATCCCTGGAAGATGAACATCGCGATTCCAAGGGCGATGAAGAGGTAGCCGAAGCCCCGCCCGATCTCGGTGGCGATGCGCGTTGCCCACCCGAGATCGCCTCTGCTCCGCCAGAGCGCCGCCCGCAGAACGCGGCCGCCGTCGAGCGGCAACGCCGGAATCAGGTTGAAGACGAGCAAAGTCAGGTTGATGTAACCAAGCCAGGCAGCGACGCCGTCGACGGCGCTCGGTAGGCCGGCGAGCGCGATCAGCACGAAAACTACGCCGAGAACGAGCGATACGAGCGGTCCTGCAATCGCGATTCGGAACTCAGCGCCGGCGTTGGGGAATCGCGTCTTGAATTGCGACACACCCCCGAACAGCCAGAGCGTGATCCCGTCGACCTCCAGGCCTTCTCGCCGCGCCACCCAGGCATGCCCGAGCTCATGCAGGAGAAGCGATGCGAAGAACAGCAGGGCTGCGACGATCGCCATGGCGAGGTGCACGCCGCCGGAGAGGCCTGGATTCTGTGACGGAAAGACCCCGTCCGTGAGCGTCCACACGATCAGGGCGAAGATCACAAGCCAGCTCCAGTTGATCCGAACCTCGACGCCCCCGATCCGGCCGAGCCTGATGTTTCCGTTCACAACCCGCTCCTTCGGCTTCGCTCCCTCACCGTTGGGGATCCGTCTGAGGTGTTCGACTGCTGCCATCGAGTTCTCCTTCTCGTGTTGTCGTTCGTGCGTTTACCCGCGGCGTCCTTTGACTGTGGCGGGAATGACGCGAATGTCTCCTCCGAGTTGGAAGACCAGGTTGTGGATATCCGTCGCGGCCATGGCACGCAGGGTGGGCAGCTCTGTCGCCGCCTGCTCCTCGTCGAAGACGTTGAGTGGCCAATCGCCAATAGTGCCACTCTGCAGATGCGGGTGCGCAAATCCGGAACCGAAGAAGGCGCGAATGACTATCGGGTTGATGCCCGCCGCCTCCTGCTCTGGCCAAGACAGTGCCCAAAACGGCGTCCGTGCCGCCGTCCGCTGAGCGGCGAATCGCTCGTCGCGAGTCGAAGCGATCGTCTTGCCAAGGCCCTTTCGACGCATCGGTGCACGGCCCGACTGCCTGCGGGGATCCGCACACGATCGAGGTCCCGGACGCGGCTGTGCGAGCCTTAGTAACCTCGAGCGGCTCGAAGAACGAACGGAGGAGTGATGAATGTCATCAA
>WNGJ01002660.1_pt1 | contig 18180 bp, 19 predicted proteins | sample 5400611 | NCBI WGS metagenome assembly WNGJ01 (sample SAMN13153375, study PRJNA577476) | soil metagenome | isolation source: 40 cm soil or saprolite under Garry oak tree replicate 1 | place: USA:California | collected 2016-06-15 | reverse complement strand
GGTGTCGCCGGCTTCGACCCGGCGGACGATGTCGCTGGCGTTCTGGCGCAGCTCGCGCAGCCCGACAATGTGGTGCTCCCTGGTGGCGTCCGTGGTCATGCCGCTACTGTAGCACATGTGCTAGACATGTCCTCGGTCAGTACTGTGGGCACTGTTTGCGTCGAGCGACCGCCAGTGATCTGACGGGGATTCCTCCTGCCCAGGACAGTCACGACGTCCTCCTTGGCGGCCTTCAAGCCTCCGGGGAGACCGCTGGCGGAGCCCCAGGAGCATCGGGCAGACCGCCGACCGAAGATTTTACGGCCAAGATCACGCTGGATCGTTCAATGCAACACAACCAGCCGGCAGCGGCGTTCCACGCGGCGGGTCCGGGTGAGGGCGGGCTGTACGCCGGCGGGGGTACGCGATCGGCATCTGCAGGGCGACGACAGCAGGCGCTCCGGCTGGCACCCTCGATGGCGTGACTGCGCGTCCGACCGGGCGTGACTGGGCGGTCGCCGTCGGGTTGACGCTGCTCAGCGCCCTTGCGCCGCGGGCGGCTGGTCCCACCCAGGCGGAGCCGGTGGCGGCCTGGGTCGGCGTGTTGGGTCTCGGGCTCGTGGTGGCGGAGGGGCTGCCGCTGGCTTGGCGGCGGATCCGGCCGGTGGTCGTGGCGGCCGTCGTGGTGGTGGCATCCGCCGGGTACGGGCTGGTGGTGGTCCCGGCGCCGCCGTACTCCGGCTGGGTGGCGCTGTTCGCGGTGGCCGCGCACGTGCCGGGTTTCCGGCGGGCGACGGTCATCGGCGGCGCCATCGCGGCGGCGCTGGTCGCGGGCGTCGTCGGTGCCGCCGCGGTGCACCCGGAGGGCCGCAACGAGCTGCTGACCCTGCTGCTGGTCACGCTGATCGTGTTGCTGGGCGGCGCGCTGACCCGCGCGGAGCGCGACCGTGTGTCGGCGCTGCGGGAGCGCGCCGCCTCGCTGGAGCGGGAGCAGGACGCGGCGCGCGGGCAGGCGGCGTTGGAGGAGCGGCTGCGCATCGCGCGCGACCTGCACGACCTGGTCGGCCACGGGCTCAGCGCGATTGCGGTGCAGTCCGGCACCGCCCGGGTGGCGCTGGACGCGGGTGACCTCGGCGCCGTCCGCACCGCCCTGGGCCACGTCGAGGCGACCAGCCGCCGCGCCATGCGGGAGATGCGCACCATGGTGGGGGTGCTGCGGGAGCGTTCACCCACAGTCGCGGAGAGCGTTGCCGACTTGGGCGGCCTGCCTGCGCTGGTGGAGCAGGCCGGCCGGGCCGGGGTGCGGGCCGTTCTCGATCCGGTGGGGGACCTCGGGCAGGTGCCCCCTGTGGTGGGTCGGTGCGCCTACCGGGTGGTGCAGGAGGCGCTGACCAACGTGGTACGGCACGCGCCGGGGGCAGCGGCGACGGTGCGGCTCGAAGCCCGGGACGGCTGGCTGCGGGTCGAGGTGACCGACCGCGGCGGCGCCGGACCGGGCATGGTCTCGGCGGCCGGCGGGCACGGGCTGGTGGGCATGCGGGAGCGGGTGGAGATGCTGCACGGCACGGTGCAGGCGGGGCCGCGGGAGGGCGGCGGCTGGCTGGTGCGGGCCAGCCTGCCGCTGCGGGAGGGGATCGGGGCGTGAGCATCCGGGTGGGCATCGCCGACGACCAGTCGCTGGTCCGCGACGGCTTCCGGGTGCAGCTCAGCCTGGTCGGGGACATGACGTTCGTCGGTGAGGCGTCCAACGGGCTGCAGGCGGTCGTCCTGGCCCGCCAGCAGCGGCCGGACGTGCTGCTGATGGATGTGCGGATGCCGGAGATGGACGGCATCGAGGCGACCCGGCGCATCACCGCCGATCCGCGCGCCGCTGGGGTCCGGGTGCTTGTGCTCACCACGTTCGACCTGGACGAGCACGTATACGCCGCGCTGGCCGCCGGCGCCAGCGGTTTCCTGCTCAAGGACGTCACACCCGAGGATCTGGTCAAGGCGATCCGGGTGGTGGCGGCGGGTGAGTCGCTGCTGGCGCCCTCGGTGACCAGCCTGCTGGTCCGCGAGTTCGCCCGCCGCCCGGGAGCTGGCCGGCCGCGCCGGGAGGCGCTGGCCGAGCTGACCGGGCGGGAGCGGGAGGTGCTGGTGCTCGTCGCGCAGGGGCTGTCCAACGCCGAGATCGCCGGCCGGCTGGTCCTCAGCCCGGCGACGGCCAAGACGCACGTCAGCCGCATTCTCAGCAAGCTCGGGCTGCGCGACCGGGCGCAGCTGGTGGTCGTCGCCTACGAGTCGGGCCTCGTCATCCCCGGGGCCGGCTGAGCCGTAGTCCGCGCGGAGTACGCCACCTCCCGGCGATGCACGGGCAGGTGACATCGGCGGGCCGACGCGCCCGAGCGGTTCCGTCCCTAGCGTCGTCGGCACGGCGTTGCCAGCCGGCCGCCGCAAATCCACACCTCTTGGGGGGATGCATCACCATGTCCAGACCCGTTCGCCTCGCGCTCGCCGCCGTCGCGGCAGCCGCGGTGCTCGCACCGGTGGGGGCGGCCGCCGCTTCCGCCTCCGCGCAGCCGGCGGCCGCGCCGCCTTCCGCCGCACCACCCTCTGCCGCGCACTACTGCCCCCGCTACGACGCCTACGAGTTGCGCGACTGCGCCCCAGCGCACGGGCTGCCGCCGGGGCCGCTGGGCCGGCAGCTGGGTTGGGTGCTCGACAACCTCGCCGGCGGCGCGGACAGGTTGACCATCGAGGAGGTGCGGGCGCACCTCACCCCCGGCCTGCAGCAGGTGCAGCCGGCCGAGGTGGTGCTCGAGGGCTTCCGCTCGACGCTGGCCGGGAAGGGGCCGATGCGGGTGGTCGGCTTCTCCTACCCGCCCCGGTCGGAGCAGGCGCTGGCGATCGTCCGGTCCCGGTCCGGTGAGCGTGGGGCGGTCGCCATCGGCACCGACGGTTCGCTGATCGATGCCATCGGGCTCGACCAGGCGCCGCCGACGCTGGTGCCCCGCGGTCGCTACAACGGGTGGTTCGACGTGGGCGGCCGGCGGCTGTTCCTGCGCTGCACCGGCTCCGGCGGCCCGACCGTGGTGTTCGACAACGGCTTGACCGTCGACTGGTACGACCTGCAGAACCAGCTGTCGCCGCTGACCCGGGTCTGCAGCTACGACCCGGCCCGGCAGGCCGGCCCGCTCGGCCGCAGCGACCCGGCGCCCGGGCCGCGCACCGGCGTCGACCGGGTCCGTGACCTGCACGCCCTGCTCGGCGCCGCGCGCGTGCCCGGACCGTACGTGCTGGCCGGGCACTCCAACGGCGGCCTGTTCAGCCTGCTGTACGCCAGCCGGTACCCGGAGCAGGTGGCCGGGATGGTGCTCATCGACGGGGTCCACCCGGACTACCACCGCCGCAGCATCGAGGTGGCCAAGCAGTTCGTGCCCCGCGAGCTGTGGGACCAGATCGTCGCGGCCGCCTGTGGCATCCCGCCGGTGCAGGTGGACGCCGAGCTGATGGACATCTGCCGGGCCGAGGCGCAGACCCGCGCCGCGCTGGCGGCCCACCCGTTGCGTCGCATGCCGCTGGCCGTGATCACCCACGGCGGCCTGCACTACCCGCCGGGGACGCCGGAGGACGCGCAGGAGCGGCTGTGGCAGCGGCTGCAGGACGAGCTGGCCGCCATGCAACCCGGCTCCATCCACGTCATCGCCGTCCACAGCGGACACGACATCCAGCATGAGCAGCCCCAGCTGGTGCTCGCCCAGGTACGCCGCGTCGTCGCCGCGGTCCGGGCCAGCTGACCCCTCAGTCCAGAAAGGACAATGCAGATGCCTCGCATCCAGGTCGAGCACCTCACCAAGCGGTACGGCGCGGTGACCGCGGTCGATGACCTCAGCTTCAGCCTCGAGCCCGGCTCGATCACCGGCTTCGTGGGCGTCAACGGCGCCGGCAAGTCCACCACGTTGCGGATGCTGCTGGGGCTCACCAGACCCACCTCCGGGACGGCCACCCTCGACGGCCTGCCGTATGCGGCGCTGGCCGACCCGGCGCGCGCGGTCGGCGCCCTCACCGATCCGGACGTCTTCCACCCCGGCCGGACCGGGCGCAACGCCCTGCGGGTGCTGGCCCGCCCGGCTGGCATCGACGACCGCCGGGTCGACGAGCTGCTCGAGCTGGTCGACCTGACCGGCGCCGCCCGGCGGCGGGTCGGCGGCTACTCCACCGGCATGCGCCAGCGCCTCGGCCTGGCCGCCGCCCTGCTCGGCGACCCGCCCACCGTGATCCTGGACGAGCCGGCCAACGGCCTGGACCCGATCGGAATCTCCTGGCTGCGCGGCCTGCTGCGCGGCCTGGCCGACCAGGGCCGCACCCTGCTCGTCTCCAGCCACCAGCTCGCCGAGCTGGCCCAGACCGTGCACGACGTGATCCTGATCGACCACGGCCGGCTGATCGCCCGAGGGTCCACCGCCGAGCTGATGGCCCGGCACCAATCCGCCTCGCTCGAGGAACTCTTCCTCGACCTCGTCTCGAACGGAACCCGGTCATGACCGCCCTGCTGTCCACCGAAGCGCTCAAGCTGCGCACCCTGCGAACCACCTGGATCGTGGCCGCGCTCGCGGTCGCCGTCTCCGCCGCCATCGGATTCGCCGCCGTGCGAATCTCGATCGGAGCGCACGAGCCGCTCCGCGTCGCCGCAGTCGCCGGCACACCCGCGCAGGCGATGTGGTTCCTGGCGATCGTCTCGGCCGTGCTGGCCAGCGCCGGCGAGTTCCAGCACCGCACCATCCGCACCACGCTGCTGGCCGTACCGCAGCGCCAGCGGGTGCTCGTCGCCAAGAGCGCGGTCGCCGGGGCGTACGGCGGCCTGCTCGTCCTGCTCGGCACCGCAGCCGCGGTGGTGGCCGGCCTGATCACCGCCGCCGGATCCGGTGCCTCGTTCACCGGGACCGGCGTCTCCTGGGGACACCTCGCCGGGACGGTCGCGGTGGGGGCCGTGTTCGCGGTGCTCGCCACCGGACTCGGGGTGCTCACCCGCAGCACCGCCATCGCGATCGGCGCTGTCCTGCTGTGGCGCTTCGTCGGAGAGGGCATCCTGCCCGCGGTGCTCCACCACGACGGCGTGACCCGGTGGACGCCGAACGGGACGGCCGGAGCGCTGATCGGCATCGGCGACCACCCGCTCGCACCCTGGGCGGCAGGGCTGATGCTGTCCGGCTACACCGTCGCCATATCCGCCGTCGCCGCCGCGCTGTTCCTGCGTCGCGACCCGACCTGAGGAGGGCACCCCCGCCCCGCCGCGCCGCCGCTACCCCAAGCGGCGGCGCGGCTTCGTCTTGGTCCGGCTCCGCTGGTCGCGGCCGGGGGTCGACGGTGCCGCGGGCGCGTGCTGAACAGCGGGGAAGGACTTTCGCCGGATGGGCTTCGCCGAGGACGACATCAGCCGGCTGACCGACAGGCTCGTCGACGCCCTCGTCGCGCCCGGCGATGTGCACTCGATCATCGCCGAAATGTCCGAATGCTGCTGGCGGGCCGGCGCAGACCCGCCTGAGTCGCTGCCCATCAGCCAGTGGCGCTAGCTGACCCTCGGCTTGCTCCGGCGGGCGGCAGTCAACCAATAAGATCGATCGCGAGCAGCTGTCGCCGGTTCTCAGGGGGGTCGGGTACGACTGGCACGGCTGGGTAGGCGATCGGCGTTCCGCAGTGGAGGGTTAGTCCGAGCCGATCTCGGGCTCGACCGAGGTGACGAGCCAGATGTCGCCTCCGGTGTAGCGGCGGCCGTGAACCTCGGCGGCCTCGCCCGCGGAGTCGTCGATGACGATGACGTGGTCCGCGGACAGCAGCCGCCCGCGGGGGTGTGGCCAGCCAAACGCGGCGCTGACGCATGACTGGGCGACCGTGACCGGGCTGGCGCGCCACGGCTGGTGGCCCTGGTCGGCGGCCGCCTGCAGGCCGGCCGGGTCGAGTTCCACGCAGGCCGGGGGCAGGGTCAGCGCGGCGTTGGCGTCGATGCCGGTGATGGCCCAGATGCCGCCGGGTCCCTTCCGGGCGGGTTGGTTGACCCGCAGTCGGGCGGTGAGGCGGGAGCGGGCCTCGGTTACGGCGAAGGTGCTCGCGTCGAGTCTGGAGATGGTCCAGGCCGCGTTGCCGAGGTCTCTGCGCAGGCATTCGCGGACGACCTGGGCCGGGTCGAGCCGCCAGGGCAGGTGGCCGGCGTCGGCCGAGCGCTGCAGGCCGTCGGCTGGCGCGTTGAGCTGACAGGCCGGTGGAACCGGCACCCGCCTTCCTGAACGGCAGCTTCGGCACCGTGCGCAACTGGGACCGCGTCATCCAGCGCCTCGCCGGAAAGTACCGCGTGATCCGATACGACACCCGGGCGCGTGGGAAGTCAGGCACATCGGCCGACCACTCCGTGCAGGCAGCGGTCGACGACATCGGACGCGTCATCGAGGCGACCGGTATCGAACGCCCGATCCTGGTCGCCTGGTCGCACGGCGCCACAACCGCCGTGCGATACGCGGCACACCACCCCGAGCACGTCGCCGGGCTGGTGCTCATCGACGGCGCCTACCCAATCGCCATGTTCGACGAGGCGGGCAAAGCGAAGGTCCGCACGCAATTCCGCCGGCTCGGGTGGATCATGCGCATCCTGGCCGCCCTCGGCCGCTCGGCCCGGATGTCCCCCGCCGAGGCCGCGGACGTCGTGATCGAGACGGACGCCGTCAACGGCGAACTCGGGCCCGACTTCGCTGCACTGGAATGCCCGACCGTGTTCGTCGTCGGCACCGGTGCCCACGCGGGCGCCACCGAGGAGGAGATGCGCACGATGCGTGCTGCCGCCGCCGAGGCCGAGGCGAGCAACAAGCTCGTGTCCGTATTCGCAACGACGCCCCACAAGCACACGCAGATCCTCAACAAGGCCCCCGACACCGTGGTCACCGCGATCGAGGATGTCGTCCGCCAGTCTTCCTAACAGCATTCGACCACCAGGGTGCGGGCAAGTAGCAGCGTGCGGCATCCGCCCAGGTCAACGGCGAGAAGGCAGGCTGTGAGCCACCTTCCAAGCCGCTCGTAATGAATAGGTCGTCGGTTCGATTCCGACAGGCGGCTCCACCCCTGACCCGCCAGTTTGCTGCTCGCGAGTGCCGGGCCGCGCCGACCCATTCACTTTGGGGTCTCAGTTGTCGGCCTGTCTCGGTGTCGATCACTAGTGTTCGATCATCGGAGTCGGTCGGCAGGCGGCCCGGACCGGCATAGGACGGGGAAGTCCGGGCCCGTCCCGCGGCCGGAGGTTGGTACTTCACGTGCGGACTGAGCGGAAGGCCGCGCATGCCGCCGCTGGTCTGGACGGCGCGACGGCCTGCGATGTGAGGCGAGGCTGGTCGCCGGACAGAGGGCGTACGTCCGAGGCTGATGTGCGCGCCGCGGGACCGGCGGGAGAGGGCGTGGGCAGCATTCACTGGTCCTCCCGCACGAGGTAGACCTGCCCCGCGGAAACCGGCCGCCGCCCGTGGCATCCGACCAACCTCGGTCCCCGTCCTGACTCCCACTCGCTGATGCTGCTGCCGCCCAAGCGGCGCAGGCATGCCGATGGGGCGCTGGATGGAGCCGATGAGGCGAGAAGCGCCGCCAGGTCGTCTTTCGTACATTCGCATCGCGGTGGGCGCCCGGCAGGGGACCGTCGGACCCGTCCGCCACAGCCGGACGACCGACGGCGGGTTACTCCAAGTTGCCCTTGCCGCCATCGACCCGGGTGGGCAGGCTCTATGAGTCAGCACGTGGGCCGTCGCCCCGGGGGTGCTCGATATGAGATTGCGAGTGCTAGCGGTGCTCGGTGCGGCGGCGCTGACGATGGCAGGCATGTCGCCGGCAAGCGCGCAGGCCGGTGCGGAGGTCATCGCCTCCGGGCTGAACAACCCTCGGGGCCTAGCGTTCTCCCCTAACGGTGGTTTGTACGTCGCCGAGGCGGGCGCGGGTGGCTCCGGCCCCTGTTTCGCGGGCCCCGAAGGTCCGGCCTGCTTCGGGCATTCGGGCTCGGTCACCCGCATCGACCGAGACGGCCAGCGTCGCGTGCTGACCGGGCTGCCGTCGTTCGGCGCCGCGTCCACGGGCGACTTCGCTATCGGCCCCTCCGACGTCTCGTTCCGGGGCCAGGGCGGAATGTACGTGACGGAGGGGCTCGGCCTGGACCTTGACTTCAGCAAGACCATTCCAGAGCTCGACGACATGGGGCAGCTGCTAAGGGCGCAGGGCGCCAGCGGCCACCTGAGGGTCGTGGCCGACCTGGCCGACTTCGAGGACGCCAACAACCCGACGGGTGACGAGGAGAACGTCAACCCCAACTCCGTCCTGGCGACCGGCCATGGCCTGGTCGTCTCCGACGCCGGAGCCAACGACCTGCTGCTCGTGGCACCGAACGGGAAGATCTCCGTCCTGGCGACGTTCCCCAACCGCCTGGTCGACGCACCCCCATTCCTCGGACTCCCGCCAGGAACCCAGATTCCCATGGACGCGGTGCCCACCTCGGTAGCGCGGGGCCCCGACGGCGCCTTCTACGTCGGGCAGCTGACCGGCTTCCCGTTCCCGCTCGGTGGAGCCAACGTCTACCGGATCGTGCCGGGGCAGGTCCCCCAGGTCTTCGCCAGCGGGTTCACCAACATCATCGACATCGCGTTCGACAAGCAGGGGACGTTGTACGTGCTGGAGATCTTCCAGAACGGCCTGCTGTCGGGCGACCCGACCGGCGCCCTCATCCGCGTGGACCAGGGCGGCGCCCAGCACGTGGTGATGTCAACCGGTCTGATCACGCCAGGCGGGCTCGCCCTGCGCGACGGCGCGGCGTACGTCAGCAACTGCGGCACCTGCGCGGGCGGCGGCCAGGTACTGCGCATCCCCCTGGGATAGGTGGGCCAATCGCCAGGGTCGTGTGGGCAATCTCAGGGGATCGCAGTAGAGGATTGGGGATAGACCGCCACCTCTGTTGATCAAGCCCGTGACTCCCATGGGCGGACGCAGGGCCGGCTGGCCCGTAATGAATGGGTCGTCGGTTCGATTCGTTCGTCGGAGGCCCAGGAGCGGACTGCTCCATATCACTCGACACCGCGATCATCGCCTCACGTTCCACTTCCTGGCTCCTCTCTACGGGGGTTCACCTACCCGTGGTCCCCGTCGACCGTCGTTTCACCACCGAGCTGGCCCTCCGCCCGTGGGGTGTCAGAAGTCGATCAGGTCCGTAACCTGCGCGTCCTTGGCGGGCGGGCCGGACGCTGGCGAGCCGGCTCAACGCGGCCTGGACCGCCCGGTCGGCCCAGGACGGGGGGGGTCGGGCGACTTGCCGGCGCAGCACCGCCAGTTGGTGGCGCAGGAGGAGGATCTCAGCGTCCTTCGACGCGGGGCTGGGGGTGAGCAGGCCGAGCCAGCCGACGACCGTCCGCAAGATCAGGTAGAGGAGACGCAGGGTCACGAACCCGCGATCATGCCCGACCGTCTCCACCGGCGAACGAGCAGGTCGAAGGCCGCGGACGAGGCTGTCGGCACCCACACGCACGAAAGGCCGAACTGAGGGGCAAGCCAGCCCGCTCCACCGCCGAGGGTCGGACCGCCCACGCCGGTGTGCGAGACGTCGTCGGCCGTTGTGGCCCGACCGAACGATTGGGGCGGCCCGATCGAGCGCTCCGATCTGTACGATCCTGGGTGGAGTTCGCGCTGCTCTACTTCACGAGAACCAGGACTCCTCCCGGGGCGGGCTCATCCACCATCCGACCTGTTCGACGTCACCGGGTAGAATACCGTGCCGTCGCTACGACCGTTTGACCCCGCCCCGTGATTGCCGCCTGACGATCACGAGGACCGCCACCGAAGTTCAACGGAGCGCGGGACAACCTCCAGGCAAGGTGCCCTCTGTACTTGGTCGACCTTGTTGGTTCCTTGCCTATCTATGTCAGCGTGGCGTGAGGACGCCGAGCTCGTTGCCTTCGGGGTCGGCGAGGACGACCCGGCGAACGTCGGTCTGACTCACGTTCACCGCCCGTGCGCCTATGGCGCGGAGGCGCTTGACCTCGGCGGCGTGATCGTCGTCGGCGAAGGGTGCGATGTCGAGGTGCACGCGCAGCTTGACGTGCTTGGGCTCGCTCACCCGGTGCAGGTCGAGGTACGGGCCGCCGGCCGTGACGTCACGGAGCCAGACGCCCTGGTCGTCCTGGCCGAGCACGGGCCATCCCGTCGCGGCGGCCCAGAATGGTGCGATGCCCTCGGGGTCGGCGCAGTCGAACACGACGGCCGCCACCGGGCCGATGCCGGCGAAGACCGACGCAGGGTCGTTGCCGACCGAGCCCAGATGGCTCACAACGCAGAGTTCGTTGCCCTCGGGATCGGCCATCACCACCCACGAGACGTTGCCCTGGCCGATGTCGAGCCGCCGGGCGCCCGACTCCTCGAGCCGTGCGACCAGCGCGGCCTGGTGTTCGGCCGAGGCGGACGCCAGGTCCAGATGGACGCGGTTCTTCGTCGTCTTCGCCTCGGGCACGGCCACGAAGACCAGCGGTAGCTGACCCTGCTGCGCGGGACCGTCCTCGGGCGGCTCGATCACGACAGAGTCGGATTCCTCGAACACGATCCGCCATCCCAGCGCCGCCGACCAGAACCGGGCCAGGCTCGCCGGGTCGGCGGCATCCATGACGACGTGCACGAGACGGGTGGGCATCCCCACGGTCTACCTCAGTGCGGCGTGCCCGAGTCGCGAGTCTGGCCGAATCATCGGAGTTGCGTGCTGGCTCGCCGGCTGGCGCAGCGGCCCCCGCGCAGCCCGGCGTAGGGCAGGAATTGGGATTCTGCCGCGGCGCGGCGGCCGGCGTCGACCGCGGCGGCCACATCCTCCTCGTCGATGGACCACTTGCTCACCCGAGACTCGAACGACATCGCGGTCGCGCCAGGCGAGCCGGACAGCCAGGCGACGCGATCGGCCAGCAGCCGGGCGGTCACCGCGCCGGTCCGCGCGTGAGGCGGCGAATTTGCTGTCCCGGTCCCGGATCAGGTACCGGAACCGGGCGACTTGATCGCCGAGCTCCATGAGGAGATTCCGGGCGCATTGAGTGACCCACGGCCCGTCCGGGTGGCCGGTGACCCCGAGCAGCCAGACCCGCCGGTGGCGACCTCGACGACGAAGAAGAGGTACAGCCGGCCGAGCAGCACGGTGTCGACGTGGGCGAGGTCGCAGGCCAGGATGCTGTTGGCCTGGGCGGCGAGGAATTGCCGCCAGCTCTGACCCGCCCGCCGCGGCGCTGGGTCGACCCTGCGCGCCGCAGGATCAGCCACACCGTCGATGGAGCTAGCCGGTGGCCGAGCCCGACCAGTTCGCCGTGGATTCGCCGCTACCCCCCAGCCGGGGTCGTCCGCGGCCATCCGCAGCACCAACCGACGGATCGTCGGTCGGGTCGGTGGCCGACCGACGCGGCGGGGCACGGTTCAGCGGCGCCGGATTAGGTCGCGGTGCCAGCGCAGCACCGTTTCGGGGGTGACGAACAGCCGCGGCCAGCGGCTGCGCGCCCGACCCTCTCCGCCAGCGAACGACCAGGTCGGATCACGTGGACGACGTTATCGGCACCCACAGGCCCTCGGCCAGCCACTGGAAGCCGACCGGGCGGCCGTCCACCGGGATCGTCACCCGAGACCAGGCCGGGTCGGGCCGGCGGCGCAGCGACCGCTCAGCGGCTCGCCCTCGCCACCAGCGGGATGCCCTCGCGGTAGGTCGACACCGCCGGAGCCCAGCCCAGCTCGCGCCTGGCCTTGGCGTTGGAGACGCGCATCGAGGTGGTCATGATCGTGTGGAGGTATGGGATCGCTCGCAGCATCCAGCTGGGCACCCGCCACGGCCGGCGCACTCCGAGTTCGGCCGCGAGCGCGTCCAGGTAATCGGCCCAGCGCGCCGGCTCGTCGTCGACGATGTTGTACGCCTGTCCGGCGCGCCCCTTCTCCAGGGCGACCACGGTCGCGGCGGCGGCGTCCTCCAGGTAGATGAAGTTGGCGAACCCGCCGCCGGACGAGGGCACCGGCAGCCGGCGCTTGCGCACCAGGTTGATGATCATCCGGGTGAAGCTGTCCTGGCCGTAGAAGGCGCCGTAACGCAGCGCGATGCCCTCCATCTCGTCGGCCGAGAACACCTGCTCCTCGGTGGAGGCGATCGCGGCCATGCCGGTGCCGAACCGGCCGGACGCCGGTTCGCCGAACGGGTCGTCCTCCGTGATCACGTGCGGTCCGTGATCCCGGTAGCCGTACCCGAACACTATCGACTGGGTGAGGAAGCGGTGGGCGCCGACAGCCCGGGCGGCCGCGAGGAGGTGGGCGGTCCCCGTGGTGCGCAGGTTGTTCGTACCCTGCATCGCCTCCCGCATCTTCCTGGTGCCCAACGCGGTCAGCTGGTGCATGACCGCGTCGGCCCGCACGTCGCGCACGGCGGTGAGCAGGTTCTCCCGGTCCATCACGTCGGCCACCACGGCCTCGGCGCCGGCGTTGCGCAGCCGCTCAGCGTTGGCCTGGCTGCGGGTGATGCCGGCGACCTGGTGGCCGGCGGCGATGAGCTGGCGGGTGAGCGGTGTACCGACGGCGCCCGAGGCGCCGGCGAGCAGTACTCTCATGGCTTCATCCGTTTCTTACAGGTCTCACTCCTGCAGACGGGGTACCGGCCGGGCGTGTGACGACCTGGCGGTGTGGCGCCCCGCACAGCGGCGTCGCCGCCCGCCCCCAGCGCCCCAGCGCGGCACGCAGCCACGTGATGCCGGCCTTGTGCAGCCGTCGGACCCGCAGCGGCCGGCCTGGCGGCCCCAGCCGTCCAGTGTCGCCTAGCCTCGAGCGCCGGCTCAGACTGCCCGGACTCGGCCGGGTCCGGCATGCTGTCACAGGTCCTCGATCCGCCCACTCCGTGAAAGGTGCCACCTCAGGGTAGGGGCTGTGACCTGCGGCGATGCGGACTGGCATGATCGTGCGTCGTGGTGGTGTGCACGCTGGGTTTCGTGCTCGTTCGGCGGCTGCTGGGGCTGGCTGGTTTGGGTCCGGCGCCGGATGTGAAGGACGTGGAGATAGCGGCGCTCCGCCACCAGGTCATGGTGCTGCGGCGGCAGGTAACCCGGCCTCGGTACACCCCATCCGACCGGATCGTGCTGGCGATGTTGGCGCGGCTGCTGCCCCGCGACCGGTGGCCGGTCTTCTTGGTCACCCCCGGCACGCTGCTGCGGTGGCACCGTGAGCTGGTGGTCCGCCGGTGGACCTACCCGTACGCCGGGCGGCGGCGCCGCGGTCCGGACCCGGAAGTGGTGGAGATCGTGCTGCGGCTGGCCCGGGAGAACCCGCGGTGGGGGTACGTGCGGATCGTGGGGGAGTGCCGCATGCTCGGTGTGTCGGTGTCCGCGACGACGGTGCGCCAGACCCTTCGCCGGCACGGGCTGGGCCCAGCGCCTCGGCGTGGCGGCGTGAGCTGGGTTCGGTTCCTGCGCGCGCAGGCGGCTGGGACGCTGGCGGTGGACTTTCTTCACCGTGGAGACCAGCCTCAAACCTGCACGCCCTAAGGCTTGCCCGAGCCGTATGCCGCGACGAGTGGCACGTACGGTTCCAAGGGGGCGGGAGCGCGGCAACGCGCTCCCGCTACCCGACAGCGCGTTCAGACCTCAACGATGTTCATCTCCGGCGGCTCGCTCGTAGTCGACTCCAGTTTCCGGTGCATGATGTGAAGTCCGACTGGCCCGTGGACAGGATGGTCAAATGCGTCGGGCACCGTACCGAGGATAACGAAGCCGAGCGACTGCCAAAGTTCGACTGCGGGGTTGGTCGCGACGACCGCATTGAAGACCATCGCCCGGTACCCGTCGCGCCGCGCTTCGCGGAGCACATGCTCGGCCAGGCGGCGGCCGATACCCCGGCCGGAGTGCGCGGGGTCGACCATGAAGCCAGCGTTGGCGACGGCGGCTGCCGGGCCGCCGTAGTTGGGTTTGACGTAGGCCGACGCTACGATGTGCTCGCCGTTCTCGACGACGAAGACCCGCGCCGACGGCGCCATCCACAGCCGGCGCGCCGCTTCCTCGGAAGTCTGCGGATCCCAGGTGTAGGTGTCACCCGCACTGACGATCCTGTGCCAGAACGGCCAGATCCGTGGCCAGTCTGTCGCCCAGGCATCTCTAACCAACATGGTCGTGGAGGTTACCGCTGGCCCTGTGTCTCGATCACGACTCAGTCGAGCCATCCTCATCTGCCGCACCGCGCGCGGGACGCGGCGCCTCCGCCGCGAGTCGAGTGGCGGCAGATCCTTCAGGTGTGATCAGTGGGTGGAGGACTCGAGCCACCGTGGACGTAGGTCTCGATATCGGCCGTCTCATGGGCAGGAACCTTAGGTCTGATTAGAAGGGCTCGTCTGTGCTGATGGGAATTCTGTCGTTGCCCCGGAGTCGGGCTGCTGTGCCGGTAGGAGCCGGGTTGTTACCAGGGCGCCCGGCTGCTCGATCTCCGCGTCGACATGCGGCTCATCGACCCACAGGGCGCGCAACTGGGCTTGCATGAAAGTCAAGAGCCGGGCCCGGTAGTCCCGGTCGAATTCCTGCAACGCTTCGATCTGCTGCTGCAGCGCTTCACGCTTGGCGGCTAGGTTCCCGACCATCTCTTCGTACCGCTGCTGGGCTTGACGCTTGAGTCCATCGGCACTCGCCTGGGCATCTTTGGCTATCTCCGCTGCCTGCGCTCGCGCATCGGAGGCAATCTTGTCGCCGTCTCGTCGAGCATTGTCGGCGTGCGCTTCGGCATCTTTGGCTATCTGCGCTGCCCGCGCTGTCGCGTCGGACAGCGCCTTGTCGGCCTGGCGCCGGACAGCGTCGGCCTGCGCTTGGGCATCTCGGACTATCTGCTCTGCCGTTGCGCGCGCATCAGCTTGAATCTGGTCCGCTTGGCGATGAGCACTGGCGACATGCTCCTCGGCTGTTCGCTGGGCCAGTGTCAGCATCTGTAGGGCTTGCTGGACATCGCGACTGGGATGAGTATCCGTCTGCTCCGGCGGCTCGGCTTGCGCAGCGCCGGGAGGGTCCGTCGCCCGCTCCTCGTCTGGGAAAGTCTCTCTGTGTAGCCCTTTGACACGGCCCTTCATCCAGCTGTCAGTCAAGGGTGACCTCCCTGGGTGGCGTTCAGACGCCGACACCTGCGCAGCCTGACTCCCGGTCTCACGCGACGGAAACATCGACGCTGCTGTCGTCAGCGCAGGCGTTCGCAGTTGGTCTTGGGGGCGGGATCGTACCAAGCTGAGCAGGATCGTTCGAGTGGCGAAGCCCAACGTGATCGGAGCATCACGCGGAGTTGGGCTGAACTTGTCACGGAGGCTTTTCGCTGTATCAGCGGTAGTCCCCCTGTACAGCATCAATACGGTCAAGCCGGCCGTCAGAGATCGGACGGGGAGGACGTCCTGGCCATGGGTGCGGGCGCTGCTGCACTCGGTCCACGACCAACCCGACGCCGCCAGCGTGCACGCCCAGTTCGACCGCGTCCTCGACGCCCTGACCGACAAGCTCCCGACGGTGGCCGCCCACCTCGAGGACAGCCGCGCCGACGTGCTCGCCTTCACCGCCTTCACCGCCTTCCCCAAGGAAGTCTGGCGGCAGATCTGGTCGAAAACCCCTCCGAACGGCTGAACCGGGAGATCCGCCGCCGCACCGACGTCGTCGGGATCTTTCCCGACCGCGACGCTCGCATCCGCCTCGTCGGCGCCGTCCTCGCCGAACAACACGACGAATAGACGGAAGGCCGCGGCTACCTCGGCCTCGACGTCCTGTCCCGCTGCCGACTCCGACCAGCCCCGAAATCACCACCACCGGCAACCAGGAGGCCGCCATCCCGGCGATCAGCGCCCGACCTAACAGAGCGATCACGCGGTAGCCGTCACACACCACGCCAGCGGGCTTGACCGGCATCCGCACATGCCGCCGGTCGGACCGTCAGGCGCTGGCTGTGTGATGGGCGTCCCGGCGATGGGAGAGCACGGTGAGGCCGAGTAGCAGCCCCAGAGCAGGAACCAGGAGTCCCACACGAGCATGTGCCAGCGCATTGCGGCCCGGTCGACCGGCCCTGCCGGGGTTACCACGCCGGTGAGCACGATGGCTCCGGCGACGAGCAGAACGCCGCCGTACAGGACGAGCATCCCGCTGCTACCGCCGCTAGTCCCCACAGCGGGCGCTGCGGGAGTCGTCGGCCGGCCGGGTGGACCAGCGCAACGGCGAGCAGGGCGCCGGCCAGTTTGAGCCCGGCAGCGGGCAGGCCGACTGCGGCCGAGCCGGCGCCACCCGGCCGGCCCAGATCCGCCACCGAGCCGCCGACGGTGGACAGCAACGCCTGACCGCCCAGCGCCCAGTAGATGCTGACCGCGGCGTACAGCAGCGCCACGACGGTGGCCGCGTGGCCGGCTGCCCGGGTCAGCGGCGCGGAGTGCGTGGCCACGCCGCCGATCATTCCCACGCCGAGCACCCCGAGGACCTTCCCGACAGCCAACCGGGCCGGGGCTGGGTCTCCACCACCGACACCGTTCGTTGCATCACCGAACCCAACCGCTTCCACCGCCCACCGGTCGCCAAGCTGTTGGTGCCGCCGCAGGGTTGCTGGACACCGTCGTTACGGGCCACCGGGCGGCTCGTGTGGGCTGACTCCCGCCGCAGTTGCTGCCGGTCGTCAGCCGGTACCCCGCAGTCCCCTTGAGCCGCAGGCGTCGCTGGCTGGTCCCCGTGTCGCTCGAGGCGGCACTGGCCGGTGTCGCAGCGTCGGGGGACGTGCTGGACGACGCTGAGGAGCGGCCCGTGCCGATCGGGGCCGGCGTTGTGGCTGGTCCGGGCCGCAGGCACGGCAACACGACGCGGTCGCCACCATCTGGGACGTGCCGGCGGCCGGACCCGAACGCGCTGTCTCCGGTTGGATGGACCCGCGCAGGCGTGGGCGGCCGAGCTGGTTAGCCGCGGTTGGGACGTGCGGGTCGTCTGGGTGCAGCAGCCGACCAACGACGCGGCCAGAAGGGTGTAGGTCCGGCATTTCTATCGCTGCGATCGGCTGCCACCCCGGCACTATCACCTGGTCGTCGACCCATCGTGTTCGGCTGGGAGGCGACGGATCTCGTCGTCGCCGCCGCCCCGGGGCGCGAGCATCGGTGCGTAGTCGGCGGGAAGCCGGCCGCGACTGCCGGCCGTGGCCCGGGCGCTCAGTCCACCGCGGAGTGTGCGGTCAGGACAACGATTGGCAGCGTGCGGCCGGTCCGAGCCTGGAACTTGGCGAAGTGAGGTGCTCGTGCCGCGACCTGAGGCCACAACTCGTCTCGCTCGGCGTCGCGGGTGAGGCGGGCGTCAACATCGTGCTCCCGCTGACGGATCCGGATACGGCCCTTGCCCGCCGCTTCGAGGTTCAGAAACCACTGTGGGGTTCGCTTGGAGCCGCCCATCCCCGTTCCCACGACGATGTAGTCGCCGTTGTGGTCGAAGTAGGCGATCGGGACGGTGTGCGGCCTTCCGCTTTTGCGACCGGGCACAGTCAGCAGCAGCAGTGGCAGCCGCCCCATCCCTCGGCCGCCGACTCGGCCGTTCGTGCGCCGATACAGCCAGACATTGGCCATGGTCCCCGCTCGGACGGCCTTCCTCATTACGGGGTTCATCGCTCGCCTCTCTCCTGGCCCGCTGCAAATTCTCGGTCGCTGCCCGCGCGGCGCCTGTACTCCGTTGCATACTCATGCAACCCCACCGCTGCACGCAACGTCCTGTCCTGCCGCTGCCCGGTCGAACTGGGTGCTCCTCGGCACCTGGTTGTGTGCGGCAGCGAAGTGCTCGGTCTCCGGGCGCGGATGAGGCGTCCGCGAGAGACTGTGAGGATGGCGTACGACGTCGAGCTCGCCGATCGGATCCGGGCAGTCGTGCAGGCCGAGCCCGGCCTGACCGAGCGGCGCATGTTCGGCGGGCTCGCCTTCCTGATCCAGGGCAACATGGCCGTCAGTGCCAGCAGTCAGGGCGGCCTGCTGCTGCGCGTCGACCCGGCTGAGGCCGAGTCGCTGATCAGCGAGCCGCACGTGCGCCGCTTCGAGATGCGTGGCCGGAAGATGGACGGCTGGCTTCGGGTAGACGCCGAGGTAGTCGAGGCCGACGACGACCTGCGAGGCTGGGTGCGCCACGGTGTCACGTACGCGCGTTCGTTGCGCTCAGGTAGCCACCTCCCAGCAAGTGTGCCGGCTGC
>WNGJ01002658.1_pt1 | contig 18182 bp, 18 predicted proteins | sample 5400611 | NCBI WGS metagenome assembly WNGJ01 (sample SAMN13153375, study PRJNA577476) | soil metagenome | isolation source: 40 cm soil or saprolite under Garry oak tree replicate 1 | place: USA:California | collected 2016-06-15 | reverse complement strand
GGTCGTAAAGCTGTAGTCGGTGAAGGCTGCCGCACTCCCGCCGATCCACTGCTTCAGCCCATCGGGGCCGCGTACCTCAGCAGGACTCGTGCTAGCGGGAGCAAAATGCGCGACGAAGGTCGGCGCGATGATCTCATCCGCGATGGACAGATTGCCATTCCATACTTCAATCCAGCGTTGCCAGAGGTCTTTATTGGTCTGTGAAGACATCGGTGTTTCCTTTCTTTACATCGGACGCAGTTCTTGGTATACTTACGAATAAGATGTCGTAATCACATAGCAATTATACGACTAAACTGTCGTATTGTCAAGGACTTTTGTGAAGAAGTTCCTTCCATTTGCCGAAGAGGTGATCTATGGGAGAAAATCAGGAACGACGACAGGCTCGTCGTCAGAAGCGTGGTGCGCTGCGCGTGGAAGAAATCCTTCAGGCCGCCGGAGCACTCTTTGCTGAAGTCGGCTACGATAAGGTGACAACCAACATGATCGCGGCACGTGCAGGCGTCTCACGGGGGTCACTCTATCAGTTTTTCCCCAATAAAGAAGCCATTGCACAGGCATTTGCAGCAGATGCGATCGAGCAACTCCACCGGGTGTATGATAGCATGCTGTCGTCCGAGGCGATGACCTTGCCTCTCCAGACGTTTCTCGATACCTTTATTGACAGGATCATAGCTTTTAATCGGAACTGCCCTGGCTACCTGGCACTTGAACTTGGGTCAACCATCACTTCCTCGCTTGCTTTGGTCTTAGCCGATTTACAACAGGGTCTCCTAGCTCGCCAGGATGCACTATTGGCTGCTTATTGGCCTCACAGTACAGGTGAGCAACGGCATCTGCCGCTTCTGGTCTCCTATCGTCTTTTTCTTGCGTTACTTCCCCTGGCACTCCAGGGCGATGAGGAGCAGCAAAAGGCAATCGTGCATGAAATGAAAGTAGTGTTGTATCGGTATTTGGAACCGATGGTGTCTAAGCAGAGAGCGTGAGAAATGCTTTCTGCTCAGACCCATGCTTTGGCAGAAGAATCAAGAACGGAGGACAGATCCCTCACTTTTTGATAGAGATTGAGGTTGCTTCAGATAGTAGCCCCTCGTTCTCTTTTTTTCTACGACAGTAATCTTTCCTTGTTGAGCTTTTCCCAGAGAACCAGCCACACACATTCTTTCAGGAGACGCCTGGAAGAATGGAGATCACCCACTGATTGGCTCTCCGTGCTGCGGTTGTGCTGATCTCTGCGAGCCACGGCAGTTGCTCGCCGCTGCATGGGGCTGGGGATACGCTTCATCGTGCAGTCGTGCAGTCCTTCTCCTTGACTTCGGAGCGTTCTTGCTCTATCATTTCAACATATGCAGAACCTCTGAACAAGAGAGGCTCTTGCCTCTACACATTGCACCTGCTTGCTCTCTTGCTACCCTCAAAGCCGCCCGCAGGCCATTCAATAGCCTTGCGGATACCAACAAATGTGCCTCTGCCTATGCTGTCACCCACTTTTCCTCCCTTCTTTCCTCTTGTCCTTGACTGTACCAATGTTTTAATGTATCATATCTCTGATACAATTCAGCAGAGGAGGTGAAGGATGCCCAACTGGCTCGATGTCAATCCTCGCAGCGGTGTGCCGATCTATGTGCAACTGGTGCAGCAAATCACCCACGCGCTGGAGATCGGCATCTTGCACACTGGCGATCAATTGCCCACGGTGCGCCAACTGGCCAGCGAGCTTACCATTGCTCCCAATACCATTGTCAAGGCATATGATGAGTTGGCAAGGCTGGGGTTGATTGAGAGTCGCCAGGGAGTAGGAACGCTTGTGACCGCGAACATGCAAGGCGTGCTGCACCAGCACCAGCAGACCGCGCTCTTCGAGCAGATGGCTGCGCTGGTGCGTGATGCCGCAAATCTTGGAATCAGCGAGCAAGAGGTGCGCGACCATTTTGAGAGAGAGCTGACCCGCTTCTATCGCGGCCTACAAGACAGGCAAAGGGAAAACAGTGATGACAAGCATACAGGGACCATCCCTGGTCAAGAGCGGTTCTTTGGAAAGGAGTAGCACGTCTATGGGAGTAGTGAATCAACCAGGAGCAGACAGCAAGACATCGGCAGCAATTGAGCTTCAAAACCTGGAGGTGAAATATGGCGAACGCCTGGCAGTGAATGGGTTGAACTTGACCGTGCCAGCAGGAGCAATCTTTGGTTTTCTCGGTCCGAATGGCGCAGGCAAAACGACGACGATCAAAACCATGCTGGGACTGCGCAAGCCGGATGGCGGCAGCGTGCGCGTGCTGGGCTATGACGCCGTCACGCAAAGCCTGGAGGTGCGGGCTCGCGTGGGCTATATGAGCGAGGTCAACAGCCTTTACGATTTCCTGACGATTCCGCAGCACTGCGCCTTCTGCCGCTCGGTCAGCAGGCAGTGGAATCAAGGGATGGTGGACCGCTATGTGAGCCTGTTCGGGCTCCCAACGAACCGCAAGGTTGGCAAATTTTCCAAGGGGATGAAATCGCAGCTGGCGTTCAGCCTGCTGATGGGCAGCAATCCTGATCTGCTGATTCTGGATGAGCCGACAGCAGGGCTGGACCCGGTGGCACGCCACCAGGTTTTGAACCAACTGGTGGCAGAGATTGCCGCCCAGGGCAAGACGATCTTTTTCTCTTCGCATATTCTCTCGGAGGTAGAAGCGGTGGCTGACTGGGTGGGCATTCTCCGCAATGGCAAGCTCATTGTGTGCGATGAATTAGATCATCTCAAGCAAACCCAGAAGGTTTTGAAGCTGACCTACGTCGAACTCCCGCCGGAAGCGGAAGTCACCGCGCTACGCGTCCTGCCGGGCGTGATGAGCCTGGAGCAGGAGGGGCGCAGCGTGCGATTGCTGACATATGGCGATGTGGGGGCCCTCTCGCAGACGATTCAGGCGCGGCCCCACGCGCTGCGCGATGTGGACATCGTTGATCTCGATCTGGAAGATCTCTTCCTGACATACATGAAAGAGGAAAGCAATGGTCGTTAAGGAGTTCATCGAAGCACGCTGGAAGGCCATCATCGGCAGTGTGGTGGCGGTCATGGTCGCTGCTGCACTGGCGAGTACGTACAATCTGATCAAAAATGTGCTGGCGGGTCAGTTGACTGGTGATGCAGCCCAGCAGATTCCTTCGCAATTGCAGGGGACAATTCAACAGCTGACTGGCAGCTATGACGCGTATGTCTGGTCGCAGTGGTTCTCGAAGAACGGGCCAGAGATCCTGGCGATTCTGGCGGCGGTGTTGGGAGCGAGCCTGATTGCCAATGAAGTCAACAAAGGAACGATCTTCTTTCTGTTGAGCAAGCCGGTGAGTCGTGATCGTGTGTTGTTGACGAAGTATCTGGTCAGTGCACTCATTCTGCTGGGGGTAATGTTGCTGAGCGGCATCGCAATTCTCATCGCGGCAGCGGCGGTGGGTCATCCGCAAAATGTGGGTGGCGTGCTGATCTCGACGATCCTGCTCTGGCTGGGGATGCTCTTTGTCCTGGGCCTGGCACTGCTTTTCTCGGTGCTGTTTCATGATGTGGTGCGTCCCCTGATTTTTTCCCTCTTACTCACGCTGCTGCTGAGTATTCCGGGTTTCATTCCAAATGCCACGCTCAATGACTGGAGTCTGGCGTTCTACTGGTCCAATTTTGCGGCCTATCAGGGGACGATGTTCCCGCTGAAAGCGTTGCTGGTCTGCCTGATTGCGGCTATGGTGCCGGTCGCACTGGCGATTCCCCTGTTTCGCAAGCAAGCATATTAGCAGGGTTTTACGTCAGTCACTCACAAACAAGAACACTGCGGAGATCCTGGTGCCACAGGGACTCGGAGTAGGCTGGACCATCAACCTGTATCCCCTTCTCTCCCCTGAAGGCGTTCAGAAGCTCTAGTAAAGGAAAGAAAGCATGATGAATCAACATTCGTATGGAGAGAACCTGGAAGTCAACTGGCAACTGGGCGAGACGATGGTGTATGGCACGGTGGTCAGGCCATCTGGCCCTGGACCGTTTCCTGCGGTAGTGATGGTGGCAGGCAGCGGCCCCACTGACCGCGATTGGAATTCGCCACTGCTGCCAGGAACCAATGGCAGCGCGCGTCTCCTTGCGGAAGCGTTAGCACGGGCAGGGATCGCCTCTCTGCGCTACGACAAGCGTGCTTCCGGCCCCCATGCTCGCGAGAACGTGCCACTGCTGATCGGCAAGATGAGCATGCAAAGCCATGTTGACGAGCTTGCAGGAGCTGTACGCGTCATGGCCAGCCAGGCGTACGCGCGTTCTGGCCGGATCTTCGCGCTCGCCAACAGCGAGGGGACCCTTCACGCCCTGAACTACCACCTGCACAGCCCCGCGATTCCGTTCGCGGGACTCGTGCTCGTCGGCCCTCCTGGGCGGGCTGTTGGCACGGTGGCGCGATCCCAATTAGCTGCGCAGGCGGCTGGCGTACCGAATGGGGAGACGTTGCTGGCGCTCTATGATGCAGCCATTGCCCGCTTCCTGGCGGGAGAGCCTATCGCCCCGGACCCGTCGTTGCCGGAGGGTGTCCAGATGCTGCTGAAGAGCCTGGAAACTCCGGCCAACTTGCCCTTTGCCCGTGAACTCTGGGCGGCTGATGCGGCTCCCCTGCTCAGGCAGGTGGATGTCCCAGTGCTGGTCATCATTGGGAAGAAGGACATCCAGATAGACTGGCAAGCCGATGGCGAGCCGCTCCGACGTGCCGCTGCGGGACATGAGGAAGTGGCTTTCCTCTTCCCAGAGAACGCCAATCACGTCCTCAAGCAAGAGCTACGGCCTCGGGAAAACGTGGTACCAGCCCAGATGGCGGAGAGCTACAATGGCCCCGATACCCGCTTGGACCCGCAGGCCCTGGCCAGCATTCGAGAGTGGCTGGCTGCTCACGCTTGAGCAGATTTTGCGGATCGAAGAAGCGAAGCTCAGGCGTAAATGAACATTCCCATGTGAATGCGCAAGCCCGCATCAAGGTTTCTTGCACGCTGTTTTTATCTTTTTGTGTAGACATACACGTACCGAAGGAGAAAGAGATGCTTATCGTCACAACTGAAGGAGTCGCCCAGCATCGAATTGTGGAAACCAAGGGACAGGTCTTTGGCGTTGTGGTGCGCAGCCGGGGCCTGGGGGGCAACATCATGGCGGGTCTGCGCTCCCTTGGAGGCGGCGAGATCAAGGAATACACCACCCTGCTGGAGGATGCGCGCCGGCACGCAATTGACCGCATGGTCCAAAACGCAACCGCTATGGGGGCGAATGCGGTCGTGCGGATGCAATTTGATTCCTCGGAGATTGGCAGCACGATGAGTGAAATCGTGGCCTATGGCACGGCAGTGGTGGTCGAGCCAGAGAGGTAGGGAGTAGTATACTGCGGAGGGTGATCATTGGCTACGGACTGCTCTACCTGATTGGTGCGGCCATATTGCTGTTCCTGGTCCACGCCACGCTCTGGCTGGTCGTGTATTTGGCAGTGAATGGCTTCACCTTGGTGAGCGCAATGCTCTTGGAGCGCAAGAGATACCGCACGCGGGTGGATCGAACCCAGGGGTACTGGCAGCCTACCGGCGAGCGGTTCGTTGATCCCACGACCCAGCAGCTCATGGAAGTATTTTACAATCCCACAACTGGTGAGCGCGAGTATCGAGAAGTGCCCAACCAAAGGGAAGCGTAGAGGCTTCGGGGCAAAACTACCTGGTGAGAAACAGATGAGAGCCTCGATGATCGTTGTTTGACAGAGCAAAGGAGAGAAAAACATGACAAAGCGTCAGAAGAAGCATCCTACACCAGGCGACGTGATGGTGATCAGCGGGATTGTAGTATTGATGGGGTTAGCTGTTCGCGAGCAATTGCACCTGCCGAAAGATCAGCGGACCTGGCACGGAACCCTCTTCGGCATTCCCTATGATTTTCGCTGCCCGACCTTCGAGCGCCTGCGTGAAACGTTCTGGAACAAGAAGACAGCACGTGTGCTCGTTCCGCATGCCTTCGGTATAGGCTGGACAATCAACTTTTACCCGTTGATCAACCCGCCACCTGCTGAGCAGAGACCGGAACCACCCATCACGCGCATCAGCCAGCAAGGATGAATGTGTTGGGACCAGCAGGCCCCGAAAACCAGGGATGCCAGAAAGGATGATCCTAAGTCACCTGCTCTGAGATCTCTCGTTGAGCATCCTATGAGAAAAGCAGGAGGAGAGCCAATGGCAAGAGTATCGCGTCGTCCACAGGCAGCGAGAGCACAAGATCTCGAGCCGTTACTCCGGGTCTGCCCAGGCTGTGGTGCGCAGTTGTACGCCGTCTATCGCATCAGGCGCACAGTGACGACCTTGGAAGGGCTGTGTCGTCTCACTTTACAGGTCCGCCAGTGCCGCAACCCTGATTGTATGCGCTGTCGATGCCCGTATCGACCAGAAGCAGAAGGTGCGTGGGCTTTACCACACGGCGAATTTGGTCTGGATGTGATTGCTCTGGTTGGTTCTTTGCGCTATACCTCCCACCGGAGTGTCCCTGAAATCCATCAGGCCCTCTGTGATCGAGGGGTCACTATCGCTGAACGGACGGTCACGCATCTGCTCCAGCGCTATGAGGAATTGGTGGCGCTGCATCTGGCTGAAAAGCCTCGGTTGCGCGATCGTTTCAAGAAGCAAGGGCAGGTCATTCTGGCCCTGGATGGGTTACAACCAGACGTGGGCCATGAAGTCCTCTGGGTGCTACGTGACTGTCTTTCTGGGGAAGTCCTCCTCGCTCGAAGTCTGTTAAGTGCTTGTGAAGCGGATCTCGCGAGTCTCCTTCACGAGGTCCAACAAGAGCTTGACGTACCCATTCGTGGAGTAATCTCGGACGGACAACGCTCCATCCGCAAGGCGGTGCAGGCGGTGTTGCCAGATGTTCCCCATCAATTGTGTCACTTTCATTACCTGCGTGAAGCAGCGAAACCGGTGTACGAAGCCGACAAACATGCCAAAAAGGAACTGAAAAAGCATCTGCGTGGGGTTCGTCCGATTGAGCGAGCCGTCGAAAAACGGAACGATGCAGAGGCTGAGGCAATTCGTGGCTATTGTCTCGCTGTCCGAAGTGCCTTGACCGACGATGGCAAACCGCCGTTAGAGGCTCCCGGTCTCAAGCTCCACAAACGCATGACTGCCATTCTTGGCTCACTCACGCGGGTCTCTGAAAAGGGGGCTTACCGCGTGAGTTAGAACGCATGCAACTTTTCCTGGCGAAAGGACTCACACAGACAGCCTCACTGTGGTCAGACGTGCAACAAGGATATATATGGGTCCACCGCGCCGCGCATCTGCTCACCAATGACGAAAAACAGACAGCTGCCCAGGTGCGTCACACCTATGAAGACCTCCTGGCCGAGATGGAGCAAGCACCCATATCATCTGAGACACTCGCTACGATGCTCTCCACGTTTCGCAAAGTGACTACGAGCTATTGGCCTGGCCTCTTTCACTGCTACGATCATGCTGATCTTCCCCGTACCAACAACGAGTTGGAGCAGTATTTCGGCTCAGCCCGCTACCATGACCGACGAGCAACCGGGCGAAAACAGGCCTCCCCAGGGTTAGTGGTACGCGGAGCCGTTCGCGTGGTCGCGTCTGTTGCATCCCGTCTGCATCCCTTTTCTGGGGCAGAGCTTTGCCCAACTGATCTCACAAGATGGCGTGCCTTGCGGGGCGAACTTGACCATCGTCACGAGGCCCGACGCATACAACATCGCTTCCGTAAATCGCCCGGTAGCTATCTCGCCGCTCTTGAAGAGAAACTCATCAAGGAAAGATTGCCAACGTAGTTTTTTGGCTGAACGGCAAACTTCACTGGAGCAAGCGAGCTTCAATGGCAGCCAGATAAGCAGCAGGGTCTTTGCGAAAACGCCACTGCTGCCGACGGGTGTCTTCCCGCTGCTGTAACTGCCGTCGGAGGTCACGCCAGCGCTGATAATCCTTGGGCCGGAGTTCCTCAAGTGAGAAGACCTGCTGTTTGCTCGTCACCGCAGCCATCACCCGCACCGATCCCCGAACCACGACGCCAGGAATGGCTCCACGCCGGCCCGTGGCTCGTCGTTCGTGGACCCGCGCCACCCCAAAGCAATGCTCCAGCTCATTATTGGTGCGCGGCAAGCCCGCGATGTCATAGCACTGAAACAATCCTATTGCGAAGGTGGAGGTTTGATGGCAAAAATGCTCGAATGCCTCCTCAAGCGGTTCCAGCGTGGCGATTTCGCTCCGCATCTGCGCAAGGAGAGCCAGATACCTTTCCCGAACGTGCTGACTAGGGTCTTGCTCCGGGTTGGCCAGGATCGCTTTGGCCCGATCCAGGAAGCGGTAAGCGTTCTGCAGTGGTGGCCACAGCGTCGCAGTGGCCTGCAAGCCTTTTGCAAGCAGCTGGTGCACCTGCTTTAAGGCTGGAGGCAATCTTTTTTTCCCTGGACCCGGCCGATTGAGTCACTGACCTGCGTGATGCGATCGTACAAGCGGAGACCAGAAGCCTCCAGCGGAGAACGCCCATCATCGGTCAACGAAGCGCGCACGGCCAGGCAGTAGTCTCCGATCGCGTCATTCTCCGGCGTCGGGTACTCTTCCAGGGCGCGCTCGATGGGTCGCACCCCTCGCAGCTGCTTCTTCAAAAGGGTTTTGGCATGCCGATCGGCTTCATAGAACGGCTTGATGGCGTCTTTGAGATAGTGAAACTGGCAGAGTTGATGGGGGACCTCTGGGAAGACAAAGGCCACCGCACTCCTGATCGTCTCTTCGCCATCTGAAATGATGCCTTTGACCGGCACTTGCAATGGCTCCAGGAGTTGCTGAACATCTTGGAGCAACGCGGTCAAATCCCCCTGGGTACTACTGAGCAACGGTCGAGCTAGCAAGATTTCTTCGGAAAGGCAATCGCGCACCACCCACAGGACCTCATGCCCCACATCGGGCTGCAAGCCATCCAGGGCCAGGATCACACGTCCTTGTTTCTGCAGCCGCACCTTGATCCGCTCCTGGTCGGTGACGCGCAAGGTCACCAGTTCTTCGTACCGTTGCATCAAATGCGTGACCTCTCGCTCAGAGATGGCTAGACCGCGGGCCTGCAAGCGTTGATGCATCTCTGGGACTGAGCGATGCTCCGTGAACCGCCAGGCGCCAATGAGGGCAATCACATCCAGGCCAAATTCGCCATGGGGGAGCGCCCAGCGTCCTTCCTCTTCGGGATGATATCTCACGTGATACCGCGAGCAGGTGGGGGTGGGACACTGACACATGACCACCCTCAGCTGCCAGAGACCCTCCAAGGTCATCACCTTCCGTCGGCAGTGATACGCTACCCACAATCGCTTTCCGCATGCTTCACAGGTCTGCCGAAGCGGTGTCAACGTAGTGGTGAACTTTGCTTCGGGTCGAGGGGTTCGTCTCGCCATCGTTTTGCTCCTGTTGCAAAAAGGCCAGCTGTTCTGCCTCAGCATACACCGGCTGTCAAGGAAGGTTTTCCGTTCAGCGGTTTTTTTACTCCGTGTACCATATAACGTCCATTTCTTGCTACTAGCAAGCAGTATTATCGATAGACTGAAAACAGAGAACATTTCCTCAGTCTTCTCTACTCGTTCATTCCACCGTTTAATACTACGCTTTGAAAGCAGAAGAGGATAGACATTCGAAGAAGGAGAACCCTATGTCACAAGAAATTGGCTACGCACGTGTCTCGAAAACTGAACAACATCTCGCCCTCCAGTTAGATGCCTTGAAAAAACGAGGGGTTGTGAGAGTATTTACCGACAAGCAGACCGGGGTCCGCTTTGACCGCAAGGCATTTCTTGCGGCCATTGAGTATCTGAACGAAGGAGATACCCTGGTTGTGTGGAAACTGGACCGACTTGGACGGTCATTGCAGCAGTTAATCGAAACGCTTGAAAGGCTGAAAAAACGGAAAATCAATTTGGTGTCGCTGACAGAAGATGTCAATACAAGCACACCTACAGGCATGCTGTTTTTCCAGCTCATCGCTATGTTGGCAGAGTTTGAGCACAACATTATCTCCGAGCGCACCAAAGCGGGCCTTGAAGCAGCCCGCGCCAGAGGAAGAAAAGGCGGCAGGCCCAAACTGAAGGCCGACGCCGTCAAGATAGCAATTGCAAAGCAGCTCCATGCTTCTAACAGCACGAAGGTCAAGGAAATCTGTCACACACTGTATATCTCAAAAGCAACGCTCTATCGGTACTTGAAGATGTAGAACAGGAAAGAAGCAGAAGACATACCTCATCAATAAGAAGGAACGATCAAGAACAAGCTCCTCACTCTCTGTTCAATCCAAAGAGAGCACCTTCGCTTCCTGTCGTACGTAGGTCTCCCTTTCCAAACTGAGTGCTGACTCAACGCTTCGCTATCAGATCTTCGGTATGACATCAAAGAATAGACGCATGATCCTTCCTGAGCCAGAGAAGCGATCTTCAACGTGCACCTACTCACCGATAGCGGGTAGACAGCACTCGGTTTAGCATGGTCTTGACGGAACGTTCAGTCATGACGAACTACACTTCTCCTGTAAGATCGATGCAAGCTACAATGTAATAGATAACATCTCTCTACCGCTACTACCTATCGTGCCATAGGTGGACAGAGAACTTTTCTTCGCATTCATGAGGCACCTGGCAGCTTGGATGTGGGAACTACATGTATGTGAGTGAGCAGGGATGGTAGCTCATCAAGTGGCAAGAGAACTGAGAGTACTCTGAATCATGGCCTGATCTCACTGGCAGTAAGGATAATCTCCCGCCCTGGGTCATTTCTATTGCCCATCAACACCAGCCGACAAAATACACAGGAAACAAACATGTCAACTGCAGATAACGGTCGTTATCTGCGACACCGGCCCTTTGAGGGTGAGAGATGGAGAACCCCGCTTCTTTGCTTGTCGGTTGTATGCTATACTCTCTGATATTGGGAATGATATTGGGAATTAGGATGCAATTCCCAGAAGCACAGAAAGGGAAACGATGCCCAGGGCTCTCGATTACGCGCTCACCTGGTCTCAAGAGCATGCGCGCTATGAACTGTCTATCCACGGACAGGTCGAGTCAACTTTCCAGCCAAAAGACGAGCCTGCCTTCGCGCGCTGGTTGGAGGCGCAGACAGCTTTTGCCTTTAGGGGGCGAGCTGGTCCACTCTCAGTCATCAAAGAAGGAAGGGGAGGTCAGATCGGCTATTGGTATGCCTATCGCACGCAGGCGCGCCAGACGCACAAACGTTATTTAGGAGCGACTGATACCCTCTCTCTCGCACGCCTGGAGGAGACGGCCAAGAGCCTCTCCCAGGAATACGAGCGTCAGGCAAAGGTGCGGGCTTCTTCTTTCTCCCAGCCCCCTTCTTTGCTGCTCAGGAGCCAGTTGGCTCCCCCTCGTTTGCCTCCTACGTTGGTCTCGCGCTCTCGTTTACTCACAGAGCTGGATGCCGGACTCACTTCTCCCTTGCTGCTGGTCTCGGCCTCTGTCGGCAGCGGGAAAACCACCCTGCTTGCGGCCTGGATAGCGACCCTGGTCAGAGAGCGCAAACGTGCGGAGAGGAGAAAGGGAGAGCGAGGCGAAAGGGAGGATGCTGCGCCCCCAGAGGTGGTCTGGCTTGCGCTCGACCCGTTGGATAATACGGTGATCCGTTTCTGGTCCTCCGTCATTGCGGCCCTGCGGACAGTTGTCCCTGAGATAGGGCAGACGGCTCTTGCGCTGCTCCATGCAGCGGAGACATCCCCGCTCTCGATCATCCTGACGCATCTGCTCTCTGAGGTCGAACTGTCGGGTAGAAAACTTCTCCTGATCCTGGACGACTATCATCTGATCTCTGAGCAGAGCATCATCGATTCCATGCTCTTCTTGCTCGATCATCTCCCCGCGAATCTGCATCTGGTCCTCTCCACGCGCACTGATCCTGAACTGCCTCTCACCCGCCTGCGCGTCCGCTCACAACTGGTCGAGATCCGCGATCGGGATCTGCGTTTCACAGAAGAAGAGACTGCCCGTTTTCTCAGAGAGGGTATGGGCCTGCCCCTGGACACCTCAGAGGTAGCCATCCTGTACCAACGAACCGAGGGCTGGATTGCGGGGTTGCAACTGGCTGCCCTCGCCATGCGCAAGCGAGCTGACCTCTCGACCTATATCAAGGACTTTGCTGGCAGCTATCGTTATCTGCAAGACTATGTGCAGCAGGAAATCCTGGCGCGCTTGCCAGCTTCTGTGCAGGATTTTCTGCTGCAGACCAGCATCCTCTCGCGTATGGAGGCCCGCCTCTGTCAGGCGATCACCCAGGGAAAGAGTCAGCAGGCCAGTCAGCAGATGCTCGAGGAATTGGAGCGGGCGAATCTCTTCCTTGTACCACTCGATGAGCAGAGGCAGTGGTATCGCTATCATGATCTCTTTCGTGAGATCCTCTACACTCGTTTGCGTGCCGCTCAACCAGAGAGAGAACCAGTGTTACATCAACGTGCGGCCAGCGCTTATGAGGCAGCAGGCGAGTTGCGAGAAGCCATTGCACATGCGCTGGCTGCGTTCGACTATCCTTATGCTGCTGATCTGATGGAGAAGGCGGCTCCTCGTTGCTGGCTGAATGGGGAAGCAGAGATCGTTCAGGCCTGGATCCTCTCCCTCCCAGATGCTATCCTGTCTGTGCATACCCGCCTCGCTCTGGATGCCGCACTTCGCTTCTTCAACGCTGTCAGTGTGGGCACCGAAACGCCGTATAGCAATATGCGCGTCCAGGTGGAGCAGACCATCGCGCGGATAGAAGGGCTTCTGCGTTGCCGGCAGGAACCGGCCCTCTCTGGTGCAGAGGTCGCATTGATCGAGCGGCGTTTGCGTTTGCTGCGCGCTTTGTTCGAGGCGAGAGGACTCCTCTTCCATGACAACCAGGAACGCCTGCGGCATGTTGCTCTTGAGATGGAAGCGTTACCGCCTGATGCAGAGGCGAGTTGGAACATGATCCCGCTCTCCTTCACTGTCTGGCTGACCTCGCTGCTCCAGTTAGACGGTGCTCTGCTGGTGCCCAGGTTGTTATCGGCAAAGCAGATGATGGAGGCAGGCGATCCTCTCGTGAGGGTTCGTGTCAGAACCTGGCTGGCTGCCTCCTATATACAAGCTGGACAGTTACACCTGGCGCGTCAGGAATGCCTGGAGGGTCTCTCCCTGGTAGAGCAGACCTGTGGGCGCACTATATGGTCAGGCTATCTGCACTATTCCCTCTCCACCATCTGCTATGCGCAGAATCGACTGGAGGAGGCTGCGGACTGGCTGCAGCGCTCGCTGAGGTGCGCGCAGGACTGGCACCAGGTGGCGCTGTTGGTTCTCGGGATGAGGGCGCAGGCCAGGCTCGCGTTGGCCTGTGGGGATCTGCAGACCGCACAGCAGGTCCTCCATCAGCTCGAAGCCCTGGTGGAGCAGGAGGGAGCCGCTCACGGAGCACGCTGGGTGAGAGAGATCCAGCTGTCTGTCTGGCTGGCTCAAGGCAATCTGGCCGAGGCGTCGGCGTGGGAGGCACAGGCTCCATACCCGCTGAATGTATCAGGACCCGTACGAAGAGAGGAGCTGCTGATGCGGATGCGGGTCTTGCTGGCCCGGCAGCGGTATCCCCAGGTAGTCGAGCGGCTTGAGTGTTGGAGCCAGCATCTTGATCGGCCAGGAGATATCCCAACAGCGCTCGAATGGATGGCGTTGTTTGTGGTAGCCTTGCACTGTACAGACAAGAGAAAGCAGATGAGACACATCGCTGCTCGTTTGCTCTCGCTAACCGAGCCTGAGGACAATATTCGTGTGTATCTGGATGCTGGCCCCCTTATGAAACAGGCGCTCAAGAGCCTCCTGGAGCTCTCAAGCTCTGATGGTGCCGGCGCGGCTGTGCCCCCTTTGGGGGATGCCATTTCCATGCTCCACGTCACGCGCATCCTTTCGGCCTTCGAGCAGTCGGCTCTCCCCTCCTTGTCCCCTCAGCCCCGGCTTGCGCTTGATCTCCCCCCGGGAGCGCGCCGCTGCTTCGAGGAACAAAGGCAAGCCTCGGGGTATGATGCCTGCTCTGCTTCCCTTCCCAACAAAGAGGTCCCACCAGCACAACGTGAGTTACTCTCCGCTGGGGAGCAACGCGTCTTGCGTCTGTTGGTCGCCGGGCAGACCTATGCGGAGATGGCGCAGGCTCTGGTCGTCTCGCTCAATACAGTCAAAACCCAGGTGAGCAGTGTCTATTGCAAGTTAGGAGTCCATCGGCGGGCTGAAGCCATTGCTGCCGCCCAGCGCCTGCACCTCATCTAATGCTCATCCCCCTGCCCAAAAATCACCCGCTTCATCACGAAGAGGGGTGATAGCATCATAGGTGCCCACCTTCTACTCCCGGCAGGAGTCTGAGATTGACCCTGGACTCCATGAACAGGCTCTCCTCAATCACCCATTTATCACGAACATAGGTGATGTCACGTCCTACGCTCTCCGGCTATACTTCTGGCAAGGGAGGGAACATACACGCATGAAAGAGGTCACCCATGCACGTTTGGATCCGCGTCAAAGGACACCTGAACCAAAGCTGGCAAGAATGGCTTGAGAACTTGCAGATGGTGCATGAGGAAGACGGCACTTCGCAACTCTCCGGTCCACTTTCCGATCAGGCTGCCCTCTATGGTGTGCTCGTGAAACTGGATCGTTTGAGAGTGCTGCTGCTCTCTCTTCTGCCGCCGCGAAACGCCGCCAGAGGGGAGCTGACCTTCCACTTTGGCAGAGAGTTCCTGCTTTGAGTGCGGCTCTTTCACTTGTACGTTGCAAGTGAATGGACAGTTATGAAAAAAGGAGAACAGAGGATGAAACTACGAGTAGGCGAGGGTCTGACCCTGGACGGGGTCATGGAGGACTCAGATCAATGGATCTTTCCCTACTTCACTGAAGAAGCAACGGATGACATCATGGCCGATCTCCATAAGACTGGGGCGTTTCTCTTCGGGCGCACGACCTACGAAGGAATGATCCCCTGGTCCACACGGACAGGAGAAATGGCTGACATCTTTAACACCCTGCCCAAGTACGTGGTTTCCAGCACCCTGACCGATGTGAGCGTCTGGAACAACGTCCATATCATCTCTGAGCATATCGTAGAAGAAGTGGCAAAGCTCAAGCAGCAGGGCGAGAGCGAGAAGCTGCTGCTCATCAATGGCAGCGCGGATCTCGTTGGATTGCTCGCCGCCCATGATCTCATCGATGAGTATCTCTTGACGGTAGCGCCCCTGGTAGTCGGGAAAGGCAAGCGTCTCTTCCCAGAAGGCTTTGAAGCGCGGCTTCGGCTGGTTGAGTACAAAGCCTACAAGACCGGGATGCTGCGTCTGCACTACGAGACGGTCAAGCAAGGAAAAAGTGTATGAAACAAGCAATTGCAAAAGACGACACACAAGTTACCAAATGGCTGTAAATCCCCACGGGATACGCAACGAGCTAGAAGCAAGCGAGCAATAAAGGGAGAGAGGATGGTTGCTGGAGGATGCTGAAAGCAGACAAGGCCTCTCGGCCCTCATGATCAGCTCAGAGGGAAGAGAATGCATCATAGAAAAAGCTCTCGTGTTTGCTGGTTCCTCCTTGGTCAGTTGCTGGCGAGGAATGCGGGAACGCCAGCAACCGTGATGCGCAGTTGGGGTGGTCCCCACCACGCATTGCATGCGAGCCGATCGCACCAACTCCAGCGGTAATGCGAACGAACCGCACGCGGTGGGCGAGGAGGAGGAGCAACACTCTTGGGAAGCTGAGCGAGTGGGATCACCTCGACATATTGCCTGCGCCAATGAGCCATCCACGTGCGGCGAAGCGCTCGACCTGCTACATCCACCCACCGGATGGCTCCGAGAAGAGGAGGATTGCGCTCCACAGACGCAGAACTAGGTAAGAGACGGCGCACGGCACTGACCCGACGAGCACGGTTGCCTTTGGCTCCTCGTCCCAGGCATTGTCCCCGCAATTCACAGTATGGACAATCCGCCTGGGAAGCGACGTAGACGGCCCGCTGCGTAAAGGCATTTTCTTGACGCACTTCGCTCAGCCACAGGCTTGCTCCTGCTGGGCACCGGAGCATCCCATTTGCTTGCAGGGTAAAGGCGTCAGCTCCGAAGCGCCCCGTGGCCGCTCCGGACGGTCTGGCCCACTGCCACGGGCCGTACTCTTGCGGTGCGTTTTCCGCTGCTACGAAAAGAGAAGGGGCTTCTTTGGCGGCAGCCCACTCGATCTCGCGTATCGTGTCCGTTTGCATCTCTTGCCCAAGCGCTAGCCGCAGATTCCACACCACTGACAGGCAATTTGCCAGAGTTCTTGTCCGCACTCCGTGTAGGAACACCAGCGATCCGGGTCTTCTTCGACATCTTCATCCGCAAGCACTGCCTCAAAGGCCCCCCGTCCATGATACAGATCAAGTACATCTTCGACGAGGAAGCCATCGAGGGGTAGGGTCGTGATGAAGACCTCATACACCCACTCACCGATGCACTTGCCCACCGAAACCCTCTTTCCTGGTGCGGGAGCGCAGTGTCGGGCCACAATGACGCGAGTTTGAGGCAAGGCTTCATCCAATTGCAGCCAGCCTCCGTCAAATAACTCAACCACTTCGTCGCTATTCACGCGCGTCACCCTCGCGGTTGGGGGATGAGCCAGCACGCCTTGGATCTGAGGATGCTCCAGGACGTGATAGCCTCTCGCCCGGGTGACAAAATACATGCCTGCCTTGAGAAGTTGAGCCATGGCTACCGTGTCACCATATTGCCCATCGAGACGAACTAAAGCGACCTCTGGAGTGAGGGCAAAGAGCTTCAAATAGGTGGTAATGGACCGGAGTGCTGAGGCAAGTTCGCTGCGATAGTCACCATTGCCTCGGCCAGCATAGGTCCCGATCCATTGACGGGTATGCATCTGAAGCGCGACGGTACGTGTGCGGACGACCTCCCCTCGTTTTCTTCCCGTGTACCCTGGCGCACAGACCGCATCGAGTCGGCGTTGAGGGGGAGGCAGGGTTGGGTCAGAGGGCAAGGCTCGCTGCCGTGCTGCTTGGCGTGTCGCATCGACATCAAAGACGATGTAGCAGCGCCCTTGCCTGTCCCAGATCCCACCAATGGAAGCGTTCGTCCACCCCTCCACAAAGCTGTGCTGCTCGAAGAGCGTACGAAACGCTTCTAAACAGGGGCGATCCACATCGGCCAGAAAGCGACTCAGGCTGGAGCGATGGGGAAGATTTCTCCGCTCAAACAAGGCCATGAATGCTGTCTCGAAGGGAGCTAAACGCTCAAAGAAGTCAGCGAGCGTCCGTTCGCCACTGATTGCGTAGCCGATCAACAGGGCGAGAAAATCAATGGGTTCGTAGCTCCCGAAGCGTCCTCGTATCAGACGCACCTGATGAGCAAAGAGATCAAGCAACCCCTTCTTCGCCAGATGGCGAGCTACAATGACGACTTCGGCGAACCATGCAGGCACCGAAGGACGATCCTCAGGCGTAGTTTGGATCTCAATACAAGGGTTAGGTATCATAGGTTGAGAGCACTCCTTCTGAGAAAATGATGTGTTACCTTCTCATTAGAGTGCTCTCTTTTTTACTTTTACTAGTTGCTTGCTTACAGCTCGTTGCGTATCCCGTGGGCAGAGTCAACTTATGTGTCAGAAAAAGTGTGATTTACTCATCCTTTCAAGCTCAATTTGCTTGCGGTTTTATGGGTCAGAAGTGGCGAAGTTATGAATCTTACGCAAGTTTGCTGATAGTGGAAAGAAACACATCCGTTGGAAGCATGCCGATGTGCTCCGCAAGCCAAACGGATTTTTCGACCTTCTCTGATCCTTTGCTTGAATCAGCAAACTTGCGTAAGTTCCAACATGGCGCCTGCGATGACAAGCTTGCCAAAATCCGTGGCGCTTTCGCCCGCATCGTCGAGCAGAGGCACCACCACGCCGAGCGCCGTTGCTACCAGGATGATGGCAATGAAGAGCGGAGTTCTCACCTGCCCTGCTGCAAAAAGGGCATAGCCGACCAGTAACGCCAGCCCCATAGAAGCGACGAAGGCCCCACCAACGTACAGCAGCAGGCGACCCCTCAAGCGCTCAAGTTCGACCTCCATCCCCGCCAGAAAGAGCAGGAAGGCCAGGCCGATGAGCGAGAGAATCGAGATCGGCAGATCGATGCTCACCCACCCGAGCACAGAC
>WNGJ01002657.1_pt1 | contig 18183 bp, 8 predicted proteins | sample 5400611 | NCBI WGS metagenome assembly WNGJ01 (sample SAMN13153375, study PRJNA577476) | soil metagenome | isolation source: 40 cm soil or saprolite under Garry oak tree replicate 1 | place: USA:California | collected 2016-06-15 | reverse complement strand
TGCCAACGTAATCGTTGGCATCGCCTTCGAGCGTTAGCGTGACACCCTTGGCAAGGAACGCGCCAAAGCTTTGTCCAGCAGATCCCACAAAGTTTATCCGGATCGTGTCTTCGGGGAGACCCTCTGATCCGTAGCGCCGCGCGATTTGTCCGCTCAGCATCGCGCCTACTGTGCGATGCACATTGCGGATCGCAAAATTCATTTCAACCAGCGTGCGATTTTCAAGCGCGTCTTTCGCTCCGGCAATCAGTTCATGGTCCAATGCCTTCTCAAGACCATGATCTTGTGCCTGAACGCAATGGCGCGCCACGCGTCCGGGCAGAGGCGGATTGTAGAGGATCGCTGAAAGATCAACTCCACGTGCCTTCCAATGATCGATCGCAGGCTGCACGTCGAGCATGTCCACCCGTCCGACCATTTCATCGACCTTGCGGAAGCCGAGGTCTGCCATGTACTGCCGCACTTGCTCGGCAATAAAGAAGAAGAAATTGATCACGTGCTCAGGCTGTCCAGTGAACTTCTTGCGTAGTTCGGGATCTTGCGTGGCGATGCCGACGGAACACGTATTCAGGTGGCATTTACGCAGCATGATGCAGCCCATTGCAACCAGAGGTGCGGTCGCGAAACCAAATTCTTCGGCTCCGAGCAGCGCCGCAATTGCCACGTCGCGCCCGGTTTGCAGCTTGCCGTCGGTTTGCACGCGGATGCGGCTGCGCAGATCGTTCATCAGCAAAACCTGTTGGGTTTCAGCCAGGCCCAGCTCCCACGGGATTCCGGCGTGCTTGATCGAACTGAGCGGCGACGCGCCGGTGCCTCCGCTGTCGCCCGAGATCAGCACCACATCGGCGTGGGCCTTTGCAACGCCGGCAGCGACCGTCCCAACACCGATTTCGGAGACCAGCTTCACGGAAATTCGCGCTTGCGGATTGGCATTTTTCAGGTCGTAAATCAACTGCGCCAGATCCTCGATGGAATAAATGTCGTGGTGCGGTGGCGGAGAAATGAGTCCTACGCCGGGAATCGAATGCCGGATGCGTGCAATCACCTCATCCACTTTGTGCCCTGGGAGCTGCCCACCTTCACCGGGCTTTGCGCCTTGCGCCATCTTGATCTGCAACTCGTCAGCATTGACGAGGTAGTTGGTGGTCACGCCAAATCGCGCCGAGGCTACTTGTTTGATCGCGCTGCGACGCCAGTCACCATTGGCGTCTTGCTTGTAACGCTCTTCGTCTTCGCCGCCCTCGCCGGTGTTCGACTTTCCTCCGATCCGGTTCATGGCAATGGCAAGCGTCTCGTGCGCTTCTTTGCTTATGGAGCCGAATGACATTGCGCCAGTGGTGAACCGCTTGACTATTTCCTTCGCCGGCTCCACTTGGTCGATTGGTACCGGCTTTCGCGACTTCTTGACCTTCATCAAGCTGCGCAGTGTGGCCAGATTCTGACTCTGGCTGTCAATCAGCTCGGTATATTCCTGGAACGACTTGAAATTCTGCTCGCGCACGCTGTGTTGCAGCTTGCTGATGGTCAACGGATTCAGCAGGTGATACTCGCCATTCACCCTGAAGTGAAAGCCACCGCCCACCGCCAGCTCAGTGTCCGCATCCGTCACCGCACGGAACGCGAACTCATGCTTCAGCTGCGCCTCGCGCGCGAGCACCTCCAGACCCACGCCTCCGATTCGCGAAGTGGTTCCTGCGAAATAAGCATCCACCAGGTCGTTGTTAAGTCCGATAGCCTCGAACACCTGCGCGCCGCGATAGCTTTGCAGCGTGGAGATGCCCATTTTCGAGAAAGTCTTCAGCAGGCCTTTGTTGACGGCCTTGGTAAAGTGCTTGATTGCGACATCGGGAGTCATGCCACCGGGCAGATAGCCTCTGGCTGCAAGGTCTTCCAAGGTCTCAATCGCCAGATATGGGTTGATCGCACTTGCGCCGTACCCGATCAGAAGTGCGAAATGCATGACTTCGCGCGGCTCGCCCGATTCAATAATCAGAGCCACTTGCGTGCGCGTCTCCTCGCGCACTAGTAAGTTATGAACCGCCGCCAACGCCAGCAGACTGGGAATCGGAGCGTAGTTCTTGTCCACGCCGCGATCAGAAAGAATCAGCAGGGTGTAACCCGACTTCACTGCCAGTGACGCCCGCCGCGAAAGCTCATCGAGCGCCAACCGTAGCCCTGCTTCTCCGTCCTTGGCGCTAAACAGAGCAGGTAGAGTGATCGCCAACAGATCTCCCTGCGAAACGCGACGCAACTTCTCCAGATCGCGGTTGGTCAGGATGGGATGCGGCAACTTGAGGGTGTGGCAATTCTCGGGCGTTTCCTCCAGAATGTTCCGCTCCGTGCCGATGTAGCTGATGAGCGACATCACCATCTCTTCGCGGATGGGATCAATCGGCGGATTGGTGACCTGCGCGAACAGCTGCTTGAAATAGTTGAACAGCGGCTGTGGCTTGTCGCTTAGGCAGGCTAGCGGTATGTCCGTTCCCATCGAGCCGACCGGTTCTTCGCCAAAGGCCGCCATCGGCTCGATAATCATTTTCAAATCTTCATCGGTGTAACCGAAGGCCCGCTGTCGCGACAGGATCGTCGCATGGTCGGAAGCATGTACCCGCGCTGGCTCCGGCAATTGGTCGAGGGTAATCTGATTTTCGGTCAGCCACTCGCCGTAGGGCTGGCGCGCCGAGAGCCGCTTCTTTATTTCCTTGTCGGCAATGATCCGGCCTTCGACCGTGTCTACTAAGAACATCTTTCCTGGCTGAAGACGTCCTTTCCTCTTGACCTTTTTCGGCGGAACCGAAAGCACGCCAGCCTCGGAAGCCATAACGACCAAGTCATGGTCGGTGACAACATAACGTCCGGGACGTAATCCGTTGCGATCCAACGTCGCTCCGATCACTCGGCCATCGGTGAAGGCGATCGCGGCCGGCCCATCCCACGGCTCCATCAGCGATGCGTGATATTCGTAGAATGCGCGCTTCTCCGCCTTCATGTGCGGATTTCCCGCCCACGCCTCGGGAATCAGCATGGCCATTACGTGCGGCAGGCTTCGTCCTGCCTGGAACAAGAGCTCGACCGCATTATCGAAGTTGGCAGAGTCGCTACCTCCAGCTTCAATAATTGGAAACAGCTTCTTGATATCGTCGGCGAAAAGCTCGGTCGCTAGAATTGACTGCCGGGCGTGCATCCATGCCACGTTCCCTTTCAGCGTGTTGATTTCGCCATTGTGCGCGACATAGCGATACGGATGCGCGAGCTTCCAGCTGGGGAACGTGTTGGTCGAAAAGCGCTGATGCACCAGGCAGAGCGCGCTGGCAGCATCTGGATCGGAAAGCTCGCCATAAAAATTCGCGATTTGTGGCGCCAGCAGGAGTCCCTTGTAGACTATCGTCCGCGCCGAGAGCGAGGGGATGTAAAAAAAATCTTTGTCCTCGATGTCTGATCCGGCAATTTCGTTCTGCGCGCGCTTGCGAACCACGTAAAGCTTGCGCTCGAACGTGTCCTCATCCATTTCAGCAGGACGCGCCACGAAAATCTGCTGAATATAAGGTTGCGAAGCACGCGCCACGCGACCGATGGCGTCGCCGTTCACCGGAGTATCCCGCCAGCCCAGAGTGCTGAGTCCCTCCTCGCGGATGATCCGCTCGAGTACGCCTTCGCAATTCAGGCGGGGCTGCTTTTCGACGGGCAGGAATGTCATCCCAACGGCGTACTCGCCGGGAGCAGGGAGCGTGAAGCCCAGGAACTCGCACTCACGCGCGAAAAACTTATGCGGGATCTGAATCAGCAGGCCCGCCCCATCACCTGTTTCCGGATCGCAGCCACACGCCCCACGGTGCGTGAGATTGATAAGGACCTGGATTCCCTGCTCAATGATTTCATGGCTCTTCTCGCCACGAATGCTGGCGACAAAACCGATGCCGCAGGCGTCGTGCTCGTACGCCGGATCGTAGAGACCCTGTGGCGGCGGCAAACCATTGTTTGTCTTCCAGCGAGTCAGAATTTTTCCTCGGGAAAAACGTCGTTGGTCGTTGGTCCTTCGTCTTTGGCCTTGCTGCCTATGAATCGTTTAGCAAACAACCAAGGACAAACCATTGATGGCTTGTAGGGTTTCGCCAACGACCAATGACGAACGACCAACGACTGCTTCTAGAATCGCGCACACCACGACCTGTATATATCTTTGGTACAGCGATTTGAGGTAAAAAGTACAATTCAGAATTTCGATTCGGCGGATGGAAATTTCAGGAGGCTAAAGATAATTTCCCTTTGAAGACGCTGCAGGCAAGGATCGACCTGATATGAGCTCAGACAAGTGTCCTCCGAGTCCGAGTAGTTTGCCGCGATCAGAACCAGCAGTTTTTTCGATTGAAGCCATCGAAAAACCTGCTTGGCGGAACCGGCTTGGTGTCCGGTATATTGATTCAGGTATGTCGTCCATGTTCCAGGCTATGTCGTCGATGCCCACAACCACGGGCACACGAATTACAGTCTGGCGTGGGCGCTGAGCTGGGAACACAGAATCTGCTCAAGACCCACGGCCAGGAAAACGAACCGGGCTGGTGGGTTTTTCATTTTATGTGTGTCTTTTAATCGCGTATCGGTAAAGAAACGGCCATTATGGATGTAGGATCGGGCATGGTGGTGCGCGCATGATAGTCATGAAGTTTGGCGGCACTTCGGTCGAGAGCGCCGGAGCAATCGAGCGCGTGGCCAAAATCGTTTCTAGCCGCCAGAAGCAGGCTCCTATCGTAGTCGTGAGCGCCATGGCGAAGGTCACCGACCAATTGGTGGCCATGGGACATAAGGCCGCGGCGGGCGACTGCGAGGCCAGCCTCGACCTACTGCGCACTCTGCGAGAACGCCACATCGAGACCGCGAAGGCGCTTCTGGGCTCGAAGCGCAGCGCCACACTTGCCCCTCGGCTCCAACCGCTCTTTTCCGAACTGGAAAATTTCCTGCGAGGACTAGCCGCCGTACACGAGCTCACACCCAGAGGCAGCGATTATCTGCTCTCATTTGGAGAATTGCTCTCTAGCCTGATCGTAGCTGATGCATTCAACGTGCGCGGGTTGAGCGCCGCGTGGGTGGATTCGCGGGAATGCCTGGTTACCGACTCGAGGCACACGCATGCGGTTCCGCAGATGGACGAAACTCGCGACCGCTCGAAAAAACGAATACTGCCACTGGTGTCGAAGAAACGCATCCCTGTGATGGGTGGATTCATTGCGGCCACAGTCGACGGGGTTCCGACAACGCTTGGACGCGGCGGTTCGGACTACTCGGCCGCGATCATCGGCGCGGCACTCGATGCCGACCGCATCGAAATTTGGACGGACGTGGAAGGAATGATGACGACCGATCCGCGGCTGTGTCCGAACGCGAAGACCATCAAGCGAATAAGTTTTAACGAGGCTGCCGAGCTTGCGTATTTTGGCGCGAAGGTCCTGCACCCGGCGACTCTCCTCCCTGCCATCCACAAGAACATTCCGGTTTACGTGCTTAATTCCCGCAACCTGAAGAGTACCGGCACGGAAATCACAGCCCAGGCTCCGCCCAGCCGCGACGTTTTTCGGGCAATCACCGCGAAAATGGGGATTAGTATTGTGAATGTGGTCGCCTCACGCGGCGTGATGGTACATGGATTTCTGCGCTCGGTGTTTGAGGCGCTCGATCGCCACTCTACTTCGGTTGATATCGTCGCAATCTCCGAAGTCAGCCTTTCCTTCACCATGGAGACCAAGCGTTTGCCAAAAGCGCTTTTGACAGAGCTCGAGCAAATTGCCGATGTGGCCTGCGAAGATAAGCAGGCAATCATCTGTCTAGTCGGCGAAGACATTCACGGGAAGCCGGGGATCGCGGCCAGCGTGTTCAACACTATTGCCGAGGCTGGCGTGAACATCCGCATGATTTCCCAGGGCGCCTCGGAAATTAACATCAGTTTTGTCGTGGATGAAAACGATGTGCCGAAGGCCGTGCGGCATCTGCATGCGTATTTCTTCCCGGCTGCGAGGGAACGCAGAGTCGCGGCGCATAAGAAGAATGGGGTTGGGCGGTTGCGCGCCAACGGCTCTGCAATCATAAACTCGCGACGATCACGCACAAACGAAACAACGGCTGTGGAGCTACGGGTGTCTCGCCCGTAGGCTGGACGGGCGAGACGCCCGTCGCTCCACGATCAAGACCCAAACTAATGGCCAATGTCAGTCCCAGGTCGGCAACAGTGGTCACGGAGCAGGAGCCTCCGAGAGCACCGAAGTCCCTGAATGTTGCGATTGTGGGATTCGGGACCGTCGGCAGCTCGGTCGCGCGTATTTTGTCGGAGCGATCTCCTGCTGGCCTGCGGCTCACCCATATTTGCAATCGCAATGTTGAGCGCAAGCGGGTGGACTGGCTTCCGGCTACGGTCCGCTGGACAGAAGATATCGCCGACATCCTCTCTTCCGAGGCCGACATTCTGGTTGAAGTCATCGGAGGAATTGAACCCGCGGGCGACTGGATTCAGCGGGCTTTGAAATCCGGCAAGTCGGTTGTTACAGCTAATAAGCAACTGATTGCTCGGCATGGAACTGAACTCCTCCGGCTCGCCGCAGAAAACGGGCAACAGCTTGCGTTCGGAGCATCAGTAGCCGGGGGCGTTCCCGTCATCTCCGGTTTGCAAGAAGGCTTGGCTGGAGACGAATTGGTTGAGCTGTGCGGGATTCTGAACGGCACTTGCAATTACATACTGACACGGATTGAAACCGCCGGGGTGTCGTTCAGCGAAGCGTTGCGTGAAGCTCAGAAGCTGGGTTTCGCGGAAGCCGATCCGACCGAGGATGTTGACGGCCTCGACGCCCGAGCTAAGCTTACGATTCTGGCCCGCACCGGTTTGGGAGTTTCCGGGAGTGCTTCGGACATTTCAGCCCGGTCGATTTCCACCATCGAACCCGTCGATTTTGAGTACGCCAAGCTGCTCGACTGCACGATTCGTCAACTTTCGCGTGCCAGGAAAACACCTGACAAGCTGTTTGCCTCAGTTGAACCGACGCTGGTGCACATGTCTTCTCCTCTAGCCGCAGTGGAAGGCAGCCAGAACCTTGTCGTGTCCACGGGAAAATTCGGCGGCGAGACGGTCTTTGCTGGTCGCGGCGCGGGTGGGAATCCAACCGCAGTGGCAATCGTTTCCGATGTGATCGCCATCGCTCGTTCGCGTCAAAGTAATGGCGCAGCTCTGAATGAGGCTGAACACACGGGTTTGCCTGTCAGCTCGGATTTTGTTTCCCGTCATTACTTGCGCTTCACCGTACAGGACGAGCCCGGGATCATCGCCACACTGGCGCAGATATTCTGCCAACACGGGATCAACATCGACGCTGTTTTTCAGAAGCCGGGTTATTCGAAATCAAAATTGCCGTTTGTGATTACGTTGGAGTCCTGCAGTGCTTCGGTCGTCGAACAGGCCCTGAAGCAGATCGCGCCACTGGAGTTTCTGGTCCAACCCTGCTTGAATCTGCCAATCTTGGATTGACTTAGTACGGCGACTGAAACTCCCGCGTCTTTGATAAGCATTGGCCTTCTGCGTTCCAATCGCCGCGTCGGAGTCGATATAACACGTGCCGGCTCAGACGGTGATCTGCTGGCAGTCGAGGATGATTAAAGTCGTCCGCGGGGTCGCGCTTCATGCCCAGCTTCTCCATCACGCGACGCGATCTGAGATTTGCGGGCACCGTGAAGGAGACAATTTCCTCCAGACCTAGCTCGTCGAAGGCATAGCGAACAATTGCTCTCGCCCCTTCGGTGGCCAGCCCCTGTCCCCAATGTCCGCTCGCCAGCCTCCAGCCGATTTCGACGCAGGGAGTGAACCCGGCCTGGAACAATGGCACCTGTAACCCGATGAAGCCGATGAAGGCGCGATTGCTTCGAATTTCGGCAGCGCACAAACCAAATCCATGTTGCCGGAAATGATTTTCGATCCGGCCCGCAAACGCGTCGCTTTCGTCCACGGACAGCCTGCGCGGCATGAATTCCATCACCCGCGGATCGCCATTCAGGCTCGCAAACGGCATCCGATCCTCAGCACGCCAGGAACGCAGGACAAGACGTTCGGTTCCAATGTCGGGGAATGGCAGCATACAAACGAATCTTTATCGAGTCGGAATGTTCAGTCGACAGGAACCATTGGCAACAACTGATTCAGCCAGCAATGTGGGGCGGCAGTCCATCATGATGCTCATCGGCAACCATGGGGACTTCGAACCCATCCGGCAAGAAGCCGGCGCGCTGCATGGCAGTCGCGGCTTCCGGATTGCGCATGAAAGTGTTCCAGACGAATTGAGAGCGAGAATTCTCGGCCATGAGCATGCTAATGCCCACGTCGATCCCCAGCACATCCTGGCTGGCCCAGCCGGTTAGAGGATTGAATGCGTCGACGAAGCCATATTTTTTCCAGATCTGCTTGCCGTAATAGCCGCGCAGATTTCGCAGAACAGCGATTGACTCACGGAAAAGAAACGGCAGCGACCCTGCTGAAGCGGCCGGAACCAGGCTGCCGTCAATGGGTCCCAGTAGCGGCGGCCCACCCCAGGCTACATAGCCATCGCTAGAGTCGGAAGCCGTAATCCCCCAGACGTCGCTGGAATAGCAGGGGAATCGCTGCCCTAACTCAGTGCAAAATTCACGGTGCGCATGCGAGGCAATGACCGAGTTCTCGAAATAGTTGGCGTAATCGTCGTGCTTGTCCCGGAAATCAAACCAGGCGTGCGAGAACTGATGCACAAACAACGGCGCTGGAGACGAGATGTACTGGCGTCCTCCATATACCATCTTCGAACGACGAATCGCCCGCCAGCATTCCGACGGAATTGGGTGAGTGGACGATCCCATGGCCAGCAGGTACAGCATCATGGATTCGCAGTAAGCGTCCCAGCGAAGGGCGCTGAAGCCGTACTCCGGAGTCCAGTCGAGCGCGAAAGTCTTGGCTCCGTTCAGTGCCCAGGGCCATTCCACCCGGTTGTAGATACTAGTTGCATCCCGCCGGATCTCGGCGCTGTGGAAGTACTCGCGGCAAGTCAGCGCGCCGCAGAGCAGGATCGACATGTCAATCGGCGAGATTTCAGAATCTCCGCGGCGCTGACCGGTCGCGGACTCGACGAAGTGATAAAAGAACCCATGTTCCGTCGGAGCATTGTGCGCCAGGAAATTCAGCGTTCTAGCCACCCGCCGCTCAATCTGGACATGCGGACGAAATTGGCGCTCGGCGCCGATGCACAGAGCGGTCAGGCCGAAACCTGTGGCGGCAACGCTGGCCATGCCTCGCGCGCCGCCGCCGTTTGCATCGGACCGGTCAACCACAAGCCCTGTGTCGGGATTGGCCTCGTTCCAGAAAAACTCGAAAGCGGCGCGCTCAAGTTCGTCGAGCAGGGCAAGATCGCTGAGCGCTGGCTCAGCACGGTCAGGCAGTAAGTCGGAGGCCAGTGTTTTTCCTGCAAGCGGAAGAACTGCGGCCCCGGTCAGCGCCACGCGAAGGAATTGACGGCGGGTCGAACTCATCGAAACTGTTCTGTACTCTGATTATGACTCAGAGTTGCTCCTGAATGATTATGCGGAAGGTGAAAAAGTAGAAATTCTTCACCAACTCGGGAAAAAAATTCATAAACCCAGCTTGCGGTCACGAATATTCTTCGTTAACTGCATCTTGTTCCTGAGTTGAATGTGAGTCAAAGAATTCCCCAGCGTGGGAATACCGCTGGTAATAGGAGGAACGCCTTACTTATTTTGGCGAGAGGTGTTTGGTGGTGCTGTTTATAATTACCTAGTCGTCACGATTCGCACAGGCTAGGCGCTGTTGATCGGCTAGTGTGCTGTCAAACCTTTGCACTGGTTTTCGGCATCTCTGGTTCGTACCAGCGCGGCGGCTTTTGAGCTTCAACCGGGCCAGGACTCGGCCAAATGTCACAAAAGGAAAATTTCTGGAGCAGCTGGCAGGAGCGTCTCTCGGCCCTGCGTAACGTTCCGCCTGTCCTGAAGATCGTCTGGCAATCGGGACCTGGAGTGGTCACCTTCGGCACTACTGCCCGGGTCATTGCCGCCCTGCTGCCGGTGGCCCTTACCTACATAGCCAAACTTATCATCGACATTCTGAATAATTTCCTAAAAACGCATGAACCGATTCCGTCGCGATTGTGGTGGCTGGTGCTTGCCGAGTTCGGTCTGGCAGTGCTAAGCAGCATCATCGCGCGAATGATCGATTATTCCGATTCCCTGCTAGCAAACAAGTACACCCGCCACGTGAGCATTCAAGTGATGAAGCATGCCTCCGAACTGGATCTCACGGCCTACGAAGATCCGATTTTTTACGATCGGTTGGAACGTGCACGGGTACAGGCAACCGATCGATTGGTGATGATTCAGTCCATCGGACGATTGGAGCTACAGCTGATTACGGCGTTGGGGTGGTCCGTGGCAGTCATGATCTATTCGCCCTGGCTCATGTTGCTGCTTATTGCCGCAGTATTACCGGCATTCCTGGGCGAAACCCATTTTGCTTTCCTGGGTTATGCAAAGAATTTCCGGCAAACCCCGATCAAGCGACAGCTCGATTACCTGCGCCAGGCGGGTGCTACCAAAGAGGCCGCGAAAGAGCTCAAACTCTTCAGTCTTGGCGAATTTTTCACCAACCGCTTTGCGCGACTCTCCGATGTTATATACGAGCAGGATGTCCGCCTGGCGAGAAAGCGCCTCGGTATCGGCTCTGTCTTATCTTTCGTAAGTACCGGTGGATACTACGGCGCGTACGCATACATCATATGGCGCGCCATTGGTGGCGGATTGAGCATTGGCACATTCGTCTTTCTAATCAATGCCATTCTGCAAGCCAGCAGCAACATCCAGCAAGTGTTCTCGACCATGTCTGGCATTGCCGATCAAGCCTTGTTCCTGACCGACCTGCTTGCTTTCTTCGAGATGAAGCCAACCATCCGCTCGAAGGCAAACGCGCTTCGCGCCCCCCGGCCGATTCAGCAAGGGTTCGAATTCCGCGATGTGTGCTTTCGCTATCCGGGGACTGAGCGCATGGTGATCGATCGGCTGAATTTCCATCTTCACCCGGGAGAGCGCGTGGCCTTGATCGGCGAGAACGGGCAGGGCAAAACTACCATCGTAAAGCTCATCACAAGGCTATATGACCCCACGGCGGGAGAGATTCTCCTTGACGGCATAGACCTTCGCGAGTACGACCTAGAAGATCTTTATCGGGAAATCGGCGTGATTTTTCAGGATTTCATGCGTTACGAGATGACGGCGCGTGAGAACATCGCGGTGGGAAGGATCGATGAGCTTGATGATCTAGCCGCATTGAAAGCTGCCGCCGAAAAGAGCGGCGCCCAGGAAGTGATCGCAAGGTTGCCGGCTGAATATGAGCAAATGCTCGGCCGCCGTTTCGAAGGCGGCGTAGACCTTTCCGGGGGCGAATGGCAGAAATTAGCTCTTGCCCGCGCTTACCTGCGAGACTCTCAACTGTTGGTTCTCGATGAGCCAACAGCGGCCCTCGATGCGCGCAGTGAATATCAGGTTTTTAGGCGCTTCTCGGAGCTCACATCAGGGAAGATGGCGTTGTTTATCTCACATCGTTTTTCGACCGTGCGCATGGCTGACCGCATCGTAGTACTAGAGAACGGACGGATCGCCGAAGAAGGAACTCACGAGAAGCTTACGCGTATGGGTGGCCGCTACGCCGAAATGTTTGAGTTGCAAGCCGCCAGCTACCGTTAACCAAAATGCCGCAGAACACGCATATCGAAATGATCGAGTCTGAAGCCGAGCGCGTGCCGAAGGGAGCAAAGGAAGTCGCGCCGGATTTCGACCGCCTGCAGAAGAACGCGTCGGAAATTGCCCAAGCGCTGGCATGGAATCCGGGGGTGCATAGCTCGCATTTTTTCTCTATTCGCTGGAGCGCGATGGCCGCCGCGCTTCGCCCAGTGCTGGAGAAAGTGGGGCGGTCCGAAAAAAAAACCTCAGAGCCTGACGATATCCGCTGGATACGCGAAAACCTGCGCATGCTCTGGGCGGAACTTGGGAATACCAGAAACGCCTTCAAACTGCTGCGGCGATTGCCGCACGTTCGTACTCCCAGAGGGACCACTATCCCCAGAGCGGCCGGGGTTGCAGAGGCATTTCTTCACGCGGTGGAGTTCGATTTCAGCGAGCGAGCGTTCACCACTTATGTCGCGGCCTTTCAGGAATCTACGGCACTAAAATTCCGCGAACTCTGGGCCTTGTTGCCGGCCATGGAATTAACTTTGCTTGAGCAAGTGGCTGCGCGGGGACGAAAGGCGCTCGAAAATCCTGAACCGTCCCAAGGAATCGGAATTTGTGTTCGCAGCCTTCGCGACATCAACCAGCTGCACTGGAAAGAAGTGCTGGAACCGCTCATCGCGTTTGACAAGGTCCTGCGCGAGGATCCGGTGGGCGTGTACGCGCGAATGGATTTCGAGAGCCGCAACTTTTATCGGGAAACATTGGTCAAGATCGCCGAACGCGCCGACTCTACGGAAATGGAAGTCGCACAAGAGGCGCTGGCCCTTGCCCGTCGCGCGAAGCAACAGACCTACGACGATCCGCGGCAGGCCGCGCGTGAGTCGCACATTGGATATTACCTGGTGGGGCAAGGCTCAGAGCAGCTTTGCCAGAAAGTTGGTTTCCGCCCGTCGTTCGTATCCAGCGTCAGAAAATTTCTTCGCACCCATCCCGACGAATTTTACTTGCCTGGCATTGAGGTGCTGACCTTCGGGATCATGTCGGCAATCGTGCTCCTGCTTACCAGCACGTTCACGCCTCCGGCGCTGACCCTGTTGTCCATGGTTGCCTTGCTGTTGCCGTGCTCGCAAAGCGCGGTGCAGTTAATGAATTACTTGACAACAGCTCTGCTGCGGCCTGAAATCCTGCCGAAATTTGACTTCTCAAAGGAAATTCCCGAGGACTGCACAACTCTGGTCGCAGTACCCGCCTTGCTGCTGAACGAAAAGCAAATCCATCGCCTGGTGCAGGATATTGAAGTCCGCTACCTGGGCAATCATGATCGCAACCTGCATTTTGCCCTGCTCACCGATTTACCGGATTCGCCAGTGCCTTCGCGCGAAGATGACCCACTGGTTGATCTATGCGCAAAGCTGGTTAAGGAGCTGAACGAGAAATACTCCGCCCAGCAATCTGGTTCATTCCTCATGCTGCACCGGCATCGCATTTACAATCCGCGCGAAAAGGTCTGGATGGGTTGGGAGCGCAAACGTGGCAAGTTAATGGACTTGAACAAGCTGCTGACAGGACACTATGACAGTTTTCCGGTGAAGGCCGGGGACTTGTCGGTCCTTCCATCGGTGCGCTTTGTCATCACTCTTGATTCCGACACCGAGTTGCCTCGCGGTTCGGCCCAAAGGCTGATCGGTACTTTGGCACATCCGCTGAACCAGGCCATCGTTGATCCGGAAAAGAACATCGTCATCGCGGGATATGGAATTCTGCAGCCCCGCGTTCGCGTCAGTGTTCAAAGCGCGGCACGCTCGCGCTTGGCGAATATTTATTCCGGACAGACCGGTTTTGACATTTACACGCGGGCGGTTTCCGACGTTTATCAGGACCTTTATGGCGAAGGAATTTTCGCGGGGAAAGGAATCTACGAAGTCGAGATTGTCCATCGCGTGCTGGAGCACCGTTTCCCTCAAAATGCGCTGCTCAGCCATGACCTGATTGAAGGCGCCTACGCGCGCGCGGGACTTGTGACCGACACCGAGGTGATCGAGGACTATCCGTCGCACTACAGCGCGTACAACCGCCGTAAGCACCGCTGGCTTCGTGGCGACTGGCAGATCACCAATTGGCTGTTCTCTCGCGTTCCCGACGAGCACGGGCGCATGGTGCAGAACCCGATCTCCCTAGTCTCGCAGTGGAAGATTTTCGATAACCTTCGCCGTAGTTTGGTGGAGCCCGCGACATTCCTGCTGTTTGTTCTGGGCTGGCTGGTGCTGCCTGGCTCGGCCCGTAGTTGGACGATTGCCGCGGCCGGCATCCTATTCGTGCCGGTTTGGTTCGAGTTCTTGTTTACGCTGATTCGCTCGATTGCGGAACAGAAGCTGGCGGTGGCACGTGAGGCGCTCTCGGTGTTGATTACTACGAACCTCAGCGTCCTGTTGAATTTGATTTTCCTGCCGCACCAGATGCTGGTCTCGCTGGATGCGGTGGTGCGTACGCTCATCCGACGCCTAGTCACGCGCCAGCGCCTGCTCGAATGGGAAACTGCTGCTGAAGCGGAAATTGGCGGCGCTAAGCGCACTCCGGTCGACGTTTACTTGAACTGGATGCCGCTGATTGCGGTCGTGCTCGGAGGCGTCGTATATCTCGTGCGGCATACTTCCATCTACTCGGCGCTGCCCATTCTGGCGCTGTGGGCTTTGAGCAAACCAGTCTCCGTGTGGCTCAACGCTCCGCCGCGTCCGTCACGGACGGAGGCATCTGACAAGGACAAGCGTTTCCTTCGCCGCGCCGGGATCCGCACTTGGCGCTACTTCGCCGAGTTCAGCACTGAGGAACACAATTGGCTGATTCCCGACAATTTGCAGGAGGAACCATATCGCGTGGCAGCACGCGTTTCTCCGACGAATGTCGGCTTCCTGCTGAATGCTAGACAGGTAGCATGCGAATTCGGATATTTAACTGTTCCGGAATTTGCCGAGTTGACGGCTAATACGCTTGCCACGATCCGGAAGATGCCGCGCGAACGCGGACATCTTTATAACTGGTACGAGACTCGTGCCCTCAAGCCGCTGCCGCCGCTGTTTGTTTCTTCGGTGGACAGTGGGAATCTGGTTGCCTCGCTATGGACACTTCAGCAAGGGTGCCTAAGCTTGATCGAGCAACCTGTCCTGCGGCCCGAACTTGCAGAAGGTTTCGTCGACCACTTGCGAATCCTCGCTGACCTGCGACTTTTCTCCCAGCGTTTGGTCGAGAGGATAGAAAGAAAATCGGAGTCTAAAGATTGGGCGAATTCGCTGCTGAAGTTTCCTCACTCCGCGCTGGATAGAATTTCCGCCAATAATGCGGAGGGATCAAAACATTCCGAAGATGTGACATGGTTTGCTGGTCAGGCGCGAATACGTCTGCGCGCATTCCGGCAAAGTATGGTCCGGCTGGTCCCCTGGATGCTGCTGGATTTCGCTGAACTCCGCCGTGATCCTGCCCTTCTGCTGCCGGATGAGAGTATCTCTCTGAAAGACTTGCCGGAAGCGCTGACGAGACTTGAGGCGCGGCTGCAGATCGCGATTGACTCGCGCCCAGCGAGCGAGTCTCAACCCAATCGCCAATCACTTCTCCAGCGACTGCTCTCACTCGTCTCCGGCGCGCGCATGGATGCTGTGCGCCTGATTCAGGACCTGCAGAGCCTTGCCGCCGACTCAGGCAAGCTGGCCGACGAAATGGAATTCGGGTTCGTCTGGAACGCACGACGCAAGCTTCTGTCCATTGGATACGAGAAAGCTAAAGACGAAGTCCATTCAGCTTGCTACGACTTGTTGGCCTCAGAATCGCGGATTGCGGCGTTCGTCGCCATCGCCAAAGATGAAATTCCACAGGAGACATGGTTCCTGCTAGCGCGCACACATACGACCGACCGCGGACGGCCGGTTCTGATCTCCTGGACTGGCACGATGTTTGAGTATCTGATGGCGCCGCTGTGGATGCGAACCTATCCCGGCACATTGCTCGACCGCTCGCGCCACGCTGCTGCCCGCTCGCAGCAAGAGTTCACTGCGCTGAAGCGGATTCCCTGGGGCATTTCCGAATCCGCTTATGCGCGACGTGACGATGCCGGCAATTATTCGTATAACGCGTTCGGAATTCCTCAACTGGCGACCTTCCATGGCGACGTGGACGCGCTGGTCATATCTCCTTACTCAAGCTTTCTTGCCCTCAACACTCTTCCCAAAGCTGCGCTGCAGAACTTGCGCAAAATGGCGCACGATGGCTGGTTCGGAGCGTACGGATTCTATGAGTCAGCAGACTACGGGCCTTCTGACCGAAGCAGTTGGCGTCCTGATTACGAACTGGTGCGCTGCTGGATGGCGCATCACCAGGGGATGAGCCTGCTTTCCATCGCCAATTTCCTGCGCGATGGCATCGTCCAGGAGTGGTTCCATTCGCATCCTCGGGTGCAAGCGACTGAACTCCTGTTGCACGAAAAGCCTGTCAATTATCTTCCTTCCTCGGCGGCAACCGCGGCCTGAGCAGGGGATGTACTAGTCATTCGTACTGCTCATTGCACTCCTCATTTTCCCGAACAGCTTGAGCTCAAGTAGATTCATCCCTAAGGTCGAAGTAATTGGTTTCGCATACAGATTCCTGTTCTGAGGAACGCGCTGCTGCGGTTCTTCGCGCCCATTCGTCATACCTTTGCTGGAGACTTTGAATGAGACGATTCTTTTGTGTCTTGCTGATGCTTTTAGTTTCATCCTGCTTTGGCTTTTCGCAAGTGCCCACAAGCACTCATGTTTTTCTTGTCATGGAAGAGAACCATAGTTATTCGAGCGTCATCGGGAGCTCGTCCATGCCGTACCTCAACAGCTTGGCCAAGAAATACGGTTTGGGAACGCAATACTATGCCAACACGCATCCCTCGATCGGCAATTACTTCATGCTGAGCGCGGGACAGATGATCACGAATAACGACAGCTATTGCAGCACGCTCACCCAAGACAACATCGTCCGCCACCTGCTCACAGCGGGAAAGACCTGGAAGGCGTATGCCGAGAGCCTGCCGTACGCTGGATACACAGGCTGCGGCAGCGGCTACTATGTGAAGCGGCACAATCCGCTCGCTTTCTTCTCCGACGTAGCGAAAAGCAGCGAGAAATACAACCTGGTGCCTTTCAGCAAATTCGCCAGCGATCTCACGAACCACACGCTGCCAAATTTCTCGTTTATCGTGCCCAACTTAATGCATGATGCGCACGATGGCAGCCTCAGCACAGCGGATTCCTGGTTGAAAACCAATATCGCACCGCTAATCGCCAGCGCGACGTTTCAGAAAGACGGAATTCTAATTATCGTATTCGACGAAAGCCTCGATACAGATGCCGCGCATGGAGGCGGACATGTGGCGTCCGTGGTGATTGGCCCCAAGGCAAAACTCGGATACAAATCAACCAAAATGTATCAGCACCAGAACACGCTGAAGACGCTGATGAAAGCGCTGGGGCTGGGCAGCTTTCCTGGATCCGCCAGCAGTGCGGCTACCATGAGTGACTTCTTCTACTAATTCCCGGATGTCTGCTTGGCTACTTAGGCCGCGCGCTGTTTTCGCTCGTAGGTTCCCATCAGTTCCGCTTGGGCAAGGATATGCCCTCGCATGGCAGCCCTGACTTCCTTGTGCGTGGCTCCGGGAGGAAGGTCCAGCGTGGTATCGAGAGCGAACAGCCGCATGAAATAACGATGCGTTCCCGACGGCGGTGCTGGCCCCATATAACCTATCTTCCCGGAGTCGTTTTTTCCTTGCAGCCCCAGTCCGCGGACCTGCTCCTCCCTGGGCACGTTTTCTTCAATGTGCCCAGTCTCGGGAGGAATGTCGTATACAACCCAGTGCGTAAAGCCGCCGGGCCGCGGCGCATCCGGATCATGCATGATCAGGGCAAATGACTTGGCCTCCGCCGGAGCATCTTTCCACGACAGCTCCGGAGAAACATCCTCGCCATCGGAAGTGTAGTAGCTGGGAATCTCGGCTCCCTGCTGGAAAACTGCGCTGGTGAGCTGCATAGGATAGCTCCTTCTGTGCACTTTTATATAAAGCTATGAGAAGTCGCAAGGCTCCGAGCGCGTTGCCTCGGAGCCTGCTTGAAAGTTCAGATCGGAAGTGAGACTTTCATCCGCTAAGTCGTATAACTCAGGAACACGCCAACAACATCACCATGGAGTCTTCGCCGGAGCTGACATCTGGTTCTTGATCGAGGGCTTCCCGACTGCTTGCACAAACAGGCTGCCACTCGCCAGAGTGTAGGGACTCAAATCCATGGCGTGGGTACCGGCAGGCACGGTATTCAGTTCCAGGAGGTTCTGATTGTCCGCGCTGAAATACACCACATAGTGATCGACAGTGTTTTCGTAACCTTTCACATTCCAGTTCAGAAGTGAACCTGAAATTGAGGCGGATACTGTGAGGCAGTT